>OJFX01000932.1_pt1 | contig 10650 bp, 8 predicted proteins | sample 1594171 | NCBI WGS metagenome assembly OJFX01 (sample SAMN05416840, study PRJEB24817) | seawater metagenome | isolation source: Sea water | place: Canada:Atlantic | collected 2013-07
TATCGTCGGCAGCGTCAGATGTGTATAAGAGACAGGCTACGGATCGGGCGTCGTCGTGCGCGGCGCTGGGTTCCTTTTGAACAACGAAATGGGGGACTTCAATCCAGAGCCGGGCGTGACCAACGAGAACGGCCGCATCGGGACGGCGGCGAATCTGATCCGTCCGGAGAAGCGGATGCTGAGTTCGATGACGCCTACGATCGTCACGAAGGATGGCAAGGTCGTGCTCGTGACCGGCAGCCCCGGCGGCCGCACCATCATCAACACGGTGCTCTGCGTGACCCTGAACGTGCTCGAGTTCGAGATGGGAATCCGCGACGCCGTCGACGCCGCGCGCATGGACCACGAGTGGTTCCCGGATCGAGTGCGCTTCGTGGCCGCGGACGGAGAGCACAAAGCCCTGGCGGAGAAGCTCCGCGCCATGGGCCACGAGGTCCGCTCGAGCCGGGGCCAGGGCGACGCGAATTCGATCCTGGTGGCGCCAGACGGGGTCCTTCAGGGCGCGGCGGACGGCGAGTACGGCGCCGCAGCAGCCCCCCGGAAGGACTAACGAAGGGAGCGGCGGTCAGAGTGTGCCGTGGAAGCAGTGTGCGACGGGGCCGGACATCACGGCGTGATGATCCTCGCGAAGGACAATCCCAACCTCGCCGCCGGGCTGTTCTACGACGATGTGGCTCGCGCCTGTCAGGCCTCGTGCGCGCGCCGCGAAGGCCGCTGCGCAGGCGCCGCTGCCGCAGGCCTCGGTCAGGCCCGCGCCACGCTCATAGACCTTGAGGCGGAGTCTGCTGTCCGATAGCAGAGTGGCTATGCCGACGTTGACGGACTCGGGAAACAATGGATGGCGCTGTACCTCGGGGGCGAGCGCTACGAGGTCGATCGCGTCCACATCGCCGACGAAGAACACGGCGTGCGGATTGCCCACGTTGAGCGCGGCGGGGTCCGACAGATCGCCCACCGTGAGATCCAAGTTCAACGTATCCCGCTCCTGGCTCAGGGGCACGTCCTTCCAGTGCATGCTGACGCGCCCCATGTCGCAGCTCACCAGTCGGTCACCGATTCGGCGACAGTCCAGCACGCCGGCCAGGGTTTCGATTCGAACGTGATCCGTGGACGACTCCTCCATGAGGAGCCAGGCGACGCAGCGGGTGGCGTTTCCACAGGCTTCGGCTTGCTGGCCGGTTGGGTTATAGAGCCGCATGAATAGGTCGGCGTCCTGCCCCGTGGGTTCCAATACCACGAGCTGGTCGCCGCCAACGCCGACCCGCGGATCACAGATTCGGACGATCTCCGCCACGGGGGGACGGAAGGGCACCGTCCGGCCGTCGACGATCACAAAGTGATTCCTGAGCCCGTGCATCTTGATGAACGCGCGCCCAGCACTCGCTTGGAGCTTCATCGTCTGATCTCCTTCGCTGCAGGTCGTCGGGCCATCGCCCCGTGCGGACTGATGAACCCTAATTTGAGCTTTGATGTGCCATGCGACCATTCAGCAACCTCGCGGATGCCCGAAGGCCTGCCGCGCCGGACGCCCGTCCGGACCGCCTGGGAATCGGTCATGGCATCCTGCTCACATCGAGCCGCTGGACCCCGGCATGGCGCTTCGGTGACAGCGTGAAGTAGACCCGCAAGTCCTTGTCCCTCGCCCGGATCACGAAGGTGCCACGGAGTTGATTGACGGCTTGGATCGGGTCCACGGAGAGGATCGGGCCCGCCTCGTCCAAGAGCTTCTGCACGCTTCGCATGCGATCCCCGCGGGATTGGTCAAGGTAGAAGTTGTCCGCGAGGATCTCGTTCCCGAGTTCGACGTCCCAGGTCGTCAGCAGCTGGACCAGCTGGGGCACGCGCTCCTCTAAGATGTCGGAGGCGGGGAGCTCGCGTGGTGGGAGCTGGGCCCCGTCGAAGAGCAGCTGCCCGACCTCCTCATGGGCTGGGCGGGACGATCCGTACCGGTGGTTGGAGAAGGAGATGATCGCGACTCCGTGCTCGGGGAAGAACTGGTAGTTGCTCCCGAATCCGGGGAGGCCGCCCGTGTGTTCGATGCGACGTACACCGTGACAGTCGGTGCGAGCGAACAGTCCATAGCCGTAGCCGCGCATGCTGGGACAGGGCGCGCCGTCAGGGCTCTTCGCATCGGGGGAGAGCCGCTGTGTGGCAGGGCGATGCATCTCGCGGACGGTGCTGCGCTTCACCGGACCATCGTCGGGATCGCTGCGCGGGGGCCACGCCGACAGTTGAAAGGCGACGTACTTGCTGAAGTCGTTGATCGAAGTGATGAGGCCACCAATCGCCCCGAACGCTCCCGTGTGTAGCATCGGCTCTGGCACCCATTGCCCGTCCTTCCAGAGATACCCCAAGGCGAGTCGCTCGGCGGGCACGTTCGTGTACTCCCAGTGCGTATCCTCCATCCCGAGCGGCACGAGAATCTCGTCGGTGATGTAGTCCTGGTACCGCTGCCCGGAGACCCGCGTGATCACCGTTCCGAGCATCCCGTAGCCGAGGTTGCTGTATTCGTAGCCGGTGGACGGGACGGTCGACATCGACAGACCCTCCTCGAGGACTCCCATGAAGACTTGGTCCGAGTCCTCCAGGTGTCGATCGGCCCAGGGGTTGTCCTCCGGGAAGCCCGACGTCATCGTCATCAGGTTCTCGATGGTGATGTGGGGCGAGTCGCTCGTTGGGTACTGGTGACGGCGTAGTTCGGGGATGTAGCTAACGACCGGGTCCTGGAGGGAAAGCTGGCCCGCGTCCCTGAGTTTCAAGATCGCCATGGCCGTGAAGCTCTTCGTCATCGAAGCGATGTGGAAGCCTGAGTCCGCGGTCACGGGCTCCTGTGTCCGGAGGTTCACGACGCCCAGGCCGTCGGCGAGAACCAGCTCGCCGTCGACGAGAAGCCCGAAGGCATGTCCCGGGTAGTGGTTGTCGTGGGCGTTCCGTTCAAACACCCCGCGGACCGCCGGAAGCAATCCTTGAATGCGCTCCAGACGCCCCGCGTCCGTGAAGCGCGGTGGCACGTAGCCTGAATGGGCGGGATCGAACCTCAGCGGACTCAGGGTCGCGGCATCTCCCCCGCACGCGGAGAGGAGCGCGAGGATCGCCAGTGTCAGTGAAGTCCGAGTTCTCATGGTTCGATGGATCGGGGCAGCGTTCGGCAGACGCGGGAGCCTGCGTGACGAGTACCGTACCAACCCCTGGGTGGGGCGTTCGTGCTTGGATGCCACTCAGGGAACCTCCGGGGCGGCTGGCGCGCAGGTTGGAGAGCTGAGGTACCCGTCTGGCTGCTCGGCAGGGACCTTGGGCAGGCGCATCCGGGCCGACTCCCCCGTCACCATCGTTTGCTTCAACGAGCGATCCAGGTCCTCCGTCGTCTGCCATGGGCCAGCCGAAGCACCACATGCCCGTGGCTCCCAGCCGTGTTGAGCTGAAACCAGCCACCCTGCGGCCAAGTTCATGGCGAACGGGAGCTCAGTTGGTCGATGACGATGCCTGCGGGGCCGAATGCACTGAGTGCCAAGCTCCGGCGGCAGGGCGAGGGGAGAGTCCTGAGCGTAGGGGGGCGTCCGCGGATCCTTCAGGGCTCCCGGCTCGCTGTCACGCCAAACACCCAGGCCCCTCCCGGCACGTCAACCCGGTTCGCAGCGGGCGCATGTTTGGGATACAGCGTCCGCTACGGGCGGCCCGCTACGGGCGGATTATGGAACCCTGTCTCTTGGCCTGATTGGGACCGGCCATCCCTGGCCCTGGCGGTGCGACCGACAGGGCCAGGGAAGGGTTCAGCGCTAGCGAAGCTGAACGCTTACGCCCGTGGTGAAGCGGCTGGGTGGGCCGCCGCCAACGACTGGCGCCCGGTGCCAAATCTGGAAGGACCAAGACTCGCCCACCTGGGCGGGGATCGGTCCGCCGGGGAGCTCCAGGGCGCCAAGGTCGAGTTCGAGCCGGAACAGCCCACCGGGGCCAGAGTTCATGATCTGGCCAGGGCTGTCGTAACGGCCGATTGGGCCGGTCAGGCAAAGTGAGCCTTGGCTATTGGCGACCGGCATCGGAGACCCGATCGTGCGCGAGCCAATGGCCATTCCGAACACGTTGGCCGGGGCCCAGGCGCCGATCAAGGTGAGGCTGTTGTCGGCCAGGGCGTCGGAGCCTACGGCCGACAGAGGGGCGCTATCAGTGATGGGCGCCGCACAGAAGGCCGTGCCCACGTGGACGGTGCCGAAGTTCTCGTGGGCGATGATCTCCCGCGTGTCGGATCCAACGACATCAAGGTCGCCGTCGCCGTCGAGGTCCAGGAGGGCAAAGGGCACTCGTAGTAGCCCTTCCACAGAGTCGATCAGGGGGAACCCGTCACGGAACTGGCCAGGTGCGTCTTGCTCCGCCAAGAGGTAAAGCTGGGGCCACGCTGTGTCTTGGTTGCCGAGGTAGATGAGGTCTTGGTCGCCGTCGCTATCGAAGTCGACCACCTGGACCGAGAGGAAGCCAAGGAGCGTGGGCGCTTCCGCCAAGGTGCTCGGTTGATCGAGGGATCCGCCCCCAAGGGAGCGCCAATGGACGACTCCGACAGCGGGGTCGTGCACGGTGACATCCTCCAGCCCATCGAGGTCCAAGTCGGCGACCTCGATTGACCTTGCCCCAAGGGAACCCGGGGCTTGGATCGGTGCGCCGAAGGAGGCACCCCCTGCACCGAGGTAGACGTTGAGGTGATAGATACCCGGGGTACCGGAGGCACGTGCCGCCACAAGGTCCCTATTGGAGTCACCATTCAGCTCCCCGACGTTGACAGCCACTGCTTGCTCGCTCACGTCCAAGGTAAGTGTGGCCGAGAAGCTACCGTTGCCATCGTTTGTGTAGAGCCAGGCTACCAATGCCGCATTCGCCGCGTCTATGCGCACCACCAAGACATCCACGTCCCCGTCGTCGTCCATGTCCTCGACGATGAACTGCCTCAGATTGCCAGCCGTCGTGATTGGCTGCGCAGCGGACTGGGTGAATTGCTGGTTTCCGTCGTTGAGCCAGAATTCGAAGCTATGGGTCCGCGTCAGCACGAGGTCGAGATCGGAGTCGCCGTCCACGTCGATCACGGATTGAAGAAGCCCGATCTCGGGCGGGCTGACCAGCAGCCTCGGCTCAGCCCTGGCGCCGAGCCCGAGATTCTCGATCCACTTCACATCCGCGATCGGACCCGTGGAGAAGACAATGTCGTTGTCGCCATCTTGGTCTAGGTCCGCGCTGAACGGGGCAAATGGCAGAAGGACCGATGACTGCGTCACTGCATTTTCGGGGCCGAAGATGCCACCCGCGAGCTGGCCGTCGCTGAGACGCCACGACAGCAGCCTGTCCGGCGCGCCCCTCTCCCAAGCCAGGTCGTCCTTGCCGTCGCTGTTGATATCGACCACGAACGAGTTCGGAGGGGGGTAACCGCCGAGGGCCGTGCCGGGGCCAAAGACGCCAGGAGCGGTTTGGAGGTAGATCACGGACTCAAAGCTGAAGAACGGCGGCGGGCCGAACATCTCGACGACGATGGCGTCAAGGTCGCCGTCGCCGTCGAGATCCATGAGCTTGGTGGCGCCGTCAGCGGTCAGGGTGCCGAAGGTCGTGCCAAACCGGACCGGCGCGGCGAAGGAAGTGCCACCCTGCCCAAGGTAGTAGCGGACGTTGTTCCCGACGAGCTGCACGTAATCAGTCGTTCCGTCCCCGTCGATGTCCGTGAACTCGCCGGGGAACCTGAGCGTCTCTCCGCCCGAAGCCTGAATTGACGCAATGGCTGCGAATGCGCCGGACCCCAGGCCCTGTGCATATTGCAGGTCAAAGGACGAGCTGTTGGTCGCGAGATCCAGAATGCCGTCGCTATTGATGTCCGCGATGGCATAGCTCGCGCCGCTGATCGCTGGGACCGCGACCACGGGCGCGCCGTACGCTCCGACGAGGGACGGGAAGTAGATCAGCTCGGAGCCCGATCCGGTGGACCGGCTCAATACTAGGTCGAGACTTCCATCCCCTGTGAGGTCGGCCACTTTCAGCTCCCCGTGGGAACCGATGCCCTGGAAAAGAGGCTCGGTCTGGAAGTTCCCGGCGCCATCATTGATCATTCGGACGAGCGTTGAGCTTTCGTCCAGGTCGCGATCCACGAGAGCGACCGCGTCGAGGTCGCCGTCCCCGTCGAGGTCCCCCGTGGCGTAGGTCGAAACGAGGCCAGAGTCTGCGCCAGCGCGCCTGGGTCGTTCGAAGTTCCCCACGCCGTCAGCAACGAGGAGGGCCAAGCCGGGCGTCGCTGAAGAGGCGACCAAGAAATCGAGGTGGCCGTCACCCGTGAAGTCACCGGGCATGGGTAGGCGGGCTTGACTGACCGAGTAGGTGAGCGGGTATTGGGACCCGAGGGGGAAGTCCTGACTGGCCGCGTCTCTTGTGAGCGCTGCGATGGCGGCTGCTGCGACAAGCGTCGTGGCCGATGAAGAATGGGTGCGAGCCATAGGGGTAGGGGAGTGGGGGTTTCGGAGTGGTACGGATCGAAGGGTGCGCTCGCGCTGCTTAGCACGAGGGGCCGCGTACGCTGAGGCCTACGGGCATGCCGCTGGCTGGTTACATGGTTTTGACGCACTCCATCGGCACAGCGCCAGGCTCAGCCTCTGCTCTGGGCCGGGTAGCGGCGCGCGTTCGGAGGTTCACCATCCTATCTTTTTCATGCGCTGGTGCCTTTGGCCCCGCCGCAGAGGCCATCTCGTCAGATTCGAGCGCTGAGTTTTGAGCGATGGAGCATCCCGAGGCCCATAAAGTCACGGGTCCACCCGAGGTGCGAGGCCCCGCTATCGCGTCTAGAGTCTCAAGGAATACGACCGCGGACCCCCTTCGCGCACTCTTCCCACCACTGGGTGTCGGCCTCGCCTTGCGGAATCACACGACTCCGTCGCGCCGAATCGTAGAGCTCGAGGTGTCTTTCTTGCGACCGGCGTTGGGTCTAGCCATGGACCTGATCCTCGATGACGAGGGCCTTGCGATCGTGAGCGACACGGAAGGCCAGCAGCAACAAACGGCGGCCTTCCAGCATCACCAGCTTCGCACGCCGCTGGTTAGGGTGATGGAGGCGCGGTTCCCGTGCCCGGACAGCCTCTTCTCAGGGGCGAGCCTAGCAAACTCTCGCGCGCCTTTTCTTTCCAAGGCTAACCATGACCCTATCCATCCACCACGCCGTGGCGCTCGCGCTACTGCTCGCGCTCGCGGGCTTCTTTACGGGCCCATCGCACCGGGCGAAGCCCGCCGACTCTTACCCACCGAGCGCGGTCACTATCTCCTCGATCCACGACGTCACTCCGGCCATCGTTCGAATCGAGTTCACCACACCTTCCGAGTCCGTCTGGTACTGTCCGGGCGTACGTACCATGGAGGCCGCGGACGCCATCTACCTGGAGTTCGTTCGTGCCGGATACCGCGTTCGAGCCTCGTCCGATCCGGCTGCGAAACTCACGGTCACCCAGATGCCCCAGGAGACCGGAAAGAACAAGCAGCCTGGGATCATTGTGCACCACAAGGGCAAGGCGATCTTCGTGCGCTCGGGGGAGTGCGCAGTGCAGGTCTACCCTCTGAAGATGGAAAGTAAGGGGCACTGATCGAGCCGCGACTCCTCGGCCACGTTGCGGCTCCGTCGTAAGGACACCGGGCCGCTAAGGGTGGAGGGCAACCGTCGGCCCTTAGCGGCGCGTCTCGCGGAGGGCCCAGGCGTACTCCCGGGCGATCGGTGGCGGGGTGTCGGACTCGAGTTCGACCCAGGCGCGGTGGGGCCAGTGTGGTTCGCGCAGGAGCTCGCGGCCCATGAGCACCAAGTCCGCGCGGCCGTCGGCGATGATCGCGTCGGCTTGGGCCGCCTCCGTGATGAGGCCCACGGCGCCCGTCGCGATGCCGGCGTCCTTGCGGATCCCCTCCGCGAACGGAACCTGGTAATCGGGGCCCACGGGGATGTCTGCGTTGCGCGTGGCCCCGCCGGTCGAGCAGTCGATCAGGTCGACGCCCTCGTCTTTGATCAAGCGTGCGGCCTTCACCGAGTCTTCGAGGGTCCAGCCGCCCTCTACCCAGTCGGTGCAGGAGAAACGCACCAAGAGGGGGGCTTCCTCAGGCAGTACTGCGCGAACCGCGCGCACGCTCTCCAGCAGGAACCGTACGCGATTCTCGAATGGGCCGCCGTACTCGTCGGTTCGTTCGTTCATGAGCGGCGACATGAAGCTGTGCCCCAGGTATCCGTGGGCGAAGTGGAGTTCGATCACGCGGAACCCGGCCTCAATGGATCGCTGTGCCGCCTCCGCGAAGGACCCCACGATCCCGCGGATCTCAGGCACGCTGAGCTCGCGGGGGACGGGTCCCCCGGAGCGGTAGCGCTTCCCCGTTGGCCCCACAGGCACCCAGCCTCCGTCCTCGATCGGAACGTACTTGCCGCGCTCGGGGTGGAATGGCCGGTGCCGCGATCCTTTGAGCCCGGCGTGCGCCAGCTGAATGCCTGGGACCGCACCATGGGCAGTCACGAAGTCCGTCACGCGGCGCAGCGCCGGGATGTGCTCGTCCTTCCAGATCCCGAGGCAGTTGGGTGTGATGCGCCCCTCCGGGACGATGCCCGTGGCCTCCGCGATCAGGAGACCGGCGCCGCCCACCGCGCGGGCCGCGTGATGCGCCAGGTGCCAGTCGTTCGCGAAGCCGTCTTCGCTGGAGTACTGGCACATCGGCGACATGGCAATCCGGTTGCGCAGTGTCACGCCGCGGATCTTGAGCGGGGAGAACAAGCCGGCCTCGCCCTCCCGGCGAACTCTTCGGGTCGCTGAACTCGGACGCTCGCCAGCGGCTGAGGTGCCTGTGGTTGCAGCGATACTCGCCGCTATCGCGGACTGAAAGAAGAGTCGTCTGTTCATGGGGCTGGTGTCCTGATGGGCCCTCGCATGTGCGAAGGGGCGGCATTATCTACGCAGGCGGACGAGGAGGTGGCGAAACCGCTGGAATAGGCCTCTGTGGTCGAGGTTGTCGCAGGCTGGGCGTTTCGCTGCGCGCGCCCCCGGGGCCTCGTCACTGCTCTCCCGCAGCCGGTGCCGCGCGTCGCGTGCGCTCCGCGCCAAGGCTCAGGGCGAGGCCGGCCATGACGATGGCGATCGGCGCCACGGTCAGGGAGAGGGCGGTCATCGTCCCGAGGGCGAGCGCCGAGAGCGCCGCGCTCACGCCGGCCCCCGCAGTGTCGCCCGCGCGGTACACGAAGGTGTCGATGAGGCTCTTCGCCTTGTACTTCTCGTCCCGGTCGAGGACGGTGAAGAGCGACTCCCGCGCCGGGCGCAGGATGGCGTACTTGCCGGCCCGGAACACGGCCTGGATGATCGTGATGGCAGCCAGCATCCATGCCGCGGACCAGGCGCGGGCTTCGCCCATCGCCAGCATCCCGTAGCCCGCCAGAACGAGAACCGGTAGGAGCGCCAGGGTCCAGCCTACGCCAAGCCAGCGCATCAGTCGTGCGGTCACGAAAAGCTGCACGATGAGGGTCGCGAACTGCGTCCAGAAGTCGATGCTGGCGAAGGCTCCAACACGCCCGGACTCCGAATTCTCCGCGGCCAGCACCAGGGCGTTCTGGGTGAAGTAGAGGAACGTCGCGAGGACGGCCAGGAGAGCGATGTAGGACGCGATGAAGAGCAGGTAGCGCGATCGGACGGCCAGCCGCATGCCGTCCATCGCCTCCCGCATGGCGCTGCGCCTCGGACTTTCCTCGGCCCCGGCGTCGAGTCGCGGCCGGATCCGACTCATGGCCACGGAGGCGGCGCCGGCCAGGGTCACGAAGCCCGCGGCCACTAGCATCATCTGGGGCGGAGTGAGTTTGAGCCCGAGGTCGAAAAGGTCCTTCCCAAAGAGCTCGAACGGATAGCCGGACACCGCCCAGGCCGCAGCCGATCCCAGGAGCGCTCCGAGGGTCCCGCCCACGGCGATGGTGGGAAACACACGCCGGGAATCCTCGGGTCCAAAGCAGTCCGCCATGAGCGACCAGAAGAGTCCCGTCATGAAGAGGTTCATGACGCTCAGCCACACGAAGAAGATGCGGCCCGACCAGACGCTCGCGGTATCGTCGCCCGCCCAGTGGCGCCATGCGGCGAACCCGAGCAGCATCAGCACGACGGATCCGTACGCGATGGGCAGGAACACGCGCCGGTCGAAGCGTCCAACGAGCCAGGAGAACACGGGGTTCATGGCCAGCGACACGACCATCGTGGCGACGAACAGCGAGTAGAGCGTCGACATGCCCCGCTCGACCCCAAAGGCATCCCTCACCGGCCGGATGAAGAAGTAGCCGCAGAGGATGCAGAAGAACATGGCCGCGGCCAGCAACACTGCCCGGACCTCGCCCGGCTGCAGGTTGAAGAGCGACAGAAGCTTGCTACCCGCCTGCGGCGTCCGCTGCCCGGAGCTATCCGGAGGGTTCTGAGATGCATCCACAGATAGGCCTCAGTAACCAGCGGCCTTGTCGACCACGTTGAGGAGCGGCTCGCCGGCGCCGAAGCGGCGGAGGTTGGCCTCGAGCAGGGCGTCCCACCGATCTCCCGTGAGCGAGGAACGGCTCGCCACGTGGGGGGTGATGACCACGTTGGGCATGTCCCACAGCTGTCTCTTATACACATCTCCGAGCCCACGAGACTAGGCATGATC
>OJFX01000933.1_pt1 | contig 10641 bp, 8 predicted proteins | sample 1594171 | NCBI WGS metagenome assembly OJFX01 (sample SAMN05416840, study PRJEB24817) | seawater metagenome | isolation source: Sea water | place: Canada:Atlantic | collected 2013-07
AGATCATGCCTAGTCTCGTGGGCTCGGAGATGTGTATAAGAGACAGAGACTACACCCTCTATAGTTTTAACGACTCCATCTCAATTTGTTTTAATTATAAAGAAATTCCTCCTCAAAAACTTTGCACTTTGCTTTATGAAAAGGCTGAGTTGATGGTTGGTTTTGGTCAATTCAAAGGACAAGAATTTATAAGATTGGTGACGATAAATTCCAACAACACAGAAAAAGAAATTCTTGAATTTTTTAGGGTGCTGGAAGATTTTGTGGCTGCAAATAGGGAAGAGCTTCAAATTCCTGCCGGAGCAACTAAAGCATGATTACAAAACTTGTCGTACTTGGTGTCTATTTTGCCATTCTTTTTATTATTGGAATTGTTGCATCACGCAGTATAAAAAGCTTAAGCGACTTCTACGTTGGCGGTAAACGCATTGGTTATTGGGCTGTAGCCTTCTCAGCGCGCGCCACTGGTGAATCAGGTTGGTTACTTTTAGGCTTGACAGGCATGGGTGCAATGGTCGGGTTTTCTGCCTATTGGGTTGTAGTAGGAGAATTGTTAGGAGTTGGCATTTCATGGTTTGTCATGGCCAAAAGGTTTAAAGTATTAAGTGATAAGTATCAATCGATCACCATTCCTGACTTCCTAGAGAGTCATTTTCAAGCAAAGACACATCTATTAAGGAAAGTAGCAGCGGCGGCATTGTCCATATTTGTCATTATCTATGTGAGTGCTCAAATTGATGTTACTGGCAAAGCATTTGAATCGCTCTTGAACCTCAATTATTTTGCAGGGGCCATAATAGGCTTTATAATTGTGCTTGCCTACATCTATACTGGTGGATTTATTGCTGTAGTATGGTCCGACTTCTTTCAGGGTTTGTTGATGTTTTTTGGATTGATTGCCCTTCCAATTGTTGCTTATTTTTCCATTGATTCTATGGAAGTGTTTATTGAAGGCTTAAATCAAATCGACCCCAATCTCACCTCCATTTTTGGCGGCAGTGACGATCCTTGGTTGACCATCTCTACAGTGTTGGGTTTTGCCATGATTGGACTCGGCTTCTTGGGTTCACCTCAAATCTATGTTCGCTTCCTCTCCATTAAAAATGTATCAGAACTTGATCGAGGAAAATGGGTTGCTATTCTATTTACCTTACTGACGGATTTTGCCGCAGTGAGTATTGGTTTAATTGGCCGCTATTTGTTTACAGAGGTCGGTCAAGATCCAGAGTCTATTTTAGGCAACAATGGAGAAGATGTATTGCTACATCTCATCGAACATTACTTCCCATTGATCATCATTGCAATCTATATAGCGGTGATTTTATCTGCTATTATGTCAACGATTGATTCCCTCTTGATTGTGGCATCCTCTGCCATCGTAAGAGATGTCTACCAAAAGATTTTGCATCCTGAATTGGATGAGAAAAAAATGAGCAAAGTTTCGAGACTTGTTACTTTGGGTATGGCACTGTTTGCACTTGCCATTGCCTTAATCGTTGCTGTTTCGACGCCAGAAAGGACTGTTTTTTGGTTTGTCATATTTGGCTGGTCAGGCATCGCAGCCACATTCTGTCCGGTAATTATTTTAGCCCTCTTTTGGCCAGCTTATTCAGAAAAAGGTGCCATTGCCTCCATGACGGTCGGATTTCTTTCTGTTCCCTTTTTCAAATTTGTCATTCAAAACATGGAAACAGTCGGAATCTATTTTGAAAAAATGGATGTATTGACTCCTTCTTTTATCTTGGCTATGCTCGCAGGATGGTTATTTACAAAATTGTATCCAAGACAATCCAATTTCAATTCTACCCCTGAAGTTCAATGAAATCCTCTATCCTAAAAGACATAAAGAACATTATATTCGACCTTGGAAACGTCATTATAAATCTTGACATTGAAGCCTCAAACAAGGCGTTCACTCAACTTCTTGGTCCACAAAAACAAAAATTCTTTGATCAATTACAATCGATAGGGGTATTTCAAGACTTTGAGAAAGGAACTATTGATGAAAATGAGTTTGTGCAATTCATTCAAAACCTTAACAAAAAGGCTATTTCTTCAGCATCTATTGTCCAAGCCTGGAACTCAATGCTGCTAAACATTCCTGAAAACCGTTTCGGATTATTGAAAGAAATTAAAAGAAGCTACAGAACATTTTGCTTGAGCAATACAAATCAACTCCATGCTGATTTTATCCATGAGGACCTCAAGAAAAATAAGGGGTTAAATCGATTGGATTCTTTGTTTGAAAAGGTCTATTTATCGCATGAAATTGGCATGCGGAAACCTGATTTAGAAATATTTCAATTTGTGTTGAATCAGCATGACTTGAAGCCGGCTGAAACCCTATTTATTGACGATACAGAAGGACATCTAAAAGGTGCTGCCAAGTTGGGAATCAAAACCCTACACATAAAAGGCAACGATAAGATAGAAAACTACTTCTAGCTTCTATCTTGACACAATTCCACCAAAACTCCGGCAGTAGATTTAGGGTGAAGAAAGGCGATTTTTTTGTTGTCAGCACCGAATTTTGCTTGTTCATGGATCAGCTGAAATCCTTCAAGCTTTAACCGCTCTATTTCTTTTTCTATGTCTTCTACATCATAGGCAATGTGATGAATACCCTCTCCTTTCTTTTCGATAAATTTCGCAATGGGGCTGTCTGCATTGGTTGCCTCCAGCAATTCAATCTTACTCTCCCCAATTTGAAAAAACATGGTAGAAACCCCTTCGCTTTCTACCACTTCAGTCTTGTATGCCGCTTTTCCAAAAAGCTTTTCATAGACCACCGCTGTTTCATTAAGATTTCTTACGGCTATGCCAATGTGCTCAATTTTTTTCATCATGCAATGTCAAAAAAAAACCTTGGATGCTCTTCCAAGGTTCTTCGTAAAATCGATTAACTATTATTTTATTTGAATTGACTTAACTGTATTGTCATAGTTCAAATAGTATGTCCCTTTTTCGAAATTAGAAATGTCAATGACTTGATCATACCCTCTTTTGACCAGAGTTCCATAACGATCAAATAACTCATACAAAGATTTTCCTCCATTTAACTCAATGCTGCCTTTAAATTTATCTCCTTCAAGGGTAACTTCAGGAGCTGATGATTTATACGAGGCAGTTTTTGAATAACGTGGTTTCCCTGTGTAATCTACTTGCTTAACACGCGCTTTATTCTCTCCACTGTGGGGTGTAATTTTAAAGGCATATTGATGTGTGCCTGGCTTCCCATCTCCACTAACTTCTCCTGATTTTACCCATTTATTCCATCTGTACTGTTCAACGATGTAGTCTAATTTTCCATTTTCGTTGTTGGCAGTCCATTCTAACACGCCATCATCAGTAAAGGAGATTTTTTGAACGTTAAATGTACTTTTTGGCTTGAGGACTTCCGGATTTAATACCTCTGGTGCACAGTCGTCTTTGTGTTTGATGTTGATAATAATCTTATCCCCCAAATTCACATCGTGATTAGCGAAATCTATTTCGAAAGCGCTCTGGTTCACTTCATCTGGAGAAAGTCTTCCATTGACTGTCACTTCAAATGCACAAAATCCAACTCCAGCCCCTCCAAATGGGTTTTTGACAAAAATATTTTTTCCCATATAGTTCCCTTCCAGCACGATCATTCCAGCGTGCATAAGCGGACTCATTAGGAATAAACCAATCAGGATTATGTATTGAAATCGTTTCATTTTATTCATGAATTAAGCATCTTGCTTATGTTTTGTTGTTGAAAAAAATCATTTCACAAAAATGGTTCATTCTATGGTAAACAACAAATACTAAATTAACAAAATTTCGCCTTGTTGTATACATAGAAAAAACTGTGCCGTTCTTAACTGATCCCTTCCATTTTTGCTAGTTTTTTCTTCAATTCTTCTATCCGCTTTCTTTTCTCTGGACCGCGTCTCTTCTCTGCTGAGTCAGTAAAGTATTTATGTTGTGAGAGAAAACCAATGTTCATTTTTATCCATTCCTTTTCGTCGTCTTTGATCTTCTCAAACTCAATCAATTCTTTTCTTAAGGTATCTGCAATAGGATAAAAATCATCTCTTCCTAAATAATCAAGGTCGGAATCACACATAATTTCTTCCAAGTGATTTTTAGGTTGTTGTGGTATTTTGGTTGCTTCGATTAGTTCAATCACTTGTTCAATTTGCTCAAGGGTATATCCAAATTCGGGTAACATCTCCTTGGCTAAATTGGCTCCAATAGGCTCATTGCTCTCGTAGGAATGTATGAATCCAGCATCATGATAAAGTGATGCAGTCTTAAGCAAATAGAGTTCTTCCCCTTTTACACCTTCCCAAATCGCCAACCTTTCTACTGCCTCACATACATCCTTCGTATGATGAATCCCATGATAATGCAGGCCCTTGGGCAAATCCCCAGCCAAGCGATTAATGATATACTTTTCTGCGTGACGGTAATTAATGTTGCTGTACAACTTCAAATTTACATAGTGCCAAAATGCTTCATTGGGCACTATCCCTTCTTCATTTTCTGACAGTTCTGGTTTTATGCTGTGCACAAAATACATGTCAATGTCACCTTTGTGCTTGGCACTTACTTTTCCTCTGTATTCGGTGACAAAAAATTCAGCGATTGCCTCATAGGTAGTTTCAGAGATATTTACCTTACCGACTTCTCCGCTAGACTCCATTCTTGCCGCAACATTGACTGTATCTCCCCAAATGTCATAGGCAAAACGTTTGATTCCAACTACTCCGGCTATCAAATCTCCCGAATGCAATCCAATTCTAATTTCCCAAGCTTGTTCACCACTTGCCTCTTTTTCTTTTTTGAGTTCTCGCATTGAACGTTGTATCTCCAAGGCAGCCAATGTTGTGTCGATGGCATTGCTTTTATTTCGAATGGGCACCCCTCCTGCACACATGTATGCGTCACCAATGGTTTTTATTTTCTCGACATTGTATTTGTTCACGATTTCATCAAACCGAATAAAATAGGAGTCCAATTCGGCCACCAATTGCTCGGGAGTGTATTCCTCGGCAAGTTGTGTAAAGTTTTGTACATCAGAAAACATGACTGTGGCCTGCCTGTATTTTCTCGCCTTGGCTTTCCCTTTTTCTTTCAATTCGTCAGCCATCTCACGCGGCAGAATGTTCAGCAAAAGTTTCTCTGTTTTTACTTTTTCACTTTCGAGCATCCGCTTTTGGCGCTCTACTTGCTCTTTTTGCTTGATAATCTCTATAGTGCGCTGTTTAACCTGTGTCTCCAAAAGATCTTTTTGTTTTTGAATCTTCCCAACTCTTCTTTTATAGAATAAGAACAGAGACAGTCCAATCAAAAACACAACCGCCAAGTCAATGCCCCAATGCATAAACAAAGGCTCTTTCAATAAAACAATTGCGTTTTTCATGGTTATGTTTGTTCTCCTAGATAATTCTATTTAACGCCAAGATGTCATTTTGCTTAATCGGATTTCAGTTCTTCGATTCAAGAAATGGTCATCGTTATTGCACTTTTTGGTTTCGCAGTCTACCACAGGTTTTAATTCTCCATAATAATTCCCCACTATTCGATCCTTTCTAATGCCTTTTTTAATCAAGAAATCAATCACATTGTCTGTTCGCTTTTTAGACAAACGCTCATTGTATTCAACCGATCCTCTTGTATCCGTATGAGATTCCACTTCAATTTTTAATTCGGTGTCTTTCACAATTTCTATAAGTTTCTTCAAATGATTGATGGCAACTGTATTCAATAAAGTAGAATCAAACCGATAATGCACCTTGAAGGTATCTATGTCATAGACCTGGTTATTGATGTGTAGTATCTGATGATGGTCGCTTGCCTCTTCAAGATAAATTTCTGTGTGCTGCATGCCCAAGGTCTTGTATTTAAATAAACCAAGACGGTTCTTAATGGTCTTGTCAATGATGTTATCTTCCTCGTCCAATGTTAATAGCTGGAAGTCCTCTTCTTGATTTTGTATTTTGAAGAAGTAGGTTTCATCGGCCTTTAATTTCTTAAAATGAAATCTACCAGTTTCATCTGTGAATGCAGTATCTACAACATTTCCTTCAGAATCAAAAATATAGACCTCCATGCCATGTTCAAAATCTCCAGGCAATTTTTTAAAGACCTGACCAAACACTTCTTGCGTTTCAATCCCTTCAGCGTCTAAATCCATTGCCTCAAGGGGTTCAAATTGTGCCACTTGGTAGGTTAATTTTTTATACGAAAAATTCCCTTGTTCATTCAATACAGCTTTCTCGATGATTAAATTGTCCTCGTTTAGAAGAGCGAGATTTAATGCTGCAGCATCTTGAATCTTAAAGGTATAGGTTTTGTCTGAACTTAATTTCTCAAAATTGAAAGTGCCATATTGATCTGTGTACATAGAATCCACAATGCCGCCAGATTCATCTACCAAATAAACCATTAAACTATCGTTGAAGTCTCCTTGAAGTTTACGGAATACCTGTCCTTTCAAATTCACCATGTCAGGTACCCTCAACTCTTCTAAAAGTTTCATTTTTTCATATTCGCTGTAGGGCAATGATTCAAAAGAAAATTGTCCATTCTTCAATTGATCAATGAGGTATAGTGGATCGCCATTCTGATCAATCACGTATAACAAAGACTGCATTAAGGTATCGTCATCGATTTCTGGCAAAGCAAAATAGTAAGTGCCATCAAATTCAAGTTTGTTGTATTGAAATTCTCCAAATTCATTGGTGAAAACGGTGGCCACCAGTTTTTTATTGGCGTCATAGATCTCCACTCGATAATAGGGCAATGGTTTCCCTTGAAATTCTAAACGTGCGATAATTGCTGTTTTTCCCTGATTTTCTCCTAGTTGTATTCTAATGGTAGGATCGACATTGCCTCCTACTTTAAACGCACCATCCTCAGAAGTTTCACTTACATCATAAATCCTTCCAGTTTCATTGATCAATGCTAGATTGATGTCATCGTCGTCAACGTCTATTTTTACAAAATAGTCACTTGCTTCGTCTAATCCTAGCTTCTCAAATTTAAATTCACCAAAAGGCCCAGACAGCACAGAGTCTACTACATTACCCTCATCATCAACCAAGTATACCATGACTTTGTCGTCAAAATCACCTGGCAATTTCTTGAATATTTTGCCTGCAAACTTGAGGTTGTTCACGACACCGTCTGGTTGATCCATGGCCAATACCGCTTGGGCTTCGATTTCCTCAACTGGTAATGCCTGAAATTTAAATTTATCTTTGTTCCACTTTCTCAACAATTTTATTTTTTCCCATTCATTGTTGACAAGAAAGAGACGAGCATCATCTAAAATGCTGTCATTGCTCGCGATGACTTGAAAAAACAAATCTTGCTGATAGGCTAAATTTCTGAATTCAAATTGTCCTGAAGTATCCGTAGTGGCAGAAGCCAACACTGAATCTGTTTGCGTCAACAATTTTATTTTTTGATCTGCAATTGGAGCTCCTTTGTATTCAAAGATTCCTTTGACAGAAAGTCTGTACTTGACAGAGCTCTTCCTAAAGCGATAAATGTCGTCTTTCCCTTCTCCTCCAAATCGATTTGAAGCGTAAAAGCCAGTAGTATCAGTGATAAAGTACATTCCAAAATCATCTCGTGATGAATTGATTGGACTGCGCATGTTTACAGGAGACTGCCAACCCTCTTTGTATTCTGAAGCATAAATGTCTAAGCCTCCATAACCTGGAAATCCGTCTGAAGAGTAGTACAATACACTGTCAAACACTGAGGGAAAAACTTCATTTGATGGTGTATTGATGGCTTGTCCTAAATTCTTGGGTGTTCCCCAGCCACTTCCTTCCCTCTGTGCAACATACAAATCCATTCCTCCGAAACCCCAAGGCATATCAGATGCAAAATAGAGTGTTTTACCTGCATTGGCTAAATGCGCATGTCCAACAGAATACTCATCGTTGTTGAACGGAAATGGGCTAAAATCTTTCCATTTACCATCTTCGTAGCTGCCTTCATACAAACCCATTCGATTGATAAAATCCTTCCCTTTAAAATCGTTTTTGACTCTGGTAATTATCACTGATTTGCTTTCTTCATCTATGGTCAGCGGCCCATCATGATACAGTGTATTTAGTTGTCCTTTAACTATGGTAAACTTGGCCTTGTCTTTCAGTAGGTCTGCCGTATCAATTTCATAAATGGAAAGAAAGGGAGTCTCGTCCCAATTGAAACTTTCTGGCGAATTGTGATTCTCCTCCCTGTTGGAAATGATATAATACTTTCCAGCAAACTCTATTAGTCCATATTCTGAGGCTGAAGTATTTAGCCCACTGTATGGCCTAGAATAGAAACTCTTGGCCTCGCTTTCCCAAGCATTCATTTCCTCGATGGATTGCAGCATTATTTTACCCAAGAAATCGTTGCTCGACAATTCTGCAAATTTGGCAAACTGTTCTTTGGCTGCAGCCAGCTTACCATTGGCTTTCAGTGCTTGCCCATAATACAAATGATCTTCGGCCTGCACTGAATCTGAATTGATGACAAATAAGTAATAGAATTCGGCATTCTCATAATCTTTGATTTTTCGATAAGAGTTTGCCACAAACTTTAATGGTGTGTATAGCTGATCGTTTTTTTCCAGTTCTGCACTGAATAACTCTATGGCCTCGGTGTAGTATTGGAGATTGTATTTCTCCATTGCTTTCTTTAGCTTAACCGTTTGTGCGTTTGCGCTCCAATTGGTCAGAAAAACCATTCCAACAATGAGTACAATGATTCTATTTATTCCCTTGCGTCCGATCCTCTTCTAATTAAAAATAACGTGGTGAAACAATGCGTGACTTGAATAAATTCAGATCGTAACCCAGAAATATTTCATGAGACCCTCCATTGGCACGGCTCAGCTCAGTCAAAGACATGTCGAAAGAATATCCAATTCTAAATGCCTTGCTGAAGTTGTACTCAGTTATAAATGCCGCTCCATAGCCTCTTCTGTATGCCAAACCCAACCAAATTTTCTTGTTCAATAGAACACTTCCATTAAGGTCAACAAAAGCAGGCTGATTGTTGGCCGTTTTGATTAAAACTGAAGGCTTAAAAGTGAATTTATCGTTCAATACGAAGGCTCTTCCGGCAACAATGATGGCTTGAGCGCGCTGCTGCGAAGCACTGGATAAATTTACATTGTCTGTCTGAATGCCCAATTTACCTTCATTCAAGTGCGTAAGTTCAAGACCCACATAGTTCTTCTTGTCGCTGTAATAGACCCCAAAATCGAATGAAGGTGTTAAATAGGTTTCTGTGCCATTCAATGCAGTGCGGGTTGCTGCCTGATCCTCAAAATTGATTTCTGACCAATCGAAAATGTAATTGTATAGACTCGCACGCAATCCGAAGCCCAATTGACCCCTTAACAACTGAATTTTATAGGCGTAAATCCCAGAGACTGAAATGGTATTTTTCGGTCCAATTTGATCGTTCATAAACTGCAACCCATAACCAGTTTTCTTATCGCGACTAGGAGCATGGACAGCAAACGCTTGTGTGGTTGGGGCACCTTCGAAGCCTACCCATTGTGAGCGGTGCAATGCCACAGCACTTAAACCTCCACGTGAACCTGCATAAGCAGGGTTTACGCTTAAGGGATTGAAAAAGTATTGATTGAACTGTGGGTCTTGTTGTGCATTTGCCACACCACAAAACAACAATAACAACCAAACTATATGTCGTAAACCTCTCTTCATTATCGAATCAATTCCACCCATCCTTTTTCCATTTCTCCATCATAATCCACCACGTAAAAATAGGTGTTGGAAGGCAGCTCATTCCCACTTAAATTTTCACCTTTCCATACTACAGTGTTATTATCGTAGCCTTTCCCTTCCCAAACCTTGTTTCCCAAGCGATTAAATATGGTGACATCCACTGAGGTAAATGCTTCTACATTGGTAATGTTCCATTGATCGTTTAGCCCATCGCCGTTTGGTGTAAAGCCTGTAAATAAATTTAAATCACAATCCTCTTCACTGAGGTATCCTATGGTAAATTTTATTATTTCAGACTCGCATCCATTGGCAGAGGTAATTTGCACTTGATAATCTCCTGTGGCTAAATTGTTTGCCGTCAATCCTCTTGATCCATTGGTCCATAAAATAGTGTAGGGCAAATTACAGCCTCGAATACTGTCTAGGCTTGCAAATCCGTTTTCTCTGCCAATGCAAGAAGCATCTGTTGATTTAAACACAAAAGAAATGGATGAGTCACCCACCAAATCTTGTTGAAATCCTTGTGTATAGATGATTCCATTTGCATTTTCTGTGCTTACGATCATTTCACCAACGGTTGCATTAACACCTATGGTAGAACCGGTAAAATCACCCCCAGCATTGCCAATGACCTGACGTTCTATTTGTACCTGAGCTTGTGTACACACCGAAATGCAGATGGCAAGGAATGAAAGTATATATGGAACAGTGTTGCTCTTCATTGTTATTCTATCGTAAAGTTTGGGAAAGTTGCTCCACCTTCAAATGTGACAGCACCTCCAATGGTGAGGACTTGGGTTCCAACAGCAGGTTTTAAGCCCCCCTTCAAAACTAAGGTGCCATTGTTGGTGTTTGCATTGGCCGTTGTCTGTCTCTTATACACATCTCCGAGCCCACGAGACTAGGCATG
>OJFX01000936.1_pt1 | contig 10630 bp, 6 predicted proteins | sample 1594171 | NCBI WGS metagenome assembly OJFX01 (sample SAMN05416840, study PRJEB24817) | seawater metagenome | isolation source: Sea water | place: Canada:Atlantic | collected 2013-07
GATCATGCCTAGTCTCGTGGGCTCGGAGATGTGTATAAGAGACAGCTATATATATATACCGTGCATTAGCTTCACAACGTTTGTCTGTTAATGTTCCTATAGGCACTCGGCTACCAAGTCACTCTAATGCTTTAGGTCGTGCTTTATTAAACCAAAAAAAGCCAGAGGAGCTTAGTCAGTTGTATATTGGAAGACAACTCGATAATCATCCTCGACCACATCCTCAAAACCTATTGGAACTAGCTGAACTAATTCAAATCGAGAGAAAACAAGGGTATTCGATCAGCCGCTCTGATAATGCTACTGCTATTGCTGTGCCTCTTTTAAACTATGCTGGCGAAGTTGTTGCTGCAATTAATGCTTCAGGCCCCGACTTAATAATGAAAGACAAAGAAATCAACCACGCTATTATGGAACAACTAATGAAAACAGCGACTAAAATTTCCAGAGAATTGGGTTATCAAGCCCCAAAATAAGTAATAATAAAACTATCATGATTGAGAAAATTCAATAATTACCAGTTTAATATTATTAATAATTTCTAATGGACTTTCAAATCAACTCTACCTATTATTCATTTCTCTTATTTAATCATATATAAATAAAATAATTCACTATTGGTGCATAATCAATGCAAACGACATTGAATTACAATGAATAAATTCATTGAGAAAAAATGTTTAGCCTGCTCATCAGGTTAATTAATTAACATTTAATGAGGAAAACATATAATGTCAGAGATAAATATTAGCTTAAAAGATGTTCAAGAAATAACACAAGCAGCGCTTGAAGGAGCAGGTGCATCATCAAGTAATGCTGCATCTGTAGCTAGATCAACTGTGCTTGCAGAGAGCGATGGAATACGTAGCCACGGTTTAATGTATGTTCCGATTTATGCTGAGCATATTACCTGTGGTAAAGTTGATGGCCAAGCACAGCCAGAAGTAAATTGCACTAGACCAGGTGCAATTTGCGTAGATGCAAAATCAGGTTTTGCTCACCCAGCCATTGATGCAGGTTGGGATGCTTTTACAGCAGCTGCTCGTACAAACGGTATTGCAGCAATGACATTATATAACTCTTATAATTGTGGTGTATTAGGTCATCATGCACAAAAATTAGCTAAAGAAGGCTTAGTGGGTTTGTGTTTAACGCACGCACCCGCTTCAATAGCTCCATTTGGTGCTAGCAAACCCGTTGTTGGTACTAACCCTATTTCAATTGCAGTTCCAGATGGAAAAGGTGGTGCCGAAATTCTTATCGATCAATCGGCTAGTGTTGTTGCAAAGTCGGAAATTATGCTTAGATCGCGTACAGGAAAAAGTATACCTGCTCATTGGGCGCTTGATGAACACGGCCAACCAACTACAGATCCTAACCTTGCTTTAAAAGGCTCAATGGCTCCGTCAGGTGATTACAAAGGATTTGGCATTGGTTTATTAGTAGAAATATTGGCTTCGTGTTTATCAGGAGCAGTTCTAAGTAAAGATGCAAGTCCATTTTCAGGCACAAAAGGTGGGCCACCAAGCACAGGTCAATGCTTTATTGCTTTTGATCCTGGAGCATTTTCAGGTGAAATATTTTTTGAAAGAATTAAAGCATTATCTTCTGCCATTTCAGATCAGGAGGGCGCTCACTTGCCAGGCTCTAAAGGCAAAGTAAATCGCCAACGTATCACTAATGAAGGTGTGATGGTCGCACAAGAATTATTAGATAAAATTAATAATTATGCAAAAGCGTAAATAAAACTAACATTATCTAGCCATAACACTTCAAGATACAGAATTTCAGCTTGGGTAAACAGTGTAGCTTGATTAAATTATCAAGCTACATGCTGACTTATCAATTACAATTTTTCCTGATAACTGCTAAAAAAATCACATGCCAATGCAGTTGTTTCAGGTGTTTCAGGTGTTTACTGATAGTCATCATCCTAGAAGTTTCTTGTCCAAGATCCAGTTATTTTTGTTTGGATTCCCGCCTAAAACACCACTGAAATGACGTTTTTGATCAAATTGTTAATGATTCCTGATTGATCTACATAGGCTTGAAAAATTATTGTTATTACCTCACGGTGAATCCCCCTCCTAAAAAGTAAAATGTAAGATTTTTCACTCCTACCAAATAGCTATAATTTGTTGAATAAAAGATTTTAATAATTAAAAGCCATTAATAATATTTGCTTATTAATGTATACGATCTTTTTATTTGAATATTTCTCAGGCATCAATGATTATGTGAAAGTTAATAAATTATAATTAATTTGATCTATTTTGTTATTTGTCATAACTAGGCTAACACTTGAAATAGAAAATCTAGGCTAATGAATGAACAAATATTAAAGCTAATCAATCTAAATGAAGTTAATACTAAGACAGAATTAATATTGTCAACCATAAGCGTGAACTAGGAAACTTGGGGGAAATTATGTATAAACAAAGTATTTTAAGTGCAGCGATTACTGCAGCATTAATAAGTGGTGGTGTAGCAAATGCTGCTGAAATTGAAAAAATTGTTGTAACTTCAACGAAAAGAGCTCAAAACATACAAGAAGTTCCTGTTGCTGTTACCGCGTTAAACGGTGAAGCACTTGAACAATTAAATGTTACCAGTTTTGACGATTACGTTAAATATCTACCTAATGTTTCTAAAGGTGGGCGTGGACCAGGTCAAAATGAAATATACATTCGAGGTATGGCTTCAGATGCTAGTACAATTTCTGTAGCAGAAGCTCAAGGTAGTGCGCCGACTGTTGCATTATACGTAGATGAGCAACCTGTTTCTGCTGGTGGACGTAATCTCGATGTATATATTACTGACGTTGAACGAATTGAGGTACTAGCAGGTCCACAAGGCACACTATTCGGAGCAAGTTCTGAAGCAGGTACGGTACGTATTATTACCAACAAACCTGAAATTGGTGTGCTGTCTGCTGGTTTTGACATGAGCGTATCTACGACCAAAAGTGGGGATATGAGCAATTCTGTTGAAGTTTATGCTAACTTTCCTGTAAACGATAGCACAGCTGTTCGTGTAGCAGCCTATAATGATAATCAAGGTGGGTATATTGATAATGTCTATGGCACTACAACAGTTGATCCTGCCTTGTCTAATAAAAATAGAGCTCCTTATGGCGTCTACATTCCTGAAGACGGTAGTATAGCGATTGAAACCGCAGATAACAGAGAGCTAGTTGAAGAAAACTTTAATGATGCCAGATACCAAGGCTTTCGTTTTGGTATAAAGCATGAAATAAATGATGATTGGAATATATTACTTCAACATACCGCGCAAGACTTAAGTGTTGATGGTGTTTTTGACTATGATCCAGCGGTTGGTGATTTAGAAGTTCAACGTTATTTCAAAGATGAGCTAACAGATAAATTAGGTTTAACCACCTGGACTGTTGAAGGTCGTTTGAGTAATCTTGATTTGATTTATACAGGTGGTTTTGTTGATAGAGAAGTATCTCAAGGCATCGATTATACGGGTTATAACAATGTGGGTAGTTATGTTGGTACATACACTTGTAATTATAATGCCTCTTATGTTGCCACATCATGTTATAGCCCAGTAAAAGCTTTTACTAATGAAATTGAAAGTACTCGCCAAACACATGAATTCCGCCTCAATACCGATGCTGATAATGACTTACGTTTAACAGCAGGTATTTTCTTTGACAAACAAGAGACCAAATCAGATGGCACCTTTTTATACTTAGGTACCGCAGACGCATACTTTGGTGGCAACCCACAATATGGTCATTTAATCAGAGATCCATTAACTCAATCAGGTGGCGATAATAGCGCGATTACACTAAATGACCCAACAGCTCGCACTCCAGGTGAAGGGTTCATTAATGACATTACTCGAACTGAAGAGCAAGTGGCTATTTTTGCTGAAGTAAGTTACGACATAAATGACAAGTTAACAGCAACCCTTGGCTTACGTGCATATGAAATAGAGGTGGATCTAGATGGTTGGGCAGGTGGCGGTTTTTCAGGCCCAGGCCGTAACTTAGACGTTAATGCCCCCGCAATTAAAACTGATGATGTTATCACTAAATTTAATGTTAGTTATAAAGTCAGTGATAATATCCTTCTTTATTCAACATACTCAGAAGGTTTCCGTCCACCGGGTGTAAACCGTGCAGGCGGTGAGTCAGCAAATAAAGCTGAGTTTGGCACTATACCAGAAGGTTTTGGTACCGATAGAGTTGAGAATTTAGAATTTGGTTGGAAAACAGATTTATTAGATGGCAACTTACGTTGGAACGGTACTATTTACTCTGTTGATTGGAGTGATATTCAAGTTGCTCGTTTTGACCCAACCAACTTAACTATTACCACATTCTTAGATAATTCATTAGATGCTGAAATTTTCGGTATTGAAACTGATCTTGCTTATGTGATCACTAATGAAATGATCTTATTTGGTGCATTTTCATATAATGATACTGAAGTCACAGCCATTGGTTCGTCAATTTTTGCAGACCAACTTCCACCATTAGGTAGTCCTTTACCATTAACGCCTGAATATCAATTCTCATTGCGTTTACGTAAAGATTTTGAGTGGGGAAAATATGATGGTTTCTGGCAAGCAGGTGTTGTATATGCTGATGACACGATAAGTGCCTTATTATTAGACGATGCGCTTCCTCAAAAATCGTATACCGTTTGGAACCTATCTACTGGTATTAGTAAAGATAGCTGGGGAGTTGAATTATTTATCGATAATGCTTCAGATGAACGAGCTAACTTACACTACAATTCACAGGATGATGTACCACGTATTACAACCAACCGTCCTCGCACCATTGGTTTACGTATTTCATATGACTTTGAATAGAAGTTAGATACCGTTGTTAGATAAAAGGCGAACTATTGAGTTCGCCTTTTTCTTATGTGAAAATCACTTTTAATAATAGTTATAAAACAACGTATTTCAATAAGAAAAATACTATACGAGATAGTTATGATTACAGATGAAAAAAGTCAAAAAGATCAAGCTGCTGATATTATTGGGCAAGCTAAAATGCTCATGCAAAAACAAAAAATAGCGGAAGCTGAAAGCACTATTTCATCGCTTTTAAAACAAGAACAGGACAACTTTGAAGGTCTCTACATTCTCTCGGTTTGCCAACGCTATCTCCAAAAATATCAACAAGCATTACAAACCCTCAATAAACTTAAATTGTTAGACCCTCATTATGGTCGCGCTTATCAAGAAGAAGGTCATGTCCACCGTCAGCATGGCACTGTTGCTCTTGCGATAGAGGCGTATCATCAAGCAGTCATGAGAAATCCAGCTCTGCTTGCTAGCTGGCAGGCTTTATCTACGTTATATCAGCAACAAGGCAATGTTACTGCTATGCAAGATATGAATACGCAAATTAAATATTTGTCAGCATTACCAATGGAGCTATTAAGTGTCAGTAGCATGCTTCATGAAAATAAACTATATAAAGCAGAACAGTTATGTCGTAGTTTTTTACAAAAAACACCACATCATGTTGAAGCCATGCAATTATTAGCAAAAATCGGTATGAAAATGCAAGTACTAGACGATGCCGAATTTTTACTGGAAAGCTGTGTCAAATTTGAACCAGAAAATAAAACCGCACGCTTTAATTATGCCGATGTATTGTATAAACGACAAAAATTTAAAGAAAGCCTTAAACAAGCACAAAAATTACATAATGATGAGCCTGATAATATAGCTATTAACATGATACTAGCTAACTGTCATGTAGGCTCAGGCGATATAGAAGCAGCATTAGTCATTTATAATAAAGTATTAGAGCAAGCGCCTGATAATCCCAATATATTGTTAATGCAAGCACATGCGTTAAAAGCAATTGCCAAAGTTGATGAGGCGATTATAGCCTACCAAAAAGCCTATCAAGCTAAGCCAGACTTTGGCGATGCTTTTTGGAGTTTAGCTAACCTAAAAACTTATCAATTTAGTGATAAAGAGATTCAAATGATGAAACAAAGACAGTCTGATGAGCGTACAACACTCGTTGACCGTTTTCACTTTTGTTTTGCCCTCGGAAAGGCTTATGAAGACAGAAAAGATCATGCCACATCTATGGAATACTACCAGCTTGGTAATGCTTTGAAAAAGCAAGAGTGTCATTATAAGGCTGAAAATATTGACAAAGAATTTCAAGCGCAAAAGGATAGTTGTACAACCGAGTTATTTGAAAAAAATAAAGGCTATGGAAATACCGCCGCAGATCCTATTTTTATTATCGGTTTACCACGAGCAGGTTCTACATTACTTGAACAAATACTTTCATCGCACTCTCAAGTCGACGGCACCATGGAACTACCCAATATTGCATCACTGGTACATAAACTCAATGGTCGAAGAAGAGTTGATGAGGAACAAGCTTATCCTGGCAATTTACATGATCTCACCCCAGAGTTACTTACTGAACTTGGCGATGAATATATTAATGGCACACAGGTTTATCGGCAGAATGCACCGTTTTTCATCGATAAAATGCCAAATAATTTCCGGCACATTGGTCTAATTCATTTGATACTACCCAATGCTAAAATTATTGATGCACGCCGTCACCCTATGGCATGTTGTTTTAGTGGTTTTAAACAGCTATTTGCTGAAGGTCAGGAATTTACCTACGGTCAGGAAGAAATAGGACGCTATTATAAAGGCTATACCGAATTAATGACACACTGGGATGAAGTACTACCAAACAAGGTGCTACGTGTGCAATATGAAGACGTAGTGGCTGATTTAGAGACTCAAGTAAAGCGTATTTTAGAATTTTGTGGTTTACCCTTTGAAGATGCTTGTTTGAGTTTTCATAAGACTGTTCGAGCTGTCAAAACCCCAAGCTCAGAGCAAGTACGACAACCGATTTTTAAAAGTGGTTTAGCACAATGGAAAAACTTTGAACCATATTTAGATCCTTTAAAAGCAGCATTAGGATCTTTAGCAAAAAGAAAGTAGCCCGGTAGGCACAACGAAGAAAGAAAAATAAATAGGCAGTTTTGTTACTCTGTTAAAGAGTTGTAAAACTGCCGATATACTTATTAAGCCCCTGCTCCCATTCTGGATTGTTCTGTAGATTCAACCAAGACTTGATTACCTAATACAGCTAGTTCTTGCCAAAATCGAGGATCAATCTCTATACCATTAGTTAATGTTGACATATAGCTAGATTTCATCATAGTTGGCGATATAACCTTTGTTTGATTTCCTTTTAGATCAGACAAATTCTTGCTTATGTATTGTTGCAGACTAGCAATATCGCTCGCGCAAACAACAAATAGAGTTTGCTGATGTTTTTCATGTAAATAATCTTCGTCAGCCAAAGCTGTCATTGAGTATTGAGTATACTCAGGGCAACTATCGTCTGTATTTGAAGTGACTACATGTAAAGTTTCGCCATCATGCCAATAGGCTAAACAAACTACACCTCTTTTTGCACAATCAACCACTTTTTTTATGATCAGCTTTCGATCATAACAATTTAAAACAGTTACTTTAGCAATAGAGTTTTTAATCGCTTCGACATAAGCAATATCAAAAGCCATCACTGCAGCCACAATACTGCTATTATTTTTTGCATCAATAACTACGTTTTCGTTACTATCAGAGGTAAGTTGTTCAGGCTGCTCACGCAAAGAATTTTTACGTTGCTCATAATCTGGTATATTTTTGCGTATTACATCAAAGCTATCCAAACCATGCATTTGCGCCCAAATAATCATGTCGGCAGCGTTCTCATAACCACCAAGATCATAACCCACGCCTTCAAAGGCTTGTTTAAATAATGCAGTTAATTCATTTTTTGAGGTTTTCATGACTATTGCTCCGTTGTAATAGGGAAGTACCAATCATCTGCAAATGGCTTATCTATATCTGACAATATTGGTGCCCCTTGAAACATGGTATTACGTACCCATAATTTTGATTTTGGATCAAATTTACTGACACCAAAAAATGATAGTTTGCATCTTAGTAGATCTAAGGGCAGCATGTTTTTATCGGCTAAATTACCTTGAATATCACCATAATAATCTTTTGACATGGTTTGAATACGCTTAACAATACCATTCATATCAGCATGTCTAAGTAAGAAATAAGCTACTAAATCATCTGTAGAGTGTTGCTCGATATCGGTACAAATTCGGTCGTAACAATGGCGAACTAAACGCGCTATAGTTAATGGCATTTCTTTGTCCTCTCCAGAATCAACAGAACGTTGGCCTAAACGCGGTTCCATTTTCTCTTCTGAACGATACCAAAAGAAATACTCCGATTCGGGTTGATTAAAATCAATAGATAATGCCCACGCATACTTGTTTTCAATTATTTGCTTTAATTCAGATAACGACATTTCAGGTTGAACTTGATAACACTCATCAACAACTAATTCTTCTTCCAAATCATCAACTAACTCAGGGTAAAGCTCCAATAACAGCGAATTAAGCATTTCTTGTGTTTCCATACTGCTGTTGGTTTCCACAAAATTTATTAACGATTGCCAATCCGTAAGACTATTTTCATTGTTTAACAGCCAGCGTTGAACGTGCTCAAGTTCTAAATATAAACTTTTATTACGTTGTTGTTGGATTTCATCTGGAATATTAGTTTCGCTAATATGCTGTAGCACTTTGCTAATAATATTATCAAGTTGATTGAGCTTTTGCTGGTTAACCTCGCCTTGATTTACCACTTGAGATAATGCAATTTCGCGCGCTAACACCCATTGGCTGAGTAACTTAGGATGTCGAATTAAATAAGGCGCCATACCTAACCCGGTTGAATTTCCAATACCTATATATCTTTTAATATGATCAGCTAAAGGTACCGCTGTTTCAGGAGATTTAATTTTAGCTAATCGTTCAGCTTGATCTAAACTAAATTGTCGCAGTATATAACAAGTAAACATTTCTGCTGAAAAAGGACGAGCAAAATCAGGACACTGACTTTCTACTTTCGCCCAATCTGCCATACCAAATTTGCCACTACCATAAACAGCGGTGGTACGATATAAATAACCAACATTGGCCAATTTATCCATTGAAGGTTGCTGACCTGCAGCAAGAGTATTAACAACATAATTAAAGTTACGTGAACTTTTATTGCCTCTTGCAAGCACAATCATATTAGCATTAACGCGACCCGCTTCTTGCTTAGGGACATTTTCTTTCATTTGCGCAATTTGCTGATCATTCACTTCACCAATACACAAGGTCATAGTGAGATCCCATTTCTCGGCTATTACCCGATCATTACGCTCATCGTCATCTAAATAATCAGAAAATAAAACAAAGCTATAGGTGTGATGTTTTGCTTTAATGGTATAAACCACCGTACCGTAACCTTGTTCATCTAAATCGAATATGGTAGGAATAATTGACCATTTTTCACGGAAAATTCTCCGAATGAGTGTACGCATAAAGCTTAATCGAGATTGATGCATACTGCCCAGCCTTGTCAACCCCATAACTTTTTCTGGTGGGCGCATTGGCAATGTAGTGTTGATGACTTTATTTAAACTATTCATAATTATTTCTCATATTTCTCATATTTCCAATTTTACTTCAACTCATACTATTGATTTAGTTAATATTTTAACTATAACACTAACGCTTGTTTTTTTATTTCGACAAAAGACCTTGCTGTTGAGCTAATCTTTTCGCCATCATGGGTGCATTCCATAATGACGGTAATAAAATAAAAGATACGGGTACTGCAGTTATCACGATGAAAGACTGTAATGCAGAGATACCACCCGCTCCAATAGACACTAGAACCACTGCAACCAACCCCATTATTACACACCAAAAAGCACGTAATATAGTAGGGGGATCATCATTACCCACCATCACCATAGAAATTGTGTAGGTCATGGAATCGGTGGTGGTAATAACAAAAAGCGTAGTTAGTATTAAAAACAATATTGAGATAAATAAGCCCATGGGGAATTGTTGTGTGATGGCTAACAATGCCGCTGGCATATTAAAGCCACTAAAAGACTCTGCAATACTGCCTGGGTTTGTAACCTCAAAAAATAAGCCTGAACCACCTACAATGGTAAACCAAAAAGTAGTAACAATAGGAGCTAACACTGACACACAAACGACTATTTGTTTGATAGTTCGCCCTTTTGAAATTTTACTGATAAACATGGCCATAAGCGGACCATAACCAAGAAACCAACCCCAAAAAAATAACGTCCACGAATTCAACCACTGGCTATCTTCACGATAAAGCGACATAGGGAAAAATTCTTTTACATGCAAAATGGAAGCTTGAATATAACTATCGAGAATAAATGAAGTCGGTCCAAAACAAAAAATGAACACCATTAAAGAAAGTGCAATTAAAATATTGAGTTTACTTAACAGTTGAATACCTTTGTTGATGCCTGTCACAGCCGAAATAGTGGCAATACCAACTAAACTTAAAATGATAATAAAATGCATACTATAATCATTTACTGTACCTAATAATTCAGATAAACCGTATCCTACTTGTAAACCGGTAAAGCCAATCGGACCAATGGTACCTGCCACAACGGAAATAACGCAACAAGCATCAACCACAGAGCCTATCCAGCCATGTATAACTTTTTCTCCAAATACAGGAT
>OJFX01000945.1_pt1 | contig 10593 bp, 9 predicted proteins | sample 1594171 | NCBI WGS metagenome assembly OJFX01 (sample SAMN05416840, study PRJEB24817) | seawater metagenome | isolation source: Sea water | place: Canada:Atlantic | collected 2013-07
AGATCATGCCTAGTCTCGTGGGCTCGGAGATGTGTATAAGAGACAGCCGTAGAAGTCGTGGAGGAGTTTCTCGTGGGCGTGCATTGGGGGGGCTCCGCCGGAGGACGGAAGGGGGGCGCCTTGGCGCTCCAAGGCGCAGGCCCCATAAGGCTAAGCGATGGGGCGCGGCGACCGACCCAGGGAAAGGCCTCGGACTGTGGGCGGGAGACCCAGGGCACCCCTGGGCCTCGACGTGGAGAGCGACGTGCCACTAGCCCTTGGCAGGGGGGCAGCTCTCAGCGCCTGCGCACTCTGGCGTATGGGACTGCGAACCCTGCCCCCTGGACAGGGTGGCCCAATGGCGCTTCCCTATGACCTGTGCCCCTCGAGAGCGACCCCCACTGTCCCAAGCATATGGCAACCTCCACTTCCTTCCTGCTCCAGAGAAGCGCCCCGGCGCGGCCTGGAATCCTGACTCTCCTGGCCCTTGCAACGGTGGGTCAAGCGGCGCCTGCGCCACAAGACGATGCGCTGCAGTCTCAACTCGTTGCCCGTTGCGAGGTGGCAATGGAAACGGGCCGCCTCGAGGGGCTCGTGGTGGTGGTCCAGGTGGGGGACACGGTTCTCCTGGAGCGAGGATGGGGGCGCCTTCCCGGCTCGGAACTTGCCGCCCCAGACACTCTCTTCCGCGCCGAAGCCTTGGTGGAACCCCTCGTGGGTTGGACGGCCATGCACCTTGCGGAGGCGGACAGCCTGAGCGAAGAGTCGATGCTGCATCAGCTGCTCCCCGGTCCCTTCCCCGAAGAGTCGTGGGCCAAGCGTCCCGTGACGGTGCAGCATCTGATGAACCACACGTCGGGGCTGATCGGTTGGGCCTCTTCGTTGCCGTCGGACGGGAAGGTGACCACCGAGAGCCTCGTCCTGCGTGTGGCGGAGCTCGGGATTGAGTCCGAGCCAGGCTCTTGCTTTGACTACAGCGAGTCCAACGGTTTGGTCCTTGGGGCCATTGTGGAGAAGGTCTCGGGGATGTCAGTGGCAAACGCCGTCCAGGCCCGCGTGCTTGCGCGGCTGGAGTTGGAGGACACTGGCTGGACCAGCGATGGTCCCCCCAAGAACACCGGCGACCATGGCGCCGCCCGTGAATTCGCCGGGCAGCTCGTCGATGCTCCCGAAGGTGTTCATCCATTTGCAGAGGATCAGTTCTGTTCCACGACCGCGGACCTTGCTGCCTTGCTCCGCGCCCTCGGCCAAGGCAAGGTCGTTCGGAAGTCGACGCTGGAGAAGATGCTCACCGAGCGGACGTTGAACGGCGGTGCGCCGATCGGCGTGGGGTACGGACTCAACTTCGCCTCCATCGACGAGGTCGATGGATTCAGCATCGGCGGAAGCGCCGAAGGCACGACGATTCACGTGGCCCACTACCCCGAATCCGACGTGACGATCGCTTGCTTGGCGGCGCACCCGGAGGCCGCATTGATTCCGTTGGAGCGCGATCTTACGAGGCTTGCCCTCGGGCTCGCCCTCCCAGGCGCAACCAACGTGCTGCTGCCGCCTGAGGACGCCATGAAGGTCAAGGGGCGATACCAGGTCGGGTGCACGACCCTGGAGGTTTCCGTCCAGAAGGACGGCACCGTGGTCCTTGCCTCAGCCGATGCCGGCGAGCGGGTGCTCGACTACCGCGGAGCCTTCCAGTTCGTTGCTCACAGCGACGGGGACGTCCGGTTTGAGTTCGTGGTCCCGGAGGGGGGCGATCATGCGACCGTCCTTCGCATGAATGATCACGGCCGCTACTCTGAAGCGATTCGGGTCCCTTGAGAGCGCTCGCTTTGGCCCCCGCAATGGATCCCAGCTAAGATGGAAAGGCCCCCTCGAAGCGACGTTGGCGGCGACGCGATCATGCACGCGTTCCTTGCCGGATTTCCCGACGTAGTGATCGTGGCGGACATGCTTGGTCAGATCGTCGGGGTGAGTTCGTCGGTGCATGGACTCCTCGGTTGGAGGTCCGATGAACTCGTCGGGCAGAACGTTCGAGTCATCGTTCCTGAGCCGCATCATTCAGAGCACGACAAGTACCTCGCCAGGCACCGCGAAACCGGCCATACGTGGATTCTTGGCACCGTCCGTGAGTTTGATGTCGTTTGCAAGAACGGCACGCTCATCCGGTGCGAGTTGAGCGTTTGGAAGGTCACGCTACCGGGGCGCGTTGGGCTGCACTACTGCGGTGCGATCAGGAGCATTGCCGATCGCGAGCGGGCAAGGCGGCGGTTGATCCTCAGCGAGGCAAAATTCCGGGCGGTCTTCGACAACGAGAACGAGCTCGTTCTCCTGTTGGACGAAGGCGGAAGGATCCTCGAAGCCAATCGGCAGACGTACGCACTGACAGGCTGTCAGCCAGCCGATGTGGTCGGGCGACTCTTGGACGATGCTCGGATTTGGTCCGAAGCGGACGGCAATCGCGAGGCCATCGCCCGGATGGTGTCCAAGGCCTACGAGCGATTGCTCGCCACTGGACGTGCGGAAGTCGACGTGCTCGAGCACCGTACGGGCGATGGGCCGATGGCCGTTCACCGAATTCCAAGCGCCACCGGGGCCGCCCTGGTGCCCCGGCCCCACGAGGTGTCCATTCGTTTGCTGGACGAGGTAGGGGAGGGCCTGCCCCGGGCTGTCGTCGAGATCCGGGATGTGACGGACCTCGTGCGTGCCGAGCAGCGCGAGCGCACTATCATGCGATCCTTGGCACGGGTGGGCGAAGAGGCCGCAGTCTTGGCCCACGAACTCCGCTCGCCGGTCTCTGAGTTGGAGATGGCCCTGCGCGCCGTGTCCAAGCTCCTGGGGGAGGACGAGGGCGCTGTCGTTGCCGAGCTCACGCGGCGGATGCGCCGCCTTGAAGGCCTCTTGGAGCGGACGCTCAGTTTCTCCCGGCCCCTAGAACTCAACCCCGATAAGGTGTCCTTGAAGGAAGCGTTCTACGGTGCCCTCGACGGGGAGGCCCGGTTGATCAAACGTCACAGGGTGCGGAGCGCCGTGAACATTGACCCCGCAGCGGAGTTCATTCGAGCGGACGCGGGGGCCTTCGAGGATCTCGCGACGAATCTCATTCGAAACGCGGCTGAAGCGCAGCCTGACGGCGGACGCATCGAGTTGTCGGCGGTTCCCGCGGCCGGCGACGCGGTGGCGATCACCTTCGAAGACGACGGCCCCGGGATCCCTGTGGAACGAAGGGACGAGGTCTTCCGTGTATTCGCGACGGACAAGGATGGCGGCACGGGATTCGGCCTTGCACTCGTGCGTAAAATAGCCGAGGCACATGGTGCGACCGTGGAGCTGCTCGGTGGGACGGGTACGAGCGGCCTCGTGGTTCGGCTCCTCTGGCCTGGCTCCTGAGATTTACTGCGCCCTCCCATGATCGCGAACCCGGCGAGCCATTCACCACCGCGCGTGATCCAACAACACATTCCGATTCTCCCTATCTCTTTCCGGCCGACCCCATGACCAAGATCCGAGTATTCGTCCTCGATGACCAAGCCATCCTTAGGGCGGCCCTCCGCCGACTCTTGACGGACGACTGTGGCTTCGACGTCGTCGGAGACTCGGGCGATGCCCGGGCGGCCGTGGACCTCGTCAAAGAGACCCGGCCGGACGTCGTCACCGTGGACATCACCATGCCAGGCCTCTCAGGCATCGATGCCATGCCGATGCTGGCCAAGGCGTCGCCGCGGTCGAAGTTCCTCGTGCTGACGAACCATGAGTCCGGTCGGTTCCTTGAGGAGGCCTTCAAGGCGGGGGCCTCTGGATTCTTGTCCAAGGACTCCGAGCCCGATGAGCTCCGGGTCGCCGTCGAATCCGTTTTCAACGGGCGCAAGTACGTCACCCCCCGGGTGACGAATGCCCTCGTGCAGCGGCTGACTTTCGGGGCGCAGGACGGGACCGATGCCGAGCCCGGTGAAGCGGTTGTGGGGCGCCTGGCGGTTCTCACGGCGCGGGAGCGGGAGGTGTTCCAGCTCCTCGCGCTTGGGCACGCCAACAAAGAAGTGGCGCGGGATCTCGACATCTCGGTGGGGACGGTGAAGAAGCACCGCGAGAACCTGCAGCGAAAGCTCGACGCCCACTCGCCTGCGGAACTCGCTCGCATCGCGATCCAAGAGGGGCTCCTGTCCGGTTGAGTGGGCCCCTAGCCGGGCAGGCTGCGAATCAAGGCCAGGGTGCTTTTGTTCCCTGGCCTCCGGTCAGGCCAGCTCGCAAGCGCTTGATGGACTCTTTGAGGGAATCCATCGGGACCGCCTGTCGACGCTCGAGTTCCTCACCGCCTGCATCGACGTGGGCCTCGAGCTCGCGGAGGAGGCCGGCCGGCTCCCGAAGGCTTCCGTGGCGTCCACCGATGGCGGCGGTCCCTGCGAGCTCCGAGAAGCGCGCCGCCGTCCAGAGCAGGATGTCATCGATCGTCGAGATCTCCTGTGGGACCCCTGTGTCATCCACCAGGGGAATTCGCCGTGCTCCGATCGAGCGCATCGCGTAGACCTGATCGGTCAAGTCCGCGTCAATCGGGAGGGTGCGAACATCCTCGGTCATGCAGCTGGCGACCTTGGTTTCGTCTGGATCACGATCGAAGGCCACGGCGCGCAGGCAGAGGTCCCGATCCGTCACGATGCCCACGATGCTGTCATCCGGGTCGACCACCACCAAGCTACCGACGCGGGCTTCGTTCATGATCTCGGCGGCCCGCCTCAGGGGTGTGTCGCTGCGAATGGTCAGGGGGTCGTTGTTGCGCTTACCGTCCAGCATGGTTTGGTGTGTGTGGGTGAAGCCAGCGACTACTCGCTGCCGAAGATCGAACCGGGGGGAGTGGTGGGGTGCTTCTCCTCCTGGAACTCGCGGCTGATCGTGACGGTGAGTCGGTGGATCTGAGTGCCCAAGTACATGAGGAGGACGTCCGACGAGAGCACCGCCACGAGCGCGCCCTTCTCGTCCGTGAGCCCCACGCGCCGCACGCAATGGGCGCCGAGGAAGCGTGTGGCGTCGGGAACCGTGGAGTCGGCGGGAAGGGTCAGTAGGGGAGTCGACGCCAGGCTCTGCACGGTGGGTGCGGACGTGCCGGGGGGCCTCGTCAGGGCCCCGAGCGCCAAGTCCCGGTCCGTCACGAGGCCAATCGGGTCCCCATCGGGCCCCTCGACCACAAGAGATCCCACGAAGTGCCGCTGCATCAGCTGTGCGGCTTCTTTCACCGAGGAGCTCGCGGGGACGAAGATGGGCTCGGACGCGAGGCTCTTGAGGTCTTTGGGGCCAGGCATCAGGCCTCCTTTTCAGCGGGGAAGGCCAAGACGGGGACCGTGGAGTGACGGAGGATGTTCTCAGCCACGCTTCCGAGAACCATCCTGCGTAGTCCAGTCCTGCCGTGGGTGGACAGGGCGATGAGGTCGACGTCGTTCTTGTCGGCCCAGTCGGTGATGGCCGTAGCTGGGATAGAGGCTCCGAAGGCCTCGATGCGGACCTCCCGGGCGCCCTTGAGGACCGAAGCGATCCTCTCCATCTCCACCGTGGCGTGCGCGATTCGAGCGGGCAGATCCGCCCCGTGCATCGGTGGCGCGAACGGGGCTCCCTGGGCGCGGATGGGAGTGTCCTCCAGGGCGCAAATGAGCGTCACGATCCGATTCTCAAAGAGCTCCGGGGCGCGTTCGATCGGTCGAAGGGAGAGGACCGATAGATCGGTGGGGATCAGGATGTGTTCGAAGTTCATTGTGGGGTTCGGGAACCGGTGTCAGGGCACCCAAGGAGGCCATCTGTTGCGTAGAAGGGCTATGGGGCATGGGCCCCATGCGGCAGTGGCTAGAGTGCGCAGGTCTTAGCCTAACGGAGAAGCGGCAAAGAACCCCGGTGACCCCAGCTCGCAGGTCTGGTGCAGCCAATCCTTCGGTCGAGGGCACCACCCAGGCGATCGAACTCGGAGACGTTCCTCTCGCGCGCCCTTCTATAGAGCGGCCTTTTTGGGGTCTCTACGCACACCTGCTTAGGGACCCCGGGGCGCATAGCGGTCAAGATAGCTCCCTTAGACCGAGCTCCCGCCAGGTTGCTGGTCATGGGAAACTGTCCTTTGAGGAAACCACGATGATCGTCCGCGATTTTATGACCCCCGACCCCGTCACCGCCGCTCCGGAGACATCGATTCACGATGCACTTGCCTCGATGGAGCACCATGGCGTTCGGCACTTGCCGGTCGTGTTGAGCGGCAAGATGGTTGGCGTCGTGTCGGACCGGGACCTTGTCGGTCAGGCCGGAACGAGCTTCTACACGGGCGGCGGCGGGAAGATCCCCAAGGAGACCCGGATCGAAGAGGTGATGAAGAAGGATGTCATCACCGCCAACCCCATGGATCCCGTGGTGGCCGTCGCCGTGGAACTCTCGGCGCAGGGGATCGGTTGCTTGCCGGTCCTCGAGGACGGGAAGCTGGTGGGGATCGTGTCCGAGACGGATCTCCTACGCCTCGTCTCGGAGCTGAAGGATGGTCCCCAAGTGGTCACCCAGAGCATTGGTGCCATGGGCGCAGGCGTTGCGGTGACCGCGAACCTGGAGGCGACCGTGAAGCAGCTCGATGAGTTGATGTCGGCAAAGGGCATTCGTCACGTGCCGATTACGTCCGATGGGCAGGTCGTGGGGATGGTCTCCGACCGCGACATGCGCCGCGCCGGTTGGACAGGCCTTCACGGGACCGCGAGTGCCGGGGAGATCATGTCAAAGGGCGTGATCTCCGTGCCCGCCACTGACACCGTCCAGCAGGCAGCGCGCACGATGTCCGAGCGGCGCATCTCAGCCCTCGTCACCGAGTCGGGCGAAGGGACATTTGGAATCGTGACGTCCACGGACCTTCTGGAGTTCGCCCTCGGCGCGCTCCAGTAGGGGAGCCACGCGGCGGCCCCTCAGTGGGTCTCTCAGCGGGCCTCTCAGGTCCCCTTCGGGGCCAGCGGCCAGCGTCCAGGCGCTTTAGCGGCGAAGGGCGAATCCCATGATGTCTGCTTGCGCGCGATGGAGCCACGGGTCGTTGTGCCCCATGCCGTCGCTGGCTTCGATGCGCGTCGCCTTCATGGATTTTGGCCGGTTCCCATTGCTCCTTGCGGCCTCGAGATTCTGGTCAGACTCTGCGAAGGGGATGACCTCGTCGTCTTGGCTGTGCAGTAGGAGCACGGGGCCGGCGTAGGGACCCGCGAGGGCGGCGGACGGGGAGAAGTTGTCGCGAACGAGGTAGGGCGGGACCGTGAAGCTCCCCGCCATCGAGCGGACAGAGCTAAAGCTGGCCTCGAGGATGAGTCGGTCCGGCGGGAGCAGTCCTGCGACGGTTCCCAGGACACCGCCGCCGAGGGAGCGACCGTGGTAGACGACGTGCGTCGCGTCGACTTCGGGGCGGGCCTTGGCCGCTGCGATGTGAGCGATGACGTCGGCTACGATCGCGTCCATGGACGGGGATCCGTTGGCGTGCCCGAAGCCGCGGTACTCGGGGAGCAGCACGTGGAATCCGGCGCGGCGGTAGGGCTCGACAAGGTCAAAGCTCCACTCGACAAACTCCGCGTTGCCGTGGGTGTACACCAGCAGCGGCGCGGGGGATGTGCCTCCCAAAGGCGGAAGAAGGAACGCGTGGGCGGCCTCTGGGTCTCCAGGTAGCTCAAGGCGCACGGCGCCCTCCGGTGGCCGCGCATTCCCCGGGGGCATGCTCGCCCCCGGGAAGAGGACCATGCGCTGGAGCCAGAACGCCAATGCATGGTGGCAGAGGACGATCGCGAGGATCCAAATCATGGTTCGCTTAGCCCTGGCCATAAGGGAGGCGCCTTCGATCACTCACGGGTGTGTGGCCTGGCGGAGAAGCCCATGTTGGTCATGGCTTCCCGTGTTTCGCCGATGGGGCCAATCTGAATGTCTATCTGGCTGTTGCCGCGCAGGATGTTGAGGGTGACTTCGGAGGCCATCATCTTCATGGTTGCCATCCCCAGGCCCATCTGCCCTTCGAAGGGCTTGCCGTCGATCCCGGTGATCAAGTCTCCGTTCTTCAAGCCGGCCTCGGCGCCGGTCTTGCCCGGCTGGACGTTGGTCACCTTCAGGCAGTTGGGTTCCGTGACTTCGAAGGTCACCTCGCCGCATGGCACGGTGACGGTCATGTTGGAACCCATCGAGTTCCATGAGCTGAGGCTGTAAGTCCCCGCAGCGACGTCTTCGAATGTGACGCGCTCGTCGTCGCCTAGCTCGCCGCGGGCGCCGGAGAAGTAGTCGTTCTCGTCGGAGTCCTCTGGCTTGAGCTGGAAATTGGTGCCCTTCTTTTGGCCGGGGGCGTAGACCGTGAGGGTGTGGAACGTTGGCAGCGTCACCGTGATCTCGTTGGTGCCCTCGCGCAGGGTCACGATCTCCTTGCAGGCGGCGGGCTTGTTCCAACCTGCGAAGCGATCGTCGCTGAGGCCGGTCTTCGTCAGGGAAACCTGGTACTCGCCGGGCTGCTTGCCGGTGAAGAGGGCGCGGCCGTCCGCGTCGACCTTCTTGGAGTTGCGGTCGTTGGAACCGCCGTAGTACCGGTGGTTCATGTTCCCCTCTTTGCCTTCCTTGTATTCGGAGATGGTCGCCCGATAGCCAGCGCTGTGATCCCCAGCGACCGTGACGACCAGCTCGCAGGGCATGGCAAACGCGAGCGTGAGTTCTTTCTTGCTCTCCGTGATCTCCAGCTCCATCGTGCCGTAGTCCTTTGACGAAGCGGTCAGCCGGACCACCTCAATGTCGCTCCATACCGAGCCGTGGAGGAGCTGATTCGATGCGATCCAGTACTCGCCTTTGCCTCGCTTGAGCGAATCCGCACCGCCGCCTGTGGTTCCCCCCTCTTTCCGTTCCGCGCTCGAGGAGAAAGTCACGTCGTTCGCGGGGCGTCCATTGGGAGCCGTGCACTTCAGCACGAGAAATCTCGAGATGTCGAGCTCGCCGAGGGAGATCTCAAGGGTCGTCAGGCCGCTGAGCACCTGTAGTGGTTCGGTGACCTCCGGCTCGTCTCCGCCGCGGCCAACGCCGACGATGTAGTTGCCCTCCGGAAGATCCTTCGCGGCGTAGCTGGAGCCCTTCTCACGGGTCAGCGCAACGGCCGTGTCCTTCGTCCAATTGAAGTCGCTGCCCCCGTGTTGTTCGGCGGTCACGATCTTGACCCAGGGGCGAATCACCGGAACTATCCCCGACGTGTCGGTGACCTGCACCTGGCAGAGCTGGCTGGCCTCCAGCTCAATGAGGTGGGGCCCCTTGCCGTCGCGACTCAGGCTCAGGCTCTGGTCCTTGGACACGTAGTCGGCGATGGTCTCTCTCCATTCGAGGCGACGGACATGCCCAGAGAAGACCTTGAACTCGACGTTGCTGGACCTGAGGCGCAGCTCAGGCTCCGCTGCGGTCCATTTGTAGCTGGTTGAGTTACCGCGGTCCTCCGTCATCGAAACAACGGCCTCTTCGGGGACGGATCCATCCGGCAGCCGAACGTCGAGGACAAAAACGGAAACGGCTTTGCCGATGATCTCGACGTCGGACCCGACCTCGTACTCGTTTCCGCTGAAGGTATAGCCTTCCGCATACACGCTCAGGGAGTGGGTGCCCCCTTTGAGCCCCGTAAGCTCAAACATGCCCTGCGAGTCGCTCGTCGCGGTGCGCGTGTTCCGACGGCGCTTGAGCTGGGACTCCGCTGTCTTGGAGATGGAGTCCTCCAAGTCGCCCGGGCCGGTGTAGGCGCGGCCGATGCGATGGGTGGAGCTGGTACGCAGGTTGGTGCGGTAGTCGGAGTAGTTGTTGCCGCTGACAACGGTGGCTCCCTCCAGGGGCTCTCCGAGCTCATTCTGAATGCTCCCGCGGATCACGCCATCCCAGGCGGACGCGTCCTGGGATTGACCTGAGGCGGCGGCGGAGACGCGCTGCGCGAGGCGCTTGGCTTCGGCGCTGACGGCAGGACCGCTCGGCGAGCTGCTGCTCGACTTCGAAGGGGTGCTGTCGCTGACAGCGGCGAGGGTGGCAGGGGCCGTTTCGTTGGCACCGTCGCTGGCCGGCAGCGGCGGGCTTGGCGCTGGGCCGCTGGGGTCGGCGGCGTTCACAATGGAGTCTCCCACGCCCCCTTGCATGAAACCGATTCCAAAGCCGAGGGCCAGGCCGAGGACGAGCGTAAGGATGGCGAGACGCGATGAGTTCATAGCGAGTAGAAGGCAGGCGAGGGAACTTCGGGGGGCGGCCAACGCGAGCGGGCGCGCCGCCGCTCAGGATAACGGGCTTGCAGTGACCTGCGATGGGGCCTTTTCCTGAAGGGGCCGAGCCAGGGGGCCCCCATGCGCTGCGGGCACGGGTTGACGCTCTTCCCCTGCGGGAGTGAATCAAATCGAGGGGATGACCCCTCTTTTACGTGGAGGGCACCTCGATGGCGGAGGGAGCATGAGGGGCCAGCGCTTCCGGTCGCCCACTCAGTGACGACCCATCCGGCGGGACCTTCAATTCAATGGGGAAGGACGCGGCCGCGGACCGGCGTCTAGTCCGGAAGGTAGTAGGAGCGCAGGACAAAGCCCGTGTTGGGCGCGCCGCTATCGGTCTCGCCCACGGGGCCCATGCTGTCTCTTATACACATCTGAC
>OJFX01000946.1_pt1 | contig 10586 bp, 7 predicted proteins | sample 1594171 | NCBI WGS metagenome assembly OJFX01 (sample SAMN05416840, study PRJEB24817) | seawater metagenome | isolation source: Sea water | place: Canada:Atlantic | collected 2013-07
CCCGTCATCTGGTGCGTGCGGCACGACGGGCTGGCCGTCCATCGCGATTACCACAGGATCAAGATCGCCAAAATCCAACCCGAATATCCGGGCATTTGCCGCATTGATCAGGCGCAGGCGAATACGTTCACCAGCCTGAACCGCCATGCGATCAGGTATTTGGCCATTTATCGTGACAGTGTTTCCGATCCGACCGCCATGCATAGCATCGCCTTGATTGCCGAAATCATTCGAGAGCTGACCGTCGTTTGTCATCCGCCAGTCATCCAACATCCAGGTCACATCACGGTCCACGTGGATCGGTTCAGCCTCTTCGACAATCAGCGGACCATAAAGGCCGCGACCCAACTGTTCGAAACTGCGTTGATGCGGGTGGTACCAGAATGTTCCCGCATCCAGAGCGTCGAACTCATATTGGAAATCACCATTAACCGGAATCGGGTCTTGTGTAAGAAACGCCACTCCATCCATCGCATTTGGCGTACGAATGCCATGCCAATGAATGGTCGTCCCCTCCTGCAGACGGTTTTCAGCCAGAACGCGTATCCGGTCGCCTTGACGGACCCTGATTTCAGAACCGGGAACGGCACCGTTATAACTCCAGACGTCAGTCAAGCCGTATGGTGCAGGGCGCAGTCCGGCCTTCGAGGGTGCGGCGCGCAAGCGAAGCGGCTCGTCGGATTGCTGCGCCACCGCTGCTCGCATTGGCGAGAGGAGCGATAGTGAAGCAATAGCTGCACCGGTACAAAGCACACCCCTTCGTGTCATTGGAACTTGTTTGCTCATCGAGACTTTCCTGATCTAAATTGGGCAGCGCTCAGCCACACAGGGGCGATGCACCGCTCAGTCTCCCTGCAGATTGCAAGGCCGAGAATGTATTAGATCGGAAGTTTCGGGGGGAAAGGATCGAGTGCCGGTGCTGTCCCTATTGGGAGCAACAGATCAATGCTCGACCGCATGAGACCGAATGGCTTAGAAAATTGTGTTGGAGATATCTGCGGCGCAATCATTGCAGATGAACCGCCCAGGCCGCAGGGCACAGTACATCCACTGTCACAGATGATGCCCGCACCAGCAGTTGACGGGCATCCCGCACAAGTCTGATCCTGACCGTCCATCTGCATTGCCATGCTGGGTTCTTTGGCCGAACCATATTCAGGCGCAACTACCACGCCAATAGTCAGGATAAGAATCAGGAAAAGGTGCAGTATTGGTCTCATGGGAGCACTTATGCAGCCTTCCAGCTGGTGGAGGTCAAGTGCATTCTGGTAACTTGAGCGTGACTATGTGAAATGAAGGTCGAAGGATCAAAGGCATCAAGACTCAAATTGACCTCGCTTCATCCATTTCACTGTTTCGTTACGTTTGACGCTGAACCAGCACCACTCTTTCCACGTAGCGCAGGCGCAACTACCAGAAAGTTGCTTTTTTGAAAGATTATCCGTGAGCGACATGCTTGTCGTGAGATTGCGGCACCAGAAAAGCAGTGTTTGCGTTTCAGTTTCGGTGGGCGTTTACACCACGCGCCATCATCATATGATGTACTTTGTGGTGACCCTGACTTGCCATCAGCCCAAAGAACCCAAGACCTTTGATCCGCGCAATGACCACTTTACCTTCGCAGCGCACTTCCATGGAGGCCAAAGGTCTCCGCCTGCTGCGATCTCCGGCCAGATGCCATCGGTGACGTTACTGTACTTGCAACCTTGCAGTTGGACGGTACCGTTGCTGCGCCTCCCATAGTCGCCGACTCCGGCAGGAACAAATCATCACGCTTCGATTGCATACAGTTCTGAGAAGCTGCAAGACTTTTTGACGAGTTCGAACCGCTCAGCAAATCTAAGCTGAGATATCCCTTTCGTCTCCACTCGGATTATCAAATCCGCGTACGGATTTCTTTCTACGCTTCCCGCCAGAACGAATAAATCCCTGCTAAAACGATCAAAGCGATACCAACTAGAGTAATCGTGTCCACTCGTTCGCCAAACACGATGGCCCCAACCAGAAGCGCAAACAGAATACGGCTATATCGGAAGGGTGCGACCGCCGAAGCCTCTCCCAAACGCATGCCACGAACGATACAATAATATCCCAATGCTCCAAACACCACGCCGCCAAGCGTCAAAATCAGATAGGAGCTGGAAACTGGCACCACTATCTCTCCCGTCGCAAAATGCCACAGTAGTCCGGTAGGTATCAAAACTGCAAAACCCTGAAATGATATGAGTGTCGAAGGTAGCGCTTCCTGGATCCTGCGCGTTGCCAAATCTCTCGCAGCTACCAAAAGCACCGATAACACGGCCCACAGTGAATTCGGGTCAAATTCTGCAAAACCAGGGCGGGTTATGAGCATGACCCCACATAGTCCAAACAGGACTGCAAGCCATCTGCGCCATCCCACTTGTTCTCGAAGAAAAACCGAAGCCCCGAGTACGATCACCAATGGTACTGCCTGATAGACAGCCGCCAAAAGAGTCAGATCGATTTTCGCAAGGGCAAGGTAAAATGTTAACGCCGCGCCAGCCTCGCAGAGTGCTCGCAAGAGAGGAAACTTTCCCAACGCTCCAGGCTCATTGAATCTGATTCCTCTCATCCACATTATGCCCGCAAAAAGGGAGGCTGTTCCAAGTCCAAACATGCAGAGCAGTTGACCGACCGGCAGATGGATCAACAGCAATTTTATGAACATGTCTTCAAACGTGAAGGCAGCCATCGACAATGTGACGAATGCAATGCCCCTTTTATTGCTCATGGATTGCAACATCTAAACACCTACTTATTCGTTCTGGGATGCAACTCAGAACCCTTTTCAGGCCAGCAGATGCTTGCAACGGCGACAAGTAAAGATGTGGATAGTAAGAGTGTGAATCCTACGAATTTCCCAAGTAAACTGAAGTTCAAAAATAAGAGGCCCAGAACGCAAAACTGTTTGAACAACGGATCATGGAATATGCACCAGCGTCCGGTGTTATCCTCCCCCATCAAGCGTTTGCTTCCAAAGCTTTGGATTTGAAACGGCCGCATCGCAGAACGAACTTTGGTCGTGCACAGACCGTACAACGCCACATGTAGAAGCAACAGCATGGAACTTGTGAGAGACGATGCGGAAGACTGGCCCAGAAAGCCCCATTTCGTGGTATACGAACCCAATCCTGCAAGAAAATCACCGGCTAACCAACTCAAACTCGTTTCTCCGTCCGACTTCAAATAGATTGCATTCAGCTGGATCGCCGTAGCAGCAAGCATCCCAATGACCGTACAGCGGAAAATCACTTTTTGAAGCTTCTCACCTACGAGGTCTACGGAACAGCAATCAAAGTGCGGATCAGGTAACTTCGTTTTTTTGGAGTAATCGTCGCTGATCGCAAATAGCAAGAGTAGGCCAGTAAGATAGAACCAGTAGATCAGGCCAGAATAAAGGAATGCCAAAAGGGAAACCAGTAGAGCTTCCCAAATCGAGACGATGTCCGGTCGAAGCTTGGCGACAAGTATCCAATCAACGAGGTCTGGAGTGTCTCTTTGCGTAAGGCCAAGAAGATAAACACCACCCCACTGAGCTGTAAATACAACGACAAACGCCACGATTGCCACCAGCCAAAATGGAAGGCGCAGGCCGTAGATGAGTTCGTTCCAAGTGCCCTGTTGTTCTTTAGATTGTGCCATCGCCCGCCTCTCCCGCTTCCAGAAAGAAACGAGGTGCGCAATGAGCAGAAACGATGTGGGATAGAGGAAAAGGCACTCAATCGGCCAGCTGAGCGACCAGAAAAATCCAACCTGCTTGGTTAAATCTGATCGCGCCGTATAGGTCAAATCGTGGTTCCCGATGACAAAAGACATCAAGCAAAGCAGGAAGAAGCCAGCCCAGACGAATATGGCGATACTGAGACCGTCCGCGCTTGTGAATAGTTTTTCAGACAGCCCAGCTAAGCTACTTCGTTCGTTTTGTGACCCATCATTTTTTCTGTCTGACGAAGAATCGTTGTCATTTTCGTCTGCCGGGGTTTTGCCGTCGCTTTCGCGACGCGCTTTGCGTTTCGATGCAAGTCGCTTGTTTGCCGCTCGAAGCTCCTTTCTCCAAGCTGCGATCGCATCCGGATCGCCCATACCAAATACGCGCGCTAAGCAAACTATGTTTTCTGAGCTGATACCTTTGTCATTGTCTTGAAACCAATTTTGCACGGTCCGCACGTCTACTCCACGACCATTTGGATCAACCGCTAAGATCGCCTCTGCTAGTAGGTTGGGCGTCCATTCAGTGTTGGTATCTGCGGTTTTCACAAACGACAGGCCTGCGCGGGCGGAAATTGCTTCCTGAAACAGTTCCTTGAAATCAAGGTCTCCGCTCAGCGGTCTGGTCACGCAGCTCTTGTCGATGTGCACCATCTTTGGGCCTTCGCTCTCTTTCTTCGCTAAATAGTTGTCGAACGATAGGCGAACTGATGGGTTTGTTTCTTTACATTTCAGAAGCTTGCGAAGCTTAATTTCGCCTTCGTCGTCTCTTTCGTGCGTTGGCACAAAGCTGCGAGTACATTCCCTTTTAACGAGAATTTGTGGCGCAACAAGGCGAAGGGACGGGTAACAGCTTTTGTGGCGGAATTTGTCTTAGAGAGACCTGTTCATTGGTCGACCCGTTCAAATCAATGTCGAACATTTGGGGCAGGTGATTGCTCCGGCGACCATTTAGCAACGGAAGGAGGTAACGAGATGGGTAGAATGTTGATTTCCGAAAACCTTAAAGTGACTACGATTGAAGAGGGGATCATTGTTCCAACACTAACACCCTTCGACGAGCATGGGACGGTGATGATGCGTGCCGTCACAGACCAAGCCAGACGCTTGTCGCTGATTGATGGCATTCTCGGCATAGCCGTCAACACAACACTCCGGGAACGGCAGTCACTGCGCCTAACGGAACGTCTGGATGTTCTTCGGCACACCCGAGACGGACTTGAGCCCAGCCATTTGGTCCTAGCCTGTGTCGACGAACTGTCGGGCGATGTCGAGGATGAGATCGCATCCTGCTTCAAGACAGGAGCCGACGCCGTCGTCATCTTTCCGATCCGCTGGCAAGACGGGCTGAAGGCCTGCGCCTTCAACTCGTATGTCGCAAAGCGGGCCGCATTGGTCGAGCAATTGCCACAGCCAATCATCGCTGTCCGTAATAATGGTCAAACCCATGGCGGCCGTGAGAACCCTGAGATCAGCACGCTGACTAGCTATATTGCTCCGCATGAGGTGACAGCTCTCTGCAATTATTCCCGTGACGGTAGGTTCCACGATGCCCGCGCCGTGCACAATCGTCTGTCTCCCCTTGCAAGTCTCCTCACCAGCCATGATCAAAACACGCGCGAACTTATCTATCGTGAGATCGCAAACAAACGTGGCCTTCTCGCGTCAACAAATGCGCGAGGAATAACCAAGCCACTTCCCATGGATTTCTGCGCGAGAGTGCAAAAAACACTTGATGAGATCGCACTCAAGCCGATCAGCTGGATTTGAGACCCCCATACGAACAGTTGATCCGCTGACGCATGTCTCCTACCGCTCGATACCACGCGACTGGTCCTTACCGCGGTCTGGCAACCGATCCAGCCGTTGGATCTGTTCACGCATTTGGCTAATCATCGGGATGGCGTGCGCAACCACTTCGGCTCGGTCCTGAATGCGTTTGCGCTCCGAGGCCGATTGGGATTTCAAAGCTGGGTCCTGATCAATACCTTTCCGGATGGCTTCATCCCCCTTGCCGTAGCGCTCGGTGAGGCCTTGGCGGAAACGGATGACTTCTTGAACCGACCCTGTGTCTGCGACCAAAAGCCTAGTTCGATCTTCCTTCTCCGGCCCTGACGGCATCTTATGGACTTGGATCATTCGCTCCATATAGGCGTTCGCTTCGGACGACAGATCGGGGATCGGTTTGCGCATGGCGACCTGCCGCACTTCATGTGCTGCGACAATGTCGTGTTTGATCTCGTCCAATACGGTGAGGTGCTTATCCATTTTGCGGGCCATCGCTGGCGTCAGTTCCAGTGCCGAGCGGCGATCTCCGCTTGCGATCCCAAGTCGCGTCTTGCCCTGTACATCACCAAAGCTTTCGGGCGACCGTTCGATCTCGGAAACCAAAGCCATGCTGTCTCCCTGTTCGATGTACTGCGCAACCATTCGAGCAACGGCTTGTTTGGGTTCGACATAAATCCGAAACGCCGCATCATTTGCCATGGCCAGGCTCGGGCGCGCATCGATGTGTTTGGAGGCACGAACGCGCAGCTCTCGATCTTGCAACGGTGGCAGATTGGGAACGGCGTCAATCAACGGTTTTTCTGTCGACATGTTTGACCTCACTTTATCTGTTGAGTGATCTCGGGTTTTATCGTGACCCTTGGATGGTGACCGATCCGGCACGTCAGTGAATTCTCTTGCACGAGCCACATCCCACGGCCGGATTCGTTCCTTCAGCGGCTGCAGTGTCGCCTGTGTCTCAGCCCATTGCGCTGCAAACACCCCGGGCCAATTTTCCCGCGCAAAATTCTTCCAACCGATAGGAAAGCCACCCAGCACCGGCGCGTCACCGTTTGGCGCGTGCGAGCCGTGGTTCAAGATCGCATCTTTGGGAAAGGCAGACCGAAGATCCGCGTTGAACGATCGCAGCTCGCGCGCAGACAGGGCGAGGTTCAACTCATAATGCGCCCGACGCGCAAAGCCTCGTTCTTTGCGGCCACGGATCGTCTCCGATGCCAGAGTATGTGACAGACGGAGCAAGGACTTCCGCAGATGCACCGACATCTCAGGCGGCCGGTTGGCGACCTGAACGCGCAACGTAACGTCCCTGCCCTCTTCCCTTTCCGGAAGTAGGATCGACTTTTCCGGTGTGTTCTGACGCTCCGGTGCCGGATGACGCAATTGGTCGAACCGCGCAACCAAGTCATCGAGCCGCTCGCGCAGGTACTGGACATTGGCTTTTACGAAGTCAGTGATGACACGTGTGCTCGGGAATCCGCGCCGTTCGGCAAAACCGCGTACAACATCTTTGTAATCGACCCCGTCACGATAGAGGGCCGTTGAATCCTGCAGCCGGTCGCGGGTCATCAGTTCCACCAGCTCGCCCCTGCTCCTGAAGTCCTCCCTTGAGGCATACAGAGAAACATCGTCGCGATGCCGGGTCAGTGCCACGTAAGAGAGCTGCGCGTCCATGGTGGGAGACAGATAGACAAAGGCGCGATCCACCGTGTTGCCCTGTTCTTTGTGGATCGTGCGCGCATAGCCATAGTCGATATGATTGTACTCATTTGCCCGCAGGGTGATCGGATCGACCTGCCCCTCAACCAAAACTCTGAGCCGGTTCTTGTCGGCTTCAACGACAGATCCTGTCGATCCATTGAACACATCGAGGCTACGTTCGTTCTTCAGGAACAATATCTGATCTCCCGCCGCGAACGGTTTCTCGCCACGTTCCGACGCAAAGATATGCTCGTCACCAAGCGCGCCCTTGGTTTTCAACATCTCACGCGCTTCGACGTTGAGCGCGATCACATCTTTGTTGCGATGCGCCATGATGGTGATGTCGGCTGATGCCTGATGATATGGCATCCAGTCCCGGATCAGATCGGCCCGCGCATCGTCATTGCTCTCAGACCAGCCAAGCTTGTCGTTCTCAAGATAGGCGGCAACGCCTTCTTTTGCCCTACCCGACCCAAACGCGATCGCCGCATCGCGCATCCACGGCTCATGTTGGCGCACCACACTGTCGAGCTCTGAATATCCCGTCACATCGACAAAGGCGCGGAAGGCTGCACCGGCCTGGATCGGCTGGAGCTGACGCGCATCGCCGAGCACGATCATCCTTGCACCGGCTTCGTTCAGCGTCCGCGTGATGCTCTCCATCTGGCGCGACGAGACCATGCCCGCTTCATCCATCACGAACACAGTTTTTGCGTTCGGCAGCATATCCCCTTTGGCCCATTGGTACTCCCACGAGGCCAAGGTTCGACTTTCAATGCCCGCTTCCGACCGCAGATTATCGGCCGCAATACCGGCCAATGCGCCACCCACGACGGTGTAGCCTTTCGCCTCGAAGGCGATACGTGTGGCCTCGGTCGCCGTTGATTTGCCCGCGCCCGCATAACCGACAAGTGCCCCCGCACCGGTCTCACGGGTGAGATGCCGGACGACCATCTTCTGTTGATCAGTCAGATCAAATCCACGCTTCGCTTCGAACAACTTGTAGGCTTTGTCGAGATCACGATCAGCGATTGGAGCCGACATGCGGCTTGCAAGACCATCAATGTTTTGCACCATCTGATGTTCGAGTTCGACCATCGTTCGGGTTGAGAACATCGCCTCGCTGGTCGCGTCGCCCGTGAACGGATCGAACGCTGGTGCCGCAACTGGCACCAACTCGTCATGTGCACCGACCTGGTAGAAGAGTGACTGGAACTCAGACGCTGAACATTCGGTTCTGTGGATTTCACGAGCGATGTCATGGCGCGTAAATACCGCCTTCTGCGTGGTGATCTTTTTGAGCACAAGCGTCGGGTCATCCGCAAAGCGCAGATAGTTCTCGCGCGCTGCCAGCTTGGCCTTCTCGGCCAGTTCCGATACATCACCTCGCGCGTCCATGTTGTCCGAGGCGGGTCCGCGATGTTTGCTCGGAACCGCATCGATCCCCAGCTCTTCGAACGAACGATGATCAACCCGGATGTCGTGACCATGTTTGGCGAGATGATGGTTTTGTGTCTCCGCCCAAGAGGCGCGTATATCGCGCAACCGTTCCAACCCGCCGGTGAATTGCTCATAACGGATCTTGCCGTCCTTACCCCGGACGGGTGCACCATCATCACCCAACACCGGGACACGCTTTGCACCAAACCCCTCATCCGTGAGTGGACGCAGGCTCGTCATCAGATGCACATGTGGGTTGTCGGCCATGTCATGATAGGCCCAATCCGCGACGATCCCATGCGCGGACAACTCTCGCGCAACGAAGTCCCGTACCAGCTCAATGTTCTGCTCTGTCGTCAGTTCGACCGGCAGCGCCAGCACGAACTCCCGCATCAGCTGCGCGTCCTTCCGCCCCTCATGAGCCTCAACTGCATTCCAGAAAAAAGCGCTCGCTTCAGGCGCTGTATGATCTGCCGTAAACTCTGCAATCCACGCGGGCGCATCTTTTGCCAGCGCAAATTCCGAATGCGCATTGCCGCCTTTACGGGAATAGTCGATCTCTTCGGCGGTTTCCTCGCGCTCCATCTTGGCGCAATGCCGATAGGCAGCAGCTGCAACAGCAGACCGTCCGCCCCCTTTACCGATGATCTGCGCTGAAAGATGGTAGATCGCCACGTCCCGTCTCCTTTGTGGCCTGTTTGAGTTCGTCTCTGGCTACCTTCAGTCGGCTCGAACCCAGCAAGTCGCTCAAGCGTCGCTAAATTCGCCCTTCGTGCGGCCCTGCGAGGCCACACCCGTCGCCTGCGACGTATAAGTGCGCCGTTGTCTTCAAATTTCTATCGCAAACCTTTCATTATGTCTATCGTTATATATAGCGATGTATGTTGAATTGATGTACTGTGATTTCACACACCCGCACCAGCTCAGAACGGAGACCAACCCCCATGGCCAGAAAACCCAAGTCAGTGATCGACATCGACAAAGAGATCGAAGCGCTCAAGGCACAACGCGTCGCATCCATTGAGGCGCGCGCGGATCAGATCGGTAAGATCGCCGCCAAGGCTAATTTGACAACGTTGGAGATTTCAGACGCGGAGTTGCTGAAGGAGTTTCAGGCGATCGCGGAGCGATTTCGCCGCAAGACCGCCGCTCCCCACGCTCCGAACGCTTGACGCTCAGATCGCCAAGGGAGAACAGCAGATGCAACGCGCCAAACACGCGGACCGGAAGCAAGAGACGCGGACGAAGATTATGATCGGTGAGGCTGCGATGCGCGCAGGCGCATTCTCAATGCCCGTGGAAGAGATCGAAGCGGTGCTTGCTCATTACGTCGAAACAGGCGGTAGCAAAGAGCTTCAGGCATTTGTCACGCAACGCACCGCCTCAACGATCAAACAATCAGCCAATGGCGGAAGCGAAGCAACCCGCCGAGGCGATGCGGAGATTGAGACGATGGATCGTGCCAAGAGCGTGCTGCAATGATCTATAAGCCGGAGGTCGCGCCCTATCGCTGGCTCATCATCGGCACTCTGATCTGCGCCTTGTGTACCTGTCTCGCGTACTGGTATTTCTTCCAACGTCTCGCCTATCGCGCGCCAAACGGTGCATCGATGCCGATGAAGTGGGACTATGTGAAAGCCTGTCTAAATCCATTCGATCAAGACTATTGCCGTCAGATCAAGGCGGCAATGTTGCCAGAGTCTGAACAACAATTCTACCTTGGCACGACCACTTTTGCAGCCTTCTTCGTGATGGCCATCGGCTGTTTCGGGTACTTGGTTTGGGAATGGGGGCTTCGTGTAAAGCCACTGATCATCAAGGCGGGGTTAACCGTCGCAGGTGCAAAGGAATTGGCTCTCGCCTCGAACCATGAGATCAAACGCGACGCAAAAGGACGTATGCGCTGCCTGCGTCCCATTGGGATTTTCGGA
>OJFX01000947.1_pt1 | contig 10585 bp, 7 predicted proteins | sample 1594171 | NCBI WGS metagenome assembly OJFX01 (sample SAMN05416840, study PRJEB24817) | seawater metagenome | isolation source: Sea water | place: Canada:Atlantic | collected 2013-07
CTCGTGGGCTCGGAGATGTGTATAAGAGACAGCTCCAGGCCCGTGAAGTGCGCTCCGACCTGAATCACTGAGAATTTCCTATGGCATCGCCCCCCACGCCATCAAGCCGCCCCCCGGGCTCGCCGAGGAGGAGACGTGTCGCTCTCTTGGTGGAGAGTTCCAACGCCTACGGCCGCGGGCTCCTCGGCGGTGTGGCCTCCTACGTTCGCGCCCACGGCAATTGGTCCATTCAACTCCCGGAGATGGGACGCGGTGGCCCGGTGCCCGACTGGTTGGAGGCGTGGAACGGCGACGGCATCCTGGCGCGCATCGAGAACGAGGCGATGGCAGCGGCCGTACGGGCGAAGGGTCTCCCCACGATCGACCTCTCCGCGGAGCGGCTGGTTCCGGAGCTCCCATGGGTCGAAGTCGATGAAGGCGCCGTGGGGCGCCTCGCCGTCGAGCACCTGCGAGGCCGCGGCTTCCAGAACCTCGCGTTCTGCGGGGACGACCGCTTCCGCTGGTCGGCGCTCCGCGGGAACGCCTTCGCCGCGGAGGCCCAGGGCGGAACTCAGGCCGGGACGTGCTCCATGGCACGGAGGGACGCGCGCCCGAAGAACGACTCCATTGCCGCCCTCGCAGAATGGCTCGCGGCGCTCCCGAGGCCGCTCGGCGTCTTCGCTTGCTTCGATCGCGTCGGCCGCGAGCTGGTCGAGGCCTGCAGCATGGCTGGGCTGCTCGTGCCCGAAGAGGTGGCCGTGCTCGGTGCGGACGACGACGAACTGCTCTGCGACCTCGCCGACCCGCCCCTATCGAGCATTCGATTGAACCCCCGTGGCGCCGGAAGCCTCGCCGCGGAGCTCCTCACGCGCTGGATGGATGGAGAACCACCCGGCCCCGAGGGCCGGTTCATTGCGCCACTCGGCGTGAGGACGCGGCGCTCCACGGACGTGCTCGCGATCGAGGACCCGGTGCTCGCCCGGGCGCTGCACTTCATCCATCACCATGCCGCCGACGGGATACGGGTCGACGACGTCGTGCGAGCGGCCGCCGTCTCCAGGCGCGTGCTGGAGTCACGGTTCAGGGAGCGGCTGGGTCGAAGCCCCCACGAAGAGATCCTCGGCGCGAGGATCGAGCGCATTCGCAGCCTCCTGCTCGGGACCGAGCTATCCATCGCAGAGATCGCCCGCCGCACGGGCTTTCGGCACGTGGAGTACCTGACCGTCGCATTCAAGCGCGTGGTCGGCTGCACACCCAGCACCTACCGGGATCGCGCGGGCTGAGCCCAGGGGCAACGCGCGAGCGCCCCGTTGGCCCGGCGAACCGGCACCAACGAAGAAACCGCCGCCGCGCCATTCCGGGATGGCGCGGCGGCGGAAGTCGGAGCCGAAAAGATCGGGGTCCTCAGATCATTGGAACGTCACGGAAAGACCATCCGTGAAGTTTGATCCGAGACCCACGTTGTCCCGGTGCCAGGCCTGGAAGTTCCAGGTTTCGCCCGGCATGACCGCTACGAAGCCATTGCCCTGGGGGAACGAGTTCAGGGGCAGCGCAAGCGAGAACTCGCCCGTGCTACCGCTGGTGACGATCTGGCTCTGAAGGAAGAAGCGGCCGATGACGCCCCCGAGGCAGATGTTGCCGTTGCTCGACCCGCCGCCGTTCGGCACGAAGCCTTGGTCGAGGGAGGTCACAAAGATGCCGAACTGGCTCAGGGGGAGGTCTGACGCCTCGATGGTGAAGTTGTTCAGCCCGATGGACACGGAGCCCGAAGCGGACATCGAGCCCGTGGCTCCCGTGGAGTTGGGGTTCGCGCTGCAGTAGTTCGTGCCAATCGCTCCGTCGGCGAACTCGATGATGTAACCCCGGGGGTGCTCCATGGGGTGAGCGTCGTTCCAGACCGGACCGCCGAACTGAGCGGGGGACAACATCTCGAGGAAGTCCTCGGAGGGGAAGCCGCCGGTGTTGTTGGGCTCACCGGGCAACCAGTTGGTGTAGTTGAACGGCTCGCCCGTGATCCACTCCCAGCCGCCGCCGGGCTCGGAGTAGTTCGGGGAAGAAAGGTTCTGGAAGCCGCCGAGCCAGGCGTTGCCGATATCGCCAAGACTCTCGACAAAGTCGTTCTCCTGTTGGGAGGTGATGGTCACCAGCCGGCCTTGGATCCCCATGAAGGAGGTGGCTTCCGCATCCAGTCGCGCCTGGTCCCACGTGATACCGGGGGAGCCCACGAGCTGGTAGTAGTTGCCGCTCACAGGATCGAGGCGTGGCCTGCCATCATCGATCACAAAGGTCCCCGGCCCGGAGGCGCCCATGTAGCCTCCGATGCGGAAGGTGTAGGTCACTCCCATGGTCGCGGCGAACGCAACGGAGCTCTGGAAGTTGCAGGTATCGTCGTTGCATTGAAGCGGCACGAGGGCGCCGCAGGTCCCCGTGAAGACCTCGAGCGCGGTGTCGTAGCTGCTGCCGCAGGTGCTGATCGTGGTCTGGCCGGAAATCGGCGCGGTGTACGTGTACCAGAGGTCGGGGCCGCCGCCGCCTGCGCAGGGCCAGATCTCCGGGCTCAGGGTGGCCGTCGTGGTGTCGAACAGAGCGGCCCCGACGACCGCGACGCTAGCCGTGGCGCATTCGTCGTTCTGGGCGGTGGCGAACGAGGTACAGGCGAACGCCGTAAGGGCAAAGCAGGTCGTTTTCGACAGAGTGCTCATGGGGGTCTTCGAAGGAGTCATCGTGAAGAGCAGGGAAGGGAGGTCAAGCGAGTGGGGCGCCCGTGGCGTTGCCACGAAGCCCGCCCTGAGGATATCCCCTGAAAGCCAAAGCGTGACAGACGCCCCACCGCGATTCCACGTGCGGCGGCCCTGTCTCCCATTCGTCCCAAAAGAAACCCGCCCCCGCCCCCTTTCACGTTAGCGAAAGGTTGCGGGGGTGGACGCCGGCCAGGCGGAGGGCAGTGGCCGCGGTTCCCTTGAGACACGGGCTACATGGCGCTCAACCCGGCCTAGCGGCTCGCCCCCGGGGCGACGGGCACCGGCGGTGCAGCCGCTTGCAGCTCGGCGATTCGCGTTGCGACACGCTGGGCTTCCTCCTCCGCCCCAGCGGCCTGGAACACGGCCTGGGCCACCACCAGGATCTGAATGTTGCCCTGGTCAGACCGGGCGAGAAGGCGCGCCTCCTCGACGGCCTCGTCGGGCTTTTGGAGCTGGATGAGAATCTGGGCGAGGTGCGCTCGCCACTCTTCCGGCGCATTGGGGAGGGCCAGTCCATCCCGCAGGACAGACGCCGCGTCAGCGGGCTTCCCTGAGGTCGCGAGCACTCGCCATAGCTGGTCCCGCGCCACCCCGTTGAGTGGCTCCGCGTCGACCACCCTGCGCAAGTCCGTGGCCGCGGCGGAGAAGTCGCGTCTGTCCGCCGAGAAGATCGCCCGGGCCAGAATCAAGTTCGGATCGTCCGGCAGTCGTTTGAGGCTCTCGCTCAATACCGTCTGCGCTTCTTGCTTCTTGCCGAGGCCACCGAGGACTTGAATCAGGCCCGAAATGGCGGGGACAAAGTCGGGATCCTCCGCCAGGACCTTGCGGTAGGCCACCTCGGCGTCGGGCAGCAGGCCGACGTTCCGGAAGACTCCAGCTGCCTCGCCCTTGAGTGCCAGCGGAACCCCATCGCGATCGAGGATCTCATTCACGCTCGACCGGAGGACTTCAGGCTTCTCAAGCAGAATGGAGCCCCAGACGATCCGGTTGAAGTTCGTCGCGGTGAAGACTGAGCTCCACTTCTGCACGGACAGGGAACTGGCGAGCAGCGTCTCCGCCGTTTCGACTTGCTCCGCGTCCAGCTGGGCTGGCTGGCCAGTCGCCTCACTCGCAGCGATGAGCTCTTCGAGCTCCCGCCACGCGTTGTCTGCCTGGAACATTCCCCAGGCCGGCACGATGCCATAGGGAACACTGACCGCCGTGAGCCCAAGGGTACCGAGGCCGATGACGACGCCGAGGGGCGCGGCCTTGCCCGAGGCCTTGAGCTTGAGGCCCGGCAGTCGCACGTCGGCGCGCCTCACGAGCCGCACGACGAGCACGACCAGCAGTCCGAAGCACGCGGCCAACCCCATGGACAAGAGGAAGTCAGCCTCCTGCCGATAGCCGCGGTACGCAAAGTACGCAAAGGCAAACGCCGCGAATCCGGCGAGCTCCTCGACGAACGGAAGCTTCTTCGCGGGCGGTCGTTTCTCTTGGCGCGGCTTCGCGAACAGGGCGGGCTTGCCCATGCCGAAGTAGAGCGCGCCCTCGGGGCAGACCGACACACAGTCCATGCACTTCATGCACCCCTTGTCGATCACCATGCCGTAGTCGTGCACTTCCCGGGACACGTCGACGTTGGACGTGCAGGTCAAGGTGCAGTGCCCGCAGCCCACGCAGGCGTCGGTGACGCGGATCCTTCCAGGACTCAGCTTGTCGACGACACCGAAGACAGCGCCATAGGGACATGCGTAGGTGCAGAATCCCTTGGCCCCGAGGAAGTACACGGCGGCGAATCCAGCGACGAAGAAGGTGATCCCCGCGACGAGCCAAGACCGCGTGAACGTCGACCAGAACTCATCGCCCTCGGAAATGAAGTGTGTCGTCGAACCTCCGACCGGGTCCCCGATGTACATGCGGTACAGAAGGGGCCACAGGAACATGTAGAACGCCGCCGCGATGGGCATCAACGCCATCCACTTCGACTTGAGCGGTCGAGGCCGGATGCCAAGCTTGATCAAGAGCGCCCGGGACAGGTCCTGGAGAGCCACAACGTGACAGGCCCATCCACAGAACCAGCGGCCTAGGATCAACGTCGACAGAATCGTGATCGCGAAGAACACGAGCCCCGTGTTCACCACGGAGTTCTTTGCGAACTCCATGGCCTCGGACGGCTCGAAGGGCGAGACGGTGCTGCCCGTCGTCATCCAGTGGGCGATGTGGATGGCCGCCAGGACGTGCACGAGGATCAACACCCCCGCCCGCCAGCGCGTCGCTTTCGACGCCCGCGGCTTGCCCCCGTACTTCTTGGCGCCTTCGACTGGGGCCCCGGCCTTCGCCGGCCCTTTCTTCGGAACGGCCCCGCCCTCTTTCTTCTGGACTGACTTCGCCATCGGTATTGCTTAGCCCGGACTAGTAGTGCGGAGGACGGTCGTCCTCCAAGGATCGAGGCTCTTGCCCGTCGGTCTGCGAAGTGTTCACCTTGAGCAGCCGGAGTTCCTTCATCTCGCCCTGAAGGCGATCGATCTCAAGCTGTTGCTCGGCCACCACGCGATTGAGCTGGTCCAGGGCGTGCTCTTGGAACGTCACCCGCTCCTCGATTCGCTGAATCGCGTCGGAAGGATCTTTGGATCGGGGCACGGTGGGTCTCGTGGAGTTCGGGAAGGGAGCCGCTTCGGAATCTTTGGCACGTGAGTCCACTCACGACGCCCCAAGAGGATAGCGCGCGAGCCCCCCCGATCCCCTATCGCTCGTCCTTTGGCGGCGTGTTCCCCGTCTGATCCAAGATCCGGTCCACCGCGGCGAGCACTCCCGAATACGGGAGCATCACGCAGCCCGTCCGATCCACCCGGGCCAGGGTCATGCCCAGGAGGCGCCCCTCGATGTCTAGCACTGGACCGCCGCATTGCTCCGGGGTCAGCGAGATGTCGTGACGCAGGACCCCGCGGAAGCCCCCACGCCTCCCGCTCACCTCCGTCTCAAACGCGACGTGCTTCCCCATTTCATCGTCGCTGGATGCTGCGGTGAGGGTCACTTCGAACTCCAAGCGTTCCCCGCCCCGCTCGACCACGAGGGGCACCGTCCGCCCGGGGTCCGTCAAACGAAGGACCTCGAGCATCCGCGCCCGGGTCGGCGTCTCTTCGGAGGCAAGGGCCAGGACGATGTCGCCCCGCAGGACCCCGGCAGTCCGCGCCGGGCCACGCCGCCGCGCCCAGGCAACCTTCGCCGGTTCGTCCATCCCTGAGCGAACGGTGATCCCAAGCTGCGCCCAGCTGCGGCGCTTCGCCCTGTGCTGCGACGACGCAAGAACTCCGGCAAAAGTGAGGGGCACGGAGCCGGGCCCGGAGAGCGGGGCGACGACGAGGGACCCGACCGTGGGCTCCGCGGACCCCATGGGTCCGCCGCTCGCGAACGCGAGCGGGACGTCGACGCGCAGAAGCACGAGATCGCTGCCCTTGTCCCGGCCCAGCACCTCAGGAACAGAGAGGCGGCCGTCGGGCAAGCGGCACCGAAGCGTGTCCCCCGTCACCCGCGACGACTTGGACACGATGAGCCCCCTGTCCCAAAGGGCCAAGCCCTGGCAATGCGTCACCTCTTCCCCGCGGCGGCTGGACAGCCCGACCGTCCATCCTTGGGCCTTCTTCCCCATGCGCGCCTCGAGGGCATCCCCAAGGCCATCGATTCCCCCCGGCAACCACTGCCCGGCCAGACGAACCGACTCCTCCGCGCCGGGCCGCTGCGGAGGAACCACGGTGCTCCTGTGGTTCCAATCGTCGTCCTCCATACCGCTGAAGTCGCCGAGGACTTTCCCCTGAAGCATCTCGCCCCATTGGTGCACGACGTCCTCCATCGGCACGTGGAAATTGCGATCCTCGGCCAGCTCGATCTCGCTGTTGATGCCCACGAGCCGTCCTTCAAGGTCAAAGAGACCGCCGCCGGAGTCCCCGGGCATCATCTTGCACTCCGTGCAAAGCATGCCGTCGTCCCGCACGCCAACGAGGGCGCCCAGGCGCACGACGGCTCCCCGTCCGGCTTCGCCGCCGCCGGGATATCCGTACATCAAGAGCGCCTGGGCCGGGCCGAGGCTCGAGGTCTTCGGCTGGATCCCCACGAACTCGAACGGCCCCTCCCCCTGGATTCTCATCAATCCAAAGTCCAAGGAACGGTTCATGCCCAAAGTCGTCGCCGTCACGACCCGGCCATTGCCCAGTCGAAGCTGGACGTCGTCGCCGCGGTCCCCGAGGCAATGGGCCGCCGTCACGACGAGCCCGTCCGCCGACACGACCGTCGCGCACGCGGTCTCGTCCGGCTCGCCTGTCGCAGGGTCCATCTCAAGGATCGCCGCAACCGCCGGCAGGATCTTTCCGTGCGCGGCACGAATGCGCTCGTCGAGGCGCTCGAGGGCGCTCTCGGTGGCTACCTCCCCTTGGCTCTGGAAGGGCGCCGGCGATTCTGGCGCAGCCGTCAGCGGCGGAAGAACGAGGAATGCAAACGTGACGAGGCCCGGGATCTTCATGGCGCCCCAGAGGTTACGGCCAATGGGCGCGAAGCGCATGTCAGCCCAATGACGGACCGCCGACTCCGGTTCCGACTAGACGTCTTTCGCGGTGGGCACGCGCGCCGCATCGAGGGCAAATCGAATCGCCGTAAGGACCAGAAGTCCCCCAAGGAACTGCCGCCCCAGGGCCGCGATCCCCGGCGAGTGGACGGCCTGAACGCCGGCAAAGGCCCCTGCGAGCCCACCGGCGATGAACCAAGGGGCCACGGACACGTCGACCCGGCGCTCCTTGGCATAGAGGTGAATCGATCGAGCCGAGGTGACGCAGGCCACCCCGAGCGCCGCCGCACGCGCGCCGAGCCCGCCGATCTCCGGCATGGTGAGCAGCAGCCCTGGAACGACGATCATCCCACCGCCGATACCGAGCAGCGGCGACGCCGCCCCCGCCACGAGGCCGATGGCCGCAACCGAAGCGGCCCGCCCGACCGTGTAGACGGAGTGGAACTCCTCCGGTTGAGCCCCGGCGCCCCCGGAGTGGAGCATGCGCCACGCCGCGATGGCCATCACCCCGGCGAAGAGGCCCTTCGCGAACCGCTCGGACATCCGGCGCGAAGCGACGTAGCCGAACTGAGCACCGACAAGCGCTCCTCCGGCGAGGGGCAGCACCACATCCCAGAGCAAGGCGCTGCCTTCGTGCGCGTACTCCGTCGCCGTGGACCCAAAGGCGTTGGCCCCGACAAGGCACAGCGAGGTGGCCACCGCCGCCCGCAGCTCGAGCCGAAACCCGTAGTGCAGAAGAGGCACCGCAAAGAGCCCGCCACCGATTCCACAGACCGACCCCACGAAAGCAATCGCGGCGCCGGCCAGAACCAGAAGCGTGGCTCGTATCACTTCGCGTTCGCGGCCTGATCCTCCGCGGAGTCGCCGGCTGCCCGGGAGAGGATGTTGGAGGTCGAACGCCCTTTGAGCAGCGGCGCGAGGACCACTTGGCCCCCATGGGACTCCACCCATTCAGCGCCGACCACGACCTTGTCCTTGTAGTCCTCGCCCTTCACGAGCACGTCCGGGGAGACCTGCTCGATGAGGAGCTTGGGCGTGTCTTCGGAGAAGGACACGACGGCGTCGACCACTTCGAGGGAAGCGAGCACCGCCATGCGGTCCTCGATCCCGTTCACGGGCCGGGTCGGGCCTTTCAGACGCGAGACGCTTTCGTCTTCGTTGATACCAACGATGAGCGCGTCCCCCTTGGAGCGGGCGAAACGCAGGTAGTCCACGTGGCCCGCGTGCAGGACGTCGAAGCATCCGTTCGTGAACACAACGCGTTTGCCGTCCCGGCGCATGTCCTCGACCACGGCGCCGATGCCAACGCGCGGCACGACCTTACCCTCGTGGGGCAAGCCTTGGCTCAGGCGATCGAGCAGCTCTTCGCGGGACACCGAGTGAGTACCAAGCTTCGCGACAACGATGCCCGCGGCGTGGTTGGCCAAGGTCACGGCCGACTCCAGGTCGACTTTGTTGCCGAGGTGGAACGCCAGGTGGGCCACGACCGTGTCGCCGGCGCCGGTGACGTCGAAGACCGCCCGGGCCTGGGTCGGGATGCGCCCTTCGACCTCCGGCCAGTCCCCACCGCGCTTGGTGCGGAAGTAGATCCCGTCCGCGCCGAGGGTGATGAGCGTCAGGTCGAGCCCTGCGGAACGGATCAGCTCGTCGGCGGCCTCGGGCAGCTCGTCGAGGGATTTGATCTTCGCGCCCAGCGCCAGCTCCGCTTCCTTGCGGTTCGGCGTGATCAGCGTCGCACCGTTGTAGCGCGCGAAATCGGCGCCCTTCGGATCCACGAGAACGGGGATCCCCCGTGCGCGGCCGGCGGCGATGGCGCACTCGAGGACCTCGGGGGGCAGCATACCCTTGCCGTAATCCGAAAGAACGACCGCGTCGGCGCCGTCGAGGGCCTTCGGAATGGCCTCCAGCATGTCGGCGAGGGTTGCACCGTCCAGGGGCCGCGAATCCTCCCAGTCCACGCGCAGCATCTGCTGCACCCCGCTCATCATGCGCGTCTTCTCAATGGTGGGGCGCGTCTCGTCCACGAGCACGCCGTTCGTCCCGATGCCGTGGGACTCGAAGAGCTCGCGCATGGCGCGGCCGTGGCCGTCGTCGCCGACGATGCCGACGATGTCCACCTTCGAATCCATGGCGCGCAGGTTGGCCGCCACGTTGCCCGCCCCGCCGAGGCGCAGCTCCGAGGAGCGAGCGGCCAGAACGGGAATCGGCGCCTCGGGCGAGATGCGACTGACCTCGCCGGAGATGTAACGGTCGATGATGAGGTCGCCGATGATCACGACGCGCGGGCGGTCCGAGGACTCGAGAATGCCCTTGAGTGTCTGGGTGTCGGTCACTGGTTCACCTCTCCCACCCGACCGGCGGGGAGCTTCGAAAGAACGGCCATACGCAATAGAGGGAGGAGCAGCTCGTGCTGCCCCACAAGGGTGATCCCGGTGCCTGGCGGCCGGCGAACAACGTTCGTCTCGGCGCGGTACTGGCGGATCATGTCAAGGTTGCCCGTGGTGATGTGCTCGAGGTCCACCCCCAGGTTGATGGCGACGCTCACCGCCTTCAGGAAGATCTCCGGCAGGATCACGGCGCAGCCGACGTTGAGCCAAACGCCGCCCGCTTCGCTGCCAGGGTCCGCGCCCAGCTCCGACACGATCTTGCAGACGTGCTGGAAGTCGGCGAGGGCCGCCGCGCCGAGGTCGGCGCCGTTGCACGACGGGTGCATATGAACGATGTCGGCGCCCACGGAGACGTGACAAGTCACGCCCGCCCCAAGGCGCACGGCGTTCGCCGGCACAGAGAGGTGCACGTTCTTGGGATTGCTTTCGAGCAACATGCGGCCGAGGCCGCGGCCGAAGCCGGCCTCCTCGCCCGGGCCCGGGTGAGCCCCGCGCCGGGCGCCCTCGGCGATGCCTTCGCCGGTTTCCCTGGCGAAGCCGAACGTGCCGGCGGGGAGCTGAGTATCGACGCGCTCCGACGTGTGCCCCGCGGTGGCGATCTCGAAGTCGTGGATGGCACCCGCGGAGTTGAGCGCCACGTGGGTCACGACGCCGCGCTCCATGAGGTCGATCACCAGGGGGGCGAGGCCCACCTTGAGAACGTGCGCCCCCATGGCCATGACCACCGGCTTGCCGGCCTGGCGCGCCCGCACGATGCGGGCCACGAGGTCCTTGAAGTGGGTGCCAGCGTAGATATCCGGCAAGGCATCGACGAAGCCCTCGAAGCCCGCGACGGGCTCGGGGACCTGGCAGAAATCCTTGGTGGTGACGAGGCTTTCGCGGTCGTCGAGGGAGTAAAGGGCCACGTCCCGCATGCGCGGGAAGGGGTGGACGTCGTCAGT
>OJFX01000956.1_pt1 | contig 10551 bp, 9 predicted proteins | sample 1594171 | NCBI WGS metagenome assembly OJFX01 (sample SAMN05416840, study PRJEB24817) | seawater metagenome | isolation source: Sea water | place: Canada:Atlantic | collected 2013-07
TTCGTTGATGATGCGCCATGGTCATTCTCCTTAACAAAGAGAGCACCATGACGTAGAAAACCTATGAATAGAATGTGGGGATTACCGGACGGACACGCTTCTCATAACCTAAATGCTCATCCATCTCGGCATTTAGTGCTGCTTCAACAGTGATCTTCTTTAGCATTTGGCTGAATTCATTAAGATCTTGCGGTGTTTTAATGCCTTTGGCCGCTTCCTTGGCGAAAGCTTCTAACTCTTTTTTGTTCATTTGCATCTGCCTATCCTTAACTCTGACTAGAGTATGTTGTGATAGGCAGTTACACAAAATTAATTATAGGCTCGGCGCACGGCCTATTGTTTAAATTCGTCTTGATATTCTTTATTCATAATACTTTTCCCTTACTCCGGTTGCTAAGTAAAAAGTGAGTAGAGGCGCCAGAACGGACCACATTAAACAATAAAAGTGAATATGATCTTATTGTCAGTACAAAGTGCTACTGAGATGTCCGCGTTAATTTTTTCGCAATATGATTTTACAATAGCTAAACCTAACCCATACCGTTGTGTTGAGGTTCGAGATGAGTCTTTTTGCCATAGAGGTTCAAAAATCTGATTTAAATCACTTTCTTCAAATGTTTGCCAATGGCTATTTGCAATTTCAATTTTTATTTTACTATCAGAAACACATTGTAGGTTAACGTTTATAGAAGAGCTTGTTGGGCTGTAAAATAAAGCATTGTTTATCAAATTTGACAATATAGTTTCTAGAGCTATCTCATTAGTAACTATGAGAGGGAGGAACTCTGGAGCTGACACGTGTATTCTTCTGTTGCTTTTGTTTTCACGTTTTATGATAGTTTCTAAGAGGGTAAGAACAGCAATATCACTTTTGTCCAATGCTGCGTTATTACTACTTTTTTGCAAAAGCAGGATTCCATTAACGATATTCTTCAAACGTGTTGAAATGTCTTTGACATCATTAGTAAAATTATTTGTAATTTGTTTCTCGTGAGGAAACTTCAATGCTACCTCACTTAAATTAAGAAGTTCTGAAATCGGAGTCTTAAGTTCATGAGCGATATCAGATGTCACTCGTTTTTCACGCATATATAGCGCCTTATTTTCTTCAATAAAATGGTTAACACCTTTCGCTATTGGCATCAGTTCTATAGGTAAACTTTCTATAGCTATTTGTTGTTTTTTAGAATTAAGGTTAACCTTGCTAAGCTCAGCACTAAAATTATCAATGGGTTTAAGAAGTCGCTCGACTACGTTAAAGACTATTTTCTTAACAGCGAACACTGCGGTAATTGAGATACAAATAAAAATAATATCAACAAACCAATGTACATGATTTAGTTCTTCTTTACTAAGTGCGTATGCAAGCTCTATCGGTTTTTGTCTTTTCGCAAACTCTTGTCTACTAATGCCAAGTTCGTCTCTCAATACAGAATCGACTTGCGGTAAAAACTTTGTAAACAACATTCTCCCAGCACGCCCATCGGGTAGTGAAATATCTTTAATAGCGAACTCGTTTAACTTTACTGAGTGTTTAGGCAGATCTTTGACTTCGAAAAACTCTAGTGTATCTGAGCGTTCAAACACTTTATTGTTATACCAAAGCTCAAAATACTCGGGGTTTTCTCTGCCTTCAAACTCAGGCATAAATTCACCAGCAAATTCAAAGTCAACTTCTGTTTCGTCTTCTATAACTAAAGTTTCAAGTAGTCCAACTTTACTCTTCATTGCACGATCAAACTCGGCGCTAACCCATCTGTCAACGCTGATATCGGTAGCAAGTAAGATAGCTACTAGAAGTACAGAGAGAGAGAGAGATAAATATAGACTTAGCTTTCGCTTAATTGAATTCACTAATTTTGCTCTACAAAATACCCAAAACCACGTTTAGTTTGAATTGGTAGTTCAAAGCCCAGAGACTTCACTTTTTTTCTAGCTGTAGAAAGATGTGCTTCAATTGAGTTTTTAGCAACAGCATCATATTGGCCTGCTAAGTATTCACTTAGCTTTTCAGAGGAAAGAACTTTGCCTTGGTTTGAAAATAAGCATTCAATTATCTTATATTCGTTTGGTGTGAGCTTCACGTCAAAGCCTCCACACTTCAGTTGTTTAAAATGAATATCTAATGAAAATGGACCATGTTCAATTTTGCTATTCTTGATATTTAAACTCCCCCTATTCATTAAGCATAACAAGCGAACATGCAATTCTTCAAATGAAAAAGGCTTCGTAAGGTAGTCATCCGCTCCGTTTAGCAGCCCTTCAACTTTATCTTCTGTTAAATCTCGGGCAGATAAAATGAGAACACGAATGTCTTTCTCAGTTCGTCTTATGGCTTTTAAAATAGAAATACCATCTACGGACGGTAACATTAAATCTAACACTAATAGTGAGTAGTCACCCGATAAAGCCATGGTTAAGCCTTCAGAGCCATCACCAGTATCATCTACGGTAAAGCCAAGATTTGATAAACCAACCCTTAAACTTCGTCTTAATGATTCGGAGTCTTCTATGATTAGAACTTTCAAAGTAGTGTATCCTCTTTGTTAAAAAAATATATTATTCTTTCAATCTTAAGGATAGATGAAATTACACTTAAGATAGATTGTGTTTGCTCCTACATTGTCATCGTACTTAATGAAAAGTCTTTTATCATACCGTGGTTTGGGGTTCAAAATATTCAGCACCTTCGCAGAATGGCATTAAGAGGGGGTTTATTACTTCAGGTTTTTCTATACATTTTAGTTTAATTGTCCTCAAGTAATCACCTTGTGTGTTCGAGGCGTCAGTGATTTAATGGTAATATAACTGTGAACGTGGTCGTCTGCTCGTTTGACTCTACTCGTATATGGCCTGCGTTCACTTCCATAACTGAGCGGGCAATGGTTAATCCTAGACCGGCGCCTTGTCCATCACGTTTACGAGACGGATCGGTGCGATAAAAACGATCGAAAATGCGGTGGAGTTGGTTCTTGGAAATTTTTTTTCCTGGATTTGAAATTGAAATATGTGCTTCGTCATCGCGTATTTGAGTAAACAAGATCACTTCTGCGTTACTTGGTGCGTAGCGAATAGCGTTGGATAACAAGTTACTAATAGCTTGTCGAAACATTGATTTGTCGCAGCGTAATTCAATGTTGTGGCCATGAAGTTGAATGTGGATGTGCTTTTCTTCAGCTATCAGCTCAAAGTACTCTATTAAAGCTGAGATTTCTTTTTGGCAGTTAATCACTTCAGTGTTGGGTTTAATCAAACCATGCTCTGTTTGCGCAAGTAACAACATATCGCTAACCATTTTTGACATGCGTTCGTACTCTTCTAAGTTGGAATACAAAATCTCTGAATATTCATCAATTGAGCGCGGTTGATTGAGTATGACTTGAGTCTGCGTTGTAAGATTTGTTATTGGTGTTCTTAATTCGTGAGCTATGTCATCTGAAAAATGGGACAGTTGCTCATACCCATTTTCAACTCTCTCAATCATATCATTAAAAGACTCTACAAGACGGGTTAGTTCCACTGGAACTTCTATAGGATCCAATCTTATATCTAGCTGAGTAGTAGAGATGGAGCCTATTTTACGACTTAGGCGCCGTATTGGCGAGTGACCACGATAAACAGCAAATCGCGCAACTAAGATCGTTATCGTTCCAGACAGTGCGATGATCGCCCACAGGTTTGTCTCGAAGTCTTCCATATAGTTCATATGAAACTCCATGTTAGAAGCAACAATGACTTTATACTGAGTTTGCGTCTGGGAGGTCTGAACGGGCACTATTACTTTTGTGGATCTTAACTTATGTTCACCATCGTAAAAAATGCTTAATGACGAAGGAGTGATATGCTCAATATCAAAAGTCCTTCCTGGATACCGTTCTAGTGCAGCGTTTTCACTACTAAATACAATATCCCCAACTTCATTTTGTACCAAATAATAAACACCATGATGCCCTGAAACGGCATGAAACAATGTTTTAGTCGGTGAGATACCTCTATTATTCGCTTCGTAAAGTTTTCTCTTCACAGCAATAAATACTTCATTCAACTCATTTGCATCCTGCTCGGCAAAGTGCTGTGCGATAGATTCCTGTACCATGAGACTAATAAATGTTAGGCACACAAAGATAGTGAGCCCAACCAGTATAGTGACCCGAAAGGCGAGAGAGGTAGGCCGCTTCGATAGATCCTTAAGATTCATTAATACACATTTTATATCCCATTCCGCGCACAGTCTGAATGAGCTTTGGCGAAAAATCATCATCAATTTTTGCTCGAAGACGCCGAATGGCGACATCGATCACATTGGTATCACTATCAAAATTCATATCCCATACTTGAGAAGCAATAAGAGAACGCGGCAACACCTCGCCTTGGCGTCTCACCATTAATTCTAATAACGTAAACTCTTTAGTTGTCAGGTTTATTGTGCGGCCACTCCGCTTGGCAATACGCGAAGGAATGTCGAGCTCCAAATCAGCTATGTGTAAAATATTATTGGGAACGGTAGTGCCACGACGGATCAACGTCCGCACACGCGCCAGCAGCTCAGCAAATGCAAATGGCTTCACTAAATAATCATCTGCGCCGAGCTCTAGGCCTTTCACCCGGTCATTCACATGATCACGAGCAGTAAGAAAAAGAACTGGTGTATGACTGTTATACTCTCGTAACGATGACAATATCTTCCAACCATCGATATCAGGCAACATGACGTCTAAGATTATTAACTCATATTCACCGATCATCGCTCTGTGATGGCCATCAAGGCCGGTACGAACTAACTCAACGACAAAGCCCGATTCGGCAAGGCCTTGCTTGATGTAGTCCCCAGTTTTTTTTTCGTCTTCAACGACCAATATTTTCATGTGAAGTCCTACCTGCATTACTTATGTTAAACTTGCTTGTTCTATTTAGCCTGTAACGAAACCGAGGAACGAAACACATAATAGCTAGGTCGTGTTCTACTTTCGCTGACGTCCAGTAATCTCAATTCGGAGCGCTATCAAGATGTTAGCCCTTAGGTCGCTGATTATGCAACGAAATCCTTGCCTTTAATCCATGATAATCCGTGTAATTGCATTTATTACCGAATTGTAATGTAGGGGTAATCTGGTCGTCAGGCGAGGGTGCTAACATCAGCAGCAATTAATAAAAAGTCATTGACTGCTGTCTGTCAAACACCAAGGAACGACGAGACCGTGAAAAGCGCCTTCATTCACCTAATTATTGTTATTGCATTGCTCAGTGTGCAAATGAGTGAGTCATTTGCATTCACGCAAATTTCATGCAGTGACGAAATGGCTGGGGAGATGGATCTTGGATCTCACGAAATGCATAGCGTTCATGACATGATGAAACACTCGCAAAGCGATGATATGAATGATTGTTGTCAGCAACAATGCTGTTGTCCAATGGCGATGTTTCATATTGGCCTTCTCTCTAGTCAAGCTGATTCGTCACCCGAAGGCGTGTCGCTGAGTATTCAGTCTCTTAACCCAAATCCAAACCAAATCTTTTTAGGTGGATTGCAGCGCCCTCCGAAACACTCTCTCATTTAAGCAGGATAAGTCCGTCTAGAATCCGGGCAATGATCGCTTGTTAATTTAATTATCATATCAATCCATTTATTTAAACAATAGAAATGAGAAAGTCATTATGTCAATTATTACGCATCGCTCGATGTGGATAGCGTTGGTGTTTGCACTGTTTTTATCAGCATGTACCGACGCAACACAGATAAATAACGATTCACGGGCAGTTTCTGAATCCACGATAACGTCCTTAACAGTCTACAAAAGCCGTTCTTGCAAGTGTTGCCAAAAGTGGGTGAACCATATTGAAGAGCACGGGTTCGACACGGACGTATCCAATGTTACGTTAATGTCTCGAATTAAAGACAAGTATGGTGTAGCGCCTAATTACCGTTCGTGTCATACGGCATTGTCCCCAGACGGTTTTGTTTTTGAAGGTCACATTCCAGCAAAGTTCATTCAGCAATTTTTAGACAATATACCTGAAGGCGCCATCGGACTCAGTGTGCCGGCTATGCCAATTGGGTCACCTGGTATGGAAGTCGGTGATCAATTTCGTCCTTATCTTATTCTGCAACTCAATGACGATGGCAGCGCGACCACTTATGCCGAAGTTAACTCGTATGAGGAGCAATTTTAATGAGACGCTTTTCATTCTATGTCATTGCACTAATGACGCTTTTGAATACTGGGCTCGCCCAAAGTCAAACCAAGTCCCTGTTGACATTGGAGCAGGCAGTTGAAATCGCGATTAACAACGACCCTTGGCTTGTAGGCAGTGAGTATCGCGAGCAAGCCATTGTTTCAAGTAGCGTGGCAGCCGCTAGTTTGCCGGACCCGGTAGTTAATATTGGTTTGGCGAACTTGCCAACAGATGGATTCGCATTCGATCAAGAACCCATGACGCAACTTAAGGCAGGGGTTTCGCAGATGTTTCCCAGAGGGGATTCGTTAGATATTCGTTCTCGTCAATTAAGAGAGCAAGCCGCCGAGCACCCATTAATGCGTGCTGATCGCATCGCCCGCATACGTGTGCAGGTCTCTGATATTTGGCTTGAAATTTATCGCGCGCAGCAGAGTATTAAGCTAATCCAACAAGATAGGGCATTGTTTGAGCAACTCAGTGACATTGTCAAAGCGAATTATGCGACCGCCCTTGGACGTGTGCGACAGCAAGACATCATTAGGGCAAAGTTAGAATTGACGAGGTTAGAAGACAGATTAACAAAACTACAAGCACTGGAAGAACGCGCAATAGGTAAGTTATTGGAATGGATCCTAAAAAACCAGCAGTCTGCACGCCAACTTGGTTTTGATGCGTTTAGCGCGTTGCAGTTACCTAATACATTACCTGTCATTGCAAAAATCACTGACAACACGTTGTTGATGGTAGAAACAAAAAATCAAAAACAGCTCGCGGAACAACTTGCAGATCACCCTTATATTTTATCCATTAATAAACGTATCAGAGCGAGTCAAACCGGGGTTGAGTTAGCTAAAGAAAAATACAAACCTCAATGGGGCGTAAATGCCAGTTACGCTTTTCGCGACGATACCCCGGCAGGTGTAAGTCGAGCTGATTTCTTGTCAGTCGGTGTTAGTTTTGATTTACCTATTTTTACTGAAAACCGTCAAGACAAAGAAGTCTCTGCAGCCGTAAATCAATCAGAAGCCATAAAGACTGACAAGTTACTCGCACTGCGCGAAATGATATCTGCCATCCAGTCGTTATACGCTGAGCGAGAAGGTTTAACTGACAGGCAATCGTTATACAACGACGAGTTATTAGCGCAAATGCAAGAACAAGCTGATGCATCCTTGAATGCCTACACCAATGATGACGGCGATTTCGCCGAAGTTGCTCGCGCGCGTATCGCGGCTTTGAACACGCGTATTGATGCATTGGTTATCGATGTGGACCTCGTCAGAACAAACATTCGACTTAATTATTATTTCAATACCACCGCAGGTATTTCCAAGACTCAATTCGGAGAACAATAATGAATAACACAAAAGCCATTATTTTAGGATGTGTTATCGGCGGTGCAATGACTGCTTTAGTATATACATTCCTTCTTCCTTCTGATGCACCATCTGCCGCAGCAGGGCAAAGCGCAGAACTACAGCCACTCTATTGGGTGGCACCGATGGATCCCAATTACCGCCGTGATGAACCGGGTAAATCTCCGATGGGAATGGATCTCGTCCCCGTTTATGAGGAGAGCACAATAGGTAGTGAAGGTCCGGGAACCATCAGCATATCACCCAATGTAGTTAATAATTTAGGGGTAAGAACAGCATCGGTTCAACGCCGCTCGCTGCATGTCCCTATTCGAACGGTTGGCTATGTGCAATACAATGAAGACACCTTGATACATATCCACCCACGCGTTGAAGGTTGGGTAGAGACACTGCATGTGAAAGCCTCGGGTGAGTATGTCAAAAAAGGCGAACCACTGTATTCGCTCTATTCCCCTGAATTGGTCAATGCGCAAGAGGAGCTGCTTATCGCGATGCGCCGCGGGAGCGACGATTTGATCAATGCTGCTCGGTCACGATTAGATGCGTTGCAAATGCCAAATGAAGCGATTCAGTCCTTAATGTCGAGCAAAAAAGTTCGTCAAACGATCACTTTTTCGGCACCGCAAACCGGGTTTGTTGACAATTTAAATATCCGCGAAGGATTCTTTATCAAGCCAGGCAATACCCTCCTATCCATTGGTGCGTTGGATGAGGTGTGGGTTGATGCTGAAATCTTTGAACGGCAATCCGCGCAAGTCACTGTTGGACTTCCCGTCACAATGACGTTGGATTTTCTACCCGGCAAAACATGGGAGGGTGAGGTTGATTACGTCTACCCCACACTTGAACAGAGCACTCGAACGCTGCGGGTTCGGTTACGCTTTAAAAATGCCGATTACGCGCTTAAGCCGAACATGTTTGCCCAGATCACGATACATTCAGACTTTGACTCTGACAACGTTCTTGTACCCTCAGAAGCGGTTATCAGAACCGGCACGCAAGACCGTGTTGTCTTGGCGTTCGGTGACGGGCAATTCAAGTCTATCGCCGTAGATGTAGGTCGAGTGGTAGAGGACTACACTGAGATTACAACAGGTCTCATAGACGGGGATCAGATTGTCACCTCAGCACACTTTTTACTCGATTCAGAAAGCAGTATCAGTTCAGATTTTAAACGGATGGAAGCACCAGATGCTCTCCCATCGTCGGTTTTTACCGAAGCCACCATCACCGATGTTATGGCCTCACATAACATGATAACAGTGAATCATGGCGCCATCAGTGAATGGGATTGGCCAGAAATGACAATGGATTTTACTGTCGCCAACCACGTAGACCTAACGACTTTGCGGAAAGGTATGGGGGCGCATATTGAAATTAGTAAAGAAAACGATGGTCAGTATGTGGTAACGACGGTGCATATCATTGACGACAATGCTGATACACAGACGATAAATGGACGCACTATATGGACTGAAGCAACGATTAATTCGGTTATGCCCTCACACAAAATGCTAAATCTTGATCACGGAGCAATTGAAGCGTGGGATTGGCCCGCGATGACAATGGATTTCTTTGTTGCTGACAGTATCGATTTATCGGAGTTGGAAGCTGGTATGGATTTGCATATTGAAATCACCAAAACCGGTGATGGCGACTATCTGGTAACAACCATTCATGTAAAATCAGCAGAGCTAAGTTCAGCCCAAAGTGCAATGGTGGTAGGCACCATTAATGCCATCAATACGCAGTCTCGTGTAGTCAATATTTCACGTGAAGCGATCCCAAAGTGGGATAGGCCTGCGGCAACTCTTGACTTTACCTTGAGCGACGCTATCGATATCAGCCAATTTACGGTCGGTGCTGACATTACATTTACGTTTGAGATCACTGACGGCAACTTTAGGATCCTGAGCATTCAGTCTGAAAGCCAAGATGCTTCGATGGATCATAGCAACCATGGAGGAGCACACGAATGATCGCTGCTATTATTCGATGGTCAGTTTCCAACCGGTTCTTCGTATTACTGATGACCTTAATTATTATCGGCGGTGGTTTATTTACGCTAAAGAATACACCAATTGATGCATTGCCCGACCTATCTGATGTCCAGGTCATCATTAAAACGAGTTATCCTGGACAAGCACCTCAGGTGGTTGAAGATCAGGTAACTTATCCGCTTACAACAGCGATGTTGTCGGTACCAGGCGCTAAAACAGTCAGGGGTTTTTCTTTCTTTGGCGACTCATATGTCTACATCATTTTTGATGACAGCACGGATCTCTATTGGGCCCGAAGCCGCGTACTGGAATACCTGTCTCAAGTTGCTCCCAATTTGCCTGAAAATGCTCGGCCACAATTAGGCCCAGATGCGACGGGTGTGGGTTGGGTTTACTTGTATGCATTGGTTGACCGCACAGGCAAAAACGACATATCACAACTACGTAGTCTGCAGGATTGGTTCCTCAAGTACGAACTGCAAACCGTTGCCGGTGTCTCTGAGGTTTCTGCGTTAGGCGGTATGGTAAAGCAATATCAAGTTAAAGTTGATCCTGAAAAACTGCGGGCTTATGGGATCCCGCTATCGCATATTCAAATGGCCATCAAAAGAGGCAACCAAGAAGTTGGCGCATCTGTTATTGAAATGGCTGAGGCTGAATATATGGTCAGGGCGACAGGGTATATTTCAAGCAAACAAGATATCGAAACGATCCCTCTAGGCGTGAATGAAAATGGTACGCCGCTGTTGGTTAGGGATATCGCGGATGTGCAATTAGGTCCTCAAATGCGCAGGGGAATCGCTGAGCTGAATGGCGAAGGAGAAACCGTAGGCGGCATCGTTGTTATGCGATTTGGAGAAAATGCTCAAACAACCATTAACGGAGTCAAAGCTAAACTCGAAGATCTTAAAAAAGGATTGCCGGATGGCGTCGAAATCGTCACGGTTTACGATCGCTCAGCTTTGATTGAACGGGCGGTAGATAACTTGGCCTCTAAA
>OJFX01000958.1_pt1 | contig 10542 bp, 6 predicted proteins | sample 1594171 | NCBI WGS metagenome assembly OJFX01 (sample SAMN05416840, study PRJEB24817) | seawater metagenome | isolation source: Sea water | place: Canada:Atlantic | collected 2013-07
TGCATATCGTCGGCAGCGTCAGATGTGTATAAGAGACAGACCCAGGCCTGGGTTCCAGGCAAAGCCCGTCTGACCTGAAACGAAGTTGGCCGTACCAATGACGGTCCCTCCGTCTCCACTCACACGAATCGGATATCCAGCGGGCGTCGTGGTGCCCACGGTGACTTCCACTGCCGCGCTGCCAACTCGGTAGTAGAAGATGCTCGATGTGAACCCTGGGTTGCCGGTGCGACCGACGATGACCTGGCCGTCGGCGCTCACGCCGCTCGCATAGGAAATGTAGTCCCCCAGGCCGGGGATCGGCTGAGACCCGGTGGCAGGCGTCCAAACAAAGGCTCGGGTCTCGCCAATGGCCACGTCGTAGCTTCCCACGATCACGGTGCCGTCGCGGTTGACAGCCCTGGGCCGACTCGGCCCATTGACCGGTGACGGAATCTCCTGTGTACCCGTGATCCTGTCCCAACGGAAAGTCGACTGCATGATGCCGGAGGAGGAACCTACAACCGTCAACCCATCGCCACTGACGAACGGTGCCGTCGAGTTGGTGTGGCCTGGCAGCAAGGGGATGTCGACCCTCCGTCCCGTGGCCGCATTCCAGACGGCAGCGAGACTGCCAAAGACCGGAATCGCGGGGTTGTCTTTGGCTCCGACGATCACACGACCGTTGTCGCTCATGCCGAAGGCGTAAGACCCCCCAGCGGCGGCCTGATCGAACAGACGCATGCCATCTTCCTCCGACCAAACAGCCACCCTGTTCCCGTGGATGGGGTGGGTAGCCACGCCGGAGACGATGCTCCCGTCAGCGCTGATGGCGCTCGAATAAAAGGTCCCGCTCTCTGGGGAGCCGATGTCCTGCACTTGGGCGTAGGCCCCGGTACTGAAGGCGGTCAGGGAAGTGGTGAATGCCGTGATGGCTGCGAGCGATTGTCTGTTCATTCTTGTTTGCCGTAAGGAGGGACGCCGAGGAAAGGGGCCGGAATGGGGAGCGGAAGCGCCCTTCCACTCCCCATGGGAACACCTCACCTGGCACGCGCGACGACCATGAAGTGCGTGTCGCTGCGTGGTCTGCACGCAAAGCTCTTGCGTTCGAGTACCACGGGCCGTCGGGTGCTTGGCTCTACCTTCAACTCGAACGGGTCCCCCGGGACGGCTCACCAATCCTCTGATTCCTCGAGGCTTGCCCGCAGATCGGCCAGGTAGTCACGCGCACCCTCGCCAAAGGGCAGGTCTTGCTCCGAAAGTCCATCGATGGCCCTGGGCAACTCCGCGGCAAGCTCCCTTCGTTCTGCGGGGGACAGCGCGCTCCACAGCGGCCTGATTTTTGCCAAAGCCGCGCTCTCCTCCGAACCGAACTCGCCGTCGGCGAGGAGCGCTGCGATGGCAGTGATCTGGGGAAGGGCCTCGGCGTAGAACTCTGTCGGCAGGTCCACGAGCCTCGCCCCGGATTCGGCCAGGTTGAGAAGGGTCGCCGCCACGCCATCTTCGTCCCCGAGGTTCCTGTAAGCGATGAGCTCAAGACGCCCGAGGATCGTCCACGCGAGGCGGATCTGGCGCGAGGGTCCATCCTCCGGTGTCTGGACCTCTGGCAATGCAGCCGACGTGAAGATCGCCTCGACGCGCCGCTCGCGGGCCCTACGGAGGGCGGCGGCCCCCTTCCCGGGGCTGTCCGACCGCTTGAGCCAGAAGGAGAGCCGCAGCCCGTTCCAACTCTCGTAGTCGAGCTTGCGCAGGACATCCGCCGGGGCGCTGGGGACGTAGGCCGCCAGCTGTTGCACGCACTCCTGCGCATCCAACAGGCCCCGCCGCGGGCTCTCGTCGAGGATGCTGAGATCGGCACGCGCGCCGAGGGCGTCGATGAGGTCAAGAAGCCTGTCGGGGCCCAACGGGTCGCTGGACAGTGCCTGACGGGCCATGCCAACGGCCTCATCGGCTACCCCCTTGCCGTAGTCGACGTCGCCCTGGGCGCGGCTCGAATTGGTGAGTCGTACCAACGTCTTGAAGAGCGCTTCGCGGTCGGATTCTGTGCCTCGACCGGTACCGATCACGCGACGCCAGAGTTCCAGGGCGTGCAGGTTGGCAAGGTGGCGTCCCTCGGCGTCCAGGGCCCCAGCATTCCAGGCCGTCCCATGCAGTTCCCCCACTTGCTCGTACGCACGTGCCAGTTGAATCCAGCTGTTCGAGTCCTCCTTGAGCTCCTCTTCGAGCCGTTCGAGGTCCCCCACCGCGCGCACCACGACGGCGCGCTTCTCCTCGGGGGTTTCCACCCGCTTGGCCTCGAGGCTCGCCTGCATCGAGCGGGCCTCCGGGTCGCGCGCGGTGATGCCCTCGAGAATCTCCGTGACGCTCGAGAGCTCGCCACGCGCCGCGGCGACGGCCTCACCCCGCCGCTCGATCTCCCGGAGCTTGGCAAGGTTGTCGAGAACGAGGCTGGCGATGATCGAGATGGCTGCGAGGAACAGGAACGCCGCCACAGCCGAGGCCATGAAGAAGGCCCTGCGGCGGCGGGCAAAGAGCCGCGCACGGTGGAGGAGATTCGCGCGCCGGGCGCGGACGGGCTCGCCCTGGATCCATCTCTCCAGGTCGCCCGCGAGGGCCCCCGCGGTGGCGTACCGATCCCCGGGCGCGGGCGCGCATGCCTGGGACGTCACGGCCTCGAGGTCCTTGTCCAAATCCGGGCGGAGCTCACGAACCCGGCGCCGCCTCCCGGATCGAACCGTATCCAACATCTGCATGAGCGACAGGCCCTCTGACTCATACGGGAGAGATCCAGCGAGCAGCTCGAACAGCACGATCCCCAGGCCGTAGACATCGGTGCGTACATCGATGGACGCAGGATCGCCGCTGCACTGCTCGGGGCTCATGTAGAGAAGCGTTCCAAGCAGCTCCCCGTGGCGCGTCCGCTCCCGCGCCTCCCTATCGAGGGGGTCGGTAACCCGGGCCAATCCGAAATCGATGACCTTCACCGAGCCTTCGCCATCACCCGAAACCAAGAGGTTTGCGGGCTTCAGATCCCGGTGCAGGACGCCCTTGCTGTGGGCATGCTCGATGGCCCGGCAGACCTCGGCCATGAGCTTCACGCGCTCAAGCGTGGTGAGCCCACGGCCCGTCGCGTACTCGGTGAGCGTCTTCGCTCCGTCGACAAACTCGAAGGCCATCCAAACCGTCGGGCGTCCCTGCACGCTCTCGGTACCTGCCCCGAACACCTTGGCAATCGAAGGGTGGTTGAGGCGGGACAGCGCTTCGGCCTCGAGCATCAGCCGAGGCGCCGAGTCAGCGGCTTCGGGGCGGAGCACCTTCAGGGCCACGCGGCGGGGTGGCTGCAGCTGCTGCGCCTCGAAGACAGTGCCCATACTCCCGGAGCCCAGGATCCGGGTGACCTCCATGCCGCCGATTCGCGCTCCCACGAGGTTCTGCTCATGGAACGTCGGGGCCCGCAACCGCTCTTCTGTGATCTGGAGAGGCGTGTCCACGGGACTGGGAGCACTGGACGCCTCCAGGAGTGCCCCCAACTCGCGGGCAATCTCTGGATCGGCGGCCCTCGCCTTGGCCAAAAGCTTCATCCGGGCCGGGAGGTCCAACTCGAGGGCCTCGGCGAAGAGCTCCGGAAGGGTGCTTTGGGGGCGGAGAGGAGGGCGATCAGGCATGCCCTTCCCTTCTCGTTCGAGCTCGATGTCGCGGCTCAAGATTCCACGGAATCTTCCGGCCTGAGCTCCTTCGTCAGCCAGGCGCGCGCGAAGGCCCAGCGCCGCTTGACCGTTGCGGGGGAAGCGCCGACTGCCTCCGCGGTCTCCCCGATGGAGAGGCCTGTGAAGTAGCGAAGCTCGGCCACCCGGGCTTCGGCTGGGAAGCTCGCCCTGAGGCGCTCCATGGCCTCGTCAAGGGCAAGGACCCCGTCGTCCTCGCCGACGGTCGGATCCTCGATCTGCTGTCCGGCCAACGTCCCCAGGCGCGCGGCCTTCCGCTTCCTGGCCTGGTCCACCACGATCCACCGCATGGCCTGACTGGCTGCGGCTATGTAGTGACCTGTTTCCATGCCGACGAAAGCCGGCGTCTCACGGAGCCTCAGCCAAACCTCGTTCACCAGCATGGTGGCCTGGAGCGAGGACGACTTTGGGTCCCGCTGAAGCTTGAGCTCGGCCAAGCGCCGAAGATCCGCGTACACGCGTTCCGTCACCGACCATGCTGACCCTCCAAGAGCTAACGCGTTCGTCGAATCGGTGCCAGACACTCCGTGGGATGGGCCTGTGCTTTCGTGGGGTGGGATTGAGTCGGCCGTCATCGGAGGGACTTTCGGCAGGGACGGGACGACGGACGCAAACGGTCCCGGGCCACGGCGAATGCAACGCCAGGCTCATCTGCATCGCCAAAATTAATCGCGAATCCAGCGTTCGGTATCGGGGTTGGGAAGCGGAATCGCACCACGACTTACTATCTCCCGCACAGGGGCTCCGTTACCCGCTTTCTCCCGGCTAGAAGTTCATCCCTCCTACATTCCCGTTTCTCGGCAGCCCGCAAAGGCCCGGCAGCTTGAAGTTCCGGTCCTTCGGGTTGGGCATCGCATCGGAGAACGCCACTTCGAACGCGGTGGGCGGTCCCTCGCCGCGGGATCGGCCCAAGTGCTATGGTCCGCTCCCGAACACCCCCTCTTTGCCAGGATGCATGACCGTTCCCCCCATCGGTCCATGCTCCGCATTGAACGCCCGAGAGCCATGCACGAACGCCGACGCAACTTCACTCTTCAAGACCCAGCGCGAACCAAGTCGACGGCATTTACGCGCGAGGAACGCGATGAGCTGGGCCTGCGCGGCTTGCTACCACACCGCGTGTCGACGATGGAGAGCCAGGTCGGGCGCTCGCTCGCGAACATGCGCCGCAAGGCCTACGACATCGAGCGCTACATCTTCCTCTGCGGCCTGCAGGACCGGAACGAGCGGCTCTTCTATCGCCTGGTGATCGACAACATCGAAGAGACGATGCCGCTCATTTACACGCCGACGGTTGGGCAAGCGTGTAGGGAATACGCGCAGATCTTCCGGCGAGCACGGGGCTTCTATATCACCCCTGACGACCGCGGCGCCATCCGCGGGATGCTCGACAACTGGAACGAAGACGACGTCCGGGTCATCGTCGTGACGGACGGTGAGCGGATCCTTGGCCTTGGCGACCTCGGGTCCAACGGGATGGGGATTCCGATCGGGAAGCTGGCCCTCTACTCGGCGTGCGGAGGAATCCCGCCGGAGCAGTGCCTCCCGGTCATGCTCGACGTCGGAACCGGGAACGAGGAGCTCCTAAACGACCCCCTCTACCTCGGTTATCCACGTCCGCGCCTTGGGGGCGAGGAGTACCTCGAATTGATGGATGAGTTCGTGGCGGCGGTCCAAGATCGTTTCCCCGGTGCGCTCATCCAATTCGAAGACTTCTTGACGCCCAACGCCTACAGGCTTCTCGACCGCTACCGAGACAAGGTACTGTGCTTCAACGACGACATTCAAGGGACCGCTGCCGTGGCGCTAGGAGGCGTGCTCGCCGCGACACGCGTGACGGGCGACGACTTCCGCGACATGCGCATCATGTTCCTGGGGGCTGGATCGGCCGCCACGGGAATTGGGGATCTCATGGTGACCGCCCTTTGCGCGGAGGGTCTCGATGAGCGTGAGGCCCGCGAGCGACTGTGGTTCGTGGACAAGGATGGCCAGGTCGTGAAGTCGCGCACCGACCTGATGCCGCACAACGTCCCCTACGCACATGACGAGCCGCAGCGGTCGTTCGTCGAGGCGATCGACGCCCACAAGCCCCACGTGCTCATCGGTGCGACGGGAGCACCAGGGACATTCACGGAGGAAGCCCTGTCGAAGATGGCGACGCACCACGAACGCCCCGTCGTGCTCGCCCTCTCGAACCCGACCTCGCGCGCCGAATGCACGGCAGAAGAGGCCTACCGGTGGACCGGCGGACAAGCGCTGTTCGCTTCAGGGAGCCCCTTCGCGCCGGTGGCCCACGGGGGCCAAATGCACAGGCCGGGCCAAGGCAACAACGCGTACGTCTTCCCGGGGATCGGACTCGCCGCGCTGGCGTCGAAGGCAGACCGGCTCGATGACGCCGCATTCTTGACCGCGGCACGGGCCTTGTGTGAAACCGTGACCACCGAGGACCTCGACGAGGGGGCCCTCTATCCCCGCCTGACGAAGCTGCGGAGCATCTCCGCCGCCATCGCGTTCGAGGTCGCGACCGAGCTCCGCGCGAACGGACTTGCCCCGGAGTCGAGCGAGTCGGCTGAGCAACTTCGAGCGAGGATCGAAGAGTCGATGTACGAGCCGCGCTACTGATGCGAAGGCCGCGGCTTGCGGCGCAGGAAAGCTCAGGGTGGCCAGGCCCAACGGCACGAGCGAAGGATCGTGCGCGGGCCTGACGGCACCGCATGGCGGGCCCGTATCGGCGCTGAGGGTGACATGGGCGATCTCTCGCTCGCTGGGCACCGTGCGCAGAGCGAGGGGTTCAGGGAGCTCCCAGGGAGCTCAACGGCGCCCGGATTCTCATCCAGGGATTGGGAACATCAGGCCAGGGGGACCGCCGGGTGAGGGCGGACAGAGCTCTGCCCCACGGTCCGCACAGGCCGGGCCCCGACGCACTTTTGGGAGAAGGTTGAGCCTTTTGGGAAGGCCGCGACACCCGGGCCATGGCGTCACCAAGGCGACGCATGCCCACTCATTCGCTTCCCCCAATCCCCCTCCTTCCCATGAAAACCATTCAGAACGCCATGGCCTGCGCCCTCGCGCTTGCCTGCTCAACGACCGCTGCCCACGCGCAGCGCTGGACCCAGGGCCAATTGAGCGAGGCTAGGAATCGACTGACCGCTGAGGCGGTCGCCGGTCGAGCCGTCTTCATCGGAGGCGACGTGGGCTCCAGCACGCCGTCGGATCGGATCGACTTCTACGACCCGAGCACAGGCATTTGGACCCAATCCCAGCTGGGCCTCGGCCGCTACTCCCTCGCCTCGACCGTCAATGGAACGACCCTCGCAGTGGCCGGTGGAATCAACCCAAGCGGCAACCCGGCCTCCAGGGTCGACTTCTATGACGCCAACACGGATACCTGGTCCTTCGACTTCCTCTCGGCCCGCCGCTACGCACTTTCTGCAGCGTCCGTCGGGACCAAGATGCTCTTCGCCGGCGGTCGGAACAACGCCATGTCGAACAGGGTCGACATCTATGACACCGTGACCGGCAACTGGTCATTTGCGTCGCTCTCCCAGTCCAGGGGCTGGATGGGGTGCGTGACCGTCGGGGACAAGGTCATCTTCGCGGGGGGCTGGAATGGCTTTGGTCCCTCCTCCCAGGTGGACATCTACGACGACTCCACCGGCACATGGTCGACGTCCATGTTGTCCGTACCGCGGTACTACCTCGGCGCGGCCGTCTCCGACGGCAAGGCCGTCTTCGCCGGCGGCGCCACGGGCACGACCATCGCCGTTTCTTTGGATACGGTGGACATCTATGACCCGGCCACGGGTGTTTGGACAACGAGCCAGCTGGCGGCTCCGCGCGACTCGATGGCCTCGGTGTCGGCGCAGGACAAAGCGTACTTCTACGGCGGTTTCGAGACCGGCATGAGTCCCATCTCGAGCAACCGTTTGGAGAGCTTCGACGCTGCGACCGGAACGTGGACGAACGCCAACTTCGGGACCCCCCGCGGCGACTTGGCCGGGGCCGTTGTCGGCGGCTCCCTGGTTTTCGGCGGTGGCATTGGCACCAACGGCAACTCGGCCGATGCCGAAATCGGCGAGTTCCCCTTCGGCTCGGCCTACTGCGCCGCCCCGGCCGCCAATAGCGCGGGGCTCTTTGCCGAACTGGACGCCTATGGAAGCGACGACGCATCGCTCAACAACCTCGTGATCGAGGGCAGCGGACTGCCCGCGAGTGCGTTCGCACTGTTCCTTCTGAGCGACACCCAGGGCAACACCCCCAACGTGGGCGGCGGCGCCGGGACGCTCTGCTTGGGCGGTCCAATTGGACGCTTCAACGGACAGGTCCAGATGTCGGATCCGATGGGGCGAATCGAACTCGACGTCAACACGTCGGCGGTCCCCCACCCCACCCAAGGCACGGTTTCGATCCTCGCTGGCCAGACGTGGAACTTCCAGGCCTGGTACCGCGACGTCGTTGGTGGCACCGCGTCGTCCAACCTGACGGGTGCCCTCTCGGTGACGTTCCAATAATGTGGATGGACCTGTCAAGCCCCACGAGGTGGGGCTTGCGGCAGGCCGCCACTTTGCATCGAGGGCGGGGGCACGGCCCCCACATCACGGCGAAGGCAGAGAATGCCCTCGCGGACACCGCCATCAGGCCTCCGCCTGCACGATGTGGTCCAGGCGCTCGTCCTCGAGTCCGAACGGCTCCGTGTGGATCGTGATCTGCGAGCGAGGGAACGCTCGGTGAAGCGCTTGCTCCACACGATCGGTGATGTCGTGGGCCCCGTTGAGATCGAGTTGCCCGTCGAGCTCAAGGTGGAGCTCGATGTGCGCGCCGCTCCGGAGCGCGCCGGTACCGAGGGAGCGCGTTCGGAGATCGTGGTATCCAAGCGTCTCAGGATCTGCGTCGATGATCTCGCCGATCTCGCCCCGTATGGCCTCGGGGAGCTCACGGTCCATGAGCTGATCGACAGAACGGCGAATGATCGATATGGCCGCGATGAAGAGGTAGGTGGCGATCAGAGCGCCAACGAGGGGGTCGAACCACTCCATGCCCTCGAGATCAGCGATGACGATCGCGACGATGACGGCGCCGTTGGCTGCGAGGTCACCCTTGTAGTGCAGGCTGTCAGCCTGGATGGCGACGGACTGGACGCGGCGCAGGGTCTGAGCCTGAACGGCAACGATCCATGCGCTGCCAGCCATGGAGAGCGCCATGACGCAGATCGCCGTTTTGGTGTGCGTGAGGACGTGGGGCTCGACGAAGCGCGAGATGCCTGAGTAGAGAACGAAGACTCCGGAAGCGGCGACGAGCGCCGCCTGCACGAGGCTCGAGAGAGCCTCGGCGCGCCCGTGCCCGAATCGATGCTCCTCATCCGCGGGCCGGTGCGCGACCTCCACCGTCCACAGGGCGAGCCCAGACGCCGCCACGTCCGAGAGACTATCCGCAAGCGACGACAGCACCGCGACCGACCCCGAAAGCACAGCCGCGCCCAGCTTGATGACGGCCAGCACTCCGGCCACAAGTAGACTGGTCCGCACCGCGCGCTTGCGCAACCGCTGCCATTCGGCCCCGGACACTGGCTCATGGGTTTGTGCAACCATCCGCGGGATTCTAGTGAACGGTGGGAGCCAAGTGATTGGACCTGCCCCAAAGCCTCCCGTTCCTCCCCCCGCCGCGGCTGTCCGGCACGTGGGACCGCAGTACGGAGCGCGTTGACCATGTGTAAGGGTTGGGAAGCATCATTGTGGGCCCTGTGAACATTGCTCTGATGCATCCATGACTCATCCCCTCACACGCATCACGCTCTTCGCTGCGCTCACACTCAGCGGCCTCTTGGGTACGAACGCCTCCGCGCAGTCCGCCTACTGTGCGACGCTTGGGGGTCAGCTCTACGAGCTCGACATCGCGACAGGAACGGCGAACCCCATCATCGCCACCGGGATCAATCAGCTCTTCGGTATCGCGAACACAACCGATCCCAACGAGCTCATCATCTCCGGCGTGACGGGGGGCATCCATAGCGTCGACCTCACATCCGGGGCCGTCACCGCGCTTCCGGGCTTCAACACACCGATGTTCGCGCTCTGCAACAACGAGGACGACGGAAAGACCTACGCCGTGTCCCTCGGCAGGCTTTACGAGATCGACCCGGCGACGGGGGCTGCGACGCTCATCGGCCCGACCGGTTCTCTCAGCGTGTGGGGCCTCGACTATCACCAGGGCCTTCAAAAGCTGGTTGGATTCAGTTCGATCACGAGCGAGCTGATCTCGATCGACGCCGCGACCGGCGCCGGGACCGTGATTGGGCCGACCATGCCGGGCCTGGTCGGGCTCTGGTACGACCAAACGAGCAACAAGCTCTTCGGCATTTGCGACCTGAACAATGCCGGCTGCATCTCGGAGATCGACGCCACGACGGGCGCGGCGACGCTTCTGTTCTCCACGAACATGAACCTGGTGTCGATCGGCGGAGATCCCGGAGGGGCGGGCCCCACCATGATCGGGACCAACTACTGCATGGCGGCGGCGAACAGCACCGGGAATCCAGGGGAGACGTCGGCGACCGGATCCATCGTCGCTGCGGACAACAACGTCACGCTCCACTGCGAATCGCTTCCGGTCAACCAGTTCGGCATCTTCGTGACGTCCATGGTGCAAGGATTCAGCCCGGGGGCCAACGGCACGAGCAACGGCAACCTATGCCTCGCCGGCGCTGTCGGCCGCTTCACGCTGCCCAGTCAGATCCTCTCGTCGGGCACCAGCGGAACGTTCTCACTCGCCATCGATGTCACAGCCATTCCGCCTGTCTCTTATACACATCTCCGAGCCCACGAGACTAGGCATGATCTCG
>OJFX01000961.1_pt1 | contig 10509 bp, 5 predicted proteins | sample 1594171 | NCBI WGS metagenome assembly OJFX01 (sample SAMN05416840, study PRJEB24817) | seawater metagenome | isolation source: Sea water | place: Canada:Atlantic | collected 2013-07
GTGCGGCGCAGAAGAAGCTCGAGGCACTGCGCGCCGCTGTGCCCGAAACAGAAACAGACGCAAACGCGGCAGAGTAGCGTCCAACGCCGGACACCGGATCAGTCGGGGTTCCCGATCAGCACGAACGCCGCCCAAAAGGCGGGGTGGGCGTAGGGGCGCCGACCGTCAACCTCGAACCCTCGCAGTTCCCGGCGCGCGTTGCGCAGGGCGATCGACTTCGCCCGGGGGGAGGGGCCATCCTTCGTGACGGCACGCCATTCCCGATAGAACGCCTCCATGAAGAGTCGCGTCGGCTCGTCCTGGACCTCCCAAAGGCTCGCCTGCACCGCACCTGCCCCAGCCTGGAAGAGCGCACTCGAGAGCCCCACGTAGCCTTCCCCACGCACGGCGGGCCCAAGGGCGCTCCGGCACGCGCTCAGCGTCACAAGGTCCGCGTCGATCTTCCACTCGCTCGCGATCTCTGGCACCGACAGGAACCCATCCACCGGCCGCTTCCCCGCAAGGGCAAGCTCGTAGGCGTCGGGAAGGTCGACCTGGGACAGAACAATCCCTGTCCCGTAGGGGTCGCTGCCGCCGATGAGCGCGTGGCTCGCGATATGGATGACGGAGTGCTCGGCGCCCACGACGCTGAGAGCTTCCTCCTTCGCGTCCTTACCCGTCAGTACTAACGACCGCGGGTACATGGCCGCGATGGCCTTGGCCTCGACGCCTGAGGCGGGCACAGGCGGCAAGTCCGCGAGGCTCGTGCCGGTACGTGCGGCCACAACTAGCTCGCCCGCGTCATCCCTTCGCTGAAGCTCGGGGTCCCCGACGGCCAGAATCGAGCCGAGAAACGCCGGCCGTGACGTCCGCTCCCGGAGAAGGGCATGCAGCGTGGCCGACGGAGCGTAGGACATCGTCCATCGCTCACCGGCCCATTCGCCACCAGGCATCAGGGCCTCGAACGGCAGCCCGTCCAGTTCCCCGGGCACAAGCAAGAGATGCTCGGGCGCTGGCCCATCCCCACCCACAAGGGCAAAGAGGACATCCCCAAGCGCCCGCGCATCCTCGAGAACGCTCTTCGGATCAGGCTCGAAAACCGACTTCGCTTCGGTCCCAAGCCCCTCGGCAAATTCGACCAGGCGCTCGATCACCGCCGGCCCATCCTGAATGCGGGCCATGCGCGGCGGACCCGTTTTCCCGAGGGTCCACGCCAACAGCGACTTGTGGCCGAAGTAGTCGACGAGCGTCCAGCCGACGTAGAGCTCCCCGGGGTTGAGGGCGCCGCGAAGCTCCCCGAGCGCGGACGGCTCGCTGTAGGCGGCGGCCACCGGAGTCGCCAACTCCTCCTTCAGAAGATCTCGCTTCGACCGCAGCTCGGACCGGGCCGACTCGGCTTCTATCCGGCCCTCAGCGTCCACGTCGTTTTGCCCCGCGGGGCCCTTCTCAAGGGCTGCAAGCGACCGTTCAGCCCTGGCCAAATCCGTGCGAAGGATCGCTCGACGGCTGTCCCCCGCGGCCTGAATCAAGTCGTGGAGCGAACGCCCGCGCCAGGCCTCTAGCACGCCCAGCGCCTGCTCCACTCGACCGAGTTCGAAGGCCACCAGGGCCTGAAACGGCTGCGGGCTGGCGTGGAACGCTGAGCGACCGAATCCTTCGACGCGCTGATCCCGGGACTTCTGGAAGGTCTCCCCCGCTTTTTCGAGCTGTTGCAGCGCCTCGTCCAGCGCCCCCTTCCCGCGGAGGTACCACGCGTACCTCGAACGAACAGAGCTCACCCAGCCCGAGCCCGGAGGCTCCTCAGCCTCAAGTTCCCTGATCACCGCCTCGAACTCCTCGCGCACCACCGCCTCGTCCTTCGTACGAGCGTCCAGGATCACGCGGAGTGACTCCGTATGCCGGGGAAAGATGTCCTCGCCGGACTCCTCGAAGTCGCTCAGGTAGGTCTCGGCGCGGTCCCAGAGCCCCATGTTGATCATCGTCCAAACGAGCACGTCGTTGATGAGCGCTCGCTCCCTGGGGACCACCGACGTGGCCGCGGGGTCAGCGATGGCTTCGCTGGCCCATTGAACCGCTTCGTCTCGGTGCCCCTCGAGCAGCGCCAGGCGTGCGAGCTGCAAACGGGCGTGGACGGCCAGCTCCTTCTGAAGGTGCTGTGGATCGATGAGCTCAATCGCTCGCTTCAGATGGCCCCTTGCGTCGTGGAACCGCCCCACCTGCTGCTCGGACATGCCGAGGTTCACGAGGACCGTCGCGAGGAACGGGCTCCCGGGCGGAAGCCCCGCCTCCGCCAGGTCCAGGCAACGCCCGAGAACACCCACCGCACGGTCATGGCGCTGAATGGCGATCAACAGCAACGCCAGGTTGTTGAGGCCCCCGATGTGAGCCGTCGACGTCGGCCCGAAGGTCTGTTCCGCGCGGCGCACGAAGTCGGTCAAGAGAGGCTCCGCTTCGTCGAGTCGGTCGAGGTCCGTGTAGAGGGTGCCCAGGTAATTGTCTACGTGGGCGCGGGGCGCGACCCACACACCGAGATCCGAGGTACCCAATCGATCGAGGGTCGCACGGGCCTGGAGGAGCGCTGCCTCGGCCTCCTCCGTGCGACTGAGCCGGCGATAGATCCACCCGAGCCACATCCGGCGCAGCGCGGTTTGCGCGCCGCGTTCGCCCTCGAGCCCTTCGGCCGCCTTGACTGCGGACTCGGCGTACGCCACCGCTTCCTCCCAGCGCCCTGCCTGGGCTGTGATGTTCGAGAGGAAAAAGTAGCGCTGCGAGATCACCGGGTGGCTCGGCCCGAGGGTCGCCGAAAGCGCCTCGATGGCCCCTTCGAATGCGTCGATGATCCCCTGGGGAGGAGAGGCGGGATGGGGCCGCACCCGCAGCGCCGCAAGGGTCGCTTCGCGCGCCTCGTCATCCAGCTCCTCCACGAGGACAAAGCTGCCGGCGAGGGCGGCGATTTCACCGACGTACCACTGGGGCACCTCAGGGTCCGCCTTCACCTCCGCCAGGAGCGCCTCGGCAGCATCGGAAGAGAACGGTGGACTCGCCCCGTCGAACGCTCCCTCAAGGGCCATGCGCCGGCCCTCGTAGACAGCCATGCGTTCCTGGAACGAAACCCCACGGTTTTGCGTCGTTTCGGCAACCCCCTGGGACGGTTCCTGGGGCGCTGGGTCGGGGACAAGAACGGACGAGCTCGCGGCAACGATGGCCATCACAAGGGGCGCTAGGGACATGGCCGCAGCGTACCAATCAGCCTGAGATTCGGAGAAAATGTGGCCCGAGGCAGAGAGCCGCGTCCGGGCCGCCCGTTGCAGAGACGTTCGAACCTCGGTGCCCCGCCTCGGTCCTTTCCCCCTGAAGTCCGGTCGCCTGCACCCAGGTTGCCCAGGACTGCGGCCCAGATAACGAGAACTGCCAGCGAGACCTGTCAGCCAGATCCGACAGCGCGGTGGACCGCGCCCAGTCCCGGTCTATCCAACGGACCGCCGTCTCCGGCTCGCCGCGATCTCGCGCGTTAAGCGGAGACGGCCGCGGGCCCGTCCTCGAATCCAGCGTCCGCTGTCACCGTGCTCGCGGGGAGCACGAACGAGGCCTTGGCACCGCCGCGGGCCAGGTTCGAAAGCTCCAGCACGCTGCCGTGTGCCTCCAGGGCGCGCATCACGACCACGAGCCCAAGCCCTGCAGAATCCGCCCGGGCGGACGCGCGGGGATCGGCCTTCGTGGTCGTTACCCCCGTCTCCGACTCAGAAAACCCGGGCCCATCATCGGACACGGTGATTCGCGCACCGCCGTCTTCGTGCTGCACCCGAACGATCACCCGGGACTGGGCGTACTCGATCGCGTTCCTCACCAGGTTCTCAAGCACTCGCATGAGCCGACTCGGGTCGGCTTCTACGGGCATGACCGCGGCGGATTCCGCGAGGTTCGGCGTATCGAGGAGGAGCGAAACCCCCTCCCTCTCGGCGATGGGCGAGAGCAGCATGACGACTCGCTCGGCGACCTCCTCGAGCAGAGTCTCTTCGAGGCTCAAGGCATTCGGCAGCTCAAGCCTGGCCACGTCCAGAAGGTCCGTTGCCAACCGGTGCACCCGTTCCGTGTCCTGGCGCGCCACTTCAATGGTCCGCACGAGCTCCTCCCGCCCTGGGCCGGGCGGAACACGCTCCACCATGGGAACGGCGCGGTCCAAACAGGCGGATAGGGCGGTCAATGGCGTACGCAGGTCATGGGAGACCTGAGCAAACCACTCGCGGCGCTGGGCGTCACGCTCGGCAAGCTCCCGAACGAGGCCCGTGGCTCGGCCACGGGAATCTGAAAGCGCCTCCCCCAGGCGCGCAATCTCGTCGTTGCCGCGAAGCCCCAGGAGCTCGAAGGAGTCGATGGCCGGATCGCTGGCGGCTTCGCTCAAGCGCACGATGCGGCGCGTGATCATCCAGGAGACCAGCATCCCGAGCAGCAGCGCCGCGGAGATCGGAAGTACCCAGCTCACGATGATCTCGATGGTCCTTCGATTCGCCTCCTGCGCTTGGGCCTGATCATCGGTCAGGATCCGCGTTCCATCGGGAAGGGTCCCCCCCTTCTTGAGCACGGCGGAGTCCAGCTCGTACCCGTTGAGGCTCCAGACCCCCGACCCCCAATCGAAGACCGGGTACTCCTCGATGAACGGCTCTTCGGCCACGGGCCGGCCGATTTCACCGCGCGGCTCGGCCGCAGCGATGGGCCGGGCCTCCGTGAGCGTCATCATCGGAATGCTCTTGGCCGGCTCTGCGCTCCCCATGGTTGCGGAAAGCCCCTCGAATTCGGACATGCCCGGGGGCCTTGTGAAACCCGGCGGCATGGGGATCGACATCGACTCAGGAATCGGGAAACAAAGCCAGCGGAGATCGCCGGCCTTGGATTTGATCGGGAAGTAGTTCGCGGAGAACTCCATCTCGGGGGACATCACCGAACCGGGCTCAAGGCCCTCGATGTTGGACTCGATCACCACAAGGTCTGGGCCGGCGACGACGTACTCCGGAGTGAGCGCGCATTCCCAGGTTCGAAGGGCCACATCCAGCGGCACTCGATCCCCGGACTCCACCGGCACTTCCCCCGCCGCCAAGACGCCGCGTATGACGTCCTCAGGAATGGGACATGGCGCCGGGAGCGACACGTTCGTGAATTCGATCTCATCGGGCGCAATCACGAACGGGTCGTTCACGCGGATACCGAACCCACGGGAAACCGCGTCCATCACGTAGGGTTGCACCTGGATGAACGCGATGATCGTCAGCGCGACGAGGATGCCGTACCGAACGCTAAGCCGGCGGTGCCAAGCAACCTTGGTGCGAGACACGGGTCAGGCCCCCTCTTGCATTCGGTAGCCCACACCAAACTCGGTCATGAGCCAGCGGGGCCGACTGGGGTTGGGCTCGATCTGCTGGCGGACACGCCGTACGTGAATGTCGACCGTGCGCGCGTCCCCGTCGAACTCGGAGCCCCACACGCGATCGATCAGCTGCTCGCGGGACCAGGGCCGGCCGGGATGCTGCATCAGGAACAGGAGCAAGTCGAACTCCCGCCGGCGCAGCGTGAACTCAAGGTCCGCGCGGCCCGCACGCCGCAGGTCGCGATCCGCCCAGAGTTCCCCGAGCCGGTACACCCCGTCCCCCACCTGCCTGCCTGAGCGGCGCAGGAGTCCGCGCACCCGCGCTACGAGTTCGGGCATATGGAAGGGCTTCACGACGTAGTCGTCGGCGCCCACTTCCAGACCGCGGACGCGGTGTCCCGGCTCGTCACGGGCAGTCAAGATCAAGATCGGCACCCCTCGTCCGCTGCCGCGGATCTCACGGCACACGTCCAGCCCATCGCCATCGGGCAGGCCAAGATCCAGCAGGACGAGATCAAACTCACGCTCGAGCATCTCACGTGCCCCTTGGACACTGACAGCAGCCTCCACGTCGAAGCTGGCGGCCCGCATGGCGTCCATGACTTCGATGCGAATCCGGCGGTCGTCCTCGACGAGAAGAATCTTGGTGGTGTGCATGGTCATTGCCTCAGATCTGGCCGGAGGGCGAGTCCCCGATGGGAATCACCGAGCTTCCATAGAGCCTACCCCGCCCCTACCCACTGGATGACCCATGGGCACCCGCGAATCCCCCCGTGCAGCCTCCATGAAGCAACCTCCAGCTACTTTGGGGCACGGGGCGCATCGAGAACCCAATCATCCCGGCCCAGGAACGACCATCGGACCCGGGTCAGATCCACCGCGGGGTCGTAGAGGGGAGCCGCCGGGTTCCCGTTCAGGGAGACGGCGCTATAGCCCGCCCGGAGCTCCAGCTCGCTGACCCCCTCCGCCCGGTAGTGCTCCTTCAGGATTTGCACCAGCTGGTAGAGGAACTCAGGGTTCACGGCGACCCGGCTGAGCTGCCGGGGGCCCACGAATTTCTGAAGGGGCACGGTCCATCGACGACCGCTGGCACCGTCCTTGGCGTCGAGCATGATCACCCCGGATTTCGACCGGAGCATCATCCGCCAGCTCATGCGGTGCCCCTCCTCCGTCCATGTGACGTCCCCGGGAATGAGATGATGGCGCAGGGGCAAGACCAACTGCACCGCCATCAAGACACCGACGGCGACGTGCAACCCGCGGAGTGGGTCGCCGCCGGCAACGGACTCCTCTCCCGGGGGCGTACTGCGGAAGAGGTCCACGAAGAAGAACACCGTGGTCGCAATCACCATGTACGGGAAGATCCCGATGCGAAAGACGATGCTGTTGAAGAGGTTGAATCCCACGAGGCCCGCAAAGGCCCACCACCTGGTGCGCTTGATCATCAGGCACGGAATCACGACCGCATCGAACACGATGGCTGCATAGATCGTAAACGTCTGGAACCACGGCTTGACGACAAGCGCGCCGAGGGGCCACCGATCCCCTTTGGACCCGAGGTTCAACCGCAGGTAGTCGCCGTTCAACCAGCCGGGATAGAACTTGTTGACGGCCGCGTACGTGAAGACGATCAGGAGCTGGACGCGGAACACCCGATGAATCCACGCCGGACACGTCACCTGTCGCTGGACTCGCCCGCTACGCACATCGAGGGAGCGATCACGATGGGCCGGCAGGAACGCCATCAACCAGCACAGGATGACCGCGAGGTAGTAGTGATTGTTGTAGTGGGATTTTTGCGCGAGGTACGCCCCCGTCCATAGGACGGCGAGGGTGGCCGCGGACCACCGGTACCGCCAGCCGAGCGTGACCCCAAGGGCGGCGCATCCCATGGCCGCGAAGTAACCCAACATCCACGGCCCCGATAGCACCCGGAGAGCCTCGAAGCCCCGAAGTGGAAACGTCCAACGGGGCTCCACGAAGGCGGAGTTCACCCAGCCCGTCGCGATCGCTCCCCAGGACTCAACGAGCATCAACAATCCAAAGAGGATTCGATAGAGGGTGAGGGGCGCGTTTGTGGCCATAGCCCCCGTACGCTATCACCTCGCCCGAGCGCTAGCCTCCCCTTCGTCGCTCCCACCCCCCGGGAGATTCCGGTGAGCCCCATGGAGATTCAGATGAACGACATTGAGATCCGACCGTACCGCCCCGAAGACGCGCCGCATGTCCTCACGATCAATGCCGCCAACGTCCCCGAGGTCGGCCCCATGGACCGCGCCAAACTCGATCACTTCGCCGTATGCGCTGAGTGGTTCCCGGTCGTGCTCTCCGCGGGAGAGGTCGTGGGTTTCGCGGTCCTCCTGGTGGAAGGAGCCGACTATGGGAGCCCGAACTACGGGTGGTTCAAGGAACGCTACCCTTCGTTCCTCTATGTTGATCGCATCGCGATCTCAGCTGATGCGACCCGTCGCGGCATCGGGCGCCGAATCTATGAGCAGGCCATCGCGCTCGCCGAAAAGAAGGGCCGTCCAGCGCTGTGCGCTGAGGTCAATACCGTGCCGCCGAACCCCCGCTCCATGGGCTTTCATGAGAGCTTCGGGTTCCAAGAGATGGCTCGCACTCAACCCTATGGCGGGGAAGAGGAAGTCAGCATGCTGGTGCGCTCGATTCCTTGAGGAACAAGGAAGTGATCAGGGCGCCGGATCGCTACCCGAGATGTCGAAAGGTTCGGGGGTATGTCGGCAGCTTACCGAACGCCCTGATGGAGAAACCTTCGGTGGGAAACGGCGGCGTCTTGCCCGCAATCCTGGGAAACCCCTTCGGGGCCTGGCGGAGCCATTAGCGGCCGGCGCAGGCCGAAGCCTCAGCGATTCGAGGGGCGAATCGCGGCGGTGGCGGCGCGAACGGCCCCCAGTTCAAGGCTCTTATAGCCTGCGGCATCGAGGCGTTCGATGAGGTCGGCGGCTTCACGATCGTTGCCGAGCGCAAATTGAACGCGCGCCTGAAGGGAGAGCACTTCAGGGTGATTCGGACTCTCCCGATCAAGTTCCTCCGCGATCCCCAGGGCGCGTTCGCGGACGCGGCGCGCGACCTCGGCGTCCCCTTCAATCGCACGTACAGCGGACGTCACGAGCAAGGCCCTTACGCGCTCCGTGCGCACAGCGGCATCCCGGCCCTGGTTCGCCATTCCTTGCAGCTGCTCCAGGATGCTCAGGGCCGTGGACTCGGCGCTCGACCAGCGGCCTTCGGCGAGGAGGAGTTCCGCACGCACGACGCGGGAGCGCACCTGAACAGGCTCCCATGCATCCTTCATCCGAGGTAAGGGTGGAGCGCTTCCGATGAGCTTCACGGCGCGGTTCACCCGGTCGCCTGCGCGCTTCAAGTCGCCGGCTGCAAGCAGCCCTTCACCCGCGTCGAGGAGCTGAATGCCAATTTCAAACTTTACCGCCTTGGGCAGGCCTCCCGAAGCGAGCATGCCCTCCAGTTCGCCGATGGCAATATCGTGGAGCCGTGACGCCTCTTGCCACTCGCCGACCTTGCCGAGCACCTCCGCGAGACGCCCCGTGGAACGGGCCCATTCCCGTCGCCATGCAATCTCGCCGGGCTGCATCTCGCGAAGGAGCCGCCAACCCTCAAGGGCTGCGCGATGGGATTCTGCGGCCTCGGGGAAGGCCCCCGCCTTGCGCTGGGCCTGGCCGAGAACATCGGCGCCGCGTGCGAAGACCCGCCTGCGCTTGGGGACGCCGGGGTCGAGCTCGACGAGCTGCTTCGCGAGGGCCACGTGCCGCTTCTGAACCGCGATCCCGCGCGCATGGTCCTGGGCACGGAAGGCCAGATATGCCTCGAGCTGGTTGAGTTCAGCCCTGAGCTCTAGCACGTCTCGGTCCTGCGAAGCTCCACCGGCGGCCACGCCGTCGAGCGCGCGCCGGGCGCTCTCGAACGATTTGAAGCCGTCCTCGACGGTGAGACTCTTGTCCAACATCGACAGATTCCCCAGGTCGACGTAGGCCCTGGCCAGAGCAAGCTGGACCCCCTGGTCCGTTTCTCCCTCGGCCACGGCGGCTTCCCCAACGGCCACCGCCTGGCTGATCAACTCAATCGCTCCAGGGAAGTCGCGCCGCGCCCGGGCGAGCGCGGCGAGTGAGACCTGTGCCCGTAGCTCGACCTTGGCCCGCTCGGGGCGGTCGTCGATGGACGCCGAATGCTCGAGCGCACGCTCGAAGAGCTCCTTCGCGCCAGCATCGTCGTTCTGGACCATGCGCGCCTTGCCGTTCCACAGCAGGGTCTGCGCGTAAAGCAGCCGGTCTTCGGGCGAACGATCTTCATCGTTCACGCGCTCCATGCTCGAGAGCGCTCGCTCACCCGCTTCCGCCAAGGAAGTGATGTCCTTGAACCGGTCGAGCTCTTGGTAGCTTCCGGAAATGAACCCTTCGAGGGCCGCATGGGCATCGTCCGATTGACGCCCCGCACGGTCGCGCGCCTGGGCGGAGTTGCGCAACATCACAGCGAGCATCAGCGCCGTCGCCAAGGCAACGCCAGCCACCACCCATTCCTGACCGGAGAAGCCACGGAACTGCGTGGCCCCACGCAAGGCGGCCACAAACTCAGAGGCGCTGGGACGGCCATCGGCGTGGGGGCTCGCAGCCAGAGCGGCAAGCCCTTGCAGCTCGCCGTCCAGACCGTGGGCCACGCTGACCCTGCCATCGATCGCATCGAGGGCCAAATCGTCACCGGTGGAACGACGGGCGGGCAGGCCCTCGATCAGCTCGCGGATGATCAGTGCCAGAGAAAAAACGTCAGTGGCCCGCGACGGAGCCTCGCGCCGCGCCGATTCCGGCGCCGCATAGCGCAGGCGGTAGAGCGCTGGCTCTTTGCGGCCTGGGGGGACGATGCGCACGTCTCCGCCCCGCCCAAGGGCGAAGCTCCGGGGCGTGAGATCCCCGTGAACCTCGTCCCTCGCGTGCAATGCCGAGAGTGCCTCAGCAGCGCGCAGGGCCAGACGCTTGGCCTCCTTGGGCGAAAGCCCCTCGCGAATGGCATCGTCGAGGGTGGGCGTGGCGCTGGGTGCCGGGCGCGCTTCGTTTTGGGACGCTGGTCCACCTTCGGCCCCTAACGGAGCCGCCGCTCCGGGGGCGGCGCCGGGGGACGGGACGGTGGAACCGCTGGCG
>OJFX01000963.1_pt1 | contig 10500 bp, 11 predicted proteins | sample 1594171 | NCBI WGS metagenome assembly OJFX01 (sample SAMN05416840, study PRJEB24817) | seawater metagenome | isolation source: Sea water | place: Canada:Atlantic | collected 2013-07
AGATCATGCCTAGTCTCGTGGGCTCGGAGATGTGTATAAGAGACAGGTTCGGTATCCAAGAAATTTGATCCTTTCCATGCTGTATGTATAGGCGTTGTCAGCAAGCCAATACCAGCACCTAGATTCAGTCACTACGATGACATTCGGCCAAATGCTATTCCCTGTTGTTCGTGCCCATCTTTCCATACTTCGGGGTTCATTGTACACTGTGCATCTTCAGTAGTGCTGCTCGGCGCATTCCGGAAATTCGATTCTGTCCAAACGTTCGGGACGATTTGGAGAACGCCAGGCTACAGCCGACATTCGGAATGTACGAGGTAAAATACAGAATGTGCCAAAATTTGAACAAGTCCAACCTTACTAGCCGGAGCATTTCATTCGGAATTGTTGGATATGGACAGTTTGGGCGCTTTATTCACGATCTATTAAGACAACATGAGCCCAACTGTTCTGTAACGGTGTTCACGACAGACAGGGCCATTGACGTGGGTGCAGCGTCTTCACTCATGGAGGTAGCCGCTTGCAACATTATATTCCTGGCTGTGCCAATAAGCTCATATTCCAACGTCGTAAGCTCTCTAATCCCATTCGTGAATCCAGAAACCGTCCTGGTTGATGTTGCAACGGTAAAGGTTCACACGACTCGAATTCTTGAACGATCTGACCTCCCATGCAAATTCATCTCAACACATCCCATGTTCGGTCCGGAAAGTTACAAAAAGATTGGTGAACGACTCGATGGACTTAGAGTTGTAGTGACGGGTCATTCACTAGACGAAATCCAATATGACGCTACCAAACGATTTCTGGGGAGGTTGGGAATTAAAGTTGTCGAAACCGACCCCGACCAGCATGATCGGGATCTCGCCGAAACATTGTTTCTTACTCATTATGTTGGGCAAGTTATTGCAAACGCAGGTTTTCTACGTACAGACATAGATACAGTTTCGTTTGGTTTTTTGATGGACGCCGTTGAGGCCGTCAAAAATGATAGCGCATTGTTTGACCAAGTGGTCCGTTACAACCCATATTGCGCACAAGTCATCGAAAAATTTGATCAAAGCGACCGGGAAATTCGCCGGAAAATGCTTGAGCAGTCTCCCGCAAATCGGAGCGACGGGCTCTGGTACAGCTATTGAATCTGCTCAAATCGCATTTTGATGGTTGTTTTTTCGGAATAATCACCCGTTATTTTTTTGCTTTAATCGCGATTATGAAAAAACAAGAGGTAAACTGAATGGCCGCAGACACACTCAAGATCGAATATGATGGTCCAATTGCCATCCTAAGCATGAACCGGCCTGAAAAAGGCAACGCGATGAGCGAAACACAACTATCGGCTTTAGACGAATTTTTTTCGGCGCCTCCAAAAGAGGTCAAGGCCGTCGTGCTGCGCGGCGAAGGTGATCATTTCTGTGCAGGACTTGATTTGAGCGAGCACGTGGCGCGCGATGCCGAAGTGACGATACATCATTCACGTAACTGGCAAAATGTCATGGATCGGATCCAATTTGGCGGGCTTCCGGTTGTGTCTGCACTGTCTGGTGCCGTCATAGGCGGAGGTCTGGAACTTGCCACAGCAACACATGTTCGCGTCGCGGAACCTTCAGTGATGTTTCAGTTGCCCGAGGGGCGGCGCGGGATATTTGTCGGTGGCGGCGCAAGTGTACGCGTCGGTCGTATCCTTGGCGCGGATCGAATGACTGAGATGATGCTGACCGGTCGGAAATACAATGCTGAAGATGGCGTGCGTCTGGGTTTAGCACACTACCTTGTGGAACATGGCGACGTGACGCTTTCGGCCATTGAAATCGCACATAAAATTGCCTCAAATGCACCCATGTCCAACTATTTTATGATTCAGGCGGTCAGCCGCATCAATGACATGTCGAGATCGGATGGGTTCTTTACTGAAAGCCTTTGCGCTGCGTTAGCCCAGACGAGTGATGCAGCACGTGAAGGTTTGGAAGCATTTCTTGAGAAACGCGATCCGGACTTTATCGAGAAGTAAATTTTGTCTGTAAACGTTAATTTCCACTTACACCAGCATCCTCTGCTTCAGCAAGATCATCTTCGTCCCAAAACCCAATCTTAATTCCACGTTGGAATTCGCCACCGGCTCTCTTTGCAATTTCACATTCGCTAATTGTAGTTCGATTGTGATGTTTTCGCGCCCATCGACTGAGCGCTTGTTCCAAATCGGCTTGAATATCAGCATACCCGGAATTGTTGCCGAGGTCTCTGAGCTCATTCGGGTCATTTTGAAGATCATACAACATCGGGCGAAAGCCTTCACAGTGCACCAGTTTGAATCTCCCATCAAAGACCATCGTCAGTCGGCAATCGTTTATCTGTTGGTCCAATATCTGCCGGGCTTGTCTCATTGAATAGTCATATTCAGAGATAACAACCTGGCGTTTCGAAGGCTCCGCATTGCGCATACGCCCAAGCAGGGAATTCCCCTCCAAGATCTCGCATCGTGGCTTTCCTCCAAAATAGTCAACAAAGGTTGGGAGCAGGTCAATCGCCTCAACCAAATCATCGGAAACCTGGCCTCTGGTACCATCAGATGCTTGGTCGGGATCGACCACAATCAAAGGGATGCGAACCGAGGGATCGTGGAACAGTTCCTTTTCTCCGAGCCAATGGTCCCCAAGATAATCTCCGTGGTCAGACGTGAACACGATGAGTGTGTCCCTGATTTGTCCAGACTCTTCAAGATAGGTCAGCAGACGGCCAATTTCATCGTCGATCTGTTTAATGAGACCCATGTAGGCGGGAATCACGCGCTCGCGGACCTCTGGCCGGGTGAACACTTTGGAAAACCGGTGTTGATGGTAAGCCTTCAGAATAGGGTGCGGATCATCCAATTCGCATATGTCACGCACGACAGGAATAACTTGATCTGGACTGTACAAATTGTGATAAGGTTCGGGAACAATATATGGCCAATGCGGTTTAATGTATGACAGATGTAAACACCAGCTTTCGTCGCGAGCCTGCTCCATAAACTCGATCGCACGTGAAGTTGTGTAGGGCGTTTCCGAGTTCTCGTTGTCGATACGTGCTGGTTTGTCAGCGTGTTCCATTAACCACCCTGAGAGAATCTCACCGTCATCGCCTTCGGCCGAGTTCGCCCACTGCTCCCAAGGATTTGGTCCATCATATCCTTGGTCACTAAGATGTTTCTGATAGTGGCTGGGTTGCTTGCCGCCAGTGGGGTGCAATCCATCCAGGCGATCCCAAACCTCAAATCCACACTCAGCCAGTCGATTTCCAATTTCTGTGTTTGGATCGATACCAAGCCGCTCAATACCTTCGATATCAGCACTCATATGTGTTTTTCCACATAGAACTGTGCGCACGCCAAGCGGGGTTAGATGGTCACCAATGGTCATTTCGCCAACCCGAAGTGGAAAACCATTCCATGTTGACCCATGGCTACGAACGTATCGACCGGTGTAAAAGCTCATTCGACTTGGACCGCAAATTGGCGACTGTGTGTAGGAACGATCAAACCTCATACCCAATGAAGCCAGACGATCAATATTCGGGGTATGGATATGCGGATGCCCGGTACAGCTCAGATAATCAAACCTAAGTTGGTCACACATTATGAACAGCGCTTTTTTCATCTGGTTCTCATACACATGCGAGGCAACTTGATCTTGGTTGCCTCGCGTTTTTATCAATCTTCGATACTGACGGGACCGTCTTCTGCGTTCCCTCCTTTGGATTTCTTGATGAAAAACCACACAAGAAATACTCCAGCCGATAGGAGTAGTGCAACGGCGATTGGATAACGGTAAATCTGGGTAATGTCGCCACTCATCAGCGAGAGAGATTGGGACAACGATATTTCAAAGCGGGGGCCCAGAAAGAACGCAATAATGAAGATCACGATGGAATACCCGAACGTTGTCATCAGGTAACCTAATGCCGCAAATACTAACATAACTCCCACGCCGAACAAGCCGCTGGTTGAAAGAGCAACGCCAACGAAACACAAGAGAATTGCAGAGGCAAAGATGATGGATTCCGGTGCAGATATCACTTTTACCCATAGGCGCAGGCCTAATTGGCCCAGCCAAAGGTTAGTGAAGTTTGCCATCAGCATTGCGCCAAACAGTCCGTAAACAAGACGGCCCTGATCTTGGAACAAAAGCGGCCCCGGTTGAATGCCATGGATCATGAAGGCGCTGATAATTAGTGATGCTGCGACACTTCCCGGAATACCCAACGTCAACAAGGGGATCAGGTTTGCACCCGCGACCGCTGAGTTTGCAGATTCCGCGGCGGCAATGCCTTGAATATTCCCTTTGCCAAAACTGTCCGGATCTTTCGATGTGGTCTTTGTTGCGGCATAGGACATGAACGCGGCGGCCGTTGAGCCGATGCCGGGCAGGGCACCCAGAATTGTACCGATGACCGCACCACGAAGAATAACAAACCGACTACCCCAGTATTCTGCCCAAGTGACTCTACTGTCATCTGGATTTCCGGTATCGATCAACTCAACTGCAGGGCGCATTTGCCCGCCAATTTCCGATAGCCTGCGGACAATTTCTGAGACCGCCAGCGAGCCGATTGCAACCGATACAAGCGGAAGACCGTCATAAAGATCGAACATTCCAAAAATCAATCGAGGTGTGAAATGTTCGGGATCGCTTCCGACTGTCGCACACATAAAACCCAATCCAGCCGCGATCAAACCCTTGGCAACAGAGTTACCAATCAGTGCGGACAACACGGCGAATGCCATGATCATCAGGGCAAAGATTTCGACGGGCCCCATTTTCAACGCAAGTATGGCAAGGGGAGCCGATACGGTTATAAGAACGATGTCACTAAATGTGTCACCCGTTACTGATGAAAACAGAGCCATCTTGGTGGCCTTCAACGGCTTGCCCTGCTTCGCAAGAGGGTATCCATCAAGAGCGGTTGCTGCCGCATCAGGTGTGCCAGGTGTATTGATCAAAATGGCGGGCAGGGCACCACCTACCAGACCACCCTTACTAACGCCGACCAGAAATGAAATCCCGGCCAGAGGCGAAAAGCTAAAAGTAAATGGAATTGCGATTGCCATGGCCATAACCGGGCCGATACCTGGAATTGCGCCAACGAGTTGTCCGAGTGCAACACCCGATACAACGAACAGCAGATTGGTAAGCGTAAACGCATCCCCAAATCCTGCTAGAATAGTTGCTAAATCTACCATGATTCCCCCCTATGGTAACCCGCGTTCAAGTACGATTTCGATAAGCCACCAAATCAATGCTGGTGTGACGACAACACCCGAGAACAACCACAGAGGGCGGCGTTCGCCGATCAAGAGCATGAGCACGAGTGCCAACACCGGCGAGACAAACACGTATCCAAAGAAGGTCATTGCGTAGACACTGGCGCAAAGGATCGCAAAATAGACTGCGGTCATTGCCATTTCTCTGACACTGTGAACCCGATGGTTGGTTGGTTTCAAAGCCAGAATGACGCCGCATATTGCAATCAAAATGCTCAGTGCATTCGGAAACGTGTCTGGGTGAAGTGATCCCGAGTCGGCTGTTTCCACGTAGTTGGGGATAATCATGAAGTAACAGACTAGACCTGCTACGAAGAAAAAGAGCCCCGTGGCTCTGTCCGCAGACAGCATCATGGCATTCCTCCCACCTAAAATTCCAATGTTTAACAGCCCGCCACATCAACTGGTGTGACGGGCCGTCGTATTGATCTTAGTTGCCCGAAAGAGCTTTGGCGTTTGCCATGCCGTCAACCATCATTTGTTTGGTGCCGTCCGGTCCAAGATTAACAGGGTCCACCTTCGTCGTGTTTTTGACGATCTCAACAACACGAGGATCAGTAAGTGCGCCGTTCAGAGCGGCTGAAAGAGCATCCAATGCAGCCTGATCTGTGCCGACAGTTGTGGCGATATACCAAACCGGATCAACAAACGCATTGTATCCCGCTTCAACGAACGTCAATGCATCAGGTGAATGGCTCAGACGAACCGGGGAAGCACTGGCCAGCACTTTCATGTCACCAGATTCTAGGTAGCGAAGTTCCTCACCGGTTCCGAATGCCACCTGAACCTGTTTTCCCAGAATCATTTTTAGCGATTCAGCGGCTCCAGCACTGGTGACATAATTCAGGTCGATGCCTTCTTGCTCTGCCATGGTGCTGATCACAGCTTTCATGCCTTCGCTTTCAATTGCAACTGCAACTGCACCGTTGTCTTTCACGTGCTGAACCAGACTTGCAATATCGTTGTATGGCGCATCTGTCGCTGCGACCATGGCCATTTGGCCGCGCGCAACTGTGCCAATGTAGTCAAAGCTATCGAGATTGAACGCCATTTGATCGCCACGTTGAGCGAGGTTGACTAGGATCGGCTCATTCACGCCCAAACCAATAACCTGTCCCCGAGGTGGCATGTTTGCGATAGCCGTAAACATCGCTACGCCACCACCGCCTGTTTTGTTCTCCGCGATGATGTTCCAACCGGTGTTTTCTTTCATGACCTGAGCAAGAACACGGCCCATAGTGTCGGTGCTACCACCGGCTCCAAATGCGATTTGCAAACGCATTGTTCCATTGGGTTCCCAATCTTCAGCCGAGGCTGCGCCTACGGAAAGTAGAGCACCGGCAACACAGCCCAGTACGGTTTTCATTAGTTTCATAGATTTTTTCCCTGCTGTTTGTAACGCATCTGAACCAGGTGCGAGAACATTCTTGTACACCGTACAATAACAGTTGCAGGAAATGCGGCAAATTGAATTTTTTTATTGAGATAGATTTCAGTTATAGCTGCTGTTCTTGCGGGCTGAAGGGCAGGTGAGTGGCTTCCTGCAAGACTACCTCTTTAAAGGCAAGCGCGGCAGAAGTTGGCGGGCGGGTGGTCGAAGTGATCACGGAAATTTCTATTGGATCCAGGGCAACAGTTATCGGAATCTGCACAATATTCCAGCCGATCCGAAGCTCTTCAAAAAGGCTCAACGGGCACGTGCAAACCATGTCAGAATTCACCAGCAAACCCATCACACTCAGCACTGAATCCGAACACGTTAGAGGGAACTTTGGCTCGACTCCTAGCTGGCTGAGGTATCCCAATATGATATGTTCGCGTTCCTTTGGCCCAAACATAAGCCATTGTGCTTGCACTAGGCCGCTCACCATTTCTGTTGATGCGAACTTTGAGGTGCCGCCAGTGATGAAAACAAGAGGATCAGAGAAAAGATGTGAATAGCTTAAACCGCCTTCCTCGCTTGGTGTTGAGGGTGTAGGCGCAATAACAAGGTCTGCATCGCCACGTCGCAAAGGCGCAAAAGCAGTAGGGGCCTGCCCACTATCAATATGAACTCGCACATTCGGATGCTTGCGCTTGAATGTACTTAGTGCGAGAGGGACAATCTTTATTGCAGCAAGTGGTGAAACCACGATCCGGATGGATCCAACCATCTCACCCTGGATTTGTTTCACCTGCTCTTCCAGACGGCGGAATTCATTCATGATCGTTCTTGAACGCGCAATGATTTCGGTTCCAACATCGGTAGGGACCATTCCGGTGGGATCACGAGAAAAAATGTAACTCCCAAGCACCCCCTCGCGGATTATCGGTCGGTTTTGGGGTGAGTCCTATTTGCCATCGGGCGGATGAAGTTTTCGTTCTGGTCTGAATTCCGTGGCACCGGCTGGATATCTCTGAATCAGTTGTGGGATGGATCAGGTTGCCGCCATTGAACAACTCCTCGCCTCGGCTCTGCGCCGGATTGCAGAGCTAGAAGCCGCATTGGCGCGCATGGCGGAAGAGAACGCGGACCTGCGCCGCCAGCTGGCCAAGAACAGCAGCAATAGCAGCAAACCCCCTTCGAGTGATGGCCTGAAGAAGCCGGCCCCGCGCAGCCTGCGTGGCAAATCCGGAAAGAAAAGTGGCGGCCAGGTTGGCCACCGGGGCGACACCCTGCGCCAAACGTCAACACCCGACTTTGTCGAACGGCATGAGGCGACGCATTGCAGCGCCTGTCAGGGCGCCCTGACGGCGGAGATGGTGAAGGGGGTCGAGAAGCGTCAGGTGTTCGACTTGCCCGCGCCACGCCTGGAGGTCACCGAGCATCAGGCTCCAGTTTATTGTTGCGACCATTGTCGCGCCATGACGACGGCTGGCTTTCCCGATGGCGTGGCCGCGCATGTGCAATATGGCCCGCGCATGCGGGCGGCTGCGGTCTATTGTAATGTTCAGCAGCTGATACCCGAGGATCGGGTCTGCCAGCTTCTGCGCGACCTTTTTGGGGCCACCAGCTTGTGCGCGGCCAGCGTGACCAACTGGACGCGCGGTGCGGCGAATAAGATGGGCCTCGTGGTTGAACACATTCTCGCCCGGCTTACGAAAGGCGGCGTTCGGCATCTGGACGAGACTGGACTTCGTGTCGCCGGCAAGCTGCACTGGTTGCACGCGATCTGCGATTCCGCCTTCACGCATTACCGCATCGACGCCAAGCGCGGTGCTGTTCCAACCTTTCTGACCGGCGGGACGATCGTTCATGATCACTGGAAATCCTACTACGCCCATATGAACGGAGTGGACGCCCACGCCCTCTGCGGGGCGCATCACTTGCGCGAGCTCAAGGCCATCGAAGAAATCGAAAAAGAGCCTTGGGCGACGGAGATGAGCGCATTGCTCAATCGTGCCAATCAGCTCAGGTGCACGGCTCAGGACCAAGGCGAAACCGAACTCCTGGAACCGGTTCGCCAGGATATCATTACCGGATACATGGCGATCCTCGCCGAGGGTCTCGCCTTCCACGAACGCCAACCCCCGCTGGCCAAAAGCCTTGGCGCCCGCGGTCCAAAAGCTAGGCGGCCAGGCCACAACCTGCTTCTGCGACTGCGTGACTACCGCGATGACGTGTTGCGGTTCATCGCCGACTTCGCAGTCCCCTTCACAAACAATCAGGCTGAACAGGACCTGCGCATGATGAAGCTGCGCATGAAAATCTCGGGCACCTTCCGCACCCTTGAGGGCGCGCAGGTCTTCGCCGATATCAGGTCCGTCATCTCCACGGCCAGAAAACACGGGCTCAACATCCTGGAAACCCTGACCCTGTCACCAGCTCAGATTATTGCACGGCTCTGACAGCAGGAACCCTATGCACCCCGATATCGGGAAGGGTGCTTGGGAGTTACGAAAAAATTTGAGCGCCGAGAGCTTCCTCTGCGTTCTTCAAAACGCTGGATACTGCCGGTTGAGATTTGTGAAGCGACAATGCAGCGCCGCTAATGCTTCCCGCATCCGCGATCGCAACAATTGCTTCTACATGGATCGATTTCATCAACTAAATGTACCCTGTCAAAACTTAGTGCCACTAACGATAAAGGAACTCATGGCAGAGCGCAGTAAGAAACACTACGAATTTCAGAACCATGAAAATTGGTCCTTCGACCAAATTTCAGTTCTTTACATTCACATTTGTTAATTAACATAATATAGATTACCGGTTTTTTGGTAACGCCCTGATTTGCAGTAATAATATTCAAAATTTGGACCGCAAAACTGCCTCACCCCTGGATCAAGGCCACGGACTTAGCTCGCACCTCTGCAAGCTCCGTTGAGGTAACTTGGCCTTTCCGCTTTGCTTTTCTAACTTTCCAATCAAGGCTTTTGACCTGATCGGCAAGCGCCGCGTTGGTTTGCGACCCTTGGATAACCACTTCGAACGGATAGCCCTTTATTTTGGTCGTCATCGGACAGCAAAGCATCAAGCCAATCTTGTTGTACTTTGCTGGGCTCAAGACGAGTGCTGGACGGTGTCCTGCTTGTTCGTGTCCGGCTTGCGGATTGAACTGCAGCCAAACAATGTCACCGGCCTCTGGAACGTAGGCCATATCAGAGCGCTTCTTGGCCCAATGGTCCGCCCGTTTCGATCGCTTCATGAGCGTTTTCGCTGGTGATGCCATCCAACAAATCGTCAAGCAAGAACTCTGGCGATTGATCCGGCTCGATGATGATACGTCCGTTTTCTTCACGCACATCAACGGGTGTGTCGAGCGATAGCTTCGCTGCCTGCATAACGGCTGCAGGTATCCGAACGGAGGCACTGTTACCCCATTTTTTCACGATCACGCGCATTATGCATCCTCATCTTGGACCTAAGAAATAGGAGTAATGTGAGCTTGTGTCAACATTGTTGATACAACAAGAAGTAGGTCTTAAGCTAAATATGAACTGAAGCGGACATCTACTCTGGCAGTGTTCAAGGTGCACAGTGCGGACCAGGCCGAAACCGCTCTCGCGGTATTGGCGCGTGTTTCTGGTGTTTCGCACAGATCGAAGAGTGGTGATTTTGTGAACTGACGAACCTGTTGGACGATTGAGACCTTCTCAATCTGACCAACAGGAGGTTTCAATGTCAGACCAATATGTACCGGCGCTGCGCCAGCGGTTTCTCGAAGACGGGGTCGAGTGGGGCTGAGTGCAGAAAACCCCTTTAAGGATTTTGCGCTTCTATT
>OJFX01000966.1_pt1 | contig 10474 bp, 6 predicted proteins | sample 1594171 | NCBI WGS metagenome assembly OJFX01 (sample SAMN05416840, study PRJEB24817) | seawater metagenome | isolation source: Sea water | place: Canada:Atlantic | collected 2013-07
CCGCAGGCTCGTGCACTCGCGCGCCTATCGCATGTCGTCGGTCCCAGGACCCGGCGCCGCGGAGCTTGACCCCGGCAATGAGCTCTTTTCCCGTGCCGTTTCTCGGCGCTACTCCGCCGAAGAGATCCGCGATGGCGCCCTGCGGGCGGCGGGCCTGCTCGACCTGACCGTCGGCGGCAAGTCCGTCTTCCCCTACCAGCCACCCGGCCTTTGGAAAGAGAAGCGCGGCAACATCTATCCCGTGGGCAGAGGCCAGAGCCTCGTTCGGCGCAGCCTCTACACCTACTGGAGGCGCACGTCGCCGCCCCCGACCATGGGCATGTTCGACGCACCGTCCCGCGAAGCATGCGTGGTCGCGCGCCCCTCCACGTCGACGCCGCTCCAGGCCCTCGCCCTTTGGAATGACCCCCAGTTCGTGGCGTCCGCGGTGGCCCTTGGGAAACGCGCCGCCGCGCTACCGGACTTCGAGCCCGGGCCCGCCATCACGCACCTATTCCTATCCCTGGCGTCCCGGCCCCCCACGGAGATCGAGGCAGCCGCCATGGGCGATCTCTTCGCCGATCAATTCGCAGCCTTCGTTGGGGCCCCTGCGGACGCCAAGGCCCTCGCACATTACGACCTTGAGCGCGCCGCCCACGGGGAACCTCTGCCAGAGCTCGAAACCAACCCCAAGGACGACGCGCGCATCGCCGCCTTGGCGGTGGTTGCCAGCGCCCTCCTGGGCCTTGATGACGTGGTGACCCGGCGATGAAACGCGACGAATCCCCCATGCAGAATCGAATTCAGCGCCGCACGCTCCTGAGCCGTGCCGGCCTCGGCCTCGCCGCCGCGGCCGCCGCGCCGCGCTCCCTCGCGTCCAACGTCTGGCGAAGCCAGGGCCAAGAAGAGGCCGCCCCCGGCGCAGGACTTCACCACGCCCCCAAGGCGAAGCGCGTCGTCCAGCTATTCATGAGCGGCGGCCCCTCCCAGATCGACCTCTTCGATCACAAGCCGCTCCTCCAAGAGCGCAACGGCGAGGAACTCCCGGACTCCGTCCGCCGCGGCCAGCGCCTGACCGGCATGTCCGGCAATCAAGCGTCCTTGCCACTCGCGGGGACGATCTTCAAGTTCGCCAAGCACGGGGAGTCGGGAGCCGAGATCTCCGAGCTGCTCCCCTACACCGCGAAGATCGCCGACGAGCTCTGCATCGTTCGATCCCTCGTCACCGACGCCATCAACCACGACCCCGCGGCGACCTTCGCCCTCACGGGGTCACAGATCGCTGGGCGCCCGTCCCTCGGCGCTTGGCTCAGCTACGGCCTCGGAACGCTCAACCGGGACCTGCCCCAGTTCTGTGCCCTTGTGACCCAAGGCAAAGGCGGCCAGCCCCTCTACGACCGCCTCTGGGGTTCAGGCTTCCTGAGCTCTCGCCACTCCGGCGTCCAGCTCCGCGCCGGCGCCGACCCGGTGCTCTTCCTGAACGACCCCCCCGGCATCGACCGGAAGGTCCGCCGCCGCATGCTCGACGCACTGCGCCGCGCCGCCGAGGACGACGCGGCCCGCTCCGGCTCCGACGCCCCCCTCGACCGCATCGCGCAGGCCGAGCTTGCGTTCCGTATGCAGGAGTCGATTCCCAACGTCGCCGATCTCTCGGACGAACCCGAATCGACCTACGCCCTCTACGGCGAAGACGCACGCAAGCCCGGCACCTTTGCCGCCAACTGCCTGCTCGCCCGCCGCTTACTCGAGCGAGACGTGCGCTTCGTGCAACTCTTCCACCAGGGCTGGGACCAACACGGCGGCCTCCCCGGCGCGATCCGAACCCAGTGCAAGGAGACCGACCAGGCTTCGGCCGCCCTCGTCACGGACCTCAAGTCCCGGGGCCTGCTCGACGACACCCTCGTCGTCTGGGGCGGTGAGTTCGGCCGCACGTGCTACAGCCAAGGCGCCCTCACCAAGACCAACTATGGCCGCGACCACCATCCCCGATGCAGCACCATCTGGATGGCCGGGGGCGGCTCCCACGCCGGCCACACCCACGGTGCCACCGACGATTTCAGCTACAACATCGCAGCCGACCCCGTCCACATCCACGACCTGAACGCCACGCTGCTTCAACTCCTGGGCCTTGACCACGAACGCCTCACCTACCGCCACCAAGGCCGCCGCTACCGCCTCACCGATGTCCACGGCGAAGTGATCTCCGCCCTCCTTGGCTGAGGCCAGGGGGGCGGAGCCCAGGCGCTCACTTCGTCAGGCGCTGGAGGGTGTAGTAGGCGGCGGGGTGCAGGAGGCCGAGGGCGCCTTCCTTGGCCTGGATGCCGGCGAAGGTGATCTCGTGCACGTAGCCTTCGCGCAGGCCTGGGACCATGATGTCGACGCCGAGGCCGTCTTCATGGGCTTTGTGGCCGGTGATCTGGACGGTCTGGTTGTCTTGCTCGGGGCTGCCGTAGCGTTCCGTTGCGGAGTAGGTGTAGGAGAGCACGTCGAGTCCGTCGAGGGAATCGAAGGACTCCGCGTCGGCGGGCGTGGTGAAACGCAGGGCGAAGCCAGCGCCCCCCGGCAGGAGACGCATGGTGTGGATCTCGAAGGGGACCTGCCCGGACCAGTCGAGGCGCTCGAGGCCCTCGGTGAGGGAGCCCTTGGAGCCCCAGCCCCGGTCGGTTTCGCCGAGGAGGAGAGCGCCGTCCGGGGTCCAAGCTAGGCGAATGACGCCGCAGCCGAGGCCCTCGCGGAAGCGGAAGCACGCGCCCTGCCAGTGGCCCCGCACACGCTCGAGGTCCACGCGGAAGACGGCGGCTTCGTATTGGTCCGCCACGAAAAGCTGACCGGCAAAGGGTCCGAACTTGCCTTTCGTTTGATCCCACACGAAACCCGCAGGGCTGCGACCCATCTTGTCGTAGGGGAACCAGACGCTCGGCATCTGGAGCGCCGGGTAGTCGCCCGAGGCGGCCAACGTCGAGTAGTACTGGCCGTCGGGGAGGGCCTTGGGCTTCGGGAACGTCCAGGTGGAGTCCTCGGTGCTCGGCAGGCCGTGGGGATGGCCGTGGTAGCTGCCGGGGACGAGCAGGCTGAGCTTGCTAGCGCCGCACCACTCGCCCTGGTTGTCCGTGTAGAAGACCTCGCCCCAGGGCGATGTCTCCACGCCCGCCGGAGACCGCAGGCCAGCGCACATGGGCTTGACCTCCCCGCTGGGCAGGATTCGCATGGCGTAACCACGCCAGTCGGCCTTGCCGAAGGGCTGGGCGCCGAAGGGCTTGTTGGTGGTGATCCAGTAGCTGCCGTCACCGCCGGGGGCGGGGCCGAAGTTGTACTCGTGGTAGTTCCCGCTGAGGGGCCAGCCGCCGCCCACGGTGAGCTGGGTCTCGTACTTGCCGTCGCCGTCCTCGTCGATGAGGCGCACGAGCTCGCCGCGACAAGCGGTGAGCAGACTCCCGTCGCTCTCGGGCAGCAGGCCAAGGGGCTCGTGAAGGCCTTCCGCCAGGAGGGTGATGGACGCGGCGGACTGGGGCTCCTTCTGGGCAAAGCCGTCGATCCCCCACACTTCACCGCGTCGGGTCACGCACACGACGCGTGCCGCGCGGCCCGGGCCGCGGACCACGGCCAGGCCACCGATTTCGAGGTGCACATCCGCGGGCATCTCGAAGGAGGTGACCGGGTAAGCCGCTTCCTCACGGGCACGGCGGCTGCCGTCTTGGGGCTCGCCGAACGCGGCGGCAGCCGTGGACAGGAAAACAGCGGAGGCGGCGACCACAGGTCGAGCGCCCAGAAAAAGGCCGGCGGCGGCGGGTCGTTGGATCACCATGCGAACTTCCAAGAAAATTGCCCGACGAGGTCGCCGGTGCCGTCATTGGCCGGGGATAGAAGAATCGGAATGCGTAGTTCCTCGAGAACCGGGTCTTTCGATCCGCCCCCCTTGCTGCGTTCCCGCGAGTCGAGCACGGAGGGCTCATCGACCTCGCTCTTGTCCCGCTCAGGAACCACGATCGCGGCCGCCAGCATGCTTGCGGCATCGATCTCGTAGAGGGGCCAATCGCCCCCGTTGGCGCGCCAAAGACCACGACCCGCACGGTCGAACCGGCGAGCCACGGCGATGCGAGCGACCACCGGTGAGCCAACGCCCGTGCCCGGCGCGCGAACCACGATCGTTCTCTCGATACCGCTGTGCATGTCGACGGGCTGATCCTTCGCGATGCGTATCCCCAGCTTCGTCGGGCGCAGGGTCTCCTCGATGACGAGATCCCCCATGCGATGCATGATCGTGACCGACCCGTCCTTCCCGATCTTGCGGCCAATGGATTGACTCTGGGACTGGCTCGAAATGGCGCTCGGCCAGGGGTCTTTCAGACCATCGAGGAGCGCCACGGTCGGGCCCTCCGGAAGGTCGACGCCATCAGAGGAGCCAGGCTTCTCGAGCGCGCCCGCGCGTCCGCGCCAGGTACCCAGCGCATTGATGAACCGGCCGCGCCAGAGCTTGGCCACGCGGCCGTGCTCGATGTCGTAAGCGGCGTGGACTCCCTCCGGCGTGCCGATGCACAACGTGCGAGGAGACACACCTTCCATGAACACAGAGACGAGGCGCGTCCGGTCGTCAGGGGACACCTCGAACGCCCACTCGCCGGTGTCAAGCCCCGGCGGCGGCGCCATGGAGTCGCCCCCTTCGCTGAGCCAACACCAGAGACTCTTGATCTGCTGCTCCCGGTCGCCACCGGCGAGGTCCGTCACGGGGCTCGCACCGTCGATCCAGAGGTTCGCCATGCGCCCGTCAAGGTCCACGCTTGAGGGCTCGAGCAGTAGTTCACGGAACCACTCAAAGCGCAGCCGGCGATGCATCTGACCGAGGTCCACGGCGCGCACGCCAAGGCTCGGCGTGCCACGGAAGTCGTGGCACTGGACGCAACCAAGTCCCCCGCGGTTTCCCGCGAGTCGCCGTCCGTCATCCACGGCCACGGGGCCGCAGAAGGCCGAGTCGATCTCCACCGGCAGATCGCTTGCGTCCGTCGTTTGGAGCGCGCCAGCCAGCAGGGCCAGGTTGCCGTCGCCCACCTTGGGCATGCGCGTGTTCAAGTAAGGCCGCACCTTCTCACGGCCGTGCACTGCACCCCGCAGGATCTCTGGGCGGAACTTGCGCCCCGCAGCCGTCAGTGTTGGTGGGAATCGTCCTTGATCACCAAGCTCTGCATCCTCGTCGCCGGTGAAGAAGGGCATCACGTCAGGATGCACTCCTCCGATTCCATCGCGGCGGTGACAGCCGTAGCAGTTGCGTCGGGCGAGCTGACGCTTGACCGACTCGGAGGGGATCGTCGCATCCAGGGCGATGGTGTCCGGGTTCACGAACGCAGCAAGCAGGATCCCCACGTCGGCCCCTTCGAAGTCGTACCGGCCCCCTTCGCGCAGGCAAACCAGCACGCCGGGACGCACGCCTGCGAGTTGTTCAAGCGTGGGAACGTCGGGCGCAGCACCCTCAGGGGTACCGTCCACGGTGTGGCAACTGGCGCAGCCCAGTTGGACAAACGCTTGTCCGCCGCGATCGGCGCGCATTTCGTCCATGGCGAAGGCGAGGTCCGAAGTGGGCAAGCCATCGGCGCCGATCGGCGAATAGTCCAGTGACCAATGGGAGAAACGCCCCGGATCCACTGGCCCCTTCGGGACTTCAGGGCCCTCCCATTCGAGGGAGATCTCCTCGCCCCCGCCGCCCTCGTAGAAGTCCAGGCGCATGGAATGAAGACCCTCCGTCAGCTCGACCTTGTTCGACCTGGTCCTCGGCGGGTGCGTTCCGCTGTTGTCGACGATCTTTTGCCCGTCGATGTACAGGCGCGAACCATCATCCGAGCGCACATGGAAGGTGTACTCGCCGTCCACAGGAACGTCGATCCAACCGGAAAAGCGCAGGGCAAAGTTGTTGTCCCGCGTGGCGGGCTCCACGTTGATCTCGCGCACCGTCGACGTGGCCTTGGGCACCGTTCGGTCCATGACGGCGAACGCCTTGTCACCTTCGACATTGAACTCGAAGGACTGCACCAGGAGGCCAGGCTTCGATTCGAAGCTGCCGTCGGGGCGCTGGGCTTGGCGCCGCAGGAGGTACGTCGCGACGGCGATCGACTCGTCCCGGCTGAGCGACATGGACGGGCAGTGGCCCGACGGACGCTGGGCAACCGGATCGAAGAGATACGCCGCAAGCTGAAGCGGGCCCGACTTGAAGACGAGATCCTCAGGCAGCGGCGTCCACTTGGGCTCGAGCACTCCCGCGCGCATGGGCATGGGTTCCTCGTCATCCTCTTCGATGAACTCTTCGTCCTCGTAGCCCTCGAGCTCGCCCAAGGTGAGCTCCAGGTCGAACTCGTCCTCCTGGGGACCGTGGCAGACCACGCAGCCCACCGAGTGGTAAAGGCCACGGCCACGCTCCAACACGGAGGAGTTAGACGAGAACGGCTGGATCGCACGGGCGTCGCCGCCGTCGGCGCGGGCTAGGAAATGCACGATGTCCTCGGCGATCTGACCCCGCGTGCGATCGGGCAGAGCGATCAGCTGATGGGGATGGTGGGTTCCCGGGCGTGACTTGCGTGGATCTACGAGGAAGTCCACGAGCCAATCCGTGCGGGCCCGCTTGGTGATGCCTTTCAGCGTGGGCGGAGCGTTTGGGTAGAGGCGCTCGCGCGTGGCCGACTCGGGGGCGTGGCACGCGAGGCAGTCGAAGCGCGCCATGAGTTCGTCAGCCCTGGGAACCAGGGCGTCCCATCCGTTCTCGGTGGGCGCGTCCCCTGGGGCGGCGGTGACCGCTTGGTCTTCCTGCGCTGAAGGGGATGGCCCCATCGCCGCGCCAAGGGCCACGCTCAGGGTGGGAAGTGAGAGCCACGCGAGGGCAGCGCGGATAGAGAAGTTTCTCATGCTTTCGGTCCGGAGCGAAGCTCGTCGAGGATCGTCGAATCCTCGAGGGTGGTCGTGTCCTGGGTGATCTCTTCGCCCGCCGCAATCGCCCGCAGGAGCCTGCGCATGATCTTGCCGCTGCGAGTCTTCGGAAGGCGGGTCGTGACGCGGATCTCAGCCGGCCGCGCCAGCTTGCCAATCTCTTGGGCAACGTGATCTTTGAGGGCCTGGGCCACCGCCTCGGCTTCGCCGGCTTCCCCCTGGGGAATGACGAAGGCGACGATCGCTTCACCCGTGAGGTCGTCGGGGCGCGCGACCACCGCGGCCTCAACCACGGCGTCATGGCTCACGAGGGCGCTTTCGATTTCCATGGTCGAAAGGCGGTGTCCCGACACGTTCAGGACATCGTCCACGCGGCCGAGGATCCAGAAGTTGCCTTCTGCGTCCTTGCGCGCGCCGTCGCCGGGGAAATACGTCAACGGCCACTTCGACCAATAGGTCTCGAGGAAACGTTTCTCGTCGCCCCAGATCCCGCGCAGCATGCTGGGCCAGGGACGGCGAAGGGCTAAAAGCCCCCCCATTCCGTCGGGGACTTCACGGCCTTCCTCGTCGAGGATGACGGCGTCCACCCCGAAGAACGGCAAGGTCGCAGACCCGGGCTTCGTGGCCGAGACACCGGGAATGGGCGTCAGCATGATCGAGCCCGTTTCCGTCTGCCACCAGGTATCGACGATCGGGCATCGCCCGCCACCGACCTTGTCCCGGTACCACATCCAAGCGGAAGGGTTGATGGGCTCGCCCACCGTGCCGAGGAGGCGCAGCTTCGAAAGGTCATGTCGCTCCACATGCTCGTCGCCCCACTTCATGAACGCGCGGATCGCTGTGGGCGCCGTATAGAAGATGGTGACGCCGTGCTTTTCGCACAGCTCCCAGAAGCGGCCTTCGTGGGGCGCGTTAGGCGCTCCTTCGTACATGACCATCGTCGCGCCGTTCGCAAGCGGCCCGTAGACGATGTAGCTGTGCCCCGTGATCCAACCGACATCCGCCGTGCACCAGTAGACGTCGTCCTCCTGGAGATCGAAGACGTACTTCGTGGAGAGGTACGCCCCCACCAGGTATCCCGCGGTGGAGTGCACAATGCCCTTGGGCTTGCCCGTGGAGCCCGACGTGTAGAGCAGGAAGAGAACGTCCTCCGACTGCATGGGCTCGGGGGCACATTCCGCATCCACGCCCTCGAGGGCTTCGTGAAGCCAAACGTCCCGGGCCGGGTCCCAGGCCACCGCGTTCTCCGTGCGCTTGACGCAGAGCACGGTCTTGACCCTTGGCTGGTCCTTGATCGCCTCGTCCACGGCAGGCTTCAACGGCAGCACGCTTCCGCGTCGCCAGCCACCGTCGGCGGTGATGACCGCGCAGCAGTCCCCATCGGCAATGCGGTCCTGGAGTGAGGCCGCGGAGAAGCCGCCGAAGACCACCGAGTGGATCGCCCCAATGCGCGCGCAGGCGAGCATCGCCATGGCCGCCTCGGGGATCATCGGCATGTAGATCGCGACCCGGTCGCCTTTCCCAATGCCACGGGCCTTGAGGACGTTCGCGAAGCGACAAACCTCGGTGTGGAGCTCGGCGTAGGTGAAGGTCCGGTTGTCCCCCGGCTCCCCCTCCCAGATCAGAGCCGTCTTGTTGGCGCGCTCCGTATCGAGGTGCTGGTCGAGGCACACGTGGCTCGCGTTGATTTCGCCGCCCCTGAACCACTCGACCCCAGGACCACGGGACTGGGCCCCATCCGGTCCCGTGAGAACCTCGTCAAAGGGCCGTAGCCACGGGAGCTCCTTGGCAACGCCCCCCCAGAACGCGCTTGGGTCCTCGATCGATTGTTTGTGCAGTCGCGCATACTCATCGCCGTCGCCCAGGCGGGCGGCGGCGCGGAATGAATCGGACGGGGGAAAGGCTCGCGATTCCGCGAGGACAGACTCGATCTCTTGGCTCATGGCAATCCGTGTGAGGGCCCCGTCATTCTATAGGGGGGCCCTCCCGGATCGAAGGGACCTCATGGGCATGGACAAGGAAGAGGTGCCCTGAACGCCTGGCCTTCTTTATCCTTCTGCCCACCACCATGAGCGATTCCAACACCACCGGCTACCTCCACGGCTTCAGCCAGAAGGAAGAGGCCCGCCTCCGGCGCCAGGCGCGCATCGTCGAATACCGAATTCACGGGACCCTGCCGTTCCAGCGCACGCGCCATTTGCTGGAGGTGGGTTCCGGCGTAGGAGCGCAGACGGAAATCCTCCTGCGACACTTTCCCGACCTTCACGTTACTAGCGTCGAGGCTTCGGAGCACAACCTCGACGCCGCGAGGAAGTATCTCGCGGATCAGCCCTGGCTCCAGGGCCGATTCGAAGCGACCCACGGGGATGCACACGCCCTCGACTTCCCGGCGGACTCCTTCGACGGAGCCTTCCTGTGCTGGATTCTCGAGCACGTCAGAGATCCCGCACGGGTGCTGTCGGAGGTCCGCCGCACCCTGCGCCCCGGCTCCCCGGTGGTGGTCAACGAAGTTCAGAACGCCAGCTTCTTGCTGAGCCCCTACAGCCCCCAGATGCTCCGCTACTGGGGCGCCTTCAACGACCACCAGTTCGAGCTGGGCGGCGACCCCTTCATCGGGGCCAAGCTGGGCAACCTGCTCCAACGAGTGGGATTCAGGGATATTGAAACCCGCGTCTGCACCATCCTCCTCGATAACCGCCGCCCGGCGGAGCGCGCGGAGTTCCTGGAGTTCTGGTCGGACCTCCTGCTCTCCGGCTGCGACGAGCTGCTGGACGCGGGCAAGGTCGACCAAGAGACCATCGACGGCATGACGAAGGAGCTCAGGGACGTGGCCCGGGACCCGGACGCCGTCTTCTACTACTCATTCATCCAGGCACGGGCCCGCACGTCGTAGTCGGGGCGCCCAAAAACGAGCACTTTTCCTGAGGAAGGGCTTCAGGATCCTGGGCAGATGCCGATGACTACCTTGCCCTCATGGTTCCTCGTGAACCTGGCTCCTCCCGAATCCCCTCTCGGGAGGAGCCTCTTTTTTTATCTCCTGAGAAGCGGCGCGCGCCGGGCGAATGCCCCGACCCCGGATCGCCGGCCCGGATCCCCAAGCGACCCATGAACGACTCCCACGAGACGTCTTCCGAAACGGAATCCACCGAAGTTCGCCGCGTCCAAGTGGTCGCCCGCTGGAACTCCTGGGTGCACGTCTACGACCCGGCCAGCGGCCTGCTGCAATGGGTCAACTTGGAAGAGGCCCCGTACGCGCCGGCCTGATCGAATTGAAATCCCGGCCTTTCTCCGGGTTTCTTGCCCCGACTCCCGGCGCCCTCCGGAATTGCTGTCATGAGCAAAGCCGGAGCCAGCATGGTTCCCCCCAGGCTTCTCGCCGTTTTGAACCACTGCGGTCCCGAATCTCACGCCCCCCCGAGATTCGCCGTGCGCGCCGGAAGGTGCCCCTTATGAAGTGAACGCAAGAAGGAAGGTGCGAAGGGGTCCCCAGGACTCCGTACGAGCAGGACGCACCGCGCGAAGATCGACCCCCCAACGCCCACCCCCTGTCTCTTATACACATCTGACGCTGCCGACGATATGCAGT
>OJFX01000968.1_pt1 | contig 10468 bp, 7 predicted proteins | sample 1594171 | NCBI WGS metagenome assembly OJFX01 (sample SAMN05416840, study PRJEB24817) | seawater metagenome | isolation source: Sea water | place: Canada:Atlantic | collected 2013-07
TCCGGCGCGGGCCACGGGGATCGACGCGATGCCACTTCGATCCACTTCGGCGAACATGACGGCCTCCGTCGCGGCGCGGCCACGTTTCGCCATCGGCAGCTTGGGGGTCAACTCGACCGGCACGAGCACGGCGAAGACGCGCCAGTCCTCGAGATCGGGAAGGTCCCCGGTCACTTGAATCTTCGCCGTGGTTCCGGGGCCGAGTGAGACGGTCTGGCCCGCGCGCACGCCCTCGAAGTACTCCACGGAGGCGCCGGGCACGAGTGAGATCACGTCGATCATTTCCGACGTCGCCAAGAACGTCGCTTGGCCAGCACGAATCGACGTGGGCGTTCCGAAGTGCACGTCCTCGGAGTCCCCGGCCAGGGGGCGCCAGAGGAACTGACCGTCGGGCACAAGCTCGCCCTCCGGCCCGACGAAGGTGAGGTCGAAAGGGAAGACAGCCCCCCGAAGATCGATGGGATCGATGCGGCCGTCGACGACGCCAAGCTCCCCCACCACGATGTCCATCGCCTCCCAAACCACCTCCGCGGAGCCCAGCTCCACCGTGACATGGGCCCGCCCTTCGGGGATCCCGCTCACTTCGAAAGTGCCGTCCTTCGCCACGGGCGCCAGTCGTCGCACGGCGATGTCGCCGCTCGCGTCCGCAGCGCGCACGTCCACAAAGAGCCCATCCTTCGGGATCTCGATTCCCGAGCCAACGTCCACGCGGCCACCGAGATAGCCGCGCAGGTCGCTCGAATGATGGATCAGGTACGCCGGATCGAATCGATAGTCGAGCTCTGCGGCCCGGGTGGGGCCTAATGCCGTGTAGCCACCCCAGAAGAGGGCGATCAGGAGAACGGCGGCGAGATAGATCCGGGTGGGAACGCTCATGGGCTCCCTCAATCGTAGCCCGCTCCTTCACGGGGGCGGCACGAACGGCCAAATCGGTCCTTGGGTGCCGGTGCCAGGAACCCGTTGCCCTGGGTCGCTCCCCTCTCGATCCTCCTCTGTGTCTTCCCCTGGGTGTTCCTTCTGGGCTTCACTTTGGCGGCCACAGCGCTGCGACCGCATGGGGGGCGAAAACCGCCCAACCCCCGAAACAGGAAGCGACTGAGCGTCTACTAATGGTCATGGACGGGGGCCGAGCTTCGGGCTCGTCCCAACGCGGGCCCCCACCACGCCCAGTCCAATCGGTCCCGCTCCGACACTTCGTTCGCGCCCCCAGCCGGCCCCCTCGCACAATGAAAGTCTTCTCGCTGCCCTCGCTCGCCGCCCCCCTAGTTGGAGCCGCGGTCATCTCAACCGCCCAGGCCCAGTCCCCCTTCGAGGAGTCCACGACGGTGCTCGCCGGCCTTGCCCTGGTGGTGTCTCCGAGCACCGTGGACCTCAACGGGGACGGGATCCTCGATGTGGTCATGATCTCGGTGGGCTCCGAGTTCGCGGTCACCGCCCTCTTTGGCCTCGGCGGCGGAGATCTTGCCGCGCCGATCCAATTGGATCCCGGCCAGCAGAACCTGAATGGCTACGACATCGGCGACGTGGACGGCGATGGCGATTTGGACGTCCTCGTGGGCCGGTCTGTCCAGGGCCTTCCACTGCGGCTCGTTCTCTCCAGCCCGGGAGGGTTCACGGGCACGGACCTCGTCCTTTCCGGCGGCGGCTACTCAACCGCGAAGCTCGCAGACCTCAACGGGGACGGTGCGCCGGACTTGATCACGTCGCGGTCCAATGGAAGCCAAAGAGAATTCTTCTGGTTCGACAACGCGGGGGGCACTTTCTCCGGCGCTCCGCAGTTCATCACGTCGAGTCTCGCCGACGTCATCGAAGCCCACGACTTTGATGGCGACGGATTCATGGACGTGGCAACGCCAGCCCCTGACTTCACGCTGCGCATTTCCTTTGGCCTCGGCGCCGGAGCCTTTGCGCCGGCGAGCCCGCTGCCTGGTCCCGCTGGGAACGCGCTCTTTCCCATGTCCTTCAAAGACATCGACGGCGATGGCCTGGTCGATCTCTTCCCGGCAAGGGGGGGTGGGCTGACGTACCTCCGGGCCACCGCTCCGCGCGTCTACGCACCCGCCGTGCCCCTGGTCACCAACCTCGACTCCCAGAACTGGACCTTCTTTTTGGATCTCGACGTTGACGGCGACACCGACCTGATTCATTTGACGACCAATCCCCTGAGTCCGGCGACCGTCACAGCCGTTGAGCAGGTGTCCCCCGGGGTCTTCGGTCCGGCGACACCAACGGCAGCGGCGCTACCACAGGGCGCGGCCATCGGAGACCTCAACGGCGATGGCCGCGATGACATTCTCCACGATGCGGTGATCGGACTCCAGTGGCAGCCAGGGGGCCTCTCCGCGGCGAACGGGTACTTCGGCGCGGTGCGCACGGCCAACGCGGCGGTCTCGTCCGTCACGACCCACGAGTTGGTGGACCTGGATAGCGACGGCGACGTCGACATTCTCGTCGGGTCGGAATCGGATCGAACCCTCGGGTGGATCGAGAACCTCGGCAGCGGGGAACTCGCCAACGTCGCGCTCCTGCGCGCCTCTCGCTACGGCGCACTCGTCATCCGCGCTGTGGACTTTGAAGGCGATGGTGACCTGGACATCGTGTACATCACGAAGAGCGGAAACACGGCTGAGCTGGAGGTTCTCCTCAATGACGGGGCGGAGACGTTCACGCCGTTGGGTGCTCCAGTTGCGCTGCCGCCTTCGACGCTGGGCCATGCCGAGGTCAAGGACTTTGACGGCGACGGCCTCTTCGATGTCCTGGTGACCAGGCGCATCGGAGCACCCGACCGTACGCTCGCAGACCTCCTGCTCGGCGCTCCTGGGGGGGGATTCACTGCACCCGTGAACGTCGTGGACGGTGGGCTCAACGCAACCGTCATCAGGACGGCGGACCTGAACGGCGATGGGCTGCCGGACATCGTCCACGACAGCGTGGCGAGCATCCAGAGGGTCGTTGTGTCACTGAACCTGGGCGGCGGCGTCTTCGCGCCGCCCGTTGCCCAGATCACGTTGCCCATCTCCGGCATCGTATCCGTGGTTCTCGAAGACTTCGATTCGGACGGATTGACGGACGTGATGCTGAAGGGGTTCACCGACTCGCCCGTGCTGCACCGCGGCAACGGGACGGCGACCCTAGAGCCGCCGATCACGCTCACGGCTGCGAATGTCGACGGCCCCTTGGATCTCGCTGACGTGGACGGCGACGGGGACTTCGACCTGTTCACGGCAGCAGGCTCCGGCAATGCCGCATTCGTCTATCTGGAGCAGCTCCCCGGCGGCAGCTTTGCCGTGCCCGCGCCGCTCTTTCCGGACGATGACTCGAACTTCGAGAGCGTCCTCCTGGGGGACCTCGACGGGGACGGCGACCCCGAGGCCATCGTCCGCCGGTCGTTCTTCAGCGACATTGAGGTCGAGATCTATGACAACACGACGCTGGACGCCATCGGCCAGGGCTTCTGCGATGGACAAACGGCCAACTCCACCGGCGTGGCCGGAACGCTGACCGCCTTTGGGTCTGAGCTCGTTTCCCTCAACCAAGTGGAGCTCCAGGGCGCGCAGCTGCCCACGAGTCAGTTCGCCATGCTCCTGGGCTCACGGACCTTCGGCTCGCCCATGCCCCTCGCCGGTTCACCCGGCCTGCTCTGCCTGACCGGCGGCATTGGGCGCTACCAGGGGCCAGGTCAGATCATGAACTCCGGCCCCGCCGGTGCACTCACGTTCGAACTTGACCTATCGGCTCTCTCGCTTCCGAACGGCCCGGTCATGGGCATTCCCGGGGAGACCTGGTCGTTCCAAGCGTGGCACCGCGACACCCTCGCAGGCACCGCGACCAGTCAGCTCACGACCGGTGTGGCCCTGACGCTCCGGTAGGCGGCGCGCCCCTCCGCCCGCGCTCAGCGAATCGTGCGTGAGCGGAGGAAGCGCGCGGTGGAGGCCTCGATCGCCTTGAGCAGGGGCTCAAGGGTCGAGTCGTCCTGGCGCTTGAGGTCGTCACGGTTGGCCTGGCACCAGTCGCAGCCGATCTCATCGACGTGCAGCGCCACGAACTCGGCCGGATCTTTGTCGAGGGCGTCCGCAAGGGAACGCGCGATCCAGTGCCGCGCCGGGCATGAGACCCGCTCTTCCGTCCACACCGTTGCCACGTCGATGGGAACGTCGCCGTCCTCGGCGAGCTGTGAGAGCGACGGAACGATCTCGCCGGTCTCGTCGGTCTTGGCGACGATCTCGCGGAGCTTCTTGAGGGCCCGGAACTTGATGCCGGCCACGGCGGTTTCGTCCCGCAGGCCGAAGCGTTCCCAGGTATCTCGGTTGCGCCAGCCGCCGCGTAGGAGCGCCTCCACCACCATGAGTCTCGTGAACTCACCGGCGGCCCACGTCTCCTGGACCCACTCCCGCAGGGCGTCCCGCAGCAGCGCGCGCCCCTGGGAATGCAGGTCCGTTCGGCGCACGATGCGGCTCGGCGAATCGTCGTCTTGCACGAGGGTCTCGATCCCCGGCGGCGCAGCCTCGTCGTCCTCCAGCCCACCTTCCCCGGTGCCCACGAGCTTGCGGCGGCGCATCTGATCGATGGTGCGGTTGCGGCAGATGCCAAAGAGGTACTGCTCGAAGGTGAACTTGGAATCGAAGTTCCCAATCCCCCGTACCGCCCCGAGGAAGACCTCTTGCACCACGTCATCGCGGGCCTCCACATCGGGCACGCGCCGCGCGATGTAGGCGATCAATCGGCCGGCATAGGTACGCTCGACGCGCGCCCATTCATCCTCATCGAACGCCGCCAGGCGCTCCACGTCAGGTGTCCATTCAGCGCTCATGAGACTCGACCGGCGTGCTCCAAAACAAAGAGGCCAAAGAGACCGACGAGGGTGGCCCCAAAGCCGATCCCCGTCATGATGAAGAGAAAGAAGGCAAACCGCGCGCTACGGGCGACAAACCCGCCGCGGCGACTGCGCACGAGCCGGTCCGTCACATGCCGGAAGGTGCCCGTGATCCAACCGAACACGGCGATGATGGCGGCGACGAAGACGTCGAAGCCAACACGCGTGGTTTCGAGCAGGGTCGCGAAGAGCCCCCCCGTCACTTTGGGTGGAACGGGAATGATCGAAACGGCCGGGACGAAGTTCTCTTCCGTTCGCCGCTTGGCCGCTTCGTCGGCCTCCTTGCGCGCTTTGAGTTCCCGCACGAGCATGCGCGCGCGGCCTCCGGGGGAGCCCATATCGATGGCGCCGCCGTCATCGTCATCGAGGGAGCTTGAGTTCTCGACCGCGAATCCACCGTCGAGCAGGGACTTGCCGCCGCCCGCCATGCCGGCGGGCAACGTGTCCCGACTCGTGGGCGGCTCCGCGGGCGCACGCAGCGCGGCAGTGCGTTCCTCCGGCGCTAGCTCGAAGGTGACCGAGTCCCCAGGCCGCGAAGTTTGACCGAGCATCTCGAGCACCTCCCCCACGGTCGAGGGGCGGTCCGCAGGATCCAGCCTCAGGCAGGCTTCGACCGCTGGTCTCGCGATGGCGGGGAAGGCCTCGGGAAACTCCGGCGGCTCGTCGGTTTCGCGCAGCACGAGCCCACCGTGCTCATCGGGGCGGAACGGGAGCTTCCCGGAGAGCGACTCGTAGAGAATGACGCCCAGGGAGTAGATGTCCGCCCGATGATCGGCCCGGCTCCTCAGCATCTCCGGCGCCATGTACATCGGGGTCCCCCGCCCGTAGGACAGGGTCATGCGGCCGCTGTCGAGCAGCTTCGAGAGGCCGTAATCTCCGACGCGCGCGTTCTCGCCGCGAAGGAAGATGTTGCTGGGCTTGAGATCGAAATGAACGAGCCGCCGATCATGAAGGGCCAGCACCCCGCGGGCCGCCTGGGTGAAGGTGCGCAGGGCCTCGACGGGTGTCAGGTCGGAGAGCTTGAATCGCTTGGCGAGGGTCTCCTCGCCCGCGTAGCCCATGATCAAGTAGGGCACCTCCATGGCGACGCCCATGTCCTCGATAGTCACAAGGTTTGGGTGATCGATCGCCGCGAAGTGCCGCACTTGGCCCAACTCACGCCGGACGGCCTCGCGCTGGTCGTCGTTCTCGACCTTGAGGAACTTGATGGCGTACGCCTTTCCAATGGACGACTTCCGCGCCTTGTAGACGTCGCCGAATGCGCCGCCACCCAGGCGGTTCTCGATTTCGTAGCCCGGGATGAAATCGGGCTGACGGAACGAGTTGTAGAAGGCCTCCCAGTCCATGATCAGGAGGTGAGGCTATCCGCTCAGGGGTCGCAGGGCGATCCCGAAGGGCGGGAGGCGTCCTGGGTCCGCCCCGGAGCTGACAAAGACCCGCCGCTCCAGGGGCAAAGGCGTGGCCCACATCGTGGCACCGTCAGGCGCCGCGTCAGCTCTCCGCACACCCGCAGAGCACCTGAGGACGACCGAAGGGGCCGAACTCACCTCCGGATCACCCGGGTCCCCATGGGCCCCTGATTGGGATCGGAGGATCTCGATGTCCGCGCCGAAGCCTGGGACCACGAAGTGGCGATTGGCCCGCGATCCGATTCGGGCACGGGCCGATTCACCTGGGGCGAGGAGCAGCACTCGGCGCGCGCCATCGATCTCGGTCCCGTGGATCAGCTCGAGGACCACCGAGGCGCTCGACACGTCGGGCTGGTGGACGCGGAATTCCGCGGCAGCCCCCAGCCGGATCTCGTCTCCGTCAAAGAAGGAGTGAGCTTCTCCCGGCTGGAGCTCCCTGGCTCCCACCATCGCAGGCGGACTGTCCGGACCCAGGCGGAGGGTCCAAACCAGCCCGGCGTGGAAAGACTGCTCGAGGGCGATGTGGCCGTGCTCGTTCGCGACCCCGCCCAGGAACTCGAGATCTGCCCCCCCCACTGCCCGGTGTCCGATGGAGATGCGTGAACCCGTGATCACCACGACGTCACCGACGTCGTCGATGGACGCCATGAATCGATGGGTTCGGGACGGCATGGTGTTGCGGAGCCCGCGCGATGGGTGAGCCGCCCAGGGGTGAGTCCCAGGTGAGCTCCCGGCGAGACTCAGGCGGCGCCTGCGCGCGGGCAGTGGAGCGCAGGATCTAGAGCGCCGACACGACGACACCGCCGCCCGCGTCACGCGCTTCGAGGAAAGCCTCCCGTGCCGCAGCGTAAAGGTCGTCACGGCGCTCGATGTCCGGACTCGGGTAGTTCGCGATGCCGATCGCCACCTCGATTCGATCCCCCACGAGATCGAGCAAGCGCCGCTCCTCCGCAGAATTCGCCACGCGCTGGGCCATGATCTCGGCACCGTCGGGGCCGGTGTTCGGCAGTAGGAAGAGGAACGAGTTCTCGTCGAAGCGCCCGAGTACGTCCGTGTCCCGGGAGGCGCTCAAGAAGATCGCGCTGAGCTCCCGAAGCGTGTCGTCCGATGCCTGGCTCTCGAAGCCCAGCATCGCGCAAGCGAGGGGGGCCTGGAAGCGCTTGGCGCGCTTGAACTCCTCGTCCAGCTTGTACGCCAAGAACGAGTAGTTGAAGAGGCCAGTGGTCGGGTCGATCACGGCGTTCATGAGGGTCGCGTCGCCGCGCCCGACGCTGCCGGTCTCCGGAGCGAAGGTGCCGGACACCTGCGCGAGAAGCGCCTCGGGGAGAACAAATTCCTCCGTGAGTCCGCCGGTTCGCCCTTCGTTCACAAGGGGCTTGCGCGGGCCGGCACTGTCACCGAAGGCGGCCGCCAGCTTGGTCGCGTTGATGGGCCGCTCGATCGTGCCAGTGGCGCCGCAGAAGCGCGCGATGGGCTCGGCGAGGTGGTTCTCCCCCTCGACGAGCAGGAAGGTCCGACACTTGGTGCGTCCAGCAAGCTGGCGGAGCAGCTCGTAGACGTTTCGGTCCTTCATCCAAGAGTCGATGATGAGCACATCACCGGGCGCCGGGGGCGCCTCGACAAGATCGCGCCACGTGGGGATCTGTTCGACCTCGTAGCCCGCCAAGGCCCCGTCTTCGCCCACGCTTCCCGCTTCGACTGCTGCCTTGGCGGTGCTGAGGACCGTGAGGTCACTGGTCGCGATTCGAATGGTCCGGAGTCCGTCGCCCATGGCTCTTTGCTATCTCCCCTCAACGGGGATCTCGGTGAGGAGGATCTGAGGTGGTTCGCGGAGACAGAGCCCCGCAGCCCCAAGCGTGCCGATCCGAACCAGCCGATTCAAACGAGAAGGCCCCGAAGGCAGGACTCACTACTTTGACTGGGGCCTGCGGGAGGGCGCAGCCTCGATGACCGCCTGAATCGCCAGGGCCGCGATCTCAGCTCCCCGTGGGCCGAGGTGGGCGTCAGCGTCCCTTGGAAACACGGGCACACCGCGCGCTAGCTCCGCGGCGAGGGCCTCCGTGGGATCGACGAGCTCAAACCCTGACGCCTGGGCGATCTCGACCATCGCGGCCCTGGTGATGGACTCCTCCTCCGCGAGCCGATCCAGCGCCTTGGACCGCGGCTTCCCCGCTCCCACCAGGAATCGGTGGTAGATCGCTTCCTTGTTTGGAATCAAGAGCAGGATTGGCCGCGTCCCCGCGCCATGGCACGCCTGCCCAAGCTCACCCAGGCAATGGCGTGTGTTCTCAAGGCCGCGGGCGATCGCTGGCCGATCCAGATCCAGGCACCCGACGCGAAAGTCCGGCGTGAAGCGGGTCCCAATCTCCGGATCGTCAAAACCACCGGGGCCCGATTCCCCCTGGCTAAGGGACTGGCCGTACTTGCTGAGCTTGATGCGCAGCTTGATCCGGTCCCCGAGGGTCGAGAGGACTCGGCTCCTGGACATCACGCCATCGATGATCCCCATGCCGAGGTTCAGGGACCGATGGTCCCCATGCCCCATCTCGTCCAGTGGTGGGTAGTCGAGGGCGTCGTCGCGCAGGTGGGCCCAAGCCTCCAGCGACGCGAAGCGGAACGCATCGGGCAAGTCGTTGCCGAAGTAGAAGCCCACGACGAGCACGTCCGGGGAGAAGCGCTCGAGTGCGTCCTTGCCGAGCGTCAGATATTGGAGGGGCCCATAGCCCCCCAAGCTCATGTTGTAGACGTTCTCGCCAAGCAGCTGGCCGAGCACGGCCGCGTACGTCTGGTCCGCTTCGATGTTGTTGCCGTACGTCTGCGAATCCCCCACGCAGACGACCTTGGCCACCTCGGGGACGCCGGGATTGCGAAACCCAAGGGCGTCCAAGCGTCCTTTGTTGGGCACGTGGGCGTGGCCCAGCACGGGGTCAAAACGCAGCTCGGTGCGGGTGAAGGCTGGGAGGTCCATGGCCCGCACCAAGACCTCCAGCCCCACGAGCAGCACGACCAGTGTCCCACCGGAAAGAGTGAGCCCGCGCACCAGGCGCCGTAGCCACGCGAGGGGAATCAGCGACAGGAGCGGCAGCAGGAGCAACCCGGCCCCGAGAACGCACGCCGCCATCCGGTGCCGTGGCTCCCCGCGCATAGAGCCGTCCACCAAGAGCACGGCTCCCCCCACCCCCATGAGGAGATAGATCGCGCAGAGGAAGTTCGGCGTTTCGCCCCGCTCCTCCGCGCCCACCGTCACGACGAGAGCTCCTCCAGCCACTCGTCCTTGATGTCGTAGTTGGCGTAAACGTTCTGCACGTCCTCGTTGTCCTCGAGTCGATCGATCAGCTTGAGGATCTTGCCCGCGTCGCCCTTGTCCTCGACGACGATCGTGTTCTGGGGCACATAGCCGGTTTCAGCCGACAGCATCACGCAGCCGGCCTCCTCAAGGGCCGTCTTGACCGCGAGGAAGTCCGTCGCTTGGGCGAACACCGTCGCGACGTCGCCTTCGACCAACACGTCCTCGGCGCCGGCCTCGATGCCGACCTCCATGAGCCCTTCCTCGTCGAAGGGCTTGCCCTCGAAGCCGTCCTCACCCTGTTCGCCGGTCATGTCGACCACGTAGATCGACCGGAAGTCGAACATGAACGACACCGAACCGGTCGAGCCCATGTTCCCGCCCCCCTTCTCCAGCGCGAACTTGATGTCCGGGGCCGTTCGGTTGCGGTTGTCGGTCAGGCAAGTGATGAGAAGCGCCACGCCGCCGGGGGCATAGCCCTCGTAGACGAGCTCCTCGAAGTCATCGCCATCCTTGGACCCCTCGCCGCGCTTGACCGCGCGCTGAATGTTGTCCTTCGGCATGTTCGCGGCACGAGCTTTCTCGATCGCGTACTTGAGCTTCAGGTTGGTGTCCATCTCCGAGCCGCCCTGGCGCACAGCGGAGATGATGTTGCGGGCGAGCTTGCTGAAGATCTTGGCGCGCTTGGCGTCGACCGCGTTCTTGCGGTGCTTGACGTTAGCGGCGTGTGAATGGCCGGCCATGGTTCAGAAGGAAGGGGCTAACTGGACACCCCCGATGGTATTCCGAAGGAGGGACATCCGAGGGCAAGCCAACGGAAGAATTGCGGGTTGAAACGAGCACGCCCCGCGCGCACCAAGTGCGTGCGGGGCGGCTGGAAGTCGCGGGACCCCCGATGAA
>OJFX01000973.1_pt1 | contig 10431 bp, 2 predicted proteins | sample 1594171 | NCBI WGS metagenome assembly OJFX01 (sample SAMN05416840, study PRJEB24817) | seawater metagenome | isolation source: Sea water | place: Canada:Atlantic | collected 2013-07
TTCAGAATAATCTTTAAACATTAGTACTTTAGACTATTACACTTTAGCTACATTTTAAGTAAATTTAATTAATTACATTTGTTAATACATAGCTTACAATTGATAATAGTTATCATTACGCAATATGGTTAAGGTTATTTAACATGAAGAAAAGCGCTACCTATTTTTGTCATTCCAATAGTTTATTATTAAAAATTAAACACACGTTATTCAGCATAGCGACAGTGCTTTTTCTGTCGCTTAATTTGCTTTCAATACAGGCTTCTGCCCAAACTAACGATACCGCTCAATTACGACAGTTAGCTCAGTTAGCAGAATATATAGGTGTTGATTACGCTGATGCGGTTGAAAATGGTTTAGTGATTAATGAAGGTGAATACCAAGAAATGCTTGAGTTTTCATCTATGATTGTTGAGCGAGTTTCGAGTCAAATTGGCGAGGAGCAAAAAGCAGCAATTTATAATGAATCGTTAGCGTTAGAACAAGCGATTAAAAACAAAGAGTCTGTAAGTAACATTCGCCAAATAAGCGCAACAATTCGTGGTCAGTTGTTAGCTATATTACCTGAGTCATTATTACCGAGTAGATTATTACCGGAAAAAGATACACAAACTTTATTTCAAGAAAACTGTGTTAGCTGTCATGGTGCTACCGGCAAAGGTGATGGTATTTTAGCAAAGGGCTTATCACCAGAGCCAACCAACTTTACTGATAAAACAAGAGCAGTAAACCGCTCATTGTTAGGCTTGTTTGACGCTATTTCTAACGGCTTAGATGATACTGCAATGCCAGCGTTTACACAGCTGAAAGAACAGCAACGTTGGTCATTAGCATTTTATGTTGGTGGACTTGCATTTAAAGATAAAACTAATGCAATACAACCTTCAATAAAGTCTCCAACAAATTCAGCACCAGACATTGATTTGCAAAACTGGATAAACTTTAATCCTAGCCAGTTAATCAATAGTGATGAAAATATTAACGCCAATTTTATTGATACATATCGTTCAACGCCTTCTTTATTGTTTAATAAACAACAAAATCCAATTGATATCACTAAAAGCCAACTAAGTGCTGCCATTAGTGCCTTTCATAATAATGAATATGCCAAAGCTAATACTCTTGCCGTGAGTGCTTACCTTGATGGTTTTGAATTAATTGAAAATAGTTTAGATGCAAGAGACGAAGTTTTACGTAAGAACATAGAAGTAAACCTTATTAATTTGCGACAAGTTATTAATACGGCAGGGGAAGAAGAACAACTTAAACAATTATCAGCTGAAATATTTACTCAGTTAGATGAAGCCGAGCAACTTTTAACAGGGGCAGCATTATCAAGCAGTGCTTTGTTTTCTGCGAGTTTGGTGATTTTACTACGTGAAGGGCTTGAAGCATTATTAGTAGTTATTGCACTCATGACAGTACTAATTAAAACCAACAGACGTGATGCAGTTAAATATGTACATGCTGGTTGGATATTAGCTTTAATAGCCGGCGTTGCAACATGGGCTTTAGCACAGTCTCTTATAGACATAAGTGGTGCAAGCCGTGAAGTAATGGAAGGTGTTGCAGCACTACTAGCCGCAGTTATGCTGTTATATGTAGGTATATGGATGCACAGTAAAACCAATGCTGAGCAATGGCAAGCCTATATTCAAAAACATATTAATACCCAGTTAAAGGCAGGTACATTATGGGGATTAACCTTACTTGCATTTATTGCCGTGTATCGTGAAGTGTTTGAAACGGTTTTATTTTATCAGTCGTTGTTAACACAAGCATCGTCTGAGCAATATTCTGTTGCGGTTTCTGGTTTTGTAGTCGGTGTGGTTATTTTAGCGGTAGTCGCTTGGGTGATATTAAAGTATTCAATAAAATTACCTATTGCGCGCTTTTTCTCTATGACCACTTATTTGTTACTCGCATTAGCATTTATCTTAATGGGTAAAGCGATTAGCGCTTTACAAGAAGCTGCAGTGATCGGTATTTCGGCCTTGCCAATACATGTTGATTTACCTTGGATTGGTGTAGGTTCAACCTGGCAGGGAGCTATTGCGCAAATTGCGGTTATTTTGTTTTTTGCCTTTTATCGAATGTCTGCCAAGAAAAAAGCAATAGAAGTGACTTAATTTTATAAGTTACTAAGACTTTTTATTCAAAAATAGAACGAGTTTACATCGTTAATTAAAGGTTAGCTTACAACGTAAATTGAGTAAGCTAACCTATTTTGGGGCATCAAGCTCTTTTGTTTTTTTATTTAATTTTTGGCTAACCATTTGCACTGGCCAGCAATCAACTTATCCAGCTACATAACAGTATTTCTGTTTAATTAATGCTTTATCAATTCGTACATCAGCTAGTGATAATGAATCTTTCCCTTTCATCAATAAAAGCTTTAATAATCCCCCCCATTTTCGACACTATTTAACCTAGGTTTTAATCAGTTTATTTATAAGTTAATTGTCTAATGTTTGTTATTAATCCTTAAATACTAATGGTTACAGGCAAGATTATGTAGCCAAGATAACCATCTGAATTAACTATAAATCTCTGGGTTACAATTTAATTGAATTTTAATTTGTGATTTGAAAATCCTTTACTAGTATTAATTTTATGCTTGTAGAATAAATGTTTCTAATGATCAGATGGAGTAGTCATGAGTCAAACACGGATTAAAATCTTCTCTTCGTTACAATTAACTCCCTGTAAGCTGAAAACATACCTAAGTATTGCTTTAGTTTGCGCTCCCTTTTACACAAATGCCAATGAGTTTTGTTTGTTTCAATCTAAAACAGTTGATTGAGGTGGATAATAGTATGCCGAAAATAAATGTTGGTTTAGCTGTAGGTGGGAATTTTAAAATTAAACATTTTTAATTTAGTTACATAAAGGTATTAGCTCATTTAGAAATTGCACAATGAATTATCAGGAAGGATTATATGCAAAAGTCATTAGTTGCTGTATTGGTTACATTATCATTAAATTCAGGGATTACTCTGGCAGAAACTGTCGGAACTAAAGGAGAAAGTGTAGCCCAAAAAGATGATTCAACAATTACAACCACTGATCTGGTTAATCGACTTACCGGAAGTGGGATAACAATTACCAGCTCAAACTTTGTAGGCGATAATATTCAGGTTGGGGTCTTCGATAACTTCGGCTTCTTGTTAGACCCAACTGGCGATAATGACTTTTCCAGTGGCGTTATTCTCAGTACTGGTTCAGTCGAGCCGGTAGTCGCAACGGGGGGCTCCAATACTGCAGATAATCAAAGTACTACTATTAGTGGAACGGTTTCATTGGATAATGAGCTAGAAGAATCTGGCTTTGATCATGCAAAGCTGCAATTCACAATTGAGCCTGAGTTTGATACCTTGATATTAGACTTTGTTTTTGGCTCAGAAGAATATAATGAATATGTAAATTCAGGCTTTAATGATAAACTAAAGATCATGGTTGATGGTACAAATTGTGCCCTCACACCCGATAATCAAGCGTTTAGTATAGATACCGTTAACCGAGCAGGGGAGTTTCCTCCTGCAGTGGGAACAGCTGGCCCTTCTATTAACCCAGAATTGTTTATAAATAATGACCCAGGAGCAAATTCTGGTGAAGTCAGTACCGCAAATTTTACCACTGAGATGGACGGTTTTACTAAAAGAGTTACTTGTCGTGCTTCAGTAACACCAAATCAAGAAGTGAGTGTAATTGTTGGCGTTACCGATGACGGGGATGCAACTCTAGACTCTTGGGCTTTTTTTAGAGCAAAAAGCTTACGTGCAGAGCCAGGTGGTGATTTAGGCGATGCGCCAGACTCTTATCAAACACTTTTATCTTCATCTGGCCCAAGCCATACTATTGTAGAAGGCATACATTTGGGCACTCAGCCTAGCGGTGATATTGACGGCTTTCGTGATGGTTTTGATGATAGTAATGGTACAGCAAGAGATGATGTTGATGACGGTATTGCCACTTTCCCACAGTTAGACGATACCGATACAACCTATGCTATAACAGCCAATGTAACTTCCTTTAATGGTCAAACTGCTTACATTGGGGCTTGGATTGACTTTGATGGTAATGGGTCGTTTGAAGCCGACGAATTTACTAATCAGATTTCAGACGCTGGTGCTGTTGTAAATGAAGCTACAGATGAAATTGCTGCAGGTACCTACGAAGAAGATATCACCATTGCATGGGACTCTATTCCTGCTGGCACTCAAACAGGAGATAGCTTTGCCCGTATTCGTATTTCTAATACACCTTTAACATCTGGCGACTTTGGTGGCAGTTTTAATTCAGGTGAAGTTGAGGATTATGGTTTTGTTATTTCTGGTGCGGCTGATGCCACAGCACCAGTGGTAACTATTGACGATCCAACATTAGTTACTGCAGCCGATGATACTGCTTATGTTATATCAGGTACGTGTACCGTCGGAGATGGTGTAGTTACTGTTGTAGTAGATGATTTTGATGGTACGCCTTCGGGTATCACCAGCTCGCCTATTTGTAGCGCAGAAGGTATTTGGACCGCTACATTTGATGTTTCTAGTATTAATAACGGCTTCGGCCAAGTGATTATTAATGCCTCACAAACAGATAAAAATAGCAATGTAGGCAATGCAACACAAAAAGCAGCCGATAAAGATAGCACATCAGCAATAACTTTGAATAACTTAGGTAAAGCGACAACAGAAAATCAATTCGCATATACAATAAATGGTAGCTGTGTTGACGCTAATACCCCTGTAACAGTGTTAATTTCTGGCTTACCTTCAAAAACTGCGGTATGTGCAGATGGCTCTTGGCAGGCAACTTTTGATGTAAGCCCTATTGCAGATGGTACTGGAGTAATTGTTGCAGATGCCAATGATAGCTCTGGTAGTGCCGTACAAAAAAATGCAGATAAAGATACTACTGGCCCAGCATTAACTTTAAATTCATTAACTGCTGCTAATGCTACGAATCAGGCTAGCTATAACGTAACTGGCATGTGTGAAAGTGCTGGCACAGAAGTATCTGTGTATATACCAGGTGCAACGCCTGAGCGCCAGCGTGTTACTTGTAATGCTGGTATGTGGACGGCTACCACTAATGTCACTGCCATTGCAGATGGCACTGATGTTATTGCCGTATTTGTTGAGCAAACCGATTTAAGTGGCAATAACTCAGCAGTTGATGACGAAGCAAATAAAGATGTGGTATTACCTACAGTTGTTATTAACGCTTTAACAGTAGGTAACAATGCAAATCAAAATAGCTATCCTGTAAACGGCACATGTACCATTGGCGATGGTGATGTAACCGTTGCTGTTGCTGGCGCTACGCCTGCAAGCCAAGCGGTAAGTTGTACTGGGGCAGGTACATGGAGTTCAACATTTAATGTTAGCGCGATTGCAGATGGCACTAACGTAATTGTTGCTGATGCAAACCAAACTGATACCGCGGGTAATACCGGTAATGCTACTCAGCAAAGTGCGAATAAAGATATTGTACCTCCTACCGTGAGTATTAATGCCTTAAACGATGCAAATGCCGCTAACGCTAGTACTTATACTGTAAGTGGTAGTTGCTCTGTTGATGATGGTAATGTCACCGTGTTTATTGCTGGGGCAACACCCGCTAATCAGCCCGTAAGTTGTTCGCCTGGTGGAACTTGGACAGCCACTTTTGATGTAAGTGCGATAGCAGACGGAACTAATGCTATTGTAGTTGATGCAACTCAAACTGATGCTGTTAATAATACAGGAACTGCAACACAGGCGACTGCAGATAAAGATATTATTGCACCGAGTGTTGTGATTAACGCACTCAGCGATGCTAATGCCAGTAATGCTTCGGCGTATGTGATTACGGGTACGTGTACGATAAATGATGGTAACGTAACCACTTCAATAGCTGGTGCAACCCCGAGTAGTCAAGCAGTCGCCTGTTCCGCAGCCGGAACATGGACTGCGACCTTTAATGTTTCGGCAATTGCAGATGGCACCAATGCCATTGTTGCCAATGCAAACCAAACTGATGATTCAGGTAATACGGGTAATGCGGTGCAATTATCAGCAGATAAAGACACGGTTGTTCCGGCAGTGACGGTAGATCCTTTAGTTGAAGTTAATGCCAATAATGTAACTACATATCCGGTCACGGGTACTTGTTCAATAGGAGATAGTAATGTTGTTGTGATGCTAGCGGGAGCAAGCCCTGCTAGTCAAAGTGTAGTGTGTAATCCAGATGGAACGTGGAGCGCAACATTTGATGTCAGTGCAATTGCAGACGGTGAAGACAATATTGTTGTTAATGCGAACCAAACCGATGCATCGGGTAATACAACCACAACTGCTAACCAAGCAAGTGATAAAGATAGTACGCTACCCGTTGTTGTAATTGATACATTAGTCGATGGCAATATTGTTAATAAAGCGAGCTACCCTGTAACCGGTACCTGTACTATAGGGGACGGTAATGTCACGGTCGATCTTGTTGGGGCTTCGCCTAGCAGCCAAGCAGTTACTTGTAATCCTGATGGCACATGGAATGCTACCTTCGATATAAGCGCAATAGCTGATGGCACAGATGTAATTGTTGTTGATGCCAACCAAACTGATACCTTTGGTAATATAGGCAATGCTGCACAACTCACTGCAGATAAAGATGAAGACCAACCTATTGTGTCTATCTTAAATGCGCCTGCCACGGTCAACAATACGAATACCTTTGTACTGACCTTCGAGTTTAGCGAAGACGTTGTAAACTTTGATGTCAGTGATGTTGAATTCACAAACTCTACTTTAGCGAATTTCACAATAATTGATGGCAACACTTATACCGTTGAAGTTACACCTGATGGCGGCGGCGATGTAGCAATTAGTTTAGCGCAAGGTGCAGGCCAAGACTCAACCGGAAACGATACGAACGCGACGTCAGTTGTGGTTATTTTTGACCAAGATAGTGATGGCATTAGTGATGAAGATGAAATTGCCCTTGGCCTTGATCCTACCAGTAACGATAGCGACAAAGATGGTATACCAGATGGTTCTGAAGTTGGTGATGTAAATAATCCTAATGACAGTGATGGCGATGGTGTAATAGATGCAATTGACCCAGATGACGATAACGATGGTATAGCAACAGCAAATGAAGATGCTAACCTCGATGCAGACAATAACCCTGCTACAGGTATAACTGATAGTGATGCTGATGGTATAGCTGATTATTTAGATACTGATTCAGACGGCGATAACATTACCGATGCGAATGAGGCAGTGGCAAGCGGCAATGATACCGACAATGACGGTATTGATGATGCGATTGATGTTGACCAAACCGGCGGTGTTGATACCAATGGTGATGGTGTTGATGACAATGTTGTAGCAGCGAATACCGATGGTGATTTAGCCGCTGATTATCTTGATATTGATAGTGATGGCGATGGCATTCCTGATTTTTGGGAGTCTGGTGCTTTAAATGTTGATTCTGATATGGACGGCATTGACGATGCTTTCGATGTAGATATTACCGGTGGTACAGATGCTAATGGTGATGGTATTGATGACAATTCGTCCCCCGCAAATAGTGATACTGACACTGCTCCAGATTTCCAAGATCTAGACAGTGACAATGACGGTATTTCGGATGCCATTGAGTCGGGTGCTCTCGGAGTAGACACTGACGGCGATGGTATTGACGATTACTTTGACGTTGATGAAACCGGCGGAATTGATGCGAATGGTGATGGTATTGACGATGCAGTAACGCCAATTGATACTGATAACGATGGCATACCAGATTTCAAAGACCCTGATAGTGATAATGATGGCTTACCTGATGTTCTTGAGAATGGTGCCACAGGTGTAGATACCGATGGTGATGGTATCGATGATGCCTTTGATGTCGACCAAACTGGTGGTGTTGATAGCGATGGTGATGGTATGGACGACAATACCAGCCCATACGCACTAGACTCAGATGGTGACGGTACACCTGACCATTTAGATTCCGACAGTGATAATGACGGTATAAACGATGGCGTTGAAGCAGGTTTGAGCGGTAATGATACTGATGGTGATGGTATTGATGACAGCTTAGATGTAGACCAAACCGGCGGCACAGATACTAACCTTGATGGTATAGATGACAACGTTGCACCCGTTGATACAGATATGGACGACAGTCCTGATTATCTCGACCCCGACAGCGATAATGATGGTTTACCAGACGTTTTAGAAGGTAATTCTGATACTAACATGGATGGTACTCCTGACTATTTAGATACTGATAGTGATGGCGACGGCATAGATGATGGTGTTGAGTCTGGTGCAGCAGGTATCGATAGTGATAATGACGGTATAGACGATGCATTTGATGTAGACGAAACCGGTGGCGTTGATGCTAATAATGATGGTGTAGACGATAATATTGCTTTGCCAGATAGCGACGAAGATGGCAGACCTGACTTCCAAGATAGCGATATAGATACAGACGGTGATGGTATTCCTGATGTTGTCGAGGGGAATGGCGATATTGATGGCGATGGTATTCCAAATTATTTAGACACTGACTCTGATGGCGATGGTATCAACGACTCTGATGAGGGAATTGGCGATATCGATGGTGATGGTATCCCTAATTATTTAGATACCGACTCAGATGGCGATGGTATTCATGATGCTTCTGAAGGCAATGTTGACTCAGATGGTGATGGAACACCTGATTACCTGGACCTTGACTCTGATGGTGACGGAATAAGCGATGCAGATGAAGGTAATGGTGATACAGACGGCGATGGAATTCCTAATTATTTAGACGATGACTCTGATGGTGACGGAATAAGCGATGCAGATGAAGGTAATGGTGATACCGATAGTGATGGTGTTCCAGATTACTTAGACAATGACTCTGATGGTGATGGCATTAATGACTCAAACGAGGGCAACGGTGACAGTGACGGTGATGGCATTCCAGATTATTTAGATAGTGATTCTGATAACGATGGTATCAATGATGCTGATGAAGGTAATGGTGATTCCGATGGAGATGGTATTCCTGATTACTTAGATAGTGATTCTGATGGCGACGGCATTAGCGACGCTGATGAAGGGGCTGGAGATAGTGATGGCGATGGAACACCTGACTACTTAGACACTAGTCTAGATGAAGATGGTGACGGTATTCCTGATATTGTTGAAGGTACTGGCGATGACGATATGGATGGTATTCCAAATTATCTAGATACCGACTCTGATAATGATGGCATTGTCGATGGTTTTGAAGCAGGTAATAGTGGAGTCGACACTGATGGCGATGGCATAGATGACAGCTTCGATGTCGACCAAACTGGTGGTGTAGACACTAACGGTGATGGTATTGATGATGATGTATTACCAACAGACTCTGATAATGATGGTGTAGCTGATTATATTGATGTAGATAGCGATAATGACGGTGTTCCAGATGTTGTAGAGTCGCAGCTAAGTGCAATCGATTCAGACTCAGACGGTATTGCTGATCAATATGATGTAGATGCAACTGGTGGTGCTGATTCTGATGGTGATGGTATTGATGACGTCTTTGATGTTGATGTTACAGGCGGTTTTGATGCTGACGGTGATGGTATTGATGATGCCTTACTTACCTTCACTGATACTGATGGTGACGGGATTGCCGACTACTTAGACCTAGACAGCGATAACGATGGTATTAGCGATGGTGTTGAAGCCGATGTTAGTGGTGTTGACGCCGATATGGATGGTATTGATGATGCATTTGATATCGACTTTACCGGAGGCATGGACGTTAATAACGACGGTATAGATGATGATATCAATTTAACGGATACTGATGGAGACGGTATTATAGATATGCATGATCTAGACAGCGATAACGATGGCCTGTTAGATACTCAAGAAGCTGGTGTTACTGACGAAAATGGTGATGGCTTTGCTGATGATCCTAATGTGTTAGTCATAAGCCCAATAGATACAGATGGTGATGGAACACCTGATTATCGCGACCTAGACAGTAATAATGATGGTGTTTTTGACATTATTGGCACACCGGGTTCTGGCTTAGATGTAAATAACGATGGCATGATTGACCCTGCAGATGATATTGACGGTGATGGGATTTATGACAGCTACGACGCTAACCCAGGTGGTCGAGGCACTAGCCCTGGCACAGATGATGATGGGGACGGAATACCATCACATGTTGACAAAGATGACGATAATGATGGCATCGCAGATATAGTTGAAGGCGTAGGCGATAGTGACGGTGATGGAATACCAGACTATTTAGATGTTGATAGTGATAATGATGGACTACCAGATGCATTTGAAGCAGATAGACCTGCACCTACAGGTCTGGATTCAGACGGCGATGGTATCGATGATGCCTATGATGTAGATACTACTGGGGGTATAGATAATGATGGTG
>OJFX01000974.1_pt1 | contig 10430 bp, 6 predicted proteins | sample 1594171 | NCBI WGS metagenome assembly OJFX01 (sample SAMN05416840, study PRJEB24817) | seawater metagenome | isolation source: Sea water | place: Canada:Atlantic | collected 2013-07
AGAGACAGCGCAGGGGGCACATGGACCCGGCAGCGGGGGCCATTCAGCCCAGTGCCAGATTCCCAAAGGCCTGCTAGCGTGATCTGGGTCGTCCCTTCACGGCCTGAACCGGGTCCGTCGACGCGGGCCGTTTCGGCCATTGGTGGGACTGTGGTGCACGCGCTCACACGCGTGGGCCCAACCGAGACTCTTTCGTGTTTGCTCTCCTGGCGGCGCGGCCCCCTGGGGACGCTCCGCACCCATCGTCCCCTGCCACTATTTGTCATGGCTATCAGAACGACCGGTCGGCGCGTGATCGCTTCGGCCCTTCTCCTCCTTGTGGGCTCCTCGTCTGCATTCGCCGCTGCACCCCAAGTCCCCAAGACGGACTTCGTCTTCATCGTCGATGCTACGGGTTCCATGGGCGGCGAGATCGCCGCCGTCCGGGCCGGGCTATCCGGCTTCGTGGCGGGACTCAACGCGTTCAACGTCGACCCGCGCTTCGCCATCGTGCTCTACGGCGGCGCCCCTGAGCTCGTGCTCGACTTCACATCGGACACCGCGCTAGTCCAAGCAGCCTTCGGGATGATCAGCGTCGGTGGTGCGGTGAGCGGGTTCCAAAACAACCACAATGTCAACCCAGAGTCGGGGCTCGAAGCGATTCGTCAGGTCCTCGGACAAGCGATAGAGCCCCTCAACACCGACAACCTCCCCGGGCACAGTGGCGTGCTCGACTATCGTGTCGACGCGCGGAAGAACATCATCCTCGTCACGGACGAGGACTCGGACCGGCCATTCCACGTGGCCAACCAGTTCCCCGGTCAAGCCGCCAACGAGCCGCCATCAGGCTGCCCGGGCCTTGATGCCGCCTGGCAGGCGGAGGTCGATGCGACCGCGTCGGCTGCCATTAACCAGGCAGCATTCGTGAACCTCCTGGTGAATGCCGGCGACCAACCCTCCACCTGCCAGTACGGCGATCCTTCGAGCGATGTTTCGGATGTGGATCTGCTCAACTTCGACGCCGCCGGGACCTTGGCCAACCTCGTTGCCGCCGGTTTCGGAGACTCGCTCGAGGGACAACTCCTGGCTGCGGGATTGGTCGGCCGAGCCTTCAGCATTAACGATGTCAACGATCCGACCTTCGTGAACAACTTTTTTGCCGCCAAGGTGGAGGAGAACAACCCGTTCTTCTTCTGCGTCGGTTCCGGCTGTCCCTGCGGCAATGACGCTCCGAGCCCCATCGCTGGGTGCGCCAACTCGACGGGCCAAGGAGCGTTGCTCGCTGCGACGGGTTCGGTCAGCGTGTCGAACGACGACCTCGTGTTGACCGTCTCGGACATGCCCACCAACCAGTTCGGCCTGGTACTTCTCGGTCCGGGGTCTCAATCCTGCGTGACCCGCAGCGATGGCTTCCTCGGAGTCCAGCCTGGGCCACCGGGTAGCATCATGTTCCTGAGCGTGGAGAGCAGTGGGCCAAGCGGCACCTTCTCGGCTGGCCCCAACCTCGTGGCGGACGTTGCGTCGCAGTTCGGCTCGATGGGCATGATCCTCTCGGGCGACACCTGGTTCTTCCAGGTCTATTACCGCGACTCCTTCGGGAGCAGCCCTTGCGGCGGCGACGCGAACTTCTCGAACGCCATCGGGGTGCGCTTCTCGAACTGACCCGTATCTCGCCAAGCCTGCCCCTGCGCCCGCTCCGGCTCCGCCGGGCCGGGCGCTTTTCGTAGGCAGAATCGTGCGCCCCTCGGCCGGCTGGCCTCAGCCCATGAACTGCGAAATCGGCCCCTTCTGGTCGATCCCGAACTTGTCGAGCCCGGTGTCCAGCGCGCCAAAGTGCTCCACGGGGTTCCCATGGGCGTTGAGCAGCGTCGTGTAGAAGTTGCCCAGGGTCTTGTGCCCCTCCGCGCCGTACTTCGGAAGGCGAATGTAGCGGCGACCGAGCTCCAGCTTGCAGTTGTCGCCAGCCAGAATGACAAACGGGTACTCCGTGCCGTGGCTGTGGTGGGTCTCGCCACCGTCCGGGAAGTAACACACCATCGTGTTGTCGAACATCGTGCCGCCGGCTTCGGGGACCGACTTGAGGCGTGTCACGATGCGGTCGACGAGGGCCATGTGATGGGTGCGGGCCCGGGCGCGGATCTCGGTGGCTTCGACGCCGCCGAAGGGCTTCCCGTGTCCCACGTCATGCATGTTGACCTTCTCCCCTTCGATGCCCTGGATGCCTGTGTAGATATGGCCGAGCTCGTCGACGGTGAACGCGACCACATTGGTGAGCCCCGAGATCAACGCGCCCAGCAACACTTCGGAGTGGCCGATCTGCCGCTCGATGGTCGTCATCTCCCCGCTCAGGGCCGTCTCATCGAGCACGGGTACGTGCTTGGCGATGCGGTCCGCCATGCCGTCGATCTTGCGGTTGCGCTCGCGAATGGCCTGGATGGAGTCCGCGTAGCCCTTCACCTTGGCGAGCTCGACCCCGGCAAGCTCCTTCAGCGCGCTGGCCTCGTTCCGCCCGACGAACTCCAAGAGCTTGCGCTCGAGCTCGTAGCGCGTGCGCGCGCTCGCGTCCTCGGACACCGACTTGAAGAGCTCATCGAGGGCGACGCGCGGCGATCCGAAGGCGTAGTTCGGCTGCTGCGGCCCCCGCGCCGAGAAGCCCGTCGCGATGCCGTCGAGGCTGCCCCGTGCGTTGCCGCCTCCGAGTGGGAAACATGCCAGCTCGATGTGCTCGGCAGGGGAGGGGAAGAGCTTTGCGAGCTCGAAGTCGACGGTTGCCCAGGCAATGGAGCTCACGCGCTCGTTGGCCTTGAAGACACCGAGCGAAGAACACCACGAGTGGTGCCCGGTCGTGCACATCTTGCCCGAGAGCCCCTGCAGGAGCGTGAGCTGGTCCGTATGCCGGGCGATCGGCTGCATCCACGCTGGAAGCTCGTGGCCGTCCAGGTCGACCTCAAACGCCTCCTTGCGCTCCTCTTTGGTCTTCAGCGCTTCATCAAAACTCGGCGGCACCATCACCTTGGGCCAAAGACCGTTGCCCCGGTGCATGAACACGAAGCGCATCGGCGGCCGGTCCAAGTTCGACAAGAGGCTGGACGAGCCAAGGAAAGGGAGCGCCCCGGCGCTGAAGAGGCTGGTCCTGAGGAAGTCGCGTCGGGTCGTCATGGTCAGTTGCCCGCTCCTTTGCGGAAGCGGAACGAGTCGGATGTAAGAAGGGACACGATCACCGCGCGGAAGCTCCCGCCGCTCTCCAGATAGGCCTGGTCGGCGTCGACGAGGGTTTGGGAGTCGGACAGGGTCTCATTCCGTCCAAGGTAGAAGCGGAAGGCGTGACGAATGATCGACTGCCGTGCTCGTTGGGATTGGACCAGTCGCTCGATCAGCTCAAACGGACCTGTGACCTCGCCGTCGAGTTCCGGGTCCCCGGTTCCGTCCAAGCGCCCGGTCGTGACGACGGGCGCGGTCGGGTACTGGTCAAACGTCGTCTTGCCGTTGCCGCGCTTGATCAGGTTGTCCGGGTGCTCCAGTGTCTCGACGGTCCGGAATCGGCCAAAGTCATCGAACGCTTCGAACGGCAGACCGAGGGGGTTCATGTGCTGGTGGCAGCGCCAGCACTCCTGTTCGCCCGTGATGTCCTCGACGCGTTCACGGAACGTCCGGTGTGGGTCGTCAGGGACCTGTGCATCCACCGTGATGGGGATGTCGGGCACCCGGCCAGCCAGTAGCTTCTCGCGGATCCAGCGGCCGCGCCGAACGGCGTCGGGGTGGAAGTTCGTCGAGTGCGCGATCAGCCAAGAGGGATGGGTCAGCACGCCCATACGATTCTCAATGCGGAAGGGCTGCTCGGCCGGGTAGTGCCAGAACGTCTTGGGCTCGACGTCGCCGCCGCGGTACTTCGTGGACTTCCAATGGCCGTAGCGGCCAATCGACGGGGTGGGGGGCAGGTTGTAGAGCGGGGCGTGGTGGAAGGTGTAGCCGTGGGCCCAAGGGACCGTCGTGAACGGGTCGAGGCCGCGGCCGAAGGTCTCCTCGAAGAAGTGCATGTAGTTGACGAGCTCGCCTGGACGTGACGCGTCCTTGACCTTCATCGACTTCTTGCTCTTCAGGAACTCGAGATGCTCGCCGAGCACCTTCTCGGGTTCGGTCTGCCACGGCGTGTCCTTCAGGCGCTCGTAGGCCTCGCGCCACTCCTCGAGGATCTGGCGCCCCGTTTCGTTGTCCTTGTCGTGGTAGACAAAGAACTCGTCGGACGTCAACAGCCGGGCGAATACGTCCGCGTCGTGCTCGACGGCGCGCGTGACGATTCGGTCGGTCTCGAGGATCAGTCGCCCCGGCGTTGCGGTGGTGCCGCGGCCCGGGTTTCTGTAGACGCCGCCGCTGCGCGGGGGATCCTTGAACACCTTCGTGGCAGCCGGATAGCCAAAGAACTCCCGGAAGAACCGGACGGTGCGCGGGTGGCTGGTGACGTTGGAGCGGAAGTGCTTCCCGTTTAGGGAAGGGTCGATCTGTCCCCGGTAGTAGTCCGCGTCGTCGAGTAGCCGCCGCACTTCCCGTTCGAAGTCTGCCTTGGAGTTCAGGCGCCCCTCGTCAGCGGCCGCCAGCAGGGTGGGGTCCGGACGCCGGTCCCCGAGGGCGTACGAGATTGCGTAGGCCGCCTCCCGTGCAGAGAGCGTCTGGCGCCCGTGCTCATCTTTTGGACCGTCCCCAAATTCGAGCCGGTAGACGAACTCCGACTCGAGAAGCACGGCGACGAGCAGCTGCCGCAGGCCCGCCTCGTTCCCACCGAGTTCTACCGACGCGCGGGTCAGCTCAAGGTATCTCGTGAACTCTTCGGGCGTGGGCTCACGCCGCAGGACGCAATCGAACTGCTCACGCACGGCTGCGCGGATCTGGTCGTCGCTAGCGGCCACCCCAAGCCCCAGCATGTCCGTGAATGGCTGATAGGAGGCAGGCACGGAGCGAGGCGCCCAGCGGTCCTTGGGGTTCGGGAACGCGGGCTTCTCACCGCCCAGCTTGCGCGCCATGAGGATCTGACGATCCGCGATCCAGCGGGAGTTGCCCAGCATCACCAGCAGGTCGCCCCCATCGAGGGCGTCGAGGTCGTAGTAGCGGACCCCCGACTGGTCGGTGAGCAGGAACGGGTTGGTCACCCCGACGAACGAGCCGTGTTGTTTGTTCGTGCGGTCGCGCCCCTCCAGCTTGAACACGTCCATCACCCGCTCGTGGAAGATCTGAGGACTGACAAGCCAGCGCCGTGCAGGCGTGGAGGCCGGCCCATGGCTCTTCCCCGAGAACAACTGCTCGTGGTCGACCAGGTTGCCGTAGTGGGGGTAACGCAGCTTGTCTTTGAGCGCAGCGTCCCCGGCACCGTCCAGGCGCCCATCGACCCAGCGCAGCAGCTCGGCCCGCTCCACCTCGCTCGGCTGCGGCTCTCCGCTCGGTGGCATCTCGTCGAACTGAATCACCTCGCGAAGGGTGCGCAGCAGCTCCTCGCGATCTTCAGTGGCCAAAGACCCTAGCCCATCAAATGGCACCTCGCCCTTCTGTGCGTTTGGTCCGTGGCACTTAGCGCAGTAGGCGTCCAGCACCGCTTGAGCTTCCGCGGGCACGATATCTTGAGCGCCTTGCGATTCGGGCTTAGCCGGCTCTTGACCAAGGAGCAAGGAGCTCGAGAGCAAGGTCAACAGCAGGAAGGCACGCATGCGTCGAGTCTACGTTCACCGGTCGAACTCCGCCCCGATTGGGTCCAAAGTGAGCCGCGCATGCAGCGGCGTTACTTCGTCAACGTTCCCACGGTGGGCCAATACACGGAGCGCGTTGGAAGAAGTGTCCGGGTGACTGGGTGCGCCCGATTGTCGCCCCTCGGAGCGAGCGGAGGGTGCGGTCGAGGGCGCAGCACAGAACACCCAAGGCCGGTCGGTCAGAGCGGGTCGTCCGTCCTGTGAAACAGTCGGCAAGCGTTGTCGTAGAGTGCTCGACGGATCGGCTCCCCGCACCGGTCTCTGACGATCTTCTACCCCACGACCATGCATTCAAAAGCCCTTCCGGTTCTCACCCTTCTGCTGTTCGCTTGCGCCTCGAGCGGCTCGGGGACCTCGATCAAGCCCACTGAAGAGCGCTCCGAAGAGTCTGTCTCCGTGGGACCACAGTTCTATGAGGTGCGAGGGAACGGCGCCTTGGCTTACCTCTTTGGCACGGTGCACCTCAGCGACGATCGAACGAAGACTCTCCCAGCGGCTGTGGACGCTGCTTTCGAAAGCAGCAACACGCTGTACGTTGAGATGAAGCCCGGCATGATCGGGGCCATGCAGATGCTCAAGTTGGCAACTCTCCCCAAGGGCACTTCGCTGGATAAGTTGGTGGGCCCGGAAATCTGGGAGAGGGTCGGCGACCGCTACGAGCAAGCGGGACGGTCAAAGGATGCCACCGACACCATGATGAATCTGGCACCTTGGGTGCTCCTCAGTGAGATCGCGTTTCTGGACATCCACGCCGATGACGCACCGGTGCTTGATCGAGTCTTTTCCATCCGAGCGGAAGAAGACGGAAAGCCCATCCATGGACTCGAGACCGTGGGCCAGCAGCTCAAGATGTTCACGGACATGCCCCTCGGGGACCAGGCGATTTGGTTGGGGAGGCTGCTTGATCTGCTCGACGAATACGATGCAGAGGGGCGCAGCATGGGGACCGAAACCCTGGACGCCTGGGCAGCCGGGGACGCGGAGAGTCTCTACGGCCTCCGCGAACAGGTGTTTAGCACAGTCCCCGGAGATCGAGCCTCCATGGAGCGCGAGCTCCTATGGGTTCGAAACGAGCGATTCGCAGACGGGATTGATGAGGCCCTCTGTGCAGCACCGGGGGATGTGGCCTTCGTCGCCGTGGGGGCGATGCACCTTCCGAATCCACCGGAGGTCGACGTGGCGACCGAGCGAAGTCAGGGGGCACCGCGCCGCCTTGGCCTCGCCGAGCTCTTGAGCTTGCGAGGCTACAGCGTCAAGCGCCTTCATCCCGAGTCAGGGCTCTAAGCCTGTCCCTGGAGTACGGAGCAGCGCTCCTCACTCCAGGGGCCCCTCAACCAAAGGACCTCGCCGCCTGTCACCGGATGGCGGCTGCAACCTATCTCGGCCGGTTGGAGGGGCGAAAAAGGTGGGTGCAGTGCGTAGGAAGCGGGTGCTTGGTGGCGAATAGCGCCGGTGTGCAGGGCTGGTTACGTTGCGGTTTGTTCCGGGCCCGTGTTGTGTTCGAAGGGTTTCGAATACGCGCGGCCTGACCCCACGCTCCGGTGAGCCCCATGAAGATGCGTCCCGTAAGATCTGCTGCTCTGCTCTACTTTGCTTGCTCCGCGGTCACGTTCGCACAGGGCTCGATCGAGCGTGAGTTGACCCGCACGGTCTACGATGCCAACACGCTTGATGCTGGGCCGGTCACCACGAGTCACTTCGTCGGAAGCCCCTCCGGTGTGGGCATTGCGAACGACCTGGCGGAGTTGCCCGCGCTAGCGGGGGTCTCCCTTGCGGAGGTGCAGGTGGACGTGACGCTCCTTATCGTCGCCGACTTCCGGGTCCGGGGCTTGGATCCTGCGGGCACCTACTTGCTCGGGACGACCGAGGTGAACTTCGGCGCGTGCAATGCGATCTGCACCTGGGGGCCTTTGGATGTGACTTCCGGGATCGGCGTGAGCTTCGGGATCCCGGCGAGTCAACCGCCCCTCGCGGCGGGAGAGGTCCGTGACTTGAGCCCCGCTATCCTCGCCACGGGTGCGTCCGCAACGTACGCGCCGGGACACCCCAGCTGGGCGGCGGTGGTGGCGAACCCCGACTTCTATGTCAACGTGGGGCACTCGGGCCTCGACTGGAATGCCGCCAACGTCACCGGGGCTCCTACCCAAGTGGCGATGGAGAGGCAGGAAAGCACGACCATCGCGGAAGCGGACCTGACCGTACGCGTGCGGTACGACGAGGCCCCTCTTTTTGCGACCTGTGTGGCGCCTCCCAATGCGACGGGAGTGCCCGGACAGGTGTCCGCCTTCGGTTCGCTTGAGGCCGGCCAGGACTGGCTGATCATCCGCGGGAGGAGCCTACCGGACTCGCAGCTCGCCGTTCTGTTCGTGGGAACACAGAACGCTTTTGTGCCCTTTGCGAACTACAACCTCTGCGTTGGTGGATCCGTCACGAGAGAAGGTCTCCCCACGGTGTCCTCGGGGGGGATTGTCGACTTTGACATCGACCTCGCGGGGCGCATTCGAGGGGACAGCGTGTACCTCCAGGTCTTCCATCGAGATCCGGTCCTGGGGGTTGCGGCGACGTCAGCCTTCTCCTTCTTCGTGGAGTAGGGGGCAGTTTCCGAACATGCCGGTAGCGCGTGCCGGCGACGGAGCGTCGGGGCTGAGCGAGGCGTCAGCCTCGACCCCGCCCCCTCGTCAAGGATTCGACGCAGCGAGCGCGGCGCGCGCTCGCCCGAGGGCTGGCCCGTGGGGAAATCCAACGCGGTAGCTCGCCGAAGGCCAGTAGTGGGCTCCGTGGTTCGATGGCTCGGCCGCCAGGGCACGTTTCAGAAGGTCCCGGCCCAGCGCGCGGTCTATGGCTCCGGGCGCGGCGATCAGGACCTCACCCACCTGGACAAGGTGCGGAACGAGTTCTGCGGCTGCCAGGGGGTGCAGCGCGCCGTCCCGTTCCTCGCCGGCCCTCAGCTCCGCGGCGAAAACCCGCGCGTCCACAACGGGGGTGGCGCTATCGCGTACGAGATTGGCCAGGGAACCGAGGTAACCCAGGGTGTCGGCGCTGCGCGCCAGCGGGCCGCGTTTCCGGCCCCAGGTCCCCGAGTCGGGTGATCCTTCGACGCGGCGGTACTCCCAGGCTGTGGCGTGCTCGAACGGTTCGTCGATGGCGATGGTCACCCGCTCCGCGCCCAGCCACAGGCTCTCAAAACGCGCGCGCCCGTCGGCGTCGACGAGGCACAGCTCTACGGCGAGCGGCGCTTCGGCACTATCCGTGCGCGCCAGTTCGACCCCGTCGCCGAGGGCGTGCACTTCGATCGGGCGCACGGAGCCGTCAATGCACGCGTCCATGAAGCGGGCGATCGCATCCTGGTACTCGCCGCCATGCTCGAGCAGGCCGCCAGGGGCGTGCCCCGTGTCGGGCTGGGTCCAGCAGGCACTGGGCGCTGCCGCTGCGGCCGCCGCTTCCAGGTGCGTTACCAGGTCCGGATCCCAGGCGCCGGCCACGAACAGGGACGGACAGTCGAGCGCGCCAGCGGTAGCGGTAGGCTCCATGCCGCCGGGCAGCGCGAACGCTCCGACTATCCAAGCCCCGAATGCGCCCAGCTCGCGCCGCAGGTAGCGCCTCGGGCTCAGGGTGTCCTCGACCACCACACCGGCCAAGCCGTCCGTCCTCGCGGCTGTTCGCAGCGCCACGACGGAGCCGAGCGAAGTTCCGAAGAGCACCACGCGTTCGGGGTCCACTTCGGGTCGCGCGCGGACGTGCTCGAGCACGCGCTCCGCGTCGTCGAAAAGGGCGGCGATGCTGACGTCGCCCTTGCTCTGCCCGTAGCCGCGGTAATCAAACAGCGCCACGTGGTAGCCCGCCGCAAACAGAAAGGTGTAGTAGGGGTGATAGAAACTGATGTTCGCCGCACTCCCGTGGCACAGCATCACCGTGCGACCGTCGCTTGCCGGGTTCGCGAGGAACCAGCCGTGCACGCTCGTGCTGCGACCGGTGGCGAGTTCGAAGTCCTCGAAGGCGAGGCCTAGTGCATCGGGCTCAACGAGCCACACCTCCCTCGGCTTGAGGAACGCGTCGCTCAGGTTGCAGCCGCTCGTGAGAGCGATGGCAGCGAGGGCGCAGGCAGCCAGGAGTCGACGGGCGGAGCGGCGGGTCATGGCATCCATGATGCACGAGTGCGGCCGTGCGCGACACCAAGCCGCCATCTAGAGAAGGAGACCTGGGCGCCCTTCGGCGCCCAGGTCTCCACGAATCGGGTCATGGATTGGTGAAGCGTTCGCTACCGGAAGTTGGTCAACGGGGACGTACCGACACCCTCCGTGCCTTCCCGTAGACGGGCACTGGGGGTCAGTCGCACCAGGTGACTTCCACGGCGTCCGTGAAGTTCGAGGAAGCGCCGTCGCGGTACCAGAGCTGGTAGTTCCACGTCTCGCCGACCGCCACTGGGCCGCCTGGCGCAGGGGCCGTCACGTCGACGTAGTAGATGACCTGCCCAAGGAGGTCCGATTGGACGAGGTCCATTCGAACGATCGGGTTGCCGATGCAGATCGTGCCGTTTCCCACGGGAGCCGAAGCTTGCTGGGGGGAGCGCGCCATGAGTCCAAAGGTGTTGGGCGGCATCGAGACGGCGACCAGCGTCAGGTCATTGGCCGCGATGGAGTTCGAGCCGCCGATGAACACGTCGGCGCCCAAGGCTGAGATCGAGTTGGCGTCTCCTTCGCAATAGACGTTGGCGGG
>OJFX01000977.1_pt1 | contig 10379 bp, 6 predicted proteins | sample 1594171 | NCBI WGS metagenome assembly OJFX01 (sample SAMN05416840, study PRJEB24817) | seawater metagenome | isolation source: Sea water | place: Canada:Atlantic | collected 2013-07
CACTGCATATCGTCGGCAGCGTCAGATGTGTATAAGAGACAGGGAGGACGTACCCCACTGGCGCAACGACCTGTGGGCGCACGACCCCCTGCTCGAAAGGCGCCTGATCGCCGAGCACCTGGACCTCAACCACGCGTACCGCACGGGCGCGTCCACGCCCCCATGGCGCCCGTCGTCCATCGCGTGCGACCTCGGTTCCGGCTATCGGCGCATGGCCCGCGCGGCGACCGACTGGGAAGAGGACAAGAGTGAGCTACGTGACCTCAAAGGCAAGCCAACGCTCGAGCAGTTCGTGCAATGGATGGGCCACGGCGCGGTCCTGCGAACGATCCGTGCCCACAGCAACGCCGATTGCAGCGTCTTCGCCAAGGGCGATGTTGCCGCGCTGGACGAGATCTCGGGGGGCTCGCCCTGGTCGTGGACGAAGAGAGGCAACCGGCTCGTGCCGTCCCTGGCTGCCGCCTGCGGAAGCGGCCGGATGAACTGGTTCCTGCTGCGGACGCTCTGGGAGAACGGCGCCCTCGCCGCGGAACCGAGTATCTACCTGCACACCGGATGCGAGGGCGTCTCCCCGCCGGGTAGCCGCCGCCGGGGCTACATGAACCAGGCCTACGGTGTGCGCCAGGGCGCGGAGGCATTGCTCCTCATGGGGCGCGGCGTCGCGCTCATGGGCCGCGCCAAGGTCTTCTACGACGAACCCACGGGCTTCGCCGAGACCCTTGGGGCGGGTGGCACGGTGGGCGACGCCTGGCGCGCGTACTTCGAGGCCGAATCCAAAGCGCACGAATGGGGCCACGTCGGCGGCGACATCGGCCGCAAGCGTTCGTACTTCTGGAGCGTGCTCGGTGACTGGTCCATTCGCCTGGCGACGGCGGCGCCTGATCCAAAGCCCCTCGATACGAAGTGGGAGCGAGTCGACCTGGAGCAGAGCCAGCTCCTCATTCCGTCGACCGCCGAACTGGCCGCCAGCAACGACGTGCCGCTCTCCATTCACTTCCAAGGCGGCGTGTCGGCGGCGAAGAGGAATTTCGCGGCGATGAACGCGGACGGAGTGCTCATCGCTTCCACCCTCTCCGGGCTCTCGGGGGCGTTCTCGAAGCCGTACCAGGATCCCGCGGCCTTCGCGGCCCTCCTGGCGTCCGCCGAGCGGGAACTGTCCGAGCGGGCTGGTCACCCCGTGCGATGCGCCCCCATCACGATCACCTTCTTCAGCGCGGGCTACGGCGCCGTGCGAGAGCTCCTCCAACACCCCGCCCACTTCGATCGCATCGAGCGCCTCATCTCCGCCGACTCGATCTACGCATCGGTCGTGTCCGAGTCCGCCCGCGCGCCCGAGGCCGCCCAGATGGTCGACTTCATGCGCTTCGCCCAGGCGGCCGCCCGCGGGGAAAAGACCTTCGTTCTGGTGCACGGGATGTACGCCACGCCCTATGCCTCGACGTCCGAGTGCGCGGACCTGATCCTCGCGAGCGTGGGGGCACGCCGGGAGCCGTCCGACTGGGTGAACGCCCGGGGCTTTCGCGTGGCCACCGAAGCCCATGCGGGCCAGTTCCACCTCTACACCTTCGACGTCGCCGAGCCCCACATTCACGTGGAGTGCATGGCCATGATCCCCGAGCTCGCCCGAAAGCACCCATGAGCTGACGGCTCCCCACGGGCTGGGTCCAATCCTGGGATCGGACACTGCGAGAGGTCCTGCGTCACATCGTCGACGGCGCCCCGTACCCGGGCCCATCTGCCCCCCTTCGGCTACAGTGAACACCATGATCCGAGCCCTTAGCCTCGCCGCCGCGGCAGCCTTCGTTGGCTGCTCCCATGTGGACACCCAAGGAACCCGCGCCGTGGGCGAACCTGCCGTGCACCACACCCCCACCGTGGACCGAGTCCCCGTCAAGACGTCCCTGACGCTGGACGAGGCCGCCGCACCCATCATCAGCGCAGGCAAATTCGAAACCGCGACCTTCGCCCTCGGCTGATTCTGGGGACCCGACTCCCAGTTTGGGGGTCTGACTGGCGTGCTCCGGACACGCGTCGGCTACGCCGGCGGCACCACGGCCCGGCCCACGTACCGTTCCATCGGCGACCATTCCGAAGCGATCGAAATCGACTTCGATCCGGAGGTGATCTCGTTCAAGGAACTCACCCAGGTCTTCTTCGAGAGCCACAACGCTTGCGCTTCACCGTGGAGCACGCAGTACCGCTCCGCTGCGTTCCCGAGGGACGCCGAACAACGCAGGATCCTCGAGGCGACGAAGCGCGAGGCCGCTGATCTTGCCGGCACGCAGGTGCTCACGGCCATCGAGGACTTCAGCGGGTTCACCCTCGCCGAGGACTACCACCAGAAGTACAAGCTCCGACGCATCGCCCGCGCGGTGAATGAGTTCGCGGAACTCTTCCCCACGACCGAGTCGTTCCTCGGATCCGTCGCCGTCACGAAGGCCAACGCGCTCGTCGGTGGCGCCCTCTCTGCGGGAGCCTTCGGCGGCGACCTGCGCGCCCTAGGGCTCAGCCCCGAGGCCACGGCGGCGGTGGCCCGAGCATCACGCTAGCGCTCCAAATTTCGGGTTCGCGGCACCAGGTCACTGCTCGTAGGAGCGATCGTTCGGAAAGGCAGGGCCCTTCGGCTGCTGGGGCTTCTGTCGGGATTTCTGCTCGGCGCGCCGCCCCTGGTTCTTCGTCGGGCGCACGGGCGCGTCGCCGGTGCGCTTGGCCTCGAGGGCGGCCTTCGGCGCCTTGGCGGGGATCAGGCACTGGGGCCCTGACCCGATCAGGTCCCGGCGTCCCGCTTCCACGAGCGCTTTGTGCACCGTGAAGTAGTTCTCCGGAGCGAAGAACTGCATCAGCGCCCGCTGGACTTTGCGGTCCCGCAGCTTCTTGACCGTCTCGACGGGCTTCATCGACATCGGGTCGAGGCCGGTGTAGTACATGCAGGTCGCGATATCCATCGGCGCCGGAATGAAGTCCTGCACCTGGCGCGGCTTGTAGCCCGAGGCCTTGAGGTACTCGGCGAGCTCGATCATCTCTTCCACGCCCGAACCGGGGTGGGAGGCGATGTAGTACGGCACGAGGTACTGCTCCTTGCCGGCCTTTGCAGACGCCACCTTGAAGCGCTCGGCGAAGTGATCAAACGTGTTGGTCGCCGGCTTCTTCATGTGCTCTAGCACTTTGCCTGACGTGTGCTCTGGCGCCACCTTCAGGTGGCCGCCGACGTGGTGCTCGGCGAGGTCCTCGAGGTACTCATCGTCAAAGCGCGCCAGGTCCATGCGGATGCCGCTGGCGATGTGGACCTTCTTGATCCCGGGTGTCTCGCGAGCCTTCTTCATCAGGCTCTTCGTGGGATCGTGGCTCGTGTCGAGCAGCTTGCACACGGTCGGATGCACGCAGGACGCCCGCTTGCAGATCGCCTCCACCTCGGGCTTCGTGCACCGCATGCGGTACATGTTCGCGGTCGGTCCGCCGAGGTCCGAGATGACGCCCTTGAACTGGGGGTCAGCGGCCATGGTCTCGACCTCCTTCATGATCGACTCCTCGCTGCGGCTCTGGATCGCGTTGCCTTGGTGCATCGTGATCGAACAGAACGTACAGCCCCCGAAGCACCCGCGCATGATCGTGACCGAGTCGCGGATCATCTGGTCGGCGGGGATCGGCTTGCGATACATCGGGTGGCTCATCCGCGTGTACGGAAGGTCGTAGAGCTCGTCGAGTTCGTCCGTCTCCAGCGCTAGCGCGGGCGGGTTCACCACGAGCGTCCGGTCCCCGTGGGCCTGGATCAAACGCGCGCCGTTCTGGGGATTGGTCTCCTGGTGAAGGGTGCGCGTCATCTCGGCGAAGGCGATCTTGTCTTCCTTCACCGCCTCGTAGGAGGGCAGGACGCGGGTCGTCGTCACCGGCTTGCCGATGGGACGCTCGAAGGCGTGCTCGGGCAGCTCGTCCTTCTTGCCCATGAGGTACGCCACGCCCCGCAGGTCGCGGCAGTCACGGATGGTCTTGCCTTCGCGGAGGCGCTTCGCGATCTCCACGATCTGCGCCTCCCCCATGCCGAACCCGCAAAGATCCGCTTTGCTCGTGACGAGCATCGACGGCTTGACCGTTTCGGACCAGTAGTCGAAGTGCGCGATGCGCCTGAGCGACGCCTCGACCCCACCGATGACGACCGGCACGTCGGCGAAGGCCTCGCGGCACCTTTGCGAATACACCGCCGTCGCCCGGTCCGGCCGCAGCCCAATCTCACCGCCCGGCGAGTAAGCGTCCTGGTTGCGACGCTTCTTGTTGGCGGTGTAGTGGTTGATCATGGAGTCCATGTTCCCGCCGCTCACCGCGTAGAAAAGCCGCGGCTTCCCGATGGCACGCCACGCGTCGACGCTCTTCCAGTCCGGCTGGCAAAGCATCGCAACCTTGTAGCCCTCGGCTTCGAGGACGCGACCCAGCAGCGCGTTCGCGAACGACGGATGGTCCACGTAGGCGTCGCCGGACACAAAAACGATGTCCGGCTGGTCCCAGCCGCGGGCCTGGACCTCGCTGGGGGTCATGGGGAGAAAGTCCAGGTTGTCCATGGGCGCGCAAGGTTAGCGGCTGTCCATGCGGAGGGGGTGCGGACGATGGCCGATCCGAAGCCCCGTCCTGACACACCGGGAATGAGCCCCCCGCTGCAGGTGCGACGATCCGGCGTGTGACTCGCCGTTCCGGATAGCCTAAGGGCAGCATGGGCACTCGCACTCGCCCCGCCGCCCTGTTCGCCGCGGCGCTCGCCCTCGCCCTCTTGGGGCCCGTGGCGGCCCAGAGCGTCACTTCGATTCCCCTCGATCTCCCCGGCGAAGACGACGGGGCCTTCACGGCCGCCTTTAGCGCGAGCGGCGCCGAGGTCCTGATCGGGCACCTCAGCTCAGGCACGATCACCCGCCTCGACATCGCGACCGCCACCGTCGTCGACACGGTGGACATCGGCTCGAGCGTCACCATCCTCGCCCTGGACGAGGCCGGGTCCAGGCTGCTCGCGGTGGATGATGTGGAGGACCAGCTCCACGTCCTCGACCCCGGAACGCTCGCGCTCCTCTCGTCGATCCCCCTCGGCAGTATCAGCGGCATCAGCGACCTCCTCGTGGATGACGGAGTCAACCGCGCGCTCATCGTGGGGCGGCCCAACATGGCGGTCGTCGACCTCGGCACGTCCCCCCAGACCCTGCTGGTGGATCTCCCCCAGGGCGTGCCCACCCCCGAGGTCACCCGACGTGTCGTGCTTTCCCCAAGCGGAACCCACGCGACGGTCTTCACCGAGCAAGCGACCAGCGGCAGGCTGGAGACAATTGACCTCGGCACCGGAGCCATCACCCAGACGCTCCAACTCCCCTCGCAGCGCTACATGAGCCTCGTGGCTAGCCCCGACCGCTCGTGCTTCGCCTTGACGACCCGCCGCACCAGCCCAGCCCAGGGAGTTGTCCTGCGCTACGAAACCGCGTCCCTGGCGCTCCTGTCCACGACGCGAATCAACGGCGTCACCAACCTGATATTGAGTGGTCTCCGCGACGATGGAAGCCGCGCTGTGGGCCAAGCGGGGACCCTCGCGCTAGCCTTTCCAGCGACCGATGCAACCCTCGACGTCGGCGGCCCTGGCGTCACCCGGATCCAAACGGGCGGTGCGTTTGGGCAGAGCCCCAACGGCGACCTGTCCAAGCTCGCCTACGCCGAGTCGCCCAGCGAAATCACGGTGGCAGACCTCGGCACCGGCACCATCTCCCGCGCGCCGCGCTCCCGAGCGCTCTTCCCGTTCAAGTCCTTCTGGTCCCGCCAAGGCGACCGCGTGGGTGAGCTCAACCCATTCGATCGAATCTCCGTTTCCAGAACCGCCGGCGGACTGGTCCCCCTGGTAGAAGCCAACACTGGCTTTGGCCTTCAATTCGACTCCCTCGCCGCCCTCGAGCTGAGCGAGGACTACGGCCGCGCCTTTGCCATCGCCACGGATTCGGACCTCGGGGTCTGGGTCGAGCTGGAGTCCGGCTCGCTCTCTACCCCCATTCAGCTCCCCGGAAAGCCCATGGCGACGGGGCAAACGCGCAACGGACAGATGGTCCTGTCCCTGGATCGCGGGCCCCAGCTCGGGGGCGCACTGATCGTCTTCGACCCGGCGACTCCTTCCACCTCGGCCCCCATCCCGTGGGCCGGCCTTGGCATCGAGTTCGCGCCCGCGAAGGATCCGGGTCGGATCTGGATGCGATCGCGGCAGTCCGGCCCCGACCAGCTGGTCCTTATCGACGTGGCCGCCCAGACCATCCTTGCGAGCATCCCCCTCACCGCGAGCCCTTTTCCTGCCCGGCTTGAACCCAGCGCGAGCCGCCAGACGATCGCCATGGACGAAGCCCGCGGGCAGGCCTTCGTGTGCCACCCTGGGCTCTTCACCGTCGACATGGTCGACCTGGTCAATGGCCAGGTCCAGGCGACGATCCCGATCCCGCCCTCGATCGCACCCGGAGCCGAGCGCCTGACCATCGCGGTTTCCCCGGACGGCTCGCGGCTCTATTCGGCCACCGGAGCCCCTTTTGTCCATGCTTATCAGCTGACCGCGCCGGGCTTCCCCCTGCTCTGGAGCCGCTCGATCATCAACGATCTGGGCTCGTTCTTCGGACCGACGCTGCACACGAGCGGCGACGTGGTCTTCACCGATCTCTACGCCCCAGCGAGCCCCGTATCGGGCGGAGGTCCGGGTTTCGTGGCCTTGGACGGGGCCACCGGACAGATCCTCGATGCCGTCGACGTGGGCCCCGTCGCAGGATTCGAGATCCAAGGCGATGACGTCCTGCTCAACCTCGGCACCGCCTTCGGCCTCACGCGATTCGATGGCTCGTCGTTCTCTCCCCCCGAGCTGCATCCCATGACCTCGGGCGCCGCGGTGGAAACCGTCCTCTGGGACGAGAACGGAAAGGGCCTTGCGGCCGGGAGCCAAGGCGCGTTCGGCGGCACCCACTCGATCGAAGTCCTGGACCTCTTTGCTGGTCGCACCCAAACCGCCTGCACCGGCGGCACCCCGAACGCCACCGGCATGCAAACGATGCTCACGGTGAGCGGCTCCCCCTACGCGGGCGGCGTCCTTGAGGTCCGCGCCACGGGCCTGGCCCCGAACGGCATGTTCGGGCTTCTCGTCCTGGGCGACCAGCTCACGGCACCTAACCCAATCCCTGGAAGCCGCGGCAGCCTCTGCCTCGGCGGCCTGCTTGGGCGCTTCAACGGCCAAGTCCAAACCGCCGACGCCTCCGGCGCTCAGTCCTTCGCCGTCAACACCCAGAACCTGCCCACCGCGGCGGGTCCTGCCATGGTCTCTCCCGGCACATCCTGGACCTTCCAAACCTGGCACCGCGACACCCTTCCCACCGGCGGCGCCACGTCGAATACGTCGACCGCCGTGCAGGTCACCTTCCGATGAGCTGAGGGCCCTAGCCCATCCGGGCGCGAGCTTTCCGGAGGTCCTCAAGCTCCGCGAAGACCGCCCACGCGTGGGTAAAGAAAGCCAGGGCAAAGCCCATCCGCAGCGTGCTGAGCATCCCTTCCGCCATGAACATGATGAGGGTGGCCACCATGAGCCCAAAGCCGAAGACGCTCAGCGCCACGGGGATCCACGATTCGATCTTGCGGCCGCTGGACATGAGGGTGCGCAGGACCGCTGCCGCAATGGCTGAAACGAGCCCGAGCCAGAGGGGGACACCGTAGAGGTCCATGGTGAACGGCCGTGCCTTCGCGACATTCCACTCGCCGAGCATCAACTCGTTGCCGAGGGCTCGAATGCCGCCCAGGGGCGTCCGGATGTCGTTGAAGTTGATCTCGATCCAGAACGTTCCGTAGAGCAGCACGAGCGCGGCCACAATGGCCCAGCTCCGCAGGAGAGGTTCGGTGCTCGCCGCGTCGGTCGGAGCGAGGGAAGGCCGGGTCACCTTCGGCGTCGCACCAACAGGCGACGATGGAGTCGGGGGCACCGCGATCCCAGCCGATGCTGGCGTCCTAGCCGCGGCGGCCCTTGACGATGGCCTGCTCGTGCTGCTGCGGCGCGCGGCAGACACACTGGGCCCGCCGGTCGCGCGCGCCTTGCGCTGCGCACGGCGCTGCCTTCGCGTGAGCACAGGGGGCACACTGGCGCCGGCCACAAGATCCCGCTTCAGCTCATCCGCCTCCTGGTACCGGGCGTCTGGCTCATTCTCCAGGGCACGGAACACGACACCATCGAGGTCCTTCGAAGCGCCGCCCTTCTCCGAGGGCGCCACGAATCGCCCCAAGGGCAGTTCGCCGGTGAGCATCTCGTAGAGTACGACGCCCAGCGAATAGAGGTCCGCGCGGTGGTCCACCGTGCCAGCCCCGCGCATCTGCTCGGGTGCCATGTAGTGGAGCGTGCCGAAGGTCTGGTTCGTCTGGGTGAGCCCAAACCCCGTGGGCTCGGCGTCGTTGAGCTTCGCCAGTCCAAAGTCTGCGATACGCACACGCCCCTCCCCGTCCACGAGGATGTTCTCGGGCTTGATATCACGGTGGATTACGCCGAGGGCATGGGCGGTCTGGAGCGCCTCGCACACCTGGGGGATCAGCTCGAGGGCTTCCTTGGCCGTCAGGCGGCCATCGCGCATCAAGTCCCGCAGGCTGGCGCCGTCGACGTACTCGAGCACGAGATAGAAAAAGCCTTTGCCCTCGTCCTCATCCTCCTCGGCGCGCCCAAAGTCGTAGATGCGAACGATGTGCGGGTGGTCCAGCTTCGCGAGCACGCGGGCCTCGCGCTCGAACCGCTCGGCGAAGGACACGGAGTCCTCCTCCGCCGCAGTAGGGCGCAGGACCTTGATGGCCACGAGCCGGTCGAGCTTCTTGTGGCGGGCGCGGTAGACCGCGCCCATGCCGCCCTGTCCCACGAGCACCTGGCACTCGTACACGGGAAGGGCCTTGTTCATCTGCTCGACGGATCGGGCCGTGAACGCCCCTGCCCCCCTGCCGAGACCCGACGACCGCGCCCCCTGCAAGATGCAGGCCCCGCAGGTGCCCTCGGCCGTGAGAGCTGCTCCGCAGCGCGTGCAGAATCGGGGGCCATCGCCGCCAGGGACGGCGGAGGAAGGGGGAGTTGGGGGCGAGCTGGGTTCGTTCATCATTGGGTCCTCACCCCGCCATGGGCGAACCGGGGAGAGAGGTTACAGGGCTCCATGAAAAAGTCCCCGACTTGGCCTCTCTCTATGGGTTCGCTCTTTCCCTAGCCGTTCCAGCACGGTGGGTTGGGGCGTATTCTCCCCGTGCGGGGCCCCGACTGACGACGCCAGGCAAAGGGCACGCCCCCACCGACACTTACGGTGATGCGTGCCCATTCGTCGAAGTCAGCTTGAAAAGTCCATGTCCTTCATCAAGCCGTGCGTGACCCCACGCTGAGGGCCGCCACCAGCAGGCTCAACTCCAAGTCGACCTCCTCCGGATCCGACACCGTCTCGGCGACCGCAGCGCGGATCAGCTCCCTAAGCCGGGCCCGCAGCCTGTGGGCAGTGACTTTGAGCGCACCAAGACTGCAATCGAGCTCCTCGGCCCTCATCGCGTAGGTCTTGGCCCCGCTCCCCCCGTCGAGGGTGTCCTCCAGCGCCTCAAACACGGCGAGCCGCCCGCGGGCCTCGTACTCCCCGCGCAGCTGTTCCTTGCAGGACCGAATGAGCTCCAGGGCCCAGGCCCGGTCGAAGGCCTCCTCCGGCGTAAGGTCATCCACGCTCATGCCACGGTACCGGGCGGCGATGGAACCATCGGCGCTGGCCGCCTCGAGCGATCCCACCACGCCGCCGCCGCGCTTCAGGGCGCGCGCCGCTCGGGCCTCCGTGGACCCGCGATGTTTGAGGGCGCCCAAAAGATAGGTCCGGAACCGTCCCTTCGCGGGGTCCGCCCCGTCGAGGCCCCCACCGCGCTCCACCAGGTCCGCGAGAAGCCCCTGCACCAAGTCCTGGGCATCCGCCTCCCCCAGCCCGCTGCGCCGGGCGTGCACAAAGAGAGGGAACCAGTAAGCCCCGCAAAGCTCGTCGAGCGCCTTCCGAGACTCATCGCTCCCGCCCTTGGTCGCGATGACGAGGGACCAACGAGTGGTCATGAAGCGATGGGGAGTCGTCACGCCGGGAGTTTACCGACGTACCAACGGCCCCTCTATCGGGCCTGTTCGAATCGCCCCGGCTCCCTGTCCAAGAAACTCAACATGGCGCAAGCGCGTTGCGATCGGTGGACATCCGCGGTGCGTGGTCGCAGCACGACCCCGCCGACCCCAGCTAGAGGGCCCATGGGGGGCCATCGGTGTCCTTCGTTCCATCCAGCGAATGCTGCGGAGGGGCGCAGGCAGAACGTCCTTCCGGGCTCTCAGCCCTTTCCATGTGGAGGAATCTAGACGCGGCCAGGTG
>OJFX01000978.1_pt1 | contig 10374 bp, 5 predicted proteins | sample 1594171 | NCBI WGS metagenome assembly OJFX01 (sample SAMN05416840, study PRJEB24817) | seawater metagenome | isolation source: Sea water | place: Canada:Atlantic | collected 2013-07
CTCGTGGGCTCGGAGATGTGTATAAGAGACAGGGACCGAGCCCTAGCCAAGCAACAGCCGAATCATGACCCTTCCGATCGCAGCCATCGCAGGCTTCCTCCTCGCCCTCCCGTGGCCCTGGCTTCTCCTCGGCCTCGCGGCCATCGCCCTCGGCCTTGGCTTCGTTGCCGCTCCGCTGGCCGCATGGACCGTGTTCGGAGCCGTCTGCATGCTCGGCCTCCTCGGCTGGCCTTGGCTCCTCGGCTATGCCGTCGTCATGGCGGTCTTCAATGTCCAAAAGGTGCGCCAGACCATCGTGTCCGGCCCAATCCTGAAGATCATGAAGGCCCTGAAGTTCCTCCCGGTCATCTCGGAGACGGAGCGCACGGCCCTCACCGCGGGCACGGTTTGGATCGACGGCGAACTCTTCAGCGGCAAGCCCGACTGGAACCGCCTGATTCGTGAGCCCTACCCTGACCTGAACGAAGAAGAGCGCGCATTCCTCGACGGGCCCTGCGAAGAGGTCTGCCGCATGACCGACGACTGGCAGGTCTTCCAGGACCGCGACCTGCCCGAGAAGGTCTGGCAATACCTGAAGGACGAGGGCTTCTTCGGCCTCATCATCCCCAAGGAATTCGGCGGCAAGGGTTTCTCAGCCTCGACGAACAGCGCGGTCGTTTCGAAGCTCTCCTCACGCTCCGGCCCCCTCGGGATCACCGTCATGGTGCCCAACTCCTTGGGCCCCGCTGAGCTGCTCACCCACTACGGAACGCCCGAGCAAAAGGCCCACTACCTACCGCGCCTCGCCACCGGTGAGGACATGCCGTGTTTCGCGTTGACGGAGCCCGGCGCGGGATCGGATGCCGGCGCCATGGCTGCCAGTGGCGAAGTCTTCGAGCGCGACGGCGACCTCTGGGTCCGCCTGAACTGGAACAAGCGATACATCACCCTCGCGGCCGTTTCGACGGTACTTGGGCTCGCCTTCCGCCTGCGGGACCCGCAGAACCATCTCGGCAAAGGCGAGGACGTCGGCATCACCTGCGCTCTCATCCCGAGCAAGACCGAAGGGGTCGTGCTCGGCAAGCGCCACGACCCCCTGGGCGTGCCGTTCTACAACTGCCCCACCGAGGGCAAGAACGTTGAAGTCAAGCTCGACGAAGTCGTCATCGGCGGGCGCGGCGGCATTGGCCAGGGCTGGAAAATGCTCATGGAATGCCTCGCCGCTGGCCGCGGTATCTCGCTCCCCGCTTCGGCCACCGCCACGGCAAAAATGATGGCTCGCATCGCGGGCTCCTATGCCGCGACGCGCAAGCAATTCGGCATGCCCATCGGCAAGTTCGAGGGCATCGAAGAGCCCCTCGCTCGGATCGGCGGCAAGGCGTACATGCTCGAAGCCGGACGCCGCATGACCTGCGGCGGCCTCGACGACGGCGCCAAGCCCGCGGTGGTCACAGCGATGGCCAAGTACAGCTTCACCGAGCTGGCCCGCGAGACCCTGACCGACACGATGGACATCCTCGGCGGCAAGGCGATCTCCCTCGGCCCCCGCAACCCGGTGGCCCACGCCTACATGGCGACGCCCATCAGCATCACCGTCGAAGGGGCCAACATCCTGACCCGTACGCTGATAGTATTCGGCCAGGGGGCGATCCGCTGTCACCCCTACGCGTGGGACGAGGTGCAGGCCGTCGAGAAGAACGACACCGCCGGGTTCGACAAGGCCTTCTTCGGCCACGTCGGGCACGTTGTCCGCAATCTCTCGCGTAGCGTGGTGCTCTCGCTCTCCCGCGGGTGGCTGGCGAGCTCGCCCGTCAATGGACCCGCGGCCCAGTACTACCGCAAGCTTTCCTGGGCCTCCGCGTCCTTCGCGACCATGGCAGACATGGCCATGGGCATGCTCGGGGGCGATCTCAAGCGCAAGGAGGCCCTCACAGGCCGCTTCGCCGACGTGTTCTCGTGGCTGTATCTCGGAAACGCCGTCCTGCGCCGCTTTGAGGCGGAGGGCCGGCCCAAGGAGGACCTGCCCTACCTCCACTGGTCCATGCAGACCTGCCTGGCCGAGATCCAGAAGGCGTTCGACGGCATCTTCGGCAACTTCGACGTTCCTGTGGTCGGATGGTTCTTCCGGGGCCCGATCGGCCTTTGGTCACGCCTCAACACGCTGTCCAGCGGTCCCGCCGACAAGACCATGCAAAAGGTGGCCCGCGCCATGCAGGTCCCCGGCGCGCAGCGCGAGCGCATGACCAGCGGAATGTACGTGCCCACGGCCCTCGACGAGACCATTGGCCAGCTCGAGCACGCCCTCGTGCTCTGCACCCAGGCCGATGCGATCACGCGTCGCATGAAGGACGCGGTCAAGAAGAAGAAGATGAACAAGAAGGCGCCCGCCCTGATGCGGGAGGACGCCCTGAGCCTCGGGATCATCTCGAGCGCGGACGCCGAGCTCCTCGACAAGGCGGAAACGGCCCGGGGCGCGGTGGTGGCCGTGGATTCGTTCACCCTCGACGAGTACGCCAAGCGCGGCGCGAACCCGACGGTACCCATGGGGTCCCACGTCAGCGGCGGCGGCAAGTCCTCCGCACCCGAAGATGACAACTCGGATCACCAATCCCCCTCCGGAGACGGTCAGGACGGCACCACCAGCGCCGCCTAGGTCGCACGACTGGCCAAGACTTGCCACAATAGCGGGCCGTGGGCGTTTCGTCCGCGGCCCGTTTGGCTTGGCCTCCCCCCCCGCCTCTGCCAGCGAGCTCCACCAGCCGAGTTGTGGTCCCTACCGCGACTCTCCCCCCAGCTGTTGCTCCCCAACCTAGCTCCCCATGGCAGTCGGCAAAAAGTCGTTCGTCCCGCGCGCACTCCCTATGGCCTGCGCCCTTGGCGCCCTTCTCCCAGGACTCACGTCTTGCTCCATGCTCGGCGGCGAAGGAGTCAAGTGGCCGGAGGACATGACCGGCAAGAACATCGTCGGGATCTCGAGCGGCTGGGCCTTTGTGGAGGCCGACGTCGACCTGAGCAACGGCACGGGCCCCCTGTCCGACCCCATCTTCGGTGGCTCGGACGTCGGTAGCTCGACCACCGACCTCGACCCCGTGTTCGGCATCGGGCTCAAGTACCAGCGCTACCTCACCAACAACTGGATGGTCGGCGTGATCCTCGAGCATCGGATCTTCGATCCGGAGGCGACCCGGCCCTTGGGCGCCGACGTGGACATCGACGATTTCGGGACGAACCACATCATCCTCGACGCCCGCTATCAGTTCGACCCGATCGACAAAGCCGAGCGCTTCCGTCCCTTCGTGGGCGTTCAGTTCGGCTACGTGCCAGAAGTCAGCGCCGACGGGGAGACCCGATATGACGCCATCGGCCCGTTGGGCATCGGCGCCACGACGGAGGAGCTCAGCCTCGAGGGCGACTCCTTCTTCACCCTCGGCTTTGTGGCGGGCGGCTCCTACCTGCTCCGCGAGAGCATGACCCTCGACCTCGGCATCTTCTACGAGTACGCCCTCGACCCCACCGAGGATCAGCTCACCTTGCAGCCCTACCCGAACAACCCGCCCCTCAACGGTGCGTCCACATTCGACGGCGAGCTGCTCGAGTCCGGCATCTACTTGAGCGCCGGCCTCAGCTGGGCCTTCTGATCCTCAGGGATCGGCGATGACCCGCGGGATGTCACTTCCAGAAAGTCGCCACCTGGAGAGAGGACGCACAGGAGGCCCATCAACGGGGACACAGCCCACCGGGAGACTCCGTTCTTCGGGCTACTTCTGCGACCGAAGGAGGGCGCCGAATGCGTCCTCCTCAAGGGGCCGAGAGAGGAGGTATCCCTGGACGACGCTGCATCCGAACTCGCGCAGCTGCGAGAGCTGCGACTCCGTCTCGACGCCGGCGGCCACGGTCTGGATGTCCAGGGCCCGGGCGAGGCTCAGGATGCCCCGGACGACCACTGACGTGCTCTTGCAGAAGGCCATCTCAAGGACCAAGGACCGGTGAACCTTGAGGGCGTCGATTTCGAGGCCACGGATTCCCGCCAGCTGGGCGTCGGACTCGCCGACATCATCGAGGGCCACGGTGACGCCGAGGGCGCGGATCGCCCGCAGGCGATCGTGAACCGCTTCGGAGCTGTGGGAAGCGAGGCCCCGCTCAGGCAACTCGAGCCGTACGAGGGAAGGATCGGCCTTGAAGACCTCGATCCACTGCTTCATCTCATCCACGAAGTTCTCGCTGAAGAAATCCGTGGGCTCGACGTTGAGCGACACCGGGAACGGCAGCACTCCCTCGTGCTGCCAATCGGCGATGGCGGCGATCCCCGCATCGAGAACCCAGCGCTCCACCTGGCTGCGTAGCCCCGCTCTCTCCGCGATGGGAAGGAATTCGGAGGGCCCCAGGGCCCCTAGCTCTTCGCACTCGAGGCGCAGCAAGGCCTCCGCACCGACCAGCTCGTTCGTCTTCAGGTCGTACTTGGGCTGGTAGACGAGCCGCAGACCTGTCCCTGACCTGAGGGACGCCAAAAGCGCCGCAGCCACCTGGGCCTCCTGGCGCATGCGCTCCTCTTCCGCGATCAGAGTGTCGAGGTCGAGCATGCAGGCTGGCTGACCCGCTGCCGCGGCACGCGTGGCCCCGAGCTCAGACAGTTCGATCGCACGCTCCAAGGCCTCTGGTGCCTCGGCAAACTCCGCAAGGCCAGCGGTCACCCTCTGGCCGAGCATGGGCTCGACCCGGCAAACGGTCTGGACGACGGAGCTCCAAGACACGCCCTCCGGCAGCACCATCAGCACCTGGTCGTCCCCGTCAGCGGCGACTCCAAACTCGGGGCAATGGGCCTCGACGATCGAGCGACAGACGCCGCTCAAGTTGCTGAGCGGCGCTTCGAACCTGAGCCGAAGCAGCGTGCGCGCCTCTGCGCCGGTGGACTGCCCTTGGCTGTCCACGTCTGCTTCGGTGGACATTCCGGTAGCGATAGCCGCCTTGAACTCCTCCAGTGAGATGGGCTGCACGGGCGCCGCGCCCGCCCCTTCCTCAACGCGATCGCCGGACTCCGAGTCGGCCCCCGTGGCGACGAGCCGCGTGAGACCGTCGTACTCGTTCTTCGCACCCGCGAAGGTGATCGGCGCGGGCAGTTGGGGCGGATTGGAACCTTCCATGGCAGTCACTAATGATTTCCCTTCGATCGGCCCAAACTGGTGGCGTGACGAACCACTTTGGCTGGCGTCAAGTAGCGGCCGTTGCTGGGTTGGATCGGCCCACGGGCGCCGGGCGCACGAGGCAATCTGGGATTCCACCACGCCCCGTTCCCGAAGCGGGCCGAATGGGGCCTCGGGCTTCAGGACGGGCCGTGAATCGACGGTGCAAGCGCCCAATTGGAGACGCCCGATCTGAGTCCCAAACAGGGGTCCCAAACAGGGGTCCCAAACAGGGGTCCCAAAAAAGGAGACGCTCGAAGGAGACCCGGAAAGGAGACCCGGAAAGGAGATGCTGAGGGAAGCGTTCAGTCGGCGTCGCGGCGCCGCAGCTCCATCTCGCGGAGTTCACGGCGAAGGATTTTCATGACGGAGCTCTTCGGCAGCTCCGCAAGGAACTCCACCTGGCGTGGGATCTTGTAGGGCGCGAGATGCTCACGGGCGTACTTCTCGACCTGAGTGGCCGTAAGGGCCTGGCCCTCTTGAAGCACGATGAACGACTTCACGGTCTCCCCTCGCTCTTCGTCAGGCACACCAATCGTCGCGGCCTCGAGGATCGCTGGGTGCGCCATGAGAACTTCGTCCACTTCGTCGGGGAACACCTTGAGCCCCGAGCAGTTGATCATGTCCTTCTTCCGGCCACAGATTCGGAAGAAGCCGTCCTCGTCCATGGATGCAAGGTCGCCGGTGTGCATCCAGCCACCGGCTAGCACCTCCTCGTTCGCTTCCGGGCATTGCCAGTAGCCCTGCATGACCTGGGGCCCGCGCACGAGAAGCTCGCCCTCTTCACCGATGGGAAGGTCCACCGAATCGTCCTCCGCGTCCACGATCTTGGCCTCAGTGTTCGAGACCGGAATCCCGATCGAGCCGATCTTGCGCGTGCCGTAGAGCGGGTTCACGTGGGTCACCGGCGAGGTTTCGCTCATGCCGAAACCCTCGATGATGATCGACTTGGTGAGGGCCTCAAAGCGCTCCTGGACATCACGCGCGATCGGCGCCGACCCGGAGAAGCACGACTTGACGCTCGTCATGTCGAGCTTCTCGACGCCCGGGAAGTTGTTGATCGCATTGAAGAGGGCCGGGACCCCAGGGAAGAGCGTCACGCGGTGCTTCGTGATCGCCTTCACCAGGGACGGGATGTCCCGGGGGTTGGGGACCAGCACCATCTTCGCGCCGCTCCAGATCGACCAGTTCATGCCGACACTCAGCCCAAACACATGGAACAGCGGCAGGCACAGGAGGTTGACCTCTTGGCCTAGCTCCACCTTGGGGAACCAGGTGTGGATCTGCTGCGTGTTGCAGGAGAGGTTGCGGTGGGTCAGCACCGCGCCCTTCGAGGGGCCAGTGGTGCCGCCGGTGTATTGAAGCACCGCGATGTCGTCGATGCCCCGTGCCGGCGCCGCGACGTCCGGGCTGGCGGCCTCAACGATGGTCTTGAACTCATACACGCCGTTCCCGGTGCGAACCTTCGCGTAGCGCTTCGGCGTTTGACGGGCGAGCTTGATCGGCGCGAGCCAATTGAGCGGGAAGCGCAAGTAGTCGGGAATGTGGGCGACGATCCAAGTCTTCGGGCGGAGCTTGTCGCGGTTGGGTGCGATCGTCTCCTCGAAGATGAAGTCCGCCACGATGGCGAAATCGCAGCCGGAGTCGGACCACTGGTGCTCCATCTCCCTCAGGGTGTAGAGCGGGTTGGTCATGACCACCTCCGCCCCGGCGAGCACCGCGCCGTGGAACGCGATCACGGTCTGGGGAATGTTCGGGAGCTGGATCGCCACCCGGGACCCCTCCTTCACGCCGAGCGCCTTGAGCGCGGACGCACAGCGCCGAACCTTGTCCGCGAGTTCGGCGTAGGTGAACGAACAGTTCAGGAACGAGAGCGCCGGACGCGAGCCCCACTTCTCGGCCGCCCGACCCACAAAGTCGTGCAAGGGGACCTCGTCAAAGTCGATAGCTGCGGGGACCCCGTCGTCGTAGTGGTCGTGCCAGCGCTCATTCCCGGAGGCCTGTGTCGTGCTCATAGCTCCCGAGCATACAAATCCCCACGCCCGTTCCTTCGGCCTAGCTCAGCGCTCCGCGCCGCCCGAGCCCGGATCATTGGGCCTTGACGGGCCGGCCAACGCCCACCGAGGTGCGCCTGGGCCCACTGGGGGCACACGTACCCGGATGCCCTGTGGCGCCGCGCCCCCTCGGAAAGCACACTCTTTGGCGCCCATGAGCGCCCCTCAGCCACCCACCAGCGATCGCTGGCCCAACCGCGACGCCGTGAAGGGCGACCCTCGCCTCTCACCGTGGATCTATCGGGCGATCGTGAGATGGAGCTCCTTCATGGTGCGGGGGTACCACCGCACGGAGATCCGCGGTGAGGAGGTCCCGCTCGAGGGGCCGATCCTGCTCGTCCAGAATCACTCCAACGGGCTTTGTGACGCGCATTTCCCCTTGGCCGCGACGCCGCGCCCGATTCGGCTGCTCGTCAAGTACAAGCTGATGAAGATGCCGTTCATCGGCTGGATCCTCCGGACGACGCGGGCCGTGCCCATGTACCGGAAGAAGGATGGGGTCGACACGCGCCAGAACGCGAGTTCCTTCGAGGCCATCGACGAGGCCCTCCACGAGCGCACGATCATCGCCCTCTTCCCCGAGGGCGAGAGCCTCAACGCCATCGGCCTGCGCAGCCTTCGATCGGGCGTCGGCCGAATGGCCGTCAGCGCCGTGGAAACGTTCGAGGGCGATCTCGGCCTCATGGTCGTGCCGATCGGCGTGACCTACGAGGATCGGGACCGCTACCGGTGCCTCGCGAGCGTTGTGATCGGTCCCCCCATTCACGTGGGCGACATCGTGAGCGAGATTCCCGTCGAGGAAACCCGGCCCCGGATCACCGCTGTGATGCGCGTCATCCGCTCGTCGATGCGCGACCTGATCCCCAACGCCGAGAGCCAGGACGAGTACGACGCCATGGTCGCCCTTGAGCGGCTCCTCCCGCGGGACGACACCCCCTTGGGACTGCGGCGGAAACGGGCCCTTGAGATCCTGCGCCGGGACACCTCAGCCGAGGCCGAAGCGCGGGCGACTTCGATCGTGAAGCTAGCGGCTCCCCTGGCCGCTGGTCGGCTCTGCGGGGACGACCTCATGGGCGAAGCACCTGGCCTGGGTGCGACACTTCGACCGCTGATCTACCTCGTGCCCCTCCTCGCGATCGGCATCCTGACCTGGGGCCTTCCGATGCCATTCGGCTGGATGGTGTCCAGGATGCGCAAGTCCCCGGACAAGCTCGTGACCATGCGCATGATGTTCTCCTTCGCGGGGCTCCTGGTGTGGGTGCCGATCATGCTGCTCGTGGGCGCCCTCGCCCAGGGGTGGGTGGGTGTACTCACCGCAGCGGCGATCGCCGTCGCTTCGATCCTCACATTCCCCGCCGTCATGGACGGCCTCCGCGGCGTGAAGGCTCGCCTCCTGCATCGCTCCATCGCAGCGAACGAGGAAGCCCTGGGTTCATATCGAGACAGCATCACCTCGATCCGCAGGGCCTACGGCGGTGCCCACGGTCCTGCCTGACGGCGAGGTTGGGACGATGGGTCCCCGAGATTTCGAAGTGCGGCAAGGTGTCCAGGACACGGGCCGCAAGGGGCCCTGAGGCCGCCCCAGGGGGTACCTTCCGCCCAGGGGCGCCCAATCAGCGGAGTTTCGGGGGAATTGCAGGCGATTGGTAAATCGCCCGGCAGTTCAGGGGGCAGGCGAGGTCCGGATCGGGTTCGTCGCCTGCTTTCTGTCTCCCCACAGGTCACTCCCTGTCTCTTCTCCACAATTGTCCCTAATGCGACCCTCTATCACGCTGGCGATGCTCTCCGCATCGATCACGGGTCTTGCGCTGGCTCAGGATGGCGGCCCTTCCGAGGCCACCCCTGTTCACCCCGCTACGACCAAGACCCCAATCACGGTTGTCGACCCCTCGGGCAACCCCGCCGCCGCACGCTCCGGAGCCCAAGAGGCCCTCGAGCAGGCCACCGCTCCCGACTTTGACGCCCCGCTTTTTGTCCAGAACGTGACTCTGGACGATTCGATCCCTCTGCCCAACGATGCGATCATCGAGGATGTGGAAGGCGTGGACACGGTGGTCCAGGAAGCATCGGGTGACCCGTACTTCCTCGGCTTCCTTGGTGGTAAGCACTACCCGGCGGAGACCGAGCTCCTCGATCCGGCCCTGGTGGACGCTGCAAGCTTCCCCTACCCCGACGCCCGTCCGACCGCGGACACCTACGGCTTCGTGATGTTCTCGAAGCGCATCACTAAGGAGCGCGTCGCTGCCCTGGAAGCCGCAGGCTGCCGCGTCCTGGGATTCCACCCCCACTACACCTTGAAAGTGGCAGTCCCCGCCGACCGCATGGGTGACGTCTCCGTGATGGACTTCGTGCGCTGGGTTGGCGTCGCTCGACCCACCCAGAAGTTGCACCCCGCGATGGACGGCGCCCTGAAGGACGGGCAGTCCATGGGCCTTGTCAGCCTTTATGTTTCGGTCTTCGAAGGCGACTCCATGAACCTGGCTGAAAGCACGCCCTTCGGCCGCGTTGACGTGCACGACCGCAACGGTTCCAGCGCAGGGAGCGAAGACAACCGCAGCGTGAGCTGGCGCTCCAACGGTTGGATGCAGCGCGCGATAGAGGAACTCGGCGGGCAGGTCAACAGCTACGCGCCGAAGCAGGCGACGTTCCAGGTGGATATCGCCCCTGAGCTCGTTGAGGCGCTCATCGCCCGGGACTTCGTTCAGTTCGTCGAGCCTCGCCCGGACGAGAAGCTCAACGCCCAACCCCACGATGAGTCCCGCGCCATGGTCGCCACCGACCGCATCCGCCTCGGCGGCGACGGTGGCACAAACCAGCGTTCGGTGGTAGGGGTCGTGGACTCCGGAATCGAGCTGAGCCACACCGACCTCAACATCTTCGGCGTCGGCTGGAACTGCACCACCGAGTCGTCCCCTTGGGACGACATCGGCAACGGCACCGCCGGGCAAATCCGAGGCCACGGTACCCACGTCACCGGCACGATCCTCGGCAACGGAGCGACGGAGCCCGATGCCCTCGGTAACGCGCCCGGCCTGGCTTCCTGGGGCACCGGCCGCCTCTTCAATTACCGCCGTTTCCCGAACCCCTGCAGCGTTGGTTTCGACTCCATCGCGAACACTGTCTCTTATACACATCTACGAGCCCACGAGACTAGGCATGAT
>OJFX01000980.1_pt1 | contig 10365 bp, 6 predicted proteins | sample 1594171 | NCBI WGS metagenome assembly OJFX01 (sample SAMN05416840, study PRJEB24817) | seawater metagenome | isolation source: Sea water | place: Canada:Atlantic | collected 2013-07
GTCTCGTGGGCTCGGAGATGTGTATAAGAGACAGGTACTCCCCACGCTGCTCGAGATGACGGGCGTCTCGCTCGAGGCCAAGAACCCCATCGACGGAGCGTCCCTGGCGCCCGCCCTCCGCGGCGCCGCTCCCGCCCCAGGAGGTCGCACGCTCTTCGTCCATTCCCAGCGCCTTGAGCACCCGCGCAAGTGGCGCAAGAGCGCCGTCATGACGGATCAATGGCGCCTCGTCAACGGCACCGAGCTCTTCGACATCGACGCGGATCCCGCGCAAACCACGGACCTGGCGGGCGCCCATCCTGACCGCGTCGCGTCCATGCGCGCCAGCTACGACGATTGGTGGGCCTCGCTCGCACCCGCCATGGAATCGACGGTTCGCATCGCCCTGGGCGGCGACGAAAACCCGGTCCACTTGATGTCCCACGACTGGCATTCCGGTAAAGGCGGCACGCCGTGGCACCAGAACCACGTGCGGCGCGGCCATGTGGCCAACGGACCCTGGGCGGTCGACGTGCGGGAAGCAGGCGACTATGAGATCACCCTTCGCCGGTGGCCTGAACAGCTCGACAAGGCCATGGACGCCACGGCTGCGACGGTGTCGATTGGCAACTACAACCACGAAGTCTCCCTTGACCCCTCTGCGACGAGCGCCACGTTCAAGGCCACGCTCGAGCGCGGCCCAGCGGACCTGCTCACGTCGCTCACCGGAAACGACGGCAAGGTCCGTGGCGCCTACTTTGTGGCCGCCCATCGCCTCGACCGATAGCCAGGGATAGAGACGGGCACAGCGGCCCGGGCGCCAGGCCTTTCAGGCAAGCTGCCAACTGTCACCGAGTTGTGAATTCACGATGGGGCAAACGGGCGGAAAACGAGATCGCCACTACGGTGGTGGGAACGAATCACTCCTGGTTCGCTCCCACTCGTTCTGCCCAATCTTCCCATGCATTCAAGCTCTCTACGCCCAATTGGCGCTGCGCTCGCGCTCGGTGCCGCCGTCAGCTCGCTCGCATCTGCCCAGTCGGTGAGCCCCACGTCGATCACTTCCATCAGCGGTGCCACGTGCTCCGGTGGTTCGGAGACCTACGACGTCAGCATCACGCTGCCCCCGAGCTCCAACTCAGGTCGTGTCGATGTGTTCCTCCTCTTTGACGACACCGGCAGCTTCGCTGACGAAGCCCCAGAGGTTATTGCCGCCTTCACCCGCGTCGTAGCGTTCCTACAGGCCGCCATCCCGACGGCCGACATCGCCTATGGCGTTGGGCGCTTTGAGGACTACGGCGGCCCTGGCGCCGACTTCGGGGGCGGTGACTCACGCGGCCGGCCGTTCTTCTTAAATCAAGCCATCCTCAGTCGCTCCAACCCCGATTTCGTTGCGAGCCTCTCTGCGGCCCTCGCCAACGTCGCCCCCGCCAACGGCGGTGACGGCCCTGAATCATCGGCTGGCGAAGCACTCTTCCAGGTCGCCATGGGGGCGGGCTTTGACGGCAACGGCAATGGGTCCACCCTGGACTCCGGTCTCGCAGGATCCCTCATTGCCCAAACCGCCCCCGGAACGAGCGGCGACGTTCCACCGTTCGCGAGCTACGTTGGCTCTTCCTCGGGGGACCGAGGCGGCGTCGGCTTCCGGGAAGACTCCCTGCGAATCGTCATCCTCGCCACCGACATCTGCTCCATTTCACCGTTCGATTCGTCCGCACCGATTCCGGCGACCATCACAGGAACCGGCAGCGTAGAGCCCACCACCGCCTTCTCTTGCTCAACGGTGCCTGGCGTGGAACGATACGGTTTCGTGAGCGACGCGCTCTCGAACAACACGAACACCGTCTCGGGCGCCGTCGCTCCACGGGGCTCGGCGACCCTGCCCCAGTCGATCGCGGCCCTCAACGCCGCAGGAATTCGTGTCATCGGCTTGGCGCCGAACGGCCGTCCACTGACGGACACTGGCCCGAGCACCGACCCTAGCGTGATGCTCTCGGCCCTCGCCCGACTCACGGGGGCGGTGGACGATTCAGGAACACCGCTCGTCTTCGACATCACGAGCGGCGATCAAGCCCTCGCGAACGCCATCGTCGATGCCGTGGAAAGCGTGTCTTCCTCGCCCCTCGACATCGAGCTTGTGTCGGACGGCATGCCCACGGGCCTCTCGACCATCGCAACGCCGAGCATCCAGATGAACGTCGCCCCCGGCGAAACGGCGAACTTCTCCATCACCTTCGATGCCTCGCCGGCATTCACCGGTGGCGAAGTGTTCCTGCGCTTCCGCGACCTCTCCAGCGGCGCCGTCTTCGGCACGATCCCTGCGCGCTTCACGTGCACTAACGGTTGCTTCGTGGTCGACTTCGAAACCGACGACGACCTCGTGACTCCCCTGGTTAACGGCCAGCGCATCGACATCGGGGAAGCCTTCGGAACCGTCATTGACGTCTCTGGCCAGTCGGTTTCCGGCTTCACACCCGCCATCTTCAACACCGATGCGTTCGGCCCCAACGCCGCCTCGTCCGATCAAGATCTGCTTGTGGGCAGCGGCAACGCGCTGATCCTCCAGGAGAACGACGCAGAGTCTTCGCCTGGGATCTACTCGGACCCCGACGATGACCTTAGCGGCGGATCGGTCACCTTCTCGTTCGCCTCGCCCACGACGCTCTGCTCGATCGACCTGATCGATATCGACATGGTGGACGTGCAGGAGGCCCAGCTCGTCATGACCGACGAAGCCAACCTGACGCGCACCTATCGCGTCCCGGGCGGCTTCACGGAGGACATCACCCAGATGGCTGGCACGGGGGTGCGAACCCTCGACCTCGCCGCCCTGGCCCCGCAGGCCGGCTTCCTCACGACGGCGACGTCCACCGAACAGACGGGCTTCAACAGCTCGAGGGTCACCACCCTTCGCATCAATCTGTTCGGGTCCGGAGCCATCGACAACCTGGCGTTCATCGGCCCGAACGGGATCCTATCGCCGGGCTTGGCGGCCGCACCAAACGCCAAGCTCATGCGAAAGCGCTGATCGAGACCGACCGGCGCCGCCTGGCGCGGGGGAATTCCTCGTCCACGCGGGCAACCAACACGCCCCCCATGCTTACGGGTTTGGGGGGCGTGACCATTTGCATCGCAGCCCACGTCGGTGACTTGGGGCCCCATGAAGGCACGCAGCTCGGGCCGGCCGCGCTTCCCGCGGGGCTAGTCCCGGCGCTCCAGCGGGAGGAGGCTCGATAGCATCTCACGCGCCATACCCTGGGAGGGATCGCGCGCGGGTTGGCTCCATTGCTCCAGAGTCGGGTCCGCGGCCCCGTCCATCCGAAACACGCGCACGTCGGTCCACTCTCCGTCTTTGCGGCGCGCCAGCAGCCGGTGACTATCCGTCCTCAGCGTAGCCGCACGCCCGTAGTAGCCGGCGACTCGGTCGCGCACCCTCTCCTTCGACCCATCGAGCAGGGGCGCCAAGGAGACACCATCCAGCGGATGTTGCATGGAGGGTTCCGGGATCCCCGCTAGCTCCGCGAGGGTTGGGGCCAAGTCCAGGGTCGAAACGAGGGCATTCGTGCGACTTCCCGGTGACGTGACGCCCGGCGCCCTCACCATCAGCACGCTGCGCAGGGATCGATCGAGGAGTGAGTGTTTGCCCCAGGCCCCCGAGTCCCCAAGGTGCCAGCCATGGTCACCCCAAATCACCACGATCGTTGAGTCCGCGAGCCCCGCATCCTCCAGGGCGTCGAGCACGGTTCCCACCTGGCGGTCCACATAACGAACGCAGGCGAGGTAGGCCCGGCGCGTCCGCAGCACGTCCTCGTCCTCGGTCGGCAACTTGCCGCTCACCAGCTCCCCCCCCCGCTCAGCGCGATAGCGCCGAAACTCGCCGCTCCCGGGCACGTACCCCGTCTTCGGACGCTCGCGCTCCGGCGGCAACGAAATCGCCACGTCCTCCATCGCGGCCAGGTCGCCGGCGGGAGCCACGAAGGGCAGATGGGGCTTGAAGAATCCCACTCCCATGAAGAACGGCTCGTCCGCGCGCCCAAGTTCGGCGATCCGCTGGGCCGCCGCCTGGGCAATCAGGCCATCCGGTAGATCCGTATCAGCCTCCGCCGTGAAGTCCATGAGGTTGGCGTGGTCGCCGCCATCCTCGCGGTGGACGCCGCCGGGGTACGCGAAGAAGGCGCCCCAGCCGCGCTTCCAAGGCCCGAACGGCGTTGGCAGCTCATCCCATGCATGGGGCAGCTCAGGGCGCCCGTCCCCCGTCCCGTCATACGCGTAGACCCTTCCGTCGGGCGTATGGGAGATCTTCCCGATGCCAACCGTGCGGTATCCGCTGCGCCGGAAGAGCTCTGGCACGCTCTGGGGCCCAGCGGTCTCCCCCTCGGACAGCCGGGTCTTGCCCCGGTAGAGGGCCTCGTTCCCAAGGGCACCCGAGCGCGCCGGGCTGCGCCCCGTGAGGAGGGCGTAGCGCGAAGGGCCACAGGATGGCGCCGGGGTGAAGTGCCGCTCGAAGAGCATCCCCGAGCGCGCGAATTCGTCCAGCCGCGGCGAACGCGCGTGCTCGACGCCGTAGCACCCGAGCTCTGGACGCAGGTCATCGATCGCGATGAAGAGCACGTTCTTCGGCCCCCTGGCGGCCCGGGCGGGTCCATCCAAGGCCCCATCCAAGGACTCGGCCCCGTGGGAGGCACACCCGCCGAGGGAGACCGGAAGAAGACCCGCCACAAGAACCGCGAAGCGCCAGCCCACACCCACCATCAAATCGTTTGAGTCATGCACGCCCCGAGCATGCCTGAAGCACGCGCCCATCACCAGCCGGCCAAACTGTGAGCCCACCCCAGCCGCGCCAGGCCTCAGCGGGCGCCTGCGCGCGGCACCCGGCGATCGGCCCCGAGGGACAGGACGGTCAACTCATTCGCGCGAACCTCACCCTCTCCGCCCCAGAGCGAACCCGGCCCACGCACCTCGAAACCGTAGCGCCCCACCGAAAGACGCATGTGCGAGTACTCCGCCCGAAGCTCCGACGGCGACACTCGCCTTTGGAACCAAAGTGCTCCGTCCTTGAATATGGTCAGGTGCAGGCCGCTCCACGAGTCCATGACCGCGGGCCAAGCCACATCGAGTTTCCCAACCTCCGGCACCAAGACCCCAAGGTCCAGGTCGACGCCCCCCTTGACCTTCACTTCCGCCAGCCGACACAGCTGTCCCTCGCGATCGAATCCCTCGATGCGCCACAACCCGGCGCTGAGCGCAGGAGAACGGAACTGGGCCGTGCCGTCCTCGAATACACCCTCGACGCGATGGCCGATCCCGGCGTGCACAAACTGAACCCAGCCGGGCGTGAGGGCATCCGAGAGCTCCCCACGTAGGTGCGCTACACCCCGGGGGTCGACGTCGATCTCGATGGCCGTAGTCCCCCATCCGCCCGCCGGCATATCGATCCACGTCGGGGGGATCTCATCGCCCCGCGGGTGCGAAGTGACGAGGATCGACCGCACGCCCGCAGCCCCGAGTTGAAGCTCGAATTCGCCGCGCGGGTTCGTCGTCACCGAATCCTCCGGACCGCGCGTTCTTGCGAAGTGAATCGAGATCCCGCCGCGGCGCCAGTCCGACGTGACGGCTTGCACGGTAAAGGGACCCGAAGCGCCGAGGACACGGCCAGCCAGTCCGACTTCGTCCACGTGTTGATCGAGCGCCAACGTGCCCACATCGATCGAATCCCCGTCGGGGCGTTCGATCGTCTGGGACGAAAGGCCCCGGGCACCGATCGAAACCGAGTCGCCCACGAGATGGGGGATTTCGAACTCCCCCCGCTGATTCGTCAGTGCGTCGAAGGCGTAGCCGTGCCTTCCGTTCCCTGCGCTTGAGAGTCCGCTCGCCAGTCGAAGTCGAGCGTTTTTCACCGGTTGCCCGTCGGCCATCACGAGGCGGCCGGTTACAGACCACGGCCGGCGAAGTGCAATGCGATCGGGGGCGCCATTCGCAATGGTCACCGGTCCAGCCAGCGCCACCTGGCCTGTCCCGTCCCACACCGCGAGGTACTTGCGAAGATCTCCCGTCATGACGCCGAATCGACCCGAACGGTCGTCCCAAGCCGGCACCCAACAGGACGCCCCACGGATTCCGCCCAGGGGACTCTCCTGGGCCAACAGGCGCGGGTCCTCCGGAATGCCCTCGATTCGCAGGGGTCCCGTGAGGTCAGGCCGGGCGCTACGGTCGACATCGATCCATTGGACCGGGACCCGGCGGAGACGGAGGGTGAGCGAAGCGGACGCCGAAACGTAGGGCTGCCCAAGCAGGATGCTCTCGGAGAGCAACCCAACGGGCCCGCGCGCCGCGACCCACGCCGCCCCGCTACCGGAACGGACCGTGGCGGTCCCGTCTGCGCCCGTGACGGCGGCTCGCTCGACGGCCCCATTCCATCCAGCGTGGGAATAGAGCTCAGCGCCCGGGACAGGCCGTCCCGATTCGTCGACCACCGTCACATGCACGGTCTGTGATCCCGTGGCCACGGGGGTCCGGTCTCGGCTGATCACCGCACCCTGCGGACTCCCCTGGTCGACCGCACTGCGCTGCGGCTTTGCCGCGGCGATCTCGACGTGCTCCGGTTCCGCCGCCGCCACTCCCGGTGCGGAGGCCGTCGCCTGGGTGGGCAGGTCCCCGTTGGCATCGCCCCACCAGAGCGCCGCGATCACGGCCACCGGGGCCGCGGCCATCCAGAGCGCGCGGCTTCGGGCAAATCGCAGCAGCGCAGCCCCCACGACCCCGAAGCGGCTCCGCTCTGCGCGCTCCATCGTGATGCAATCCGCGTCCTCCCGTAACTGCTCGAAGGCGCGCCGCGTCCAGGTTCGGACGGTGTTGACCGGGACATCGAGTTCGGCGGCGATCGCACGGGGGGGCATCCCTTCGAGCACGCGCATGCGAATCACACGCCCGTAGCGATCCGGCAGTCGATCAAGGGCCCGATCGATGGCGAGCCCCACCTCCCGGCGCGACCCAAGCTCAACGGGATTGAGCCTCGCGGCACGGCCCGCCGCTCCCTCCCCGGATCCATCGGCAGCACCGTCGTGAATCGACGCGTCGTAGTAAACGTGGTTGCCGTGGCGTCGCCCGCGCCCAAGCACGGACCGCTGGCTGAAGCGGGCAACCGAGCGAAGCCAACTCCGCAGGGCGCCCTCGGACGCGGGGCGGCGCTGAAGCGCCACGAGCAGCGTCTCCTGCTCGATGTCATCGGCCAAACTCAGGTCGCCGCGTGCCAGGCTCACCGACAGCGTCCGAACGAAGCCTCGGACTTCGTCGTCAAGGACCACGCCGGCCCCCGGCGGACCGGAAGGGCCGCAACCGTCAGGACCCACGCCGCCGGGGAGTCCGGCTGGACCTGCGCCGCTCGGCGACTTGGAAGTACGTCTGACCATGGACCCCATGTGCCTTGAGCCTATGGGATCGATTCAGAGATTGGGCAGATCCCCGAAACGGGTCACCGGTGATCAGTCCGAAAGAGCTGCCGCGACGTGGAGGAAGGCGGAAAACAGGTGCAGGCCGCGGGCGACCTCGTTGTCTTGGTAGCAGGTCTCGACGGGCCTTCGGTGGCGGTGGCTGTAGCGTCCGTGGACGCAGCTCGTGCTGAGAAGCCCAAGGAAGAGCGCCGCGGCACCGATCCTGAATGGGCGTTGGCGGGACATCCTTCGGTTGGCGGGGCGAGTCATGACGATCGGAGGTACTTGGATTGCGGCAGGACGGGGAAAACCCAGGCGGCGACACGCGGGTCTGGGGAGCACTAGCAAGAGCCATGCCTCGCCCTCCGAAGCGCCGCCGTGGGCCCCGTCCACGGGGAGTGTCCCCTTCCGGGGACAATCCGCCCCAAGGCCCCCTGCCCAAGACCTCGACCATTCGACGGGAGCTGGCCGGCGCCGATCGGTACCCTCTCCAGGATCATGAGAATCCTCTCCGCCCTTGCCATCGCCTGCGGCCTCGCCTCGTGCCAGGTCATCCCCTCCGACATCCTGAGCCTCGAAGCCCGCGCCATCGTGGTCGACGACGCTGAGGGCGACATCAGCGAAATCTCCGAAGACGACGTTGACCTTTCCGGCTACGGCGCCCACGTCGCCATCATGACCGGCCTCGTGGACATCGTCGGCGGCATCGAACGACGTGACTTCGACAACTCCGAGGCCACCGAGCTTGACGTCGGCCTACGCAAGCGCCTGTTCGGCCTGTGGCGCCTCGACACCTACATCGAGGCGAACCTACGCTACGGCTTCGACCTGGACACCGGCGACGTGTCCGAGGATTACTTCGGGTACAACGCCGGCTTCGGTGCCCTCGTCGATCTCACCGATACGCTGTTCCTGAACTTCCGCGTGATGTACGACACCACGAGCCTCGACGTGTCGTCGGGAAGCGTCGACGTCGACGGCCTCATCGGCACGGTTGGCGTCGGCATCAAATTCTGATCCCTGGGTGGGCAAGCTCTTGGACGGCCCAGTCCTCGGGCAGATGGGCCCGACTCGGAGCTAGTCGTCGAAACGCTTTAGCCAGTCCGGGTCGGCGTCCTCGTCGGTCCACCAAGCGCCCTCGTCTTTGGCGGTGAACCCGCCATAGCCGAGGGCGTCCAAGTTTGCGGCGGCGCCTTCGTCGAGGGTTACGGTGCGCCCAAGATCGGTAGCCTCCGCCTGGCCTAGCCAAAGCAGGAGCCTAGCCCTCATCCGGCGCGCAAGCTCAGGCTCCCCGTCGATCAAATCTTCGCCGGTGTCGAGCCCGCGCCTGCGGTCGAAGAGGCGCACGCGCCCTTTCAACCAAACGTGCTCGATGGTCGGCACGGAATAGGACCGAAGGTCGATGGTCAGACACCATGGACCATGGAAGATCGCGGCCTGCAATCCATGGGCAGAGATCGCGAATTGGGGCTCGCCGCTTTGGCTGGTAAGGCCCAGCTCCGCCAGATTGCGCCCGGGGAGCTCCGACGGCACGCCCGTTAGATCCAGCAGCGTTCTCGCCAGGTCGATATTGCCCACCGGCCTCTCCGAGACCCCCACCGGCACGCCGGGCCCCGCGAGCACGAGGGGCACGGCGACCGTCGGGTGGTAGAGCCCGACGTGATCCCACCACAGCCCCAAGGCGCCGAAGCTCTCGCCGTGGTCGGCGGTGAACGCCGTCCAGCCCGCGCGTGCACGCGGTTCGGCGAAGAGCCCGTGCAACGCGTCGTCCAGGTATTCCACCTGGCCGCGGTAGAGAGCCTCCACATACGCGGGATCCTCAATGCCCTGGTCCATGACCCAGCGCGGGACTTCCTTTGGCCAGCCCGCCCGCCCCTCGGGCACGGCCTTGGGATCGCCGTTGTAGAACTCGGAGGGGTCGATCTCCTTGGAAGCGTAAGGCGCATGGGCGTCGAACAAGTGAACCCAAAGGAACACGGGCTCGCCCTCGGACTCAGCCAACCACTGCCGCGCCACCTCGATCGCATGCACGCCGTGACGCTTGGCGCCGAGCGGCGCGTCAAAGCGGTCAAAACCCTGGCCTAGCCCGCTTTGGTCGGGGCCCAGGTGCTGCGTGCTGATCGCCGCCAGGGTTCGATACCCCGCACGCCGGTAGACCTCGCTGAGGGTCTCTGCCCGAGGATTGAGAGTCGTCGAGTTGTCGATGATGTGAGAATCCCGCGGATGAATCCCCGTCATCATCGCGATGTGCGAGGGGTTGGTGACATTCGCCGTGGCGTACGCAGCACGGAACGCCAGCCCGCGCTCCGCGAGGGCGTCGATCACAGGCGTCATCGCCCGCCCCGACTCGGGGCTCGCCCCGAAGTAGTCCGCGCGGTGGGTGTCCGAAGTCACGAAGATGACCGTCGGCGGTGGCTCCGTCAGTGATTCCGCAGGGGGGGTCACGATGACGACGTCCCCCAGGAGGAGCGCCTCGTCCCCGACCTCGCCGCCGCCGCGAATCTCGAACTGGAGCCGCGCTTCCCCGTCCCCGAGCTCCCCCAAGGCGAACTCCTGGTCCAACCAACCGTCCAGATCCGCTTCGTTCAGGCGAACCGTCTTCTCAACGAAGGCGCCGCTAACGCTGGATCCAATCACCGCGAGCTCGGGAGGCGACTCCGTGCGCCGGGCGATGGGGGGCCACGCGACCGAGAGGCGCAGGCGCGAGCGCTCCGTGCATTGAAATGGCAGCTCCCATGGGGCGCCCTCCACGAGGCCTGCGGCCTCGCGGCCATCGCCCTGGAGTGAAACGAGTTTGGCGGCACGCAGCCTCGGGAGGCTCGCGGCCAGATCCACCCGATAGATGTCGAGGGCCATGAGCGCGGCGTGTTTCCCGCGCCCTTCGAATTCGAGCCCGAGACCCGCTGCCATGGGCCCCTCGCCGCCCCCCCGCGGGGGCACGGCCAGTCGCACCATC
>OJFX01000982.1_pt1 | contig 10348 bp, 6 predicted proteins | sample 1594171 | NCBI WGS metagenome assembly OJFX01 (sample SAMN05416840, study PRJEB24817) | seawater metagenome | isolation source: Sea water | place: Canada:Atlantic | collected 2013-07
GAACCAAGCGCCCAGCGGCGCCCCCGCCCTTGGCGTCAGGGGCTGGGCGCTCCGATTGAGCCCGGGGCCCTGATGATGGATCGGGAGACGGCCCAGCGTCTCCGGGCCCTCCGTGATCACCGCTTCCACACGCGCGTGATCCCCATGATGAGGATCATTGCCATGTTCCTCATGGGCAGCGTGGGCGTCGTCCACAATTGGGCCGTCTTCGGCACGCCCTTCGACCGGAGCGCCTTGGCCTTGGTTTGCATCGTCGTGGCGTACGCCTTCCTTTCCCTTGGGGTCCTCCGCGCCTTCTACAAGCCCTCGGGTCGCCCCCACCTCGGCAGGCTGTTCCTGCGCCTCGACGTCGTCTTCGGCGCTGCGCTGATCTACGCAACGGGCGGGCCGAAGAGCCTCTTGTTCTTCTTCCCATACATCCGCGTCGCCGACCAGTCGGCCGCGGGTTTCAGTTGGTGCCTGAAGCTGCTGGGGATTTGCGCCGTCGCCCACGTCAGCGCCCTGGCCGCGAGCGTGTTCTTCGGCGGCTCGGAGATATCCCTCGCACTCGAAGCGATCAAGGTCGGAGCCTGCGTCCTGACGTTCGGATACCTGGCGTTCACCGCCCATACGGGCGAGCTCGTCCGCCGACGCAACCAAGCGACCGTGGCCCTGGCCCGTGATCTCGTCCAGGGCTTGCAGCGCCAGTCGCAGGAGCTGGAAGCCGCCAAGCGCGTCGCCGAAGAGGCAACGGTGGCCAAGGGCATGTTCCTCGCCAACATGAGCCACGAGCTGCGCACGCCGATGAATGGCATCATCGGCATGACGGAGCTCACACTTGGGACCGACATCACCGCCGAACAACGGAACTACCTCACGACGGTTCAGAACTCGTCATTGGGTCTACTGGCGATCGTGAACGACATCCTCGACTTCTCCAAGATCGAGCTCGGGCACATGGATCTGGTCTCGGCTCCCTTCTCGCTGCGCCGGTGCATCCAGGATTCGCTGAAGATGACGGTGGGCAAAGGGCACGCGAAGGGCCTCGACGTGACCTGCGACGTTGCGGCGAACGTACCCGACGGGATCGTCGGCGATGAGGTTCGAGTGAGACAGATCCTCGTCAACCTCTTGGGCAACGCCATCAAATACACCGGCGAGGGGCATGTGGGCATCGCGGTGGAACGGGCCGACCAAGACGGAGCCAACTGCTTGAAGTTCACCGTGACCGACACGGGCGTGGGCATCGCTCCATCGAAGCTCAAGAGCATCTTCGAAGCATTCACCCAAGCCGAGCAGTCCACGACACGCCGCTTCGGTGGCACGGGCCTCGGGCTTGCGATCTCAAAGGAGCTCTGCAAACGCATGGGTGGGCAGTTCTTTGTGGAGAGCACCGAAGGGAAGGGCAGCCAGTTTAGCTTCGTCCTGCCCCTCGAACGCAGCCCAAGCCCGGCGAGTGACGACTGCGCAGTCGGTGCGCTCGCCGCGGAGGCGCGCCGCGGCCCCGTCGCCCTCATTAGCCACAGCCCATGGACCCGGGCCTCCGTTGAGAAGCTCCTTGAGACATGGTCAGTGGACGTGCGCACCTTTGACTGCCCAGACGCAGCCCGCGCGGCCGCAAAGGCCATGGAAGAGCCATTCATAGCGGTCCTATGCGACGCAGCTATCGCGCCGGCCGAGCGTATGAACATCGACTCCGCTATGGCGGATCCGGTCCCACCCCAGTGGATCCTGATGCAATCCACCACCGGCCTGCGCGACGGCGGAATCGACGCGGATAGATGCCGGAGCGTCCTCCTCCCCATCGTCGGCCCCGGCCTCCGCGCGGCCCTCGAATCCGCCACGATGTTGGAGCCCATCACCCCAAAAGGCCTCGACCTCGCAGACATGACCTCGAGGCGCAGCCGCAAGAAGACGTCCAAGCACCCCGTGGACGTGCTCCTTGTGGAGGACAACCCTGTGAACCAGCGCGTCGCTCGTCTTTTGATCGAATCTTGGGGCCATACCGTATGCGTCGCCGGCAACGGTCAGGTGGCCCTGCAGGAGATTCAGAGCGGGGACTTCGACGTGGTGCTGATGGACATGCAGATGCCCATCATGGATGGGATCCAGGCCACCAAGAACCTCCGCGCCCGCGAGGCGGAAGAAGGCACGGCGCGAATCCCCGTGGTCGCGATGACCGCCAATGCGATGCGCGGCGACTCCCAGCGCTGCATCGACGCCGGAATGGACGACTACCTGCCCAAGCCCATCAACGCGAATGACCTGTTCGCGAAGCTCGAGTCAATCGGGCGTGAAGCCGCCGCCAAGTAGAGATCGCGAAGTAACCCGTGGGGATCGCATCCGTGGGCGTTCCCCGGGCGAGGACAGAACATGCGAGCCATGACCCTCTCTGCCCTTCTCCCCCAGGCCTTGGCCCTCGCCACGGCGTCGCTCTCCCTGAGCCTCGTGGGCTGCGCTCCCACGAAGCCCCTGGCCACCGCCCCCTACGTGGATCTCGATCGCTTTATGGGCGATTGGTACGTCCAGGGGCACATTCCCGCCAGCTCAGAGAAGACGGCCCACAACGCCGTGGAGTCCTATGCGCGGGACGGCGAGACACGCATCCTGACCAGCTACGTGTTCCGGAAAGGCGCGTTTGATGGCAAGGTCAAGACGATGGAGCCCACGGGGTTCGTTTCGAACGAGCAAACGAACGCGACGTGGGGCATGCGGTTTCTCTGGCCGTTCAAAGCCGAGTACCTGGTGGGCTACGTCGATAACGCCTATTCCGAGACGATCATCGCTCGCTCGAAGCGCGACTACGTGTGGATCATGACGCGCGACCCGGAGATCTCCAACGAGAGGTACAGCGCTCTGGTGGAGCGCGTGCGCGCCATGGAGTACGACGTCACGGAACTCCGGCGCGTCCCCCAGCGCTGGCCCGACCCGGAGCACCCCGTGGCGGCCGCAGGCGGGGACCTTGCGCGCTATACACGGGAGCAGTGAGTCGAGGTCGCCGAAGCGCTGAAGGCCCGCGCCGCCACCTGGCGGCGGCCGCTAGAACCCAGCGCGAACGGCGGGCCTGAGGACCATCCGGGAGTGCCAGACCCCGAGGATCAACGCGAGCAGGATCCAGCCGCCTCCGCCAATGATCCGTTTCCACGAGGGCGGGCCAGGGACGATGACCGCGGCGCAGGATCCGCCTCCACCGTCCACGGGCTCTTGCCCCGTGTAGGTGAACCCGGCCTCGAGGGTCGAGACCTGGCCGGTTTCCATGTCCATGGCCATCACAGCCGTGGTTCCCACGGAGCTTGCCGGCGTGACCGTACGGACTTGGCCCCCATCGATGAATTCGGTGCTGGCCATGCTTCCCCCGACGCCAGTGCGGGGATCCACGCCGAAGAACACGCGCGTGTTGTCGCCGAACCCGGAGCCCAGGACCGCGACGGTCTGGCCCCCTGACATATCGCTCGCGTCCGGCGTCACCATGGTGATGCGCGGGTCCGGAGCGTCCACGAACGTGAAGGCCGACTCGGCAAAGCCGCCGCTCGGGGACTCCACGCGGAGGACATAGGGCCCCCCCGGAATGCCGGACTCGGTGATCACCCGCATGCGCGTCGGTGAATCGATGACGAGGTTGGCCTGGATCGCGCCGTCGATCGTGACGACCGTCCCCTCCACAAAGTGGTTGCCGGTCAGGTTGATGGTCGTGCCACCCGCGAGGGTCCCGACCATGGGGAACACGGTCTCCAACTCGGGCGTCACCACCACATTGAATGAGTTCGTCCGGCGCCCTTCGACTCCGGTGGGATCGATCACCACCACGTCGTGGTTGCCCGCGATCGTGTCGTCGGTGGTCAGGGTGATCGTGCTTGAGTCCTGCACGACGCAGCCACCGGTGTCCCCGTCACGGTAGATCCGGTTGCCCACGACAACCCGCAAGCCGCTGCGGAAGTTGGAACCGGTGATCGTGACGGCCGTCCCGCCCTCGGCATCACCCAGGGCCGGGCTGACGCCCGTGACCTGGGGGTCGGGGGGGGTAATCTGAATGCCGCCCACGAGGAAGTCGGTGTCACCCGAGGGGTTGGTGACGATGAGATCGGCGTGGCCGAGGGGCGTGCCCGCGGGAATGACGGCCTCGAAGGTCACGAAGGTCGCATTCCACGAGAGATTCTGAATGGCAATCCCTGGGTCGCTGCATTCCAAGGTCGAGCCCGCCACCAGGCCGCTGCCACGGACAATCATGTTGTTGACCGTGCCTCGCACCCCGCGGATCGGGTAATCGTCGGCCACCCGGCCAAGCTGGATGGACACGTCATCGCCCACAGTGTGCGTGCCCATGCCCGCCACCTGTCCCTGGGTCGCCGCGATCGTGCCGAGGACCTTCGACTCGAAGTTCGTATAGATCGCCTGTCCGCCCCCTAGGTTCGACGACGAGACCGGTTGATCCAGGGGATCCACGATGACCTCGTAGCTACCGGAGTCGAGGCCCTGGAGCACGAAGTCGCCATTCGCGTCGCTGAGGATCGCCGCGGCGATATGGCCGTCGCCGTCGCGGGCGGCCACGTGGGCGCCAGGCACCACCTCGCCGCTCCCGGCGCGCGTAATCTTGCCAGAGATGCGTGCGAAGCTGCCCGTCGGATACAGGTGGCGCATGCCCCGTTGGTCGTCGAGGGCGAGGCTCCGGTGGAGGATCACGATGGGATCGACGTAGGGGTACATGGTCGCCCCGCAAACGCCGCTATGGTCGAGGCCAAGCAAGTGCCCAAGCTCGTGGGCTGCGACGTCCTGAATGTCGAACTTGCCGATCTCTCCGGACGTGGAGAACCCGAAGTTCTTGCCGTTGAAGATCACGTCCGCATCGATGATCCGACCGTCCGTGAAGAAGGTTACCGGCGTGATGGCGACGATGCTGCTGCCCCCTGAGAAGTAGCCTGACGAGTTGTTCTCGTCGAAGACCACAAGGTGCACGTTGTTCGTTTGCCAGTCACGTCGCGACCGGTTGGCCATCGACTCCACAATGCGCGCCCGGGATCCGGACGCGCTGTTCCACGCGTCGATGGCGTTGCGGATCGCTGTCTCGTGGCTTCCGTCACCGATGTCGTCGGATCCATCCGATTGGATCACGAGCGAGATGTTCTCAGGATTCTCCCAGGCGAGGGGCGCGCCCGTGGAGCTGTAGCGAAGGCGCACGTGTGCCATCACGCTAGCGGCGATTCCCATGAACGCGACAAACTTCAGGGCCGCGCCCATCCCGCGTCGCCCTGGGCGGTGGGTCTTGTTCATTCCCATCACTTCACTCCCGTCGCGGCGCCACCTGCGGGCTCCCGATCCACCAGAATCGGCGGGACCTCGCGGGTCAAGCGGTCCTGACGCATCGCTTCGAGGCGCGCCACCAGGTCCGCATAATCAAGCATGTCCAGTCCGTCCGCCGTGCGCGTGTTCCGTGCGGTGATGAGCGACACATGCTCACCCGTTTGGATCGCGGTGCGATCCCCGCTGGTGGAGGTCACGATGCGGAACTTTCCCTGACTAAGGCCCGTGGGAAGGCGCATACCCATGGGCGACTCCTCCCCAAGGAACAGCACCACGTCCTCGCCGACCGTGAGCCGAGGCATACCCGGCACGACCATGCCCTTGCCCGTGGACAAGACGCCCCCAGGAAGCCGAACGGTGAAGGTCTCCCCCACTTCGCCCCAATAGGAGCGATCGGCGCGCAGCACCCAATCCGTGTAGATGAGTCCCTCCGCGTCTTCGCCGCTCGTGGCGCTGTGGACTCGCCCTTCGACGACGACGTCCGAGCGCTCGAAGGTGTCCTCGAGACTGAGACGAAGGGCCGTACCGGCCTGGGAGGAGCCGCGAAGGCTCGGGAAGAACGCTGGCAGAACAAAGCCCACGGTTAGACCGAGGGCGATGGCGAACAAAGGGAGTGTGCGCATGATCGGAGTTGGGGCGATCGAAGGGGATACAGGCTGGGGAGCCCGACCTCCGGAGATTCGACAGGTGCGGAGTCGGCCCTTGACCGCCCCTGGGGTTTCACGAAACGCATTCCTGGTTTGGGGCGCAGCCGGGGGGATATCCACGGGATGCGGCGGCCCCTGTGGAACCAACAGGCGTTCCGCACCCACAACCGAAACTCCCGTGGCCCGAACTGGGACGCCTGCCCGAGCCCCTTCGCCTGGGCCCGTTCGCCTGGGCCGGATCACGGGGTACGGTTGATCAACGAACAGGACAGGCGGCCCGACGTCACCGTCGGCCTACCACTGGCCCCCCCCATTGGTTGCCGCCTCGCTCCTTTCCCGTCCCCTCAAGCTCGCGGCTGCCCCGAATCCCCCCAACCTCGTCTATGGACGCCCAACGCCTCTTTGACCGTATCTGCAAGCGCCACGGAATCGAATCCGAGAGCAACGCCGAATACGTCCCCCTCGTCGAGCGAGCCATCGTGTCCCCCGAGAAGGTGCGGGACAAGATCCTGCTCATGCTCGAGGACAGCCTCTCCCGACGGGCCCACGGGGATCCCACAGCTACGTTCATCGCCCTCGAACGCGACCTGGACGACGAGGTCCTGCTTGCTGTCGCTAAGCGCCTGCACGGGTGGTCGCCGCCCTGGAAGCACGGTCCCAAACCGTCCAAGGACGACGACGCCGGCGGGTCCCTGCCGGAGGGTCTGGGCGGCCTGCTCTAGTGGGCAGAACCGAATCGATCACCCAAGAATGAGCCCGGGCGGCGCTCCTCGAGTCGAGGGGCGCCGCCCGGGCTTGCTGACTGGGGTCCCAACGGCCCAAGCCGCGGGGCCTCGGGAGAATCAGCGCAGGTTGCGCCGGTTCAACTCACGGCGAATGTCGGCCAACAGCTCGCTCAGCTCCGCGACCTCCGCCTCAAGGGCGTCGATGCGTGCCTGGAGAGCGGCGGCGCCGGAACTTGTGCGGGCGGGGCGGCGCTCACGTCGCGTCATGATCTCGACGTAGCCTTCGGGGAGGGCGTCCACGGCCTCGGTCTTTGCCTTGGACTTGGCCTTACCCTTGGCTTTGGCCTTACCTTTCACCTTCGCTTTGGCCTTCGCTTTAGCCTTCGGGCCCTTCGTCTCAGACCCCGTGAACATGATGCGAACGGGCGCCGGCTCGCGCTCCGGCATGGCCTGGGGCTCAACCGCGACCTTCGGCAGGCGGATCGGCTGGGCCAGGATCACTTCGACTTCTTCTTCGATCTCGGGGCTGGCCTCGGTGATCTCCAACTCAACGATCTCCATGGCCTCCTCGGGCTGGATCGGCTCTGCAGGATTCGGCAGGAGCCGGATGCGCATCGGCGCGGCGGGCTCAGCGGGCTCAGCGGGCTCAGCGGGCACGGGAGGGGCCGGCGGGACGGCGGGAACCACGCGCACGGTGCCCTCGACCTGGGGAGCGATGGCGCCACGCACAACCGAAAGGTCAGTCAGCTTCGCGCTGAGGTTCACGGGACGGCCGTCGCGCATGACGCCGAATCCGATCGTGTCGCCCGCCTTGAAGCGCTTCATGGTCTCGCGCAGGCCCGCCAGATCCATGACCGTCGTGCCCGCGATGTTGAAGATCACGTCACCTGCTTGGATGCCACTCTCCTGCGCAGGAGACCCGTCCATGACGCGGGCGATTTCGACGCCGTCGTCACCTTCCCCCAATTCCACGCCCAAGTAGCCTTGGTCGCTGGATGCGGGCGCAGCGGGGGTCGCGAACACGAAGCTGCCCCCCTCCGACTTTTCGGAGCCAACGAAGAACTCGCCTTCGTCGACTTCCACGTCGATGATGATGGGCTCTTCTTCAATCGGCTCCTCGAGCAGGAGAGCGTCGACTTCTTCCAGCTTGGTGGAGAGGATCTCGCCGACCTTGCGCTCACGCTCCATCTCCGCCTCAACGGCGGCGAGGGCTTCGCGGACGGCGTCAATCTCAGCCGACTGCACGGGCTCCTGCGCCGGCGTGTCGCCCACCGTGGTGGCCTTGGGGCCGTGCTTGGCGAGGCAGGCGGCGCAGTTGCACGCGCACGAGCTGCCCTCCTCGGCTGGGGCCTGCTCCTGCGGAGCGGCGTAGGCGAATGGAACGCTGAGGGAAGCGCCGGAGAGGGCGCCCAGGATCAGTAGCGTGGGATGGGTCATGGCGTCGGTGGAACTCGGAGAAGCGAACGGACTACGACGTTACGTCGAATCGACTTCCGCGTTGAGGGGCGTGAGGCTCAATCCTGTGCCTGGGGGGCCAAAGGCTCGAAATGAACACGGAATGAACACGGGCCGGAAACCTGGAGGGGGTTCCGGCCCGATGTGGGGCTGACCTGGGAGGGACCCCGGGGTCCCTTCGGTGGGCGGCATCGGCGCCGCGACAGCCGGTGCCTAACGCTTGCGGCGACGGCCAGACTTGCGCTTCTTCTTCGCCATCTTCACTTCGAGGGTGCCCTTGCCATCTTCGCCGACGGTGAGGCTGGCCTTCTTCGTTCCGAGGGTCTCGTGCCAGCACTTCACTTCGTACGTCCCCGCCGGGAGTTCATCGAAGGAGAAGCTCCCCTTGTCGTCGGTCATGGCCCAATGGGTCGCGTCCGTCACCACGACCCAAGCGTTCATCCAGGCGTGCATGTCGCACGTCACTTTGACGGCTTCGGCCTCCTTGAAGGTGCGCTCGAGCTTCTTGCCCGCGAGCACGGTTTGGTTGAGCGGGTCGTTGAGGACCGAGATCAGGTGCACGTTGTGGGAGGTCTTGTCCGAGTTCAAGAACGCAACCTTGGCGCCCTTGGGCACGACCTGTACGTGGGGCGTGAAGCGGCAGCCTTTCTGATCGAGGAGGTACGGTTCTTTGGGGATCTCGACTTTCGCTCCCTTCACCGTCAGGGTCACGACAACGCCGGCGATGCCGCGGTCCTTGCCGATGAGGAGGCTCATGTCCTGGCGGTTGACCTCCTCACCCGGTGGACAGCAGCCCTCGGCCGCGCGTGCCGGAACGTTGAGATCCTTGAGAACCGGAAGCTCGCCTTCGAAGAGCAACTTGCCCGTGATCTTCGGGGCCTCCTTCTTCACTGGCGCCTCCGTCGCGGGGGCGTCTTTCACTGGCTTCGACTCTCCGCCCTCCTGGGCGAAGGTCATGACTTGGGCGAGGCAGAGGGCCGCGAGGCCCCCGGCGATCCATGAGTACTTGGAGAGCGCGCGTTTCATGGTCGCCATGATAGCCAGTTCATCCGGCTCGCATCGGAGACCCCGAAGCGCCATGCGTAAGGAGTAAGAGAAAGCGGCCCCGAACCAGATGGAGACTGGTTCGGGGCCGCTCGAATCGCGGGCTGCGCCCCACTGTGACACTCAGGCGAGTGACCTCAGCGTCAAGATCCGAGCTTGCGCTCGACGCGGTGGCTGGCCAAGCGCCCGGGGGTCGGCAGAGGGCCAACGATCGGGGTCGCCCACTCGACGAAGGCCTCCGAGATGTCATCGTCGCCCTTGAAGAACTCATCGGGCACGAGGCGCGTCGCGGCCGCCACTTCCGAAAGCGCGAGCGCCGCGTACACCGGCTGGTACGAGCCCCCTTCTTCGCCGCGCTGGATGGCGATCGACCCATGGGTCAACTCCCCTGAGGTCGCGTATTCCACAGCTGCCCGGCCGACCTCACGGGCCTCGAGGGCGTCCTGCTCGGAGGCGATGCCGAAGTAGCTCCTTTGCAGGTAACCGAAAGTGTCCGCGCGTACGCGCTTGGCGGCTGTGACCTTGGACTTGACCAAACCCGAGAGGTAGTCCCCGAGCGCGCCGGTGCCCGAGAGCTGCACGTTGCCGTGGCTGTCCACTTCCTTTCCTTTCGCGATCAGCTCCCCATCCGCATCGTGGATGCCCTCGCTCACGGCCACGAGGCAGCGGCCATGCTGGTGCAACATCTCCTCAACCCGATCGCAGAAGCGGTCACGGTCGAAGGCCTTCTCCGGGAGATAGATCAGGTGCGGCCCATCCCCTTCGTTCCGCCGCGCCAGGCGGCTGGCCGCCGTGAGCCAGCCGGCGTGGCGGCCCATCACAACGTTGATCTTCACGCCGCCGAGGCTGCGGTTGTCCTCGTCGTCGCCCATGAAGGCCTGGGCTACGAACTTGGCAGCCGACCCGTAGCCGGGGGTGTGGTCGCAGCCCGCAAGGTCGTTGTCGATGGTCTTCGGGACGTGAAAGAGCCGCACGTCATAGCCCTTGGCGAGGGCGGCCTCGTTCAAGAGGTGGGCCGTCTCGGCGGAGTCGTTGCCACCGACGTAGAAGAAGTAACGGATATCATGGGCCGCGAAGACCTCCAGAACCCGCTCACAGGCCTCAGCCGTCGGCTTCTGACGCACGGAACCAAGGGCGGCCGCGGGGGTCAGGGCCACCCGCTCGAGCTCCTCCCTGGACTCCCGGCCGAGATCCACGAGG
>OJFX01000984.1_pt1 | contig 10335 bp, 6 predicted proteins | sample 1594171 | NCBI WGS metagenome assembly OJFX01 (sample SAMN05416840, study PRJEB24817) | seawater metagenome | isolation source: Sea water | place: Canada:Atlantic | collected 2013-07
AGATCATGCCTAGTCTCGTGGGCTCGGAGATGTGTATAAGAGACAGATGATGGACCTGAGCAAGTACCACTCCCAGCCGCGGACATCCGGGTCGTCGGCCGGCGTCGACCACGGGGTCAGGAGTCGCGCAAGCTTGGAGGCGCCGCCCCGAAGGAAGGCCTCTTGGCTGCCCCGAAGCATGTCGGATCGGTAAAGGGTCCCCCGCAGGTCCAGCCTTGCGCTCTCTGATCGTTGGAGGAGTTCCCCGACGTTCTGCGAAAGCCGGGTGATATCGGCGTTCTTGGTCCGGAAGACAAGGGACGCCGTCACCGAGACGACCGTCAGAAGGACGAGCGCGGCCGCGGCGGCTGCCGCGGCGGGATTGCGGCGAACCCATCGCTGAAGACGCTCAGGCCACGCGGGCCGGCGCGCGGCAATGGGCTGACCGCTCGCGAACTTCCGGAGGTCCTCCGCTAGCGCCAGCGCGCTCGGGTACCTGCCCGAAGGCTCGCGGGCCGCCGCGACGGCAATGATCGTCTCGAGGTCGAGGGAAACGTCCGGGATGAACTTCCTCAGCCTCGGAACGTCGCGCCCTTCGATAGCCCGCATGAGCTCGCTCGGACTCTGCTCCCCGTAGGCGGGCCGCCCCGCGATGGCTTCGAAGAGGGTCACGCCAAGCGAATAGACATCCCCCTGCTCGTCGCCGATGCCGATGAATCGCTCGGGCGGCATGTAACGTATCGTGCCGAGGAGATCCTCTTGGCCGGTGAGATTGCTGCCCTCGACGCGGGCCACGCCAAAGTCCACGATCCATGCCACATCACGCCCGTCGATGATGATGTTGCTGGGCTTGATGTCGCGGTGCACGACGCCAAGTTCGTGTGCATAGTGAAGGGCGTCGGCGACGTCGGCCATTTGCGCAGCGAGGGATCGGTGCTCCGCGGCGAGGGGGGCACGGCTCGACTTGGGGCCGCCTGGGCCGGCCGTCGGGCTCTTCTGTCCTTGGATGATCTCGTCCAGCGCATGGCCTTCGATCAGCTGCATCGCGTAATAGGGCGCGCCGTCAACGGAGCCGACCTCGAACACGGGCACGATGTTCCCGTGGTGCAGCCGGGCGATGGCACGGGCCTCGCGTTCGAATCGTTCTTGGGCGGAAGTGTGACCCGCTGTGACCTCCGGAAGGACCTTCAGCGCCACGATGCGATCCAAGGCGCCATGGCTAGCTCGGTACACCACGCCCATCCCCCCTCGGCCCACTTCGCCCAAGATCGTGTAGTTTCCGAAGCGGCTCCCCGGCGCCATCGAGCCCATCGGCGCCGCCTGCGGCCCGCCCCCTGCTCCGGACCAAGCAGTCCAGGCCTCGACGACCGAATCTTTGTCATCCGGGAAGCGGTCGCGGTATGAATCGATCGATGCCGTCGCCCCGCGCTGACTGTCGTAGTGCAGCTCAAGGGCCAATAGCTCCCGCAGGAGCACCTTGCGTTCAACGCCGACCCTGCTTTCCAGGTAGGCCTCGATCCGAACGTTCGAGCCGTCCCGCAGCGCGCACTCGAACTCTTCGCAGATCGGTTCGATCTCGAGCAGTAGGGCGCCTTGGTTGGTGACTCTTCTCATTACTACGGAAGCAGATGGTCTCGACGCCCCGAGCTTCGGCTTCGCGAAGCCCGCCACATCGACCGCGATTATAGCCGTGACTCCCGCTACCGGCCTGCCGCATTCCCGGCCGCGGGGGGGTCCTGCGGCGCGAGCAGCCCATGGGTCAATTTTGGGGGAACTCGGTGATGGGCCACCCGCCTCCCCTTCGATAGGGGGGGCTGAGCTGCCTTCATTTCTCGCCGATGACCCGCGATGACCCGCGATGACCTGGGACCATTCGTCGCAAGGTCGCGGCGGGCCCACCAGGCCTACCAGCCGGAGGGCCTCCCCTGTTCGTCGCTGCAGAAGCCCCGCGCTTTCAGGCGTCGTTGCCCGATGCTGCGAAGGCTGGCCCTGATCCTGCGATGGCTGGGCTGCCTCCGCGGGCGGCCCCCAGGGCGTAGGAGACAGAGGTGGGGCGAGCGGGACCCACTTCCGTTTGGCGCGCTTCGTTGGAATGGTGCTCTGCTTGGGCCTAGGAGGCCATCGGAGGTGTCTCAAGGTGGCACCCAATCCGGTCGACAGAGCACCAGCGGATCCAGCTCCGCGCGCAACGATGAGCGAAATCCAAGACCCGAGTGACGTGCAAGGCGGCGACCCCCTTCTGACACCGGTGGGGGAGGCGGAGGACCATGGTCCTGCGTTGGACTCCCTTCCGCCCATTGGAACCTTGCTCGTCCTGGGTGGTGGCGCCATGCGGGGCATGGCGCATATCGGTGTCCTGCGGGCCATCGAGGCCCTGGGGATCAAGGTCGATGCCATCGTAGGAACCAGCATTGGCTCACTCATCGGAGCGATGTACTCGGGTGCGTCCAGCGTCTCGGACATCGAGCGCGAACTCCCGGGCCTCGCCAAGGACGACTATTTCCGGCTCAACTTCGCGAAGTTCCTCCGCAAGGGCATCCGCGCCCCAAGCATGTATAGCGGCGAGACGTTCCGTCGAAGCCTCGGCAAGCTGATCGATGCGGAGCGGTTCGATGACCTCAGCATTCCTTTCTTCTGCAATTCGGTCTGCCTGGAAACGGGGGGGCCGGTCTTCTTTGGGGCCCGCGGCTTCCGGGACATCGGTTTGATCGACGCGGTGTACGGCTCTTGCGCCCTTCCTGCGGTGTTTGAGCCGCTGGTATGGAAAGGAAGGCACTTCATGGACGGCGGCATCACTGACGCCCTGCCGCTCCGGTTCGCCAAGCTGCTCTCGCCGGAGCGGATCATTGCCGTGGACTTGACGGTGAAGCCGAGCCACCGGCCGCCCGCCTACCGGCCGCATGCCATCCAGACGCTCTTCCGCGCCTTCGACATCGTCGAGAACGTCATCACGGAGCAGATGCTGCACATGCACGTGAGCCCGGAGGTCGCGCTCATTCAGCCGAAGCTCGTGGAGATGGACCGCTTTGATTTCGACCGCATCGGGGAGCTCGTGGCGTCGGGGGAGTCGGAGGCCTACCGGGTCTTGACCTCCCATCCGATGACGCGGGACCTTCTCGACCAGAAAGATTTTCCGGATGGGATGAGTTGCCCCGTCACGCCGAGGGAACACGTGAGCTTGCACATCGACGCGGACCTTTGCATTGGGTGCGCCATGTGCGAAATGACGTGCGAGACGGGCGGATTTGACGCCCGCGGCAAGATCGCGATCACCCGCAAGCCCCTCAATTACGAATGCACGAGGGATCAGGCGTGCGTCCGGAGCTGCCCCACGGGCGCGGTTCGCCTCGGGAATCTGTAGCGGAACGCCCCTACCGGGGCCGCGGCGCATGCGGAGTCTTCCCGAACGCTCGGGGGCTTCCCTAAAGGTGGGCGGGGGGCTGGGGCCGATAGGCCCAAGGTGAGCCCCGATTGACTCGTCCCCACGGGCGATCGGGGTCTAAGCCGCAACCCATGCGCGTGCCAAAGCGGCGCGTCGTTTCCCCGTGAAAGCACAACTGGCCATCAAAACGCAGCCCTCGCTCTGCCAGAAGGGCGTCCGCGCTCTTTTCGCTGCCCTCTCCATCGGCCTCCTCACCGTTGGATGCTCCTCCTCCTCTGATACGGACGTCGACGGCGCTCAAGTCGGCGCCGCCGTTCAAGACCTCATCGAAGATCGCGATGGCCAGACCATCTCGATCAACATCGATGGGCTTTCAGGGACGATCGGCACGGGTTCCATCGAGGCCTCGGCTGGGCAGAACGCCACGTCGGTCACCCGCGACGGCAGCCGCGTGCTCATCGCGTTCGATGCCCGTGTGACGCCAAGTCACCAGGTTCGATTCGTGGGCATCGACGGCGTGACGGAGGACTGGCTCGATGTCACGACCTCCGATCCGCGCGTCCCTCGACTCGGGATCCTGGGGGCTACCCAGGACGTGTCCGATGACCTTCTGGGCGGCGATCAGATCACGGTGGCCTTCGTGGCTGGACCGCGGGTCATCCAATCGGAAGCGGAAGATCCCGACAACTGGAACCTGCGCGTCGAGGGCATTACCCTCGACATGACGGGCACGGTGATCGGCATCAACCCCGCGACCCAGGTCGCCACGATCACGCTGGGGCCCCTTGCCAACCTGCACGAGGACTTCACCCTCGCGGCGAACGTCTCCACGGTCGCTGACGTGGCGGTCGCGCCCACGGCCGTGTCAGGAACGGCCACCGGGGACGCCGTGCCGCCTGGCCTTGAAGGGGGCAACCCCGTTCTCCAGGACATCGTCCTGGGCACAGGTGGCGACGAGTATGGTCGCGTCATCACGATCGACTTCGACGAGCCGATCAGCCCCGTCTTCGGTGCCACGGCGAGCCACTTCTCGGTCTTCGATCACGTGGATTCCATCGGTGTTACGTCCGTCACACGGGTTGCGGTGGACGCCCTTGACAACACCAAGGTGCGCGTGAGCTTCAGCCGCCCGGTGGTTCCTGGCCTCGACCAGATCACCATCGACGGCGTGGTAGACGCCCACGGCAACGCCTTCCCGGCGCAGACATCCAACCTCGTAGCGGGCTCGACGGCCGTCAACGGTTTCGCCAGCGTCAACTTCAACACGGTGGAGGGGCTTGGCAACGACAACGTCGTCGCTGTCCTGAACCAGGCCATCGATCCGGACACCGCCGAGGACCCCGCGCGCTGGACCCTCGACATTGACTCCAACCCCGTGGTCTTGGCACCGGGCGACATCGCTTACGACCTTGCCACGAAGACGATCACGATTGAGCTTGGCGCGGATTTCGCCAACGGGCTGAGCGCGGAGCTGACCGCAGTGGGCGCCGTCGACGTGGACGGCGAAGGCTTCAACGTCGCGGCCGCACCGGCCCTTGCCGCCGGCGACGCCACGGCTCCAACGGTGTCGTCCATGACCCAGAACCGCGACGCGGATGGGTCGGGCAAGACGATCGACGTGACGTTTTCTGAGCCCCTGGACGTGACCACCGCGACGAACACGGCGAACTACACCTTCGCCCCGGCGATCACGGTGGACAGCGCCACGCTCGTCGACGGCGACGTCGTTCGCCTGGCGCTCCAGAGCGTCGCCGTTCCTGGTGATGTGACCCTCACCGTCGCCCAGGCGATCTCCGACCCCGCGGGCAACGATCTTGGGGGCGATGTGGGCCCTGAACCGCTCTCCTCGACGGACATCATCCCGCCCACGCTCGTCTCCGCAGCCGCGCAGTCGATCGAAGGCGCTGAGAACGACGTCCTCTTCGCCTTCTTCAGCGACTCGCTCGTGCCGGTCGAAGCCGAGGACATCCTGCGTTGGTCGCTCGAGTCGCCGATTGGCACCCCTTGGGACCTTACCGGCTCCACGGTGTCGTACAACGAATCCACCGGCGTCGCGACCCTCAGCCTGGAAGGTGCCGGCGTGCCGTCCTTCCTCGTCGGTGACGACTTCGATCTTTCGATCACATCGATCCGCGATCTCGGTGGCAACGCCTCCGACCCCATGGGCGTCACCGGGCAGGCGACGGGCGAGTCCCGCCGGCCATCGCTCGAGGGTGTCTTCATCAGCGGCGTGGCAGGCAACGAAATCTCAGTTCGCTTCTCAGAGCCGATGCGCGATCCTGCGGATCTCCACGACGAGATTTCCAACCCGTCGGGGGCGCGCTATGGGCTGATCGATCCGGTCACTTCCGCAGTGACCTTCCCCGCGAGTGCCGTGGCCAATGACCTCGGGCTCGGGGTGGTGCTGACCTACGCCGGCGCTGTGGATCCGGCTGCAACCGTCAACGTGATCGGACTCCGTGACGCGGCTGGCAATCTCCTGTTCCCTGTGCTCGATGTCTCGATTCAACCCGAGGACACGACGGCCCCCGCCCAGGGCGGCGCGCCCGCCATCGCGGCCGTCGAAGGCACGAACAACGATATGGTCACCGTCACGTTCAACGTGCCGATGTCCACCTGGAACCTCGAGAACCGGGATGCCTATGTGCTCACGAACGTGGGGACTGGCTTGCCCGTGGATCTGACCGGTGCGACGTTTGATTTCGATGGGGTATCGACCCTGACGATCACCCTCGGTATCGCAGCCAGTACCTCGTTCGACGCGGCGGAGACCTACGATTTCGAGCTTGAGACCGACGGCATCAACACGCTGCGCTCAGCGCAGGGCGTCGAGCTTGCCGCAACTGATAGCCAGGCGGGCGTTGCCGTTACTGGTGACACGGTGTCTGGACCGACCCTCGCCGGAACGAGCGCGCTGACCGTGCCTGGTGATGCCAACGCACTTGTGGTGGTGTTCAACGAAACGGTTCAGGAGGCGGCCGCCACGACGGCGACCGAGTACAACTTCGGTGGTTCCGTTGCCACATCGGTGTCGCGACTCAACGATCGCTCTTTCTATGTGAGCTTCCCGGGTCCCGTCTCCTTTGGCGTGGCCCTCGATATCACGGCGACAGCGGCCATCGATACGGCGGGCAACGCCTCAGTGGGTGTGATTTCTGTGACGACCACCGAGGATGTGGTGCCGCCTTTTGTGAGCGCCGTGACTGCCAGCATCGACAGCGGCATCGGTGGGGACACCATCGTGGTGGCCTTCAACGAGATGCTCGATGCGGACGTGACGATTCCTGTCGAGAGGTTCAATGTCACGTCTGGCGGGCTTCCGGTTCGCGTGGGCCTTGTGACCTACGACGTGCAGTCCCTTGAGGCGACGCTCTTTGTCCAAGACCTGGTGGATGGTCAGGCCGTCTCCGTGTCGGTGACTGGCATGACCGATATCGTCGGCAACGTTCCGGGGGCGCCCATGACTGGCTCTGCGGTGCCGAGTGGCGATAGTGTGGCGCCCGACATCGTCGTCGCGTTCGTCAACCTGGACGCGGACAGCGGTGGCACCGTCATCGATGTCCAGTTCAGCGAGGCCGTGGACAGCGCCTTTGCGATCGCTGGGGGGAACTGGACGGTTTCCACCGGTGAGACCGTGACCGCCGCAGAGAGCTTTGGCAGCGATCACGTTCGCCTCCAGCTGAGCGCCGCGATCGATGCGGCTGCGACGCTGACCCTGGGTGCGGGCCTTACGGACGTGGCAGGCAACGAGGCCCTGGACCTCGTGATTGATCCGACGGAGTAGTCGGAGAAACAAAGTCAGCGCCGGCCCGTGCGGCGTAGGAGCGGGGCCCCCCGGGAAAACTTTTCCGGGGGGCCCCGCTGCATTGAGCGAGCTTCCACTGGCGGGGGGAGGGCCCGCTCACCGCTGGGCGCATCTCCAGTGCTCCCTTGCGTGGATTCGCATTCAGATTCGCCGCACCGCTGCTCGATACAACCCTGTCGCGGTTCCGCCCCGCCATCACTGCCAGAGCCCCATGATCAGAGATTTACGTTTCGACGAACTCGAGCAGGCTGACCGCAAGCGTCGCCTCACCCGCCTCGTGATCGTGTGCCTCACGGCATCGACCTTGGTGACCTTTGGGGTCAGCCGAGAGTTGAAGATCAAAGACGAGTTTCAAGCGATCCCTGAGGCCCGGGTAGGGGACTTGCAGTCCCTGCGGACCCGTAAGCAAGGCATCTCGGGGCTCCTTTCGGAGCACCATGTCTGGGCCGGGGCCTTTGCCGCGCGCCGGGAACTCGACGACCTCGTCCGCTCGATCCACGATGAGGAGAAAGTCCTCCGTGGCCTCGAGGAGAAGATGAAGAGCGAGGAAACCCGCATCCGTGAAGAGGCCGAGGCGGCGCGCGTTCGCGGCTTCGTTCTTCTCGAGCACAACAAGTTTGACCTGGCACTCGCTCAGTTTCAGAAGGCCCTTGACCTCTGCGATTCCCTGGGTGAGAAGGCCTGGGATGGCGGCCCCTGGAAGCACAGGGACGCGGTCGTGGTGGACATTCACGCGCTGAAGAGCCGCCGGAGCGAAGGCAAGTGAGTCTCTTTGGATGGATGACTACCCGCCGCGGCCGGATTCGGCGGGCGATGCGGGCCCTCGCACGGGATGGCAGCACGTCGAACTACGTCGTGTTGGCCAAGGAGTATTCAGCCCTTGGCGAGCCGCCCAGCGTGCTCAAAGTGTGCCGCGAAGGGCTCGAGCTCCATCCTGAGAGCGCTGAGCTACAGCGCCTCGCCCGACGGGCCAAGGAGCTGCACCAAGAGCAGCGGCTCCACGACCTCAACCTCGAGCTCGAGAGCGCGCCCCGTGCGGCGCTGTTCCGCGAGCTCTGTGAGATCCAGCTGGAGAACGGTGACTCGCAGCACGCCCTCGAGGCGGCGCAGCGTTGGCGCAATCAGACCGATGAGCCGGAGGCCGCGTACTACGTGGCAGCTGCTCATGCTGAGTTCTTCTTCGATGGTAGGCGCAGTCGCGACGGTCTGCAGGCATTCCAGCTTGCAGCCGAAAGCGCGAAGCACCTGGCGCGGGACAAGCGTCCGCTCAGGCTCCAGTTCGAAATCGCCCGTCGCTGCGGGGCCTGGGAAGACGCGCGCATCGCATTGGCGCGGCTCCTGGAGCTCATGCCCGGAAACCCCCTCCTCGAGGCGCGTTTTCGCCGGGTCCTTTCGAACTGCGCTCACTCCAAGCCCTTGGCGAAGGCCCTGAGCGAAGTCGAGAAGAGCGGACGGTTTGTGGATGACGAGCCTGAAGAGGCCGGGAACTTCGACCGCGAGGCACTGCGCCCGACGCTCAAGCGTCTGGCAGCGCGCACCGAGGTCCACGTGGCCTTCTTCCTGCGGGGCAACACCGCCCTCGTTCAGGGGGCGCACGGTCCCACCGCGGACCGGACAGCACGGGCCGTTCGTGAAGTCCTCCAGGCGAGCCGCAGCGCGGCCCGCCGTATGGCCCTCGGCCGTGCTTTCGAGATCCGCGCCGAGGGCTCCTTTGGAGCGCTCGTCCTGAAGCCTGGTCCCCTCGGCACTGCCGCCGTTTGGACGTCCCAAATCCCTAAGGGCGAAATCGAGCAACTGCTCGAGCAGCTCAACGGCGAAAGCCCCATGGAGAGTGCAGCTTGATGCACGATGTCCTCCAGCCATTGACCCAGCAGCCTGGTGTCAAGCAAGCCGCGGTGATCTCATCGGACGGCGTCCCCGTGTGCGTCCTGGAGCGCGCTTCGATGAAGAGCGGGGAGTTCGTGGACTGCACGAACTCGAGTCAAGCGTCCCTCGAGGGCCAACGCATCGACCCCGCGTCCCTGGTCGCCCTGGCTGCGAGCTGGGTCGACGATGTCATGCGGGCCGGAGGACAGATTGCATGGGAACTCCCGAAGCGGTTCGTCCTCTGCGCGAGCCAAGGCACCCTCGTCGTCCAACAGGGCCCGAACGCCCATGTCATGGTCGTCATAGAGCCATCGATCTCACCGGAGGCCTTCGCGTTTCCGCTTGAGGCCGCCGTCGAGCGACTCCACCGGCTCCTCCGGGATCTCGGTCGGTTCGATCCGGACCAGAATGCCGCGGCCCTGCCGCGCCCACAGCACACGGAGTCGCCCGCGGCTCCGTCCATCGCCGACTACGCCGCTGGCGGACAAGCGATGAACCAAGGCGACGCCACCGGCCCGGGTCAATCCGGCGGCTATCCAAGCGTCCTTCCACATAATCCGAGTAGCGCCCCCTTCGACTCCACTGGAGACCACTGAGATGGTTCAGATCAACTTCGCTCAAAAGAGCGTGACGACGAAAATCGTCTACTACGGCCCGGGTATGTCGGGCAAGACCACCAACTTGGAGATCGTGCACCAGCGCGCTCCCGAGTCCAACAAGGGGGATCTGACCAGCATCTCGACGGACGGGGACCGCACGCTGTTCTTCGACTTCATGCCGCTTGACCTCGGCACAGTCGCTGGCATGCGGACGCAGTTCCAGATCTACACCGTGCCTGGACAGGTCTACTACAACTCGACGCGAAAGCTCGTACTTCAGGGCGTGGACGGCGTGATCTTCATCGCCGACTCGAGCGCCTCGATGCTCGAGGAGAACCTCGAGTCCTTGGCGAACCTCGCTGAGAACCTGAAGGAGTACGGCAAGGACATCGACGAGATCCCGCTCGTCATCCAATACAACAAGCGCGACCTTCCGGACGCGATGACGGTGGAGGACCTTGAGAAGCACCTCAACCCCCGGGGCGTGCCATCGTTCGAAGCCATGGCCAACTCCGGTCACGGTGTGTTTCCGACGCTGAAGTCCATCGCGGCGCGGGTCCTCGACTCGATCCACGAGCAAACCGGCGCGTCGAGTGCCGGGGCATCGTCGGCGATTCCGCCGCAGGCTCCGAGGCCAGCTGCTCCTATGGCTGCGACTGGGCCCGCCGCCGTGCCGCTCTCGGCGCCTGCGCCTGTCTCTTATA
>OJFX01000988.1_pt1 | contig 10307 bp, 9 predicted proteins | sample 1594171 | NCBI WGS metagenome assembly OJFX01 (sample SAMN05416840, study PRJEB24817) | seawater metagenome | isolation source: Sea water | place: Canada:Atlantic | collected 2013-07
GGGGGCAATGTCACGTCGTCAAGCTCCATGCGCGAGGTGCCGACGGTGAGCGGGCGCGGGGAAGCGGGCGGCTTGCGCTTGGCTCCCACGTGGAGGAGCCAGGGACCCTGGGGCACCGCGTCAAACCGGTAAACACCGGCGGCATCGGTGACCGTGTCCATGGCCGGCTCGAGCTGCACGCCGTGGGGCATGAGGAATACGGGGACGCCCTCCGCGGCATCGCCGTTGGCGGAGCGGACCGTGCCGTCGACGCTGGCCATCAGGCGCAGGTCGAGGGTGATGTTCACGTAGTTCATTCCGTCGAGGTGCTCCATGCCCTCGAGCTTGTGGAGGGCGAGCTCGGTGGGGCGGGAGCGCATGCCCGGTGCGGAGGCGTAGATGCGGTAGGCGCCCATCGGGAGGTCCCTCGCCTCGAAAGTGAACATGCCGGGCTCCGACTCGATGATGCGCTCCTCGGCGGTGTCGCGGCCCCGCGCGACTTTTGATGGTTCGATATGGATCGTCCACTGGTCGGGTTCACCGCCGCCGTGGACACCCACGGTTCCCGCGATCGTTCCCGTGCCGACGAAGACCTTGCGCCGCCCGCCGTAGTCGCCTGCCCGGCGAACTTCCACGTTCCCGATGACGCTAGGAGCGTTCGGGTCGCCGTCCGTTCGCTCGCCCGAATCCACGGGGGCGTCCAGGGGAGCCGCGGGGACATCCTCATCCGCCTCGATGCCCGCAGGTTCCGGGCCGTCGACCTGGCCGCCACCCGGGGGGGCCAGGAGGAAGTACGCGCCCACGGCCAGTGTGAGCAGGATCGCGATCACAACGGACACGCCCACGTTCCCGCGATTCCCTTCCCATGGGCCCGCCAGGGCCAATCCAGGTCTTCGGGCGAACTTCCGCCTTGGGGCCTCACATGCCATGTCCTGATCCGTACGCTTTGCGCGTCTTTTCACCGTCTGTTGCGTCCTCATCGACGGGAATCGTAGCGCCCCTTCGGCTCCCCGGCACCGCCTTCACCGATCCATGCTGTCTCCCTCCCGTCGCCGCTTCTCGCCCCAAGCTTTCCTGACCGCCCTCGGGGCGTTCATGCTTTCCCTCACCGCCGCAGGCGAGGCATCTGCCCATTCGAGCGCGGCAGGGCCCGGCTGGATGGAGGCTGGCTCGCTGGCGCCTGGGGCAATGGTCCCTGGCGCAGAGGAGGCCAAGACCCCCGCGGACGGGCGGGTTCTCGTCCTGGGCTTCGACGGCGCCGATTGGCGCAAGACCAAGGCTATGATGGATGCTGGCGAGCTGCCTAACCTCGCCAAGCTCCGGGACATGGGCACCGCCGCGCCCCTCGTCTCGACCGATCCGGCGGAGTCGGCGGCGGGCTGGGCGGCCATCAACACGGGGGCGAACCCGCTCAAGAACGGGGTCCCGAGCTTCATCAATCGGGGCATCTACGGGACGGAGATCCTCGGTCAGTACGCCCACATCGAGCCGGACCAGGTCTACAAGACGGATCCCGAGACGGACGGAGGTGAGGGGACGAAATCCAGCGGAGCGATCGACAAGGCCATTGCGAAAGCCCGCAGCTTGCCGCCCTACGCCCTCACGGCGCTGGTCTTCCTCGCGGCCTTCCTTCTGTTCAAGTTCGTCCTGCGGGCCCACGCGGTGTTGGCCCTGCTGATCGCTGCATCCCTCGGTGCCGCCGCCTGGTTCGTCGGTGGAGCGCCCACGGCCCCTGAGCTACCGCGCACCGTCCCGGGCGTCATTGGCAACAAGGTACGCCTTGACGGCTTCTGGGTGGAGGCTGCCCGGGCTGGGCACCCGTCGGTGGCGCTCCAGGCTCCCATGGCCTTCAACCGTCCCGGAGCGGACGGGGCGCGCACGCTGTACGGTCTCGGCGTTCCGGACGTTCGCTCGTCGGTGAACGGCGATTGGTTCGTCTACACGAACGACACCTTGGCCACGGGACGGGCCCCGAAGGGCGACTCCTCAGGCTCGCCCTCCGGGACGGGCGTCAAGTACCGGGTCGACTTCGAGGCGCCCGAGGGAGGTGGCGACGAGGCCTTTGAAACGTTCGTCTACGGCCCCGTGAACTTCGCGGAGATCGACGATCTCCAGCGCCAGGTCGACGCGATCGTGGCGATCAAGTCGAACTCCGCCGAGTTCAACAAGCTCGGCTTCCAGGAGAGCAACAGGCTCCATCAGGACCAGAAGGCCCTGGAGAAGAAGATCCGTAGCTTCGCCAACCGGCCGTACCTGCACCGGACACCCGCGCCGCTGCGCGTGGCCAAGAAGTCGGACGGTGCCTATGACGTCACGATCGACGGCACGACCCAAACCCTGAAAGTCGGGGATTGGAGCGAGTTCTATCAGGTGCGTTTCACGCTGTCGGAGGCTCTCTCGCTGAGCGCCATCACCCGGGCGAGGGTCGTGAGCGCAGAACCGTTCGAGCTGTACATCGACACGCTCCAGTTCGACCCCAAGGAGCCCGCGTTCTGGCAGCCAGTCAGTAGCCCACGGGAGTTCTCGTCAGAGCTTGTGGACATCGTCGGCTCGCGTTTCGAAACCCTCGGTTGGGGCTGCATGACCAACCAGGTCAAGGACAAGATGGTCGACCCCGTGGTGTTCCTCGAGGACGTAGCATTCACGATGGAGTATCGGCGAAAGCTGATGCAGAGGATGCTGGAGAAGGACGATTGGAGCGTGCTCTATTCGGTCTTTAGCGCGACGGATCGGGTGCAGCACATGATGTACCGCTACCACGACCCAGAGCATCCGATGTACGACGCGGAGGGCGCGGCCCGGGAGGTCGAGTTCTTCGGGAAGACGGTCACGCTGGCCGACGCGATCCCCGCCGTCTATCGACAGATGGACGCCATCGTGGGGGACGCCCTCGCTGCCCTCGGACCCAAGGACACGCTCATGCTCTGCGCCGACCACGGCTTCACGAGTTATCGCCGTGGCATGAACGTCAACAACTGGCTCGAGCAAGAGGGTTACCTCGTGCTCAGGGAGGGCCTCCAAAAGGGGGACAACGCCAAGCTCAAGTTCGTGGACTGGAGCAAGACGCGGGCCTACGCCCTTGGCCTAGGAATGGTCTACCTGAACCTCGAGGGCCGCGAGCCCCAGGGCATCGTGAACGCCGGGGACGCGGACGCGCTGATGGCAGAGATCTGCGCCAGCTTCCTGGCTGCCCGGGACGAGGGACGCGTCGTGGGAACGAGCGCGAAGGTCATCAAGGATGTCTACGAGGGGCCCGAGGCCTGGGGCAGCGCGGAGTACCCGTGTTCCGACATCATGCTCGGCTTCGCCGAGTTCTATCGCACGTCCTGGACCACGGTGAACGGCAGCATGGACCTCGACAGGATCGATGGCGTGCGCGTGGCGGGCCCCGTGTACGAGGACAACGACAGCGTTTGGTCTGGGGACCACGCGTCGAATGACCCGAACCTCGTGAGCGGCATCTTCTTCTGCAACCGCAAGGTCGTGAGCGAGTCCGGCGGGTTTTCGGTGATGGACATCGCACCCACCGTGCTCGACCGATTGGGAGCGCCTATTCCCGCGCACTTCGACCGCAAGCCCCTCAAGGACCAATGAGCGACTCCACTCCACAGCCTTTGGCGCCAGCGGACCTGAAGGCTCGCCTCGATTCCGGTGAAAAGCTGATCTTGCTGGACGTGCGTGAAACGGAGGAGGTGGGCATCTGTGCCCTCCCCGGCATCACCCATATCCCCCTGGGCGAGCTGTCCATTCGCCACACGGAGCTGGACCCGGACGCGGAGACGGTCGTGATCTGCCACCACGGGATTCGTTCAGCCCACGCGGCCAATGCGCTTGCCGGCCTTGGGTTCGAGACCCTCTGGAATCTCAGTGGGGGCGTTGAGCGGTGGGCTCGGGACGTGGATCCATCGATGTCTCGTTATTGAGCCTCGCTGCTGATCGTCGCCCGCGGGGGCGGGGATGTGAACGCCGCTAACCTGGTCCTGGCCGGGGCCAGCTTCGGAGGTCATTGGGTTCGTCTTTGGTGAAAACCCCAATGCCGCGAAAGGCGGGCGGCGTTCTGGCGACGAAAGAGGTCAAGGCTCCCCCGCCAACCTCCAAGAGACTCGCCATGACACAACGATCCGATTCCCTAGCGCAGGGGCCGGCGGAGCAAGCCAACACCACTTCTGCCCTCGGCACGGCCACGGGGCACGCCCGTTCGACTCCCGCCCATCTCTCCAGCGCCAGCCCCAGCCCAGGTACCGATTCCACGCGATCGGCGACTCCGGTCAAGCTGGTGTGGCATGACCCCGTCACCGGCGAGGAGCTCACCCTCCGGCTGGAAGCCAGTCGCGAGCTCATCGACGGCCTCAAGCAGGAAGGCTTCCAAACCCTCGGTTCCGAGGGGGACGGGGGCAGCCCAGAGCTGGGCAGCGGCGACACGGCCGCGGCATAGACAGCTGGGTCTACAGCCGGGTTGACAGCTGGGCCCAAGGCCCACCGGCCGAGCCCTGCGAAGAGCGGATCCCACAGGTCGGTCACGGAAGTTCGACCCCCCCGGGCTCCGGCTCCGCTAATCTCTGGCGCTCGCCATGTCCGAGCCCCATTCCAACTACAAGCACTGCCGTGAGCTGGCGCGCGATTTCGCGCCCGGTCAAGACCCGTCCGGGTCCAGCAGTTTCGCGCCGCGCGTCGGCATCGTTTTCGGCAGCGCCTCCGATTGGCCCACGATGAAAGCCGCAGTCGACATCTGCGAGCGCTTCGGTGTCGCCGCGGAATTCGGTGTCGTCTCCGCCCACCGAACGCCGGACCGCCTCCGGGACTACGCGCGTTCTGCCCGCGGCCGAGGGATCCACGTGATCGTGGCCGGGGCCGGGGGCGCCGCCCACCTGCCGGGCATGCTCGCTGCCTGGACCAACCTGCCGGTCTTCGGCGTCCCGGTGAAAAGCCGCGCCCTGAGCGGCGTGGACTCGCTGCTCTCCATCGCTCAAATGCCAGGGGGCGTGCCCGTGGGCACCCTCGCCATCGGTGACGCAGGTGCGCGCAACGCGGCGCTCCTTGCGCTGCGTGTCCTCGCGATCCACGACGGAGACCTTGCGGGCCAATTGGACACCTTTGCTCTCCAGCAGGCAGCCGCTTCGCTCGACGCTCCATTGAACCCTGCACCGGGCGCATAGCGGCGGGCTCGCAGGGAAGTTCAGAATCGGGATGGGAGATCACGACATGGAGTCGATTTCGATGCAAGACGCGACGACGCACGACGGCCGCAAAGTTCCGCCCGGAGGGACCCTTGGTGTTTTTGGTGGGGGCCAGCTCGGGCGAATGTTCGGTATCGCCGCGCGCCGGCTCGGGTACCGCTTCGCAGTCTTCTCCGACGACAAAGATGGCCCCGCCTCCCACGTTGCGGACCACGCCGTTTGCGCCGCGTACGACGACGAAGAGGCCATCGCAAGCTTCGTCCGGGGCGTGGACGCCGTGACCTTTGAGTTTGAGAACGTGCCGGCTATCGCAGGCGAGATCGCTTCGAAGTACGTGCCTGTTCGCCCCGCGGGGTCGCTCTTGCATACGGTGCAAAATCGCCAGCGGGAGAAGGACGGGCTCACGGGGCTCGGCCTGCCCGTGGCGGAGTACTGGCCGGTTCGAAACGAAGGCGAGTGTCGCGCGGCCGCGGCGGCGCTGCCCGGGGGCGGCGTGCTCAAGACGGCAAGCTTCGGATACGACGGCAAGGGGCAGAAACGGATCGCGTCCGGGATGGAGCTCGAGGGCGCATGGGAGTCCCTCGGAAAGGCGCCCTGTGTCCTGGAGGCACTCGTGCCATTCGTCGAGGAAATCTCCGTGGTGGCGGCCCGCGGCCAGGATGGGGCGATCGCCGTCTACGAGCCCTTCTCCAACCATCACGAGAACCACATTCTCGACGTGACGATGTGCCCAAGGGTGCTGGGGCCGGAGACCCAAGGGGAAGTGGACCGCATCGCGCGGCGCGCCCTTGAGGGGTTCGACGTCGTGGGGGTGCTTTGCATCGAGCTATTTCTCCTTGCCGACGGCTCGATCCTCGTGAACGAAATCGCGCCGCGCCCGCACAATTCTGGCCACCTCACCGTCGACAGCCATGTGACGTGCCAGTTCCAGAATCAAGTGCGCGCGGTCGCTGGGCTGCCCCTTGGGTCCACCGAACGCATCGGTCGCCCGGCCGCCATGGCCAACCTTCTGGGGGACCTCTGGGCCGACGGGGAACCCAACTGGGCCGCAGCCCTCGCGATGCCGGGTGTTTGGCTGCACCTCTACGGAAAGGCCGAGGCGCGCAAGGGCCGCAAGATGGGCCACATCACGGCCGTCGGCGACACGCCGGAAGAGGCCGCCTCCCGCGCCCGGGCCGCCCGGGCCGCGCTGGTGGATCGGTCCTAGCTCGCCGGCGCCGCGCTCCTTTGGGGCTCCCTTGGCCGCCACGGGATTTCCTTCACCGCCAGGAAGACCCGTGCCTGGGCGCGTTCCTGGGCCATGTTTCCTGGGCCCGCCGCGGTCTAGCGCGGCCCCAAGAATGGCGAGAGCCTCACCGTATTGCATTCGGGTCGATACCTAGCGTCCGATGCGGGTACACTCCCGGGCCAACCCCTGGGCCCCCTCACCGCCCCGATCATGACCAGTGGATCCCTCAACGAGCGCATTACTCGCGCCCTCGCTTTCATGCTCCGGCACCAGCCGGAGGAATTCGATCTAGAGCTCGACCGCTTCGGCTGGGGCGACCTCGAAGATGTGGTCTATGCCCTCCAGGAGCGCATCGGATCGCAGATCGAAGAAGACGACGTCGTCGATGCGATCGGCGCCAGTGACCGTCAGCGCTACGAGATCGAGGACGAAAAGATCCGAGCGCTGTACGGACACTCGTTCCCGATCGACCCGGGCGAGCCCACCGAGCCGCCGGATGAGCTTTTCATCGGCGTCGGAAGCCGCGACGCCTCACGGGCCGAGGAGAGCGGCCTGCGCAGCGGGCGCCGCGCCTTCTTGCACCTGGCGCGCACGGAAGAAGAGGCCCGCGAGGCCGGTCGCCGAGCGGCCCCCGAGTACGCCATCATCACCGTTTACGCCGGCGAGGCCTTCGATGAGGGCATCGACTTCTACGATCGAGGCTCCTTGTTCCTCGCGGACGAGGTCCCCGTTGAGTTCATCGAGGTGGGCGACACCTTCACGGACGGATACGAACGCGACCAAGGCCGCCGTTCCCGCGGCCGCCGCAACAACGAGCCCCGGGGTCGAGGACGTGGTCGTGGCCGCGGGCGTGGCCGCGACGGCGACGATCGTGGTCCCCGCGGACGTGGTCGTGACGACGAAGACCGTCCGGCCCGTGGGCGCGACGACGACCGTGACAGCAACCGGGATCGGGAGCCGAAGCGCGACCGTGACGAGGCCCCCCGTGGCCGCGGCCGTTCGGAAGAGCGTGACGATCGGGACCGCGCCCCCAGGGCCGAGCCCCAGCGTGAGTCGAGGCCAGAGCGTCGCCCCGAGCCGAGGCCCGAGCCGAAGTCCGATCCCAGGCCTGAGCCAAAGCCCGAGCCCCGTTCGAAGCCCGCGCCCAATCGGGGCGGATTCGGCGCTGGCATCGGCTGAGTCGGCCAACGTCGATCGACACTGGCCACTTCGCTATCGCGGGGGGCCAGGACTATCATGGGGCGGCACGCACATTGGGGCGTGCCGCCCTTCTCCTTACCCTTCTGGTCTCCTCATCTGCCGTGGGCTCCGTCGACCCCTCCAAGCTCGGCCCTGTGCCCCCTGGATTCGAATGGGTCCGGGGCGTCCGCGGAGTCATCCTCTGCCGGGCTGGCCACGGCGTGCTGCTCGAACAGGCAGGCTTTCGCGTGGACGCGCACTTCTCCGGGGAGTCGCTTCCCGATGCGGACGAGTCCGGCAAGGAGCCCCTCGCAAAGCTCCGTCTCGAGGTCGACGGCTCGTCCGGTCCCCTTGACTGCTTGGTGCGGCGCTTTTCCCACGGCGGTCTCGCGCGGGCGTTCACGGGCCGCCGATTCAAGGACCCCAAGCGCCCCTTCGAAGAACTGCGCCTGTCGGAGGCCCTACGGCGAGCCTCGATCCCCACGCCCCGGGTATTGGCGGCCCGGGCCGTACGCCATGGCCTCGGCGGTTACGAGCTGGCGCTTGTGACGGAGAGGCTGGACAGCAAAGTGGACATCGGCATTCTCATCGGACGGGTCCGGCGCGGGGAAGCTCCCCAAAAAGACCTCCGCCGCGCCGTCGTTCAATCCGCTCGCCTCATCGCCGCCATGCACGAAGCGGGCTTCCGTCACTCTGACCTTCAGCCCGCCAACCTCCTCGTGCCCGCGGGCGGTTTGGGCAAGGCGAGGCGGGGCCTCGAATCGTCGGGCGCAGCGGTTCTGGACCTCGACCGCTCCGAATTTGTCCCCGACGACTTGGACCCTCAGCCGTTGGCAGAGTCCACCAGGTGGAAGAACCTTGGGCGACTCTGGCGCCACGTCCATCGCCGGGAGCAGAAATACGGGGCCGTCTTCTCGAGCTGCGACTTAGCCCTGTTCCTCCAGGCCTACGGCGTCCCCAGGGACCAGCTCCCCCGGGTCGCCGCCCAGGTACAAAGTGCCGCCGCATCCAAGGCCCTGCTCCACCGAGCGGGCTGGATGCTCGACGGCCTCCTCGGGCGCGGCCAAGACGCGCGCGCTTGAGGCGTGCCTATGCCTGCCAGATTCCGTGCTGGGCGCCGCCCATGAGGTAGATGGCGATGCGTCCGCGGCCTGGGATCTCGGTGGGGCCGAGGGCCGTGGTCCCGCCGCTGGACTCAGCGGCTTGCAGCGCCGCTTCGAGGTTCTCGACGCTGGCGTAGGGGCGGACGGTAGGCGTCTCGGACTCGTGCATGGGGGCTCGAATGCCGAGGAGCCCGCCGCCCTGGATCTCGGCGGTGCGGGCGCCGCCGAGCTCGGGCATGGGGGCGCTGAACGTGATGCCGAGGGATGAGGTGTAGGTCGCGCAGAGGGCGTCGATGTCGTCTGCGACGATCTCCAGGTAGTGCAGCTTCATGGGCTCTTGGGGGGGAGTAGGGGGGAGCCTTAGTCTGCCGCGATGCACCCCGTGATCGTAAGGTGGAAATTCGACTCTGTGACGCCGAGCACTTGCTCGAGGTTCTCAAAGAACCGTTCCCCTTCGGACCCCGAGTGGAGGAGGCGCCGCACGGCTTCGAATCCTCCGTTCTCCAGGGCCAGTTCGCAGAGAAAAGCGCTCATCACGTAGAACGAGAAGTGGCGATTCACGGAGGCGCCCCGGCCCTTCTTGAACTCCTCAAGGAAGTCCATGTCCGGGTTCGCCGCGAGCGCTTCGCGGAATTCGCCTTTGAGCTCGGGGAGGCCCGAGCCGCTCAGGGCGTAGCCGCCGTAGCAGACCGACGTGCCGATGACGAAAGGGCCGTACAACTCTTCGGGGTTCGGCAGGAAGTGGCGCAAGTGACCCTCGACGTACTCGAAGATGTAGCTCGGGTTGTCCGTCCCGGTGTAGAAGCGCTGGCCGTCGGGCGACAAGAACCCGAGGTCATGGGCGAGGAAGTTGCACTTGGTGCAGTCGAAAACAAACCCGAAGGAGCTGAGCAGCTCATCGAGGCTCTCGAAACAGTAGTAGTCAAGCGGGGGACTCGGGGTGCCCGTCAGTTCGCTGAAGCCCTCCCGGAAGCGAACAAAGCGGCGGGCTTCGGCTTCGTCAAGGGGAGCTCCGTGATGGAAGGTCACGTTGCCGATCTGCACCGCGGTGAGCCGCGCCGTTCGTTCTTCGAAGGGGCTCGTGAAGCGGAAGCCGTCCCCGTGCGGCACGGCCTTCAGCTCGACGATCTTATGCAGAAAGGGCGCGCCGTCACGCTTGCCGGTGAAAGCCGCCGTGACGAAGTAGGTCTCATCATCGAAGCTGTAGGACTTGAGGAAAGTTGGCGGGTCCCACGTCTCGTTCGCGCGCGAGGAGAGACCCTTCAGGCCACGGAAGAAGAACTCGTGGCCCAGGATGTCCCCTGGCGGGACCGTCGCGTCCGTGAACTCACCTTCGTCGGCCTCCGAAAGGAATGCGAGGAGGGACTCTTCCAGTGCGCTCGCGTCCCGTTCATCCTCTGAGAACTCTGCGCCACGGTTGATTCGCAGGCTCGTTGGGAGGGCCGCCTTCGCGAGCTCGGGCGTGGCCGGCCTGGAGTCCGCGACCTTGGATTCCGCCGTCCTTGCGCGCGCACCGCTGCTGCCCGCAGATTGACATGCCCCAAGGATGCAGAGGGGGATGCAGAGGGGGATGCAGAGGGGGATACAGAAGAGCTGTCTCTTATACACATCTCCGAGCCCACGAGACTAGGCATGATCTCG
>OJFX01000992.1_pt1 | contig 10291 bp, 7 predicted proteins | sample 1594171 | NCBI WGS metagenome assembly OJFX01 (sample SAMN05416840, study PRJEB24817) | seawater metagenome | isolation source: Sea water | place: Canada:Atlantic | collected 2013-07
CACTGCATATCGTCGGCAGCGTCAGATGTGTATAAGAGACAGGCCAAGATCACCAACGACATCCGCCGGTTGCGATTCGAGTTCAATGAGATGACCCAGCGGGAACTCGCCGAGCGCGTGGGCTGTACGAGGCAGACGATCGTGTTGCTCGAGCAGGGGCGCTACGTGCCGTCCCTCTCGCTCGCGTTTGAGATCGCCCGGGCGTTCGAGCGGTCCATCGAGGACGTGTTCCAGTACGAAGGGCCCGTGGCTTGAGCGGCCCTTACACGCCAGCATCCACTGCTTGCGTACCATGGGTACATGAGAGACGTCTTCGCGCTCTGCTTCTCCGTGCCCATCGCTCTATCGCTCGGTTGCGCCCTTCCCGGTGGGGGCGCGGAGCAACGCGATGCGTCGCCACCTTCGATCATCCTCATCGTCACGGACGACCAGGGCATGGGCGACTACGGCCACGCGGGGCACCCTTACCTTGAGACGCCGCACCTGGATCGCTTCGCGCTCGAATGCCCGTCCGTGCCGCGCCACTATGTGAGCCCAGTCTGTTCCCCCACGCGCGCCAGCCTCATGACAGGGCGTTACAGCCAACGCACGCGCGTGATCGACACATGGGCTGGTCGGTCGATGATGGAGCCCGACGAGGTGACTGTCGCCGAGGTCCTGGGGTCGGCTGGGTACGGCACGGGGATCTTCGGCAAGTGGCACCTGGGCGACTGCTACCCGATGCGGCCCATGGACCAGGGTTTCGACGAGTCCCTCGTGCACCGCGGCGGCGGCCTGGCGCAACCCTCCGAGCCGCTGGCCAACGGGCGCCGCTACACCGATCCGGTCCTTTTCAAGGACGGCGAACCCGTCCAGGCGGAGGGCTACTGCACGGACGTCTACTTCGACGCCGCACTCGAATTCATTGACGAGCAGATCACCGCCGAGGCGCCGTTCTTTGCGTACGTCGCGACGAATGCGCCCCATGGCCCGTTCCACGACGTCCCGGAGGCGCTCTACGCGAAGTACAGGGAACGCATCATCGCGGCGGTGGAGCCACGGGACTTGAGCGCAGCAGAAGATCGCGAGGCGCGCCTCTGCGCCATGATCGAGAACATCGACCAGAACGTGGGGCGCCTGATGGCGCACCTTGAGGAGCGCGGCGTGGCCGACGACACCCTCGTGGTGTTCATGAGCGACAACGGCTGCATCCCCGGACGTTTCAATGCGGGCCTCCGGGGTTCGAAGACGACCGTGTACGAGGGGGGCATTCGCTCGCCGCTTTTTGTGCGCTGGCCGGGCGAGCTCAAGGCGACCACGGCCCTGCAGGGGGCCACCGCCCACATTGATATCATGCCCACTCTGCTGGACGTCGCCGGTGCCCAGTGGCCATCCGGTGTGCGGATCGACGGTCGCAGTCTGCTCGGGCCGCTGCGTGGCGAGCCTGATCCGTGGATGAGCCGGAGCCTTGTGCTTCAGGCGCACCGCGGCAACGCGCCCGGCCGCGAGCATCAGTTCGCGGTCGTGACCGACAGGTGGAAGCTGGTGCGATCCTCGGGTTTTGGCGTCTACGAGGCGCCGCCCGATCACCCCTTCGAACTCTACGACCTGCGCGCGGACCCTGGCGAATCAACGGACCGGGCCGCATTGCGGCCCGACCTGGTGGCCTCCCTGCGCGAAGAATACGGACGTTGGTTCGATGACGTTTCGAGTACACGGGAAGACAACTACGCGCCGCCCCACATCGTCGTCGGTGACGACGCAGAGACGCTCACGGTCTTGACCCGCCAGGACCTTCGTCCGACCGATGGGGAAGGCTGGAACGGTCGGGGCTGGTGGCCGCTCGCGACCGAATCCCCGGTCGATGTCGAGGTCACGTTGATCTTCCGTGAGCCCCATGCCCTCGACGAGGCGCAGCTCTCGCTCGGCGAGAAAACGCTCACCTTCGGGCCGGCGTCTGCCTCGGGTCGCATCTCACTTGGCTCCGTCACTCTTCCTGGAGGCGCGTTCCGATTCCAGGTCGACTGCTTCCATGGGGGAGAGCCCGTCAGCCTTCACCAAGTGGAGCTAGCCCGGCCCGCAGCCGCCGCGCCAGTCACCGGCGGACAGTAGGCCGCGACAGCTCTACTTGAAGGGCCATTTGCCGCCTCCACCTCCGAGGTACCTGTGGCCCTCGAGCGTCCCTGCGGTTCCAAGGGAGCGCGGGTCCTGCGCGCGCTCAAGCTCACGGTCGAGTTGCTTCGAAAGCTCGCCCTGGGCCGCCTTGTACGATTCTTCGCCGGCGACGTTGCGGATCTGCTCAGGGTCCACCCGCAGGTCATAGAGCTCCTCCGCCGGGCGCTTCGCGAAACAGAGATCGTAGAGAGGACGCACGCTCTCCTCTGTTCGATGCTCCCAGAGGTAGAGCTTCGTGGGGCCGTTGTCGCAGTCGCCCAGCCAGGAGTTCTTTGAAGTGCACAGCGTGTGGTTTGGAGTGCCGGAGGGCCATCGATCCGGATGGATGTTCCGGACATAGAGAAAGGAGTCCGTGCGAAGGGCGCGTACGGGGTACCCCTCCCGTTCCGGAGCTTCCTGGCAGGGCACGTGGCGCTCGCGGCCGACGAGCACATGGTCGCGGTGGGCCTCGACCCGTCCCTCGTGCTTGGACCGAAGCGTCGGCAGCAGGCTCCTGCCCGTCATGGCGGACGGGACATCGACCCCCGCCGCTTCCAGGAACGTCGGGGCCATGTCCGTGAGCGATACGAAGTCCGTCACGCGCCGCCCGGCCGGGATCTTTCCTGGCCAAGCGATCGCGAGCGGCACCCGCGTGCCGGAGTCATAGACGTTGCCCTTGCAGCGGGGGAACGGCATGCCGTGGTCTCCGGTGACAACGAACAGGGTGTTCTCGAGTTCGCCCATCTCCGCGAGTCGCTGGAGGAGCTGACCAATGTCGCGGTCGAAGCGCTGCACTTCGAAGTAATAGTCGGCGACGTCGCCACGCACTTCAGGGGCGTCGGGGAACTGCGGGAACATGTGCACTCGATCGAGATCGATGCCGCTCTTGGCTCCGCTGTCCTTCTCGTATCCCCGGTGTGGGTCCGAGGCGCCGAACCAGAGGCAGAACGGTTGGTCCTTCCCGCGCGCGCCGAAGAATGCGTCGACGTTCTTGTACCTCGCTCCACCGGGTGCGCCCTTCCCCGGACCCCAGGCCTTGCGCCAGGAACCCACGTGGTACCCAGCGTCAGACAGCATGGCTGGATACTCAGGGAAACGGCCCTCCGGCCATTCACACCAGAGGTTGGCACCGGCGCCCAGTCGGAAGAAGTGCTGCCCCGTGACGATGGCGCCGCGACTCGGCGTGCAGGACGGCGACGACACGTAGGCGTTGTCGAAGACGACGCCCATCTCCGCCACCTTGTCGAAGTTCGGTGTCGAGACCGCTGCGTCCCCACAGGCGCCGGCGTGGGGCCAGCCCCAATCGTCGGCGATGGCGAAGACAATATTGGGGGGGGCGTCCGGTGATGGGCCGTCCATCGCAGGAACCGACGACGACAGTGTAAGGAGGGCCAACGCGGTCCAGGCGGAATGGAGCATCGACGCATGATAGCGCGGCAGCCATGGGCGGCCACGCGAAGGGGACTAGCGAAGGGGACTAGCGGGCGGCCATTGCACTGCCGCCGCAGCTCCGCCAGTTCCTGACTTCGCATGCCAGGGCCCGCGATAGGGGCGTTCGCCCGCGGCGCCCCCTCATCGATTCACCGGGTTGATCACTTCGCATCCAGGGCTTGTCTGGACCGTGGGCGAAGGGCCGTCGATACTCCATGCATGCGCTCGCTACTGGTTGCAACACTCGTTTTGCTCTTGGCTTCGTCCTGCAGCAACCTATTTGGCCATCGGCTTTATCTGCGGAGCGGCTTCGATAGCGCGGGGGGGGTGGATGAGATCTACTTCCTGTCCCGCCGCGTCGAAGGTCTCGAGAACGGAATCAACGCGCTCCTCATTCCTGCGGACTGGAAAAAACGGGAGACGCTGGCCCTTGGGCCGGGCGTTCGGCAAGTGGCGGAGCCGTTGGAGTGGGTGTGGAGGGGTGAGGCGGAGGGGCTGCCCCATGCAAACCGCACCAAGGGCCGCGCCCTCACGGCACTGGATCGCGTGGAGGGGGACCCAAAGCTTCTCGTCTACCTGAGTAGGGCAGCGAGCGAGGAGGCCCCCTGGCCCCAGGTCGCCAACTGGTTCTACGACGAAGCCCATACGGCGCTCAAGGGGGGCGGGGACGCGTACGTCGTCGTGCCGCGGGGCCGCGAGGTCAGGCGCGGTTTTGAGGTGTGGGGGCTGTCCGGCCCGCCTCTCTCCCTCGTCAGGCTCGGTAGCGTGGAGGTGTCGACTGGCGAGGGCCGCCTCGCGAAGAGCATGACCTACACCATCGGTGGGCTGGCCTACGGACTCGACATGATCCCGGTCGTCTTGGCGATCGGCACGTCGCCCGCGCTGATGTGGATCGGTGGCGCGCTTCCGCCCTGGGATCCTTGGTACCGCGAGAACCTACCGAAAACACCCTGGTGATGCCGATGCTCCAATCCCTATCCGACGCGCTCGCCAGGTGCGCGCGAGGGCAGACTGCGCTGCTCGGCCTGCTCTCGTTGGTTTCCTGCGCCCAAAGACCGCCCCTCCACGGTGATGTCCTCGTGGGCCGGTACGTCGAGCCGTCCCGGCGGTTCACCTTCCGACTTCCGGGGTACGCCGGGACCGACGGCTTGGTCGACCGCATCGAGGGCAACCGGGGAGAGCTACAGATCGGAGGTATGCTGGGGACCCATGGGGCCGTCGCCTGGAGTCCTAACGGTACGGGCGCCCCCGTGTTGCCGCTGGCGACCATCGAAGCCTGGAGCGGGAGGATCGAGCTTCTGCTCGATGGCTTCGGGCCCGGGCGGACGCGTGTCTCCTCGGGTTTCCTTCCCTCAGAGAACGGCGAGTTCTTCCATGAGATCTGGGAGGTTCACCGGGAGGGGAGCTTCGCAGCGAACCAAGCCTTGTACGGATTCGCCCTCTGCGCGGACCCGGCGACGGTCGTCTGGCTGGCGGATTCGATGGTCCTTTGGAATCCGGATTGGATGACCGTGGAGCGCCATGGGACCGACGAGGAAATCGCGGAGGAGCGGCTGGTCCTACGGGAGCTCATCGAACGCATCAGCTTCGACGACCCACTCCTCTCGGACCTGCGCGAGCAAGATGGGCGCGTGGGGGGGCCCCCTGGACGGTAAATCGCACGGCTCCATCGCGGCAGAGCTTCGATCTAGGGACTTTGCTGCTGAGAGCATCCAACGTTCAACGGCCGGCTTCGCGGGCCGGGTCCGGTGCTTGGCCCTGCTCAAGATTTAGGGCGTGGCGTAGGATCTAGCCCAGCCATGGAGCCCGATTCGAAACCGACCGCGAAGGAGTTGTTCCTCGAGCTGGAAGGCCTTCCGCCGGTGGAGCAGGAGGCGCGCCTCTCGGCCTGTGATGACCCGGGTGTGGTCCGGGCCGTTCGCGAGCTCCTGGGCATGTCGGATGAGGCCGATGCATTCTTCGGGGAAGTGCCGTTTGCTGGGCTCGACCATGGGGATCGAACGGGGGAACGGATCGGCCCCTACGCCATCAAGTCTCTACTGGGGGAGGGGGGCATGGGCTCCGTCTGGTTGGCCGAGAGGGTCGACGGCGAGTTCCAGCAGACGGTCGCGATCAAGATCCTGAGGTCCCACGTTCGCGATGAGGCGACCAAAGCGCGCTTCCGGAGCGAGCGGGAGATCCTCGCCGGGCTCTCCCATCCGGCGATCGCGTCGCTCTACGACGGTGGAGTCGCGCCGGACGGGCGGCCATACTTCGTGATGGAGTATGTCGACGGCGAGCCGATCGACGAGTACTGCGCGGGTCGTGAATCGGATGTCGAGGAGCGCCTGCGCCTCGTGCTCAAGGTCTGCCACGCGCTCGAACACGCCCACCAGAGCGGAGTCGTTCACCGGGACGTCAAGCCCGCGAATGTGCTGGTCTCGTCGACGGGTGATGTGAAACTGCTCGACTTCGGTATCGCGAAGCTCGAGCGGGGGCATGCCGCGGCGTCGCCCTTTGAAACGGGCACGGGCGTCACGCCGATGACCCCTGCGTATGCCAGTCCTGAACAGCTACGCGGCGGCGACATTTCGACCGCCACGGACACGTATGCCCTCGGGGTATTGCTCTATTTGTTACTGACGGGCGAGCTGCCCTACGAAGCAGGGGCGGATTCTGCCCTTGGCCTGGCCCAGGCGATTTGCGATGCGCCTGTGGTCCCGCCCAGCCGGCGACTCGCCACGCGCAAGCAGGCGTCCTCCGGCCTGCATCGAAGGCTCCGGGGGGATCTCGACACCATCACGCTGATGGCCTTGCGCAAGGAGCCCCACCGCCGCTATCCGAATGCGGGCGCGCTTGGGGACGACATTCAGCGGCATCTCGACCAGTTCCCCGTGCACGCGCGCGCCGATTCCCTGCCGTACCGGGGGAGCCGCTTTCTTGCGCGCCACAAGCACGCCTCGGCGATCGCCGCCGTGGCGCTTGTGGCGATTGGGATCTCCGGCGGCGCGACCGTGCTTCTGGCGCGCTCCAACTCCGTCAAGTCGGACAAAATCGAAGCCGAGCGTTCGGGCCGCCATGAGCTCATGGATCACCTCGTGGGCTTGTATGAGAGCGCGGATCCATGGAAACCCGGGGCGAATAGCGAGACACGGGCTCTGCTAACAGCCGCGGTGGGTCGCCTTCAGCAAGCGGACGGGGGGGATCCAGAAGCCCGCGCAACGCTCCTGAGGGCGGCGGGCCGGGTCTACTCACGCCTCGCGGACTTCGACCGTGCCCGGCAGTTGCTCGAAGAATCACTGGAGCTTCGTCGAATGCTCTCCGACGGCCCGAACCCGGAGCTAGCGGCCACCCTCCTCGAATTGGGCAATGCTTGCGGCAGGGGCGGCGATGCGATTCGTGGAAGGAAACTCCTGGGCGAGGCGCTCGCCATGGAGATCGCCTTGCACGGAGACGATCATCCGAACGTCGGGCGAGTGCGCTACGAGCTCGCGAAGGCTCAGCACGGAGGGGGAGACGCCGAGGAGCAGTTCCAGGAGGCCCTGCGCATCTTCGGGTTGAATCGGGATCAACCGAGTGAGGAACACGCCGAAGCCTTGCGATCAAGGGCCGAGTACTTGGCCGTGACAGGTAAGTACAACGAGGCGATCGCGCTTTCGGAGGAGGCCCTCACGATCTGGGAGAAGCTCTACGGTGAGGATCATCCGGCGTACGCCAAGACGGCGGAGGGGCTCGGCATGTTGTATTGCCAGGTGGGAAGGAAAGACGAGGGCATCGAGGTCCTTCGGCAGGCCTTGGCCGTCAATCGCGTCACCTACGCGGGAATGAACCATCCGAGCCTCGCTTGGAGCCTGCTCAACCTCGGTGGCCACCTTGCATGGAACGGCGATGACGCGGGCATCGAGATGACGCGGGAGGCGGTCCAGATGTACCGTGAGACGCCCACGCGTGATGTGTCAGAGCTTGGCTTCGCCTTGACCAGCTTCGGCCGCATCCTGATGTTGCATGACTCCGATGAGGCTCTCCCGGTCTTTGAAGAAGCGATCGAAGTGTACGAGCAGGGCCGAGTGTCCCCCGGCCACCTCCGATCCCCGAGGATGAACCTTGCGGAGTTCTGCGAGAGGCGTGGGGATCTGGAACGGGCGATGAAGCTCCTGGAGAAGGTGCTCGAGGGGGACGTGGCGTCGCGCGGTCAAGGCCACAAGGGTCTGCAGGAGCTACGGGAGCGCATCGAGGCCATCCGGCTCAGGCTCTGAGCCCGCAATGATCCTCGGAAGAGGCGTACACTCCTCTCCCCGATGACGACTGAGGAACCAAACGCGCGTGCCGGCGAGATCACGCGGATTTTCAGGGAGACGCCCGAAGGTGCCGAGGGGCGCATCTTGCCCCTTGTGTATGACGAGCTGCGGGCGATCGCCCGCCACCGCATGGCGGGGGAGCGGGCCGGGCACACGTTGCAGGCGACGGCGCTTGTGCATGAGGCTTATGGGCGCTTGATGGGTGACGTCGAACTGGACTGGGACGACCGACGCCAGTTCTATGCTGCAGCGGCCCAGGCGATGCAGCGAGTGCTCATCGACCACGCCCGGCGCGTGCGAAGCCAGAAACGGGGTGGCGATTTCCAGCGCGTCACTTTGGGCTCACCGGAAGCCCCGGTGGAGATGGAGTCGGACAAGATGGTCGCGCTGGACGGTGCGCTGCAGCGCCTTCAGGAAGAAGACCCCCGGGCCGCCGACGTGACGCGCTTCCGGTTCATCGCTGGCTTGACCGTGGGGGAGACGGCCCATGCGATGGGGATCTCGGAGCGTAGCGTGGCGCGTGAGTGGTCCTTTGCCCGCGCACGACTGATGTCACTGATTACAGAAGAGGCGGGCTGATCGAGACGGGAATTGGCGTTCAGGTGGCACCCACACCGTCTCCTGGTGCCTTACCGCCGTTGCGCGGCGGATTGCTCCTCCACCTCGGCCCTTGCACCAAGCGACGACTCACGTGCCGGCGTAGAGTGGATGCATGCTCGTAGCCCCATTCTTCGCATCATGCGTGCTCGCACACGCCCGCGCCCGCGCCGTGCCCTTCGACCTGTTCGTCGACGCCGCCGCCCCGTGCTCCCAATCCGACGGTTCCCAAGCGGCGCCCTTCTGCACGCTGGCGGAAGCTCTCTCCGTGGCGGTTCCGGGCGAGGTGATCCGGATCGCCGCCGGCACCTATCCTGAGAACGTCGTTGTCTCCGCCGATGTTCACTTAGTCGGCACGGACGGCGCTGGAACGACGATCCTCGACGGGTCGCGGCTGACGACGGTGATGAAGGTCCTAGCCGGTGCCAGCGTTGTCATCGACGGCTTGACCATCACGAACGGCTTCGGCGAGTCGGGGGGTATCCGAAACGATGGCTCCCTGTTGCTGCGCAATTCCACCGTGAGCAGCAACGAGGCGAACGGCCTTCAAGTCGGTGCCGGCGGGATCTATCACACCCATCAGGCGGGGGACTTGACGCTCCGGAACTGCACCATTTCCGAGAACCGCTGCCTCTCCTTCATCAACATCGGTGGTGGTGTCCTCGCTTACGGCACGGGCGTGGTCACGATCAAGGACTCGCTCTTCTACCGCAACCGGTGTGTTCGCGGCAGCGCGTTCAGCATCTCATCGCCTTCGGTTCGCATCGACGGCACGACGATCACGAAGAACTACAGCGTGGGCGGAGGACTGGGCTTTCTCCAGTCCGGCGACGCGACGATCACAAACACGACGATTGCCAAGAACCGCGCCTCTGGGTTCAGGATCGCACCGCTCGCGGGAAACCCGACCCGACTCGATCACTGCACGATCTACGACAACGACACACCGATGTACCCGTTCCAAGAGTACCGGGCAGGGTTGACCGTTGAATCGCTCCTTGGGAACGTGATCTTGAGCAACACCGTCGTCGCAGGCGCCAATCACTACGCGTACTACGGCGACATTCTCGGGTCGCCGCTCTCGGGCGGGAACAACTTGATCGGAGAGGTTGTCGGTAGCAACGCTCAAGCGTTCCAAGACGGACTCAACGGGGATCTCGTGGGGCGTAGTCCCATTGGCGTGGACGCGAATCTTGGCCGGGTCCGAGACAACGGGGGGCTCACTCCTACGTCGCGGCCACGAAGGGGGAGTCCCTTGATTGGAGCCGGCGCCGTGGCGCCCGCCATGGGCAAGGATCAAAGGGGACTGCCCTGGCCGGCCGGACCATCGGACATTGGCGCAGTGCGCTATAACTTTGACCGCACGCCAATCGACTGCATTCCCGAGGCCAACTCCTCGGGATTCCCCGGCGAACTCTTCGCCACGGGTTCGCAGAAGGCGGTCGATAATGGACTCGAGTTGACCTTGACGTCCCTTCCGCCCCATCAGCTTGCCGTTGTGCTGATGGGCCCCAGTGTCGGCATCACGCCGTTTCCTGCGGGCAGCGACGGCATCCTCTGCCTCGCCGCTCCGGTGAGGCGACTCCTCGGTCCGGGTCAGGTCCTGACGGCGGACGCGTCGGGCATCGCTTCCCTGGCCGTCGACTTTCGCAGCCTCCCCCAAGGGCCGGGCCCAGCCTTGGAGGTCCATGCGGGCACGACCCTGGTCTTCCAGGCTTGGCATCGTGACTCGATTCAGGGCACGCCCACCTCGAACTTCACGGCCGCTGCGCGGGTGGACTTCAGATGAGGCGCAGCTCCTAGCAGGCCGTTGAACAAGTCGGCTATTCAGAATGTCGTCCATCGGACGCCTC
>OJFX01001000.1_pt1 | contig 10237 bp, 7 predicted proteins | sample 1594171 | NCBI WGS metagenome assembly OJFX01 (sample SAMN05416840, study PRJEB24817) | seawater metagenome | isolation source: Sea water | place: Canada:Atlantic | collected 2013-07
CGAGATCATGCCTAGTCTCGTGGGCTCGGAGATGTGTATAAGAGACAGGACTTCGGGCTGGGACCCGGGATCACCGTCTTCGTGGGCGCAAACGAGGCCGGAAAGTCGTCCCTGCAGCGGGCGATCCAGACGCTGCTCTTCGGCTTTGAGCCCGCGGTGGGCTCACGGCACCCGTACGGCGCTTCGGAGCATGAGGAACTGCACGTGGCCGGCGAGTTCCGGTGGGGCGAGACCCGAAGCCGGGTCGAACGCCGACTGGGCCGCGGCCCTTCCATGCGGATTTGGACAACGGGCAGCGACGCGCCTTCCTTCGAGCGCGGCAACGGGCCTCTCGCGGCCACGGAGGGCGTGTCGGCTCGCCTCTTCGCGGAAACCCACTGCCTGACCCCCGATGATGCGCTTGAGTTTCGACGTGGCCCAGGGGAAGAGCTGGACCGGTTGCTCATGGGCGATGCCGCCCACGGGGTTCCGCTGAGGGCCCTCATGGGCGCCCTCGATCAGGAACGGACAGGTCTCTGGCGGCCGGATCGTCGCTCGAAGAAGACGCGCGCATACGCCATCGACGCGGCCCTCGCCAAGCTCGCCGAAGAATCCCGCGGAACCCGCGCAGTGGAGCGCGGGCTCACCGCCCTCGAGGGCGAAGTCACCCGGCGCGCAGGGGAGGCCCGGCGCCTTGAAAAGCGAGTGACCGAACTGGAGCTCGAGCTGCGGGCTCTCGCCCTCATCGAACGGGTGGCCCGCAGCGTGCGCAGCGCCAGGGAGTTCGACGGCGTTCGCCTGGACGCGCTCGGGCCGGAGATTCCCCCCGCGCCGGGGCCAATCCTCCAGGCCCTCGACGAAGCGGAGGACGCCGTCGCCGAATCCAGGGAGCGCCTCGCCCGCCCTGAGCCGCCGCTGGAGGATCGCGACGAGCGCGCCCTCGAGATCGAAGGGGAGATCGACGCCGTCACCCGCGAGGAGGCCGAATGGGACCGCCAGGGACAGCGCGCCGAGGAAAGCGGGGAGCGGGTGCGCGAACTTTTGTCGGCCGCGCGCTCCCACTGGGCAGCGGCCCTGGCGGACACCTCGGCACAGGACCAGCCCGTCGTGGACGTGGCGGCCCTGCGCGAAGTCGCCGGGTTGGCAGCCAAATGGCAGCTCGCCGCGCGGGACGGCAACGCAGCGAGCGGCAAATCGGCGCTCGGTAAGCGCGACCTGACGATCTGCGCCGTGGGCGTAGCCGCCGCAGCCATCTGCGCGGGCTTTGGATTCAGCTGGGGAAGCACTCCCCTCGCGGTGCTGGGTTCGTTGGCCGCGGTCCCCTTCGCCTGGCGGGCGGGAGCGATCGCAGCCGGATCCCGGGCCGCCCAAGACAACGCTGCCGCCCGCGCTGCGAGAGACGCTGCTGCCGCGATCGGGATGGACCCGGCCGTCACCCTCTCCCCTGACGTGCTGCTGCGATCGATCGAGCGTCTCGAAGCGGCCAATACCGCACGTTTGGGCGCGGAAGCCAGGGCCGTGACCCGCAGGGAAGCCCTAGGGCGCATTGAGGCCATGGAGTCCCGCTGGCTCGCGCTCGCCGACGAGCTAGACCTGCCGGTGGAGTCCGCGCCCGCGGCGCCCAGCGCCCTCCGCCGAGCCTTGCAGGAGGCCCGCACACGGCACACCGCTTGGGAGCGCGACATGGCCGAGCGAAGACGGGCCGAGCGCGATCTCGAGAAGGCCGAGGCGCACCTTCGCGACTGCAGCGAACGGTTCGACTCGTGCAGCGCGGCCCTGCGTGCCGCGGTGCCCGGAGAGCCAGTGCCCGAGCGTGCTCACCGACGGCTTGAGGAAGCGTGGACCCAGCGCGAACGGAGTATCGGCGCCCTCCGGGAACTGGAGGGCGATCCGCTCATGGCGGACATCGAAGGCGACCCGCGCCTCGACGTCGCCCGTGAAGAGGGCTCCTTCGACGGGGCAGAGCCCCGGCGCGTGGAGATGGAATTAGGCGCGGCAAAGATCGAGGCCGGGCGCGAGCGCGACGAGCTCGTGCGCGCCCAGGAGCGACTCGCCCGGGAGAGGCCCACACGCACTGCGTCAGAGATCGACTCCGAGGTGCTCGGTCTACGGGAGGAGCGGGCCGAAGTGATGGAGCGCCATGATCGGCTAGCCCTGCTCCGAGCGCTTCTCGAGGAAGGGGAGCGGCGGCACCGGGCGGCCCACCAGTCGTCGATCCTGGGGGCAGCATCGGACCTCGTCGCCGAGGTCACGGGCGGCCGCTACGGGGAGATCCACTACGGGGGCGACGAGGGGGGCCTCTCGGTGCGAGGCCCGGGCGGCGTGAGGGTCCCGGTGGATGAACCCCTGAGCCGCGGCACGCGGGAGCAAATCCACCTGTGCCTGCGAATCGCCGCGGCGATGGAGATCCAGGGAGCTTCGGGCCATGGACAGCTTCCCTTACTCCTGGACGAGGCCCTGGTCCACTGGGATCAAGGGCGCCGCAGGGGCATGCTGCGTGGCCTCGGCAAGATGGTGGAGCAGGGGGCCCAGGTGGTGATGTTCACCTGCCACCGGCACCTGGCGGACGAAGTGGAGACCTTGTTTCCCGGGTCCTGTGTTCGGATTTGAGCCTGGGAAAGGCCCTTGAAGCCATTTCTCTGAGAGTCATAAAGGCCCGTATCACCCCCGCTTTGCATGGTGGCACCCGCTGAGCCGCCCCAGCCACGCGCCAAGAGCCCCCGTCCGGGGGCTGGGCCGTGTCCCCGTCCGGGGCGCCTCTCCCTCTCTCTGACCCCTAATTGCCATGCGCATCCTCGTCGTCGAAGACAATCCGAAGATGGCAGAGTCCGTCGCCAAGTCCCTCCAAGAGCTCGACTATGGAGTCGATACCGTCGGCACCGGCTACGAAGCCGAAGAGCTGGCGGCGGCGGATACGTACGACCTGTACGTTCTCGACCTCATGCTCCCCGACCGCGATGGAATCGACCTTTGCCGCAACGTGCGCCGCATGGGCATCAAGGCGCCGATCCTGATGCTCACGGCCCTGTCGGGCACGGCCCGCAAGGTGGCGGGGCTCGACTCGGGGGCAGATGACTACCTCACGAAGCCGTTCGAAGTGGACGAGCTGATCGCCCGCGTCCGCGCGCTCCTGCGCCGGGGCGCGGCCTCAGAATCCACCAAGCTCAAGTACGGCGACATCGAGATGGACCTCGCCAAGCGCACCGTTCGCCGTGGCGAGGATCGGGTCAAGCTGACCGCCAAGGAGTTCGCCTTGCTCGAGTTCTTGCTGCGAAACCCAGACAAAGTGCTTTCCAGGAGCGTCATCACGGAGAAAGTCTGGGACATGAATTACGAGCCGACGAGCAACGTCGTCGACGTCTACATATCCAACCTTCGCCGCAAGGTCGACAAGCCGTTCGCTGAGAGGCTGATCCACACTGTGATCGGCACCGGCTACCGCTTTGGCCGCGGCGACGCCTAAACCACACGATTGAGCACGGCACCGGACATCGCCGCGAATAGCGGCATCGACAATGAGTCGACGGTGCCGGAGGCCCATGCTGGCGTTCGGGCTGGAGCTGTGCCCCCCGTGGCCGACGCTGGGGCCAGCACGGCCCTCAAGACGGCCGAGGATGGCGACTTCAAGCCGTTATCGCTGCGGACCCAGCTCACGATCTGGTTCGCCCTGAGCTTTGGCGTCATCCTGGGCACGATCATCGCGGGCCTGATCGTTTTGGATCGCGGGAACATCTTCAAGGGCGACTACGAGCACTACAACTGGCTCATCCGCCTGGCCCTCGGCGCCGCGGCCACGGCCCTGGTCGGCGGGACTGCCGCGGCCTGGGTCATCGTGGGGTCCGCCCTCGAACCCCTGCGCAAGATCACCGAGTCGGCCCGGGGCGTGGCGCCTGAGCGCATCGACGAGACGCGCATCACCATGCCGGAGATCGGCAGCGAGGTGAACGAGGCCCAGCGGGAACTGAACTTCGCCCTCGACCGAATCGAAGCGGGCTACCAGGCCCAGGAACGGTTCATTTCAAACGTCAGCCACGAGCTGAAGACGCCCATCGCGGTCGTTTTGACGGAGGCGCGCCGGCTGCGCCGCCGCGAGCGACCGGTCGGTGAACTCGAGGACTTCATCGAGGACACGGCGGACCAGATGGCCCGACTCGGAAAAATGGTCGAGAGCTTCCTAACCTTGGCGCGCATCGACTACGAGGAGCGCCTCCAAAAGAACGAGGAGTTCTGGTTCCATGACCTCCTCGTGGAAGCCGTCAGCCGATCGAAGGCCCAGGCCCTGACCCACGACGTCCACATCGAGCTCGAGCTCGCGGACGACTTCGAGTTCTTCGACGAGCCCACTTGGGGCGATCCCGAGCTGGTTTCGTCCGCCGTCGAGAACCTCATTCGGAACGCCATTCGTTTCTCTCCGCGGGGCAGCGCCGTGCACGTTTCGGTCCACGGGGAACTCGCCGGGACGGGGCCCGACACCACCGGACCCAAGCCGAGCCAGCGTCCCCACGCGGTCATCCAGGTTCGAGATCAGGGACCCGGCATGCCGGAGGACCTGATCGCCACGGTCTTTGAGCCGTTCAAACAGGCGGAGTCCGAACAGACCTCGGGACGCGGGACCGGGCTCGGCCTGGCGATCGCCCACAAGGTCTCCGAGCTCCACCGTGGCTCAATTCGAGCCTTCAACCGAGGCGACGGGCAGTCCGGGTGCGTCATCCAGGTGCGCTTGCCCTTCCTTGGGGAGGGCGACTGGAGTGCGGATCGCCCCGTGACAGCGGACCTCACCGAAGGTGGCATCGGAAGCGGGATCCGAAAGAAGGCGACCGAATAGGGAGCCGGCGCCGGAAGGCCCCCGGAATGAAGGCGGAATCATGCGCTCGTAAGCAAGTTTCCAGATCCACAGCCGATGGTAAGCGCAGCTTGTGGGCAGTAGCTGCCCCGCCGCCATGACTTCACCCCGTCTTTCAGCCCTATTTCTCGGCCTCGCCGCCCTCTTTGGGGTCTGCGGGGTTGGCCTGCGTAGCACCCTTGAGCTGGACGCGGCCTGGGGCGACGCCTTGAGCTTCCTGTGTGTCGGTGCCCTCGCAGCGTTCGTGGTGACCTTCCTGATGACGCTCGACAAGAGCGCCCTCCTGCGTAAGTAGGACGCGACGGTTGCCTGGGGGCTTGAAGCCCCGGGGCGCCAGCCGGGGCCATGGGGCCCACAACCTCTTGGGAGATGGAGCGCGTGGATTCGTCCGCCGCGAGAGATCGGCGCGGACCCGTGAGCCGCGCCGAATGCGGGCTACACTCTTCGCCCCTCAGGGGGCCCATTGGGTCCCCTTCGCCGCACTAGCAAAGGGAACCCAGAGCCCGACTTCGCGCCGCCCGGCGCCGGTCGATCCCGGCTCCACCGCCACCTTCGGTGCCCCCCCACTCACCGGGGTGCACGCCCAGGCTGAAACCGATGAACTCCAGAACACGATTCCTCGCCGCTTGCCGCGGCGAAGAGACCGATCGCCCCCCCGCATGGATGATGCGTCAGGCAGGCCGCTACCTGCCCGAGTACCGCGAGGTCCGGAGCGGCTCCACCTTCCTCGGCATGGTCCATGACCCCGAGAAGGCCGCCGAGGTCACCATGCAGCCCATCCGCCGCTACGGCATGGACGCCGCGGTGATCTTCTGCGACATCCTGGTGCCCCCGGGCGCCATGGGCATGGAGGTCGAGTTCGTGGAGGGCCGGGGGCCCCTGCTGGGCCCTCCGATTCGGACCCGGGACGACGTGGAGCGCCTGACCGACTTCGACGCGACGGAGGCAACGGGCTTCCTGGGCGACTCCATCCGCAACGTCCGCGCGGAGCTCGGTGACGAGCGCGCCATCATCGGCTTCTGCGGCGCGCCCTTCACGGTGGCCAGCTACATGGTCGAGGGCCAGTCCTCGCGCAACTTCGAGAACACGAAGGAGATGATGCTCGGGGACCCCGAGTCCTTCGACCGACTGCTCGAGCGCGTGACCGACAACTCCATCGGCTACCTCAAGAACCAGGTCGACGCCGGCGCCGACGTGCTGCAAGTGTTCGACTCCTGGGGCGGCACCCTCGACGCCGCCACCTACCGCGAGCGGCTCTTGCCCCACGTGGCCCGCCTCGTGGAAGAAGCGAAATCCAACGGCGTCCCCGTGATCCTCTACGTCAACGGCTGCGCCCACCTCCTGGAGGTCATGGCCGACAGCGGCGCCCACGTTCTGGGCATCGACTGGCGCGTGGACCCCAAGGAAGCCATCGCACGCGTGGGCGATCGTGTCGCCCTCCAGGGCAACCTCGACCCCTGCACGCTCTTCGGGCCCCCGGACGTCGTGCGCCAGAAGGCCCGGCAAACCCTCGACGCCTTCGCGGACCAGAAGGGTTTCATCTTCAACCTCGGCAGCGGCATCCTTCCCAAGACGCCCCTCGATAGCGTGCAGGCCCTCTGGGAGACCGTCCTCCAGCCCAGCACCGCACCGCACTCAGCATGAGCGCGCGGATCGAAGTCCCCAAGGAGCTCTTGAAGCGCTACGCCACGTCGGCGCCGCGCTACACGTCGTACCCCACGGCCGTCGACTGGGAGAAGGATCCCGACAAGGCCTTCGACCCGGCGGATTACCCGAAGCGTCTCGCTGCGGCCGCCGACGCGCGGCCGGAGGAGGCGCTGTCGCTCTACACGCACGTGCCTTTCTGCGCCGAGCTGTGCCTCTTCTGTGGCTGCAACGTGCAGATCTCGCGGTCCGACGAGCGGCGCGAGCGTTACCTCGATGCGGTGGAGTCAGAGCTCGCGGCGGTGGAGGCCACCGGCATCCACCGCCGCGAGGTCAAACAATTCCACTGGGGCGGCGGCACCCCCACCAGCCTCACGCTGCCCCAGCTGGAGCGCCTCTTCCGGTCCATCACCGACCGCTTCAGAATCGCGGACGGCGCCGAGGTGTCCATCGAAGTGGACCCCCGCGTCACGACCCACGAGCAGGTCCATTTGCTCAGCGACCTCGGCTTCAACCGCATCTCCATGGGCATCCAGGACTTTGAGCCTGACGTCCAGAAAGCGATCAAGCGGGTGCAGTCCGAGGAGATGACCCGCGGCCTGATCGACGCCGCTCGGCAGTCTGGGATGGAGTCCGTGAACGTGGACCTGATTTACGGGCTCCCGCACCAGACCCGCGCAGGCTTCGCGCGGACGGTGGAAACGGTTCTCGACATCGCGCCCGAGCGCGTCGCGCTCTTCCACTACGCCCACGTGCCGTGGATGAAACGCCACCAAAACGCGATGGACATCGACGCCATGCCGGGGGCAGAGGAGAAGCTCGACATCTTTGCGGATGCCATCGCCGCCTTCGATCGAGCCGGTTACGTCTATCTAGGACTCGACCACTTCGCCCTGCCCGGCGACGAGCTCAGCCGGGCCGCCGCTGAAGGGACGCTGCACCGGAACTTCATGGGCTACACGACCCAACGCGGGCGCGAGATGCTGTCCCTGGGCGTGTCGTCCATCGGCGAAATCGACGGCACGTACGTTCAGAACATCCCGAACGAGCCCGAGTACGTCGCGATGGCCACAGGCGGGGGCTTTGCCGCCCACCGCGGGCACACGATGTCGGCGGAGGACAAGCTCCGCCGGGACGTGATCCTCGAGCTGATGTGCAACGGTCGCATCGACAAGCGCTCCGTCGAAGCCAACCACGGCATCGTGTTTGACGAGACGTTCGCTTTTGAACTGAAAGAGCTCGAGACGCCGGCCGCGGACGGGCTCGTCGAGCTGCTGCCCGATGAGCTGCGCCTGACCGGGATCGGCCAGGTCCTCATGCGGAACGTCGCCGTCGTTTTTGATCGATACCTACGCGAGCGCAAGGCCCGCGGCGAGAACGGCCAGCAGACCTTCTCGAAAACGCTCTAGGAGAGCCTTTGATTTAGTGGCCTCCGAGCCGAAACACCTGATTCGGCCCACGCCCCACACACCATGAGCCACCCCACCGACGGATCTGAGCTGAGCGACGCCATCGTCGTGGGCGCGGGCCTGACGGGCCTGCGCTGTGCCCATGAACTCCGGCAACGCGGGCTTCGGGTGCACCTGCTCGAAGCCTCGCCGCGCGTGGGCGGCGTCGTGGGCACGATGGACGTGGGCGGGTTCCTCTTCGAAAGCGGACCCAACACGGTGCCGGCGGGCGCCCTGCACCTGCGGGAAGCCGCCGCGTCGGTCGGCGTCGATTCGCAGCTCATCACGTCGCGCAGCGAAGCCAAACGGCGCTTCCTTTTCCAACAGGGGGGCCTGCACGAGCTGCCCTCGGGGCCGGGGAAGCTCCTGCGCACGCCGCTCCTGTCACGCCGGGCCAAGCGGCGCATCCTGTCGGAGCCCTTCCGGCGATTCGTCCCGCCGCCCCAGGGTGCCCCTGAGCCCACCTTCGAAGAGTTCCTGTCCGAGCGCATTGGCAGGGAAGCCACGCGCACCTTCGCCGGGGCCTTTGTGCGCGGCGTGTACGCCGCTGAGATCGAGGACCTGGGTGCAAAGAGCGCCTTCCCGAAGCTCTGGGCCATGGCCGCGGAACACGGTGGGCTGATGCGCGGCATGATGGCCCGGGGCAAAGCCGCCAAACGCGCGAAGAAGGCAGCCCAAAAGGCCGGCGCAACGCCGCCCCCGGGGCCCGCGACTTCCCCCACGGACCTGCTCTCGTTCACGGGCGGCTTCAGCGTGCTCGTCGGCGGCTTTGAGCGCGCCCTCGAGGGATCGATCTCCACCCAGACGCCGGTGGCGGAAATCGACCGCGGCCCCGGCGGTTGGCGCGCGGTGCTGGAAACCGGCGAGGCCCTCGCTTGCCGCGAACTCGTGCTTGCCACCCCCGCGCCCATCGCCCATCCCTTGGTTTCCATGTGCGCGCCCGAGAGGCTCGACCTCGACGCCCTGCGTGACATCGACCACGCCGCGGTCACCGCGGTGCACCTCGGCCTGGAAGGCGCTGCGTTGCCCCCCGGCTTCGGCTTCCTCGTGCCCCCCGACGAAGACGCCAGGCGCGACCCGCGCACGCCCCGGGTCCTCGGCATGCTCTTCATCTCGAACATCTTCGACGGGCGCGCGCCGTCGGGCACGACGTCGATCACGGCCATGTTCCGCGGCGGCGCGGTGGCGGCGCTCGCCCCGGACCAGCTGGTGGACCGCGCGGTGGTCGAGCTCGAGAAAGCGCTCATCGGATACAGCGCGACGCACCCCGACGCGCCGGCCCGCAAGGGACGCCCGCGGGTGGTGGCGTCCCACATCCAGCGCTGGACCCACGTGATCCCCCGCTACGGCCCCGGCCATGTGCCCCGACTGGAGGCCCTGAAGGTCAGCGCGGGCCGCATGCTGCCCGGCCTCCATCTTGCCGGCAGCTACACGGGCGGCGTCAGCGTCGACGACCGCCTGAAAGTGGGCAAAGAGATCGCTGAGGGGATCGCCGAGCGCCTCGCGCACCTGTCGGAGATGCGCACCGGTGTGAGCCCCAGGGGAACGGCTCGCATCACAGAAGAAGCCGAGGAAGCCTCATGAGCCCCAAGCTGATCGCGATGCTCATTCAGGCGCTCATGGTGCTCCTGCCGAGCGGCTACTTGGTCGTGTCGCTTCTCCACGCCATGGCCTTCGCCGGCGAGAACGAACCACGCCTCTCACGCTTCCGCACACCGCTCTTGCGGGCGCTCTTCGTGCTGCACCTCGGGCTCTTCACCTTGCATGGCATCGCGGTGGGCGGTTTCCCCACATTCGATGGGTGGCTCTCCGTCTCCGCGGTGGCCTTCGGGGTGGTGGCCCTATTCGTTGGGATCACCTGGACCCATCGCCAGCCCACCGTGGGCGCCCTCGTGCTCTTGACCGCGGGCGTCTTGCAGATGATCGCGAGCATGTTCGGGTCGATGACCCAGCTCACCGCGGGGGGCGCGTCGAACGCCGCCACCGCGGTGCACGTGCTGACGGCTGCCCTGGCCAGTGCAGCGGTGGTCCTGTCAGGGCTCTACGGTTTCCTGTACCTACTGCTGCTTCGCCAAATGAAGCGCCAGACGTTCGGCGCGGTCTTCCGCCGCCTGCCGGACCTGACGCAGCTCGCGATGATGACCCGCCGTGCGGCCCTCGCGGGTTTCTTGGGGCTCGCACTGGGCGTCAACGTCGGGATCGGATTGGCCCACGCCGCAAAGACCACAGGGTTTCACTACGCCGACCCCACCGTGCTTTTGACCCTCGGCGTCTGGGTACACTTCGGACTGATCCTGTCTCTTATACACATCTCCGAGCCCAC
>OJFX01001004.1_pt1 | contig 10222 bp, 6 predicted proteins | sample 1594171 | NCBI WGS metagenome assembly OJFX01 (sample SAMN05416840, study PRJEB24817) | seawater metagenome | isolation source: Sea water | place: Canada:Atlantic | collected 2013-07
TCCTTCGGCGGCGTTCTTCTTGCCGGGCGCGCTGCTATACTCATGGTCGATGATCCCACGGCGCGCCCGGATCGGCTGGCTCGGGTTTGTGATCGCGGGAGGAGCCTTCGCGCTGCTCCGCTACGGATACCTGGTTCCCATTCACCTCAAGTACAAGGGCCAGGGATCCCCGGTGCAGTTCCTCTCGAGCTTCGGCTTCTTGTCGGGACCGATCATGCTTGCGGTGGCCGCGTTCGGGTTCGCGAGCATGTTCCGGAGGCCCAATGGAACCCGGCGGGATGCGGGGGCCTGGATGGAGATGACCTTCGGTGTCCTGAGCGGACTGATCTTCCTAGCCGTGTCCTTCCGACTCTTCGTCACCGGCTACCACGCCGTCGCTACTCTCCCTTTTGCGATGATGCTCGCGGCCCGCGGCGCGCTGTCCGCCGGCGGCAGGCTCCGCCTCGCCCTCGTGGCTGCGCTCATTCTGGAACAGCTTGTGGGCCTCGGTCTCTACCACGATTCCCACGGCATGCGCCCCCAGTATCGCGCAGCCGTCGAGGCCATGGCGGAGCGTCCGGAAGCCGTCGTCTACGCCACCCAGGAAGCGCCGGTGGCCTACTATCGAGGACCCGGTAAGCGAGTGCTACGCGACTCTCCCGACGCGCGCCCATTGGAGCTGAGCACCCTGGACGAATTCATCGGAGTCGTCGCATCAGGGCGCCCCGCATGGCTGGTGATTCACCCCGACGATCTCCACCGGTGGCCGAAGTACGAAGCAGCCAGACTCTTAGTACTTACACGCGGGCGATTGCGACGTTCACTCCCTAATCACCTGGGTCCTAAGGAACTATCTTTGGACGTCTACGGATTCAACTGACCATGCGGGGGCTGTGCGCTTCGAGCGCCCTTGGTCGCCCCACCTCCATCCTACTCGCGCCTACTCCCACCCCATGCAAACAAAGGTTGTAGGCCCGTTCGGCGATCGGCTACCAACAACTGCGCCTGGGGTGAGAGCATCGGTCATCGTCCCGTTTTGGAACGAGGCCGGCAACTTACCCCATCTGTCCGCAGCACTCCGTGCCGCGCTGAACGAGCAAGATAGGACGTGGGAAGTCCTGCTCGTCAATGACGGCAGCACCGATGCGTCGGTGGAAGAGGCCAGGGCCATCAGCGAAGCGGACGATCGCTTCCGACTGATCTCCCTCAAGAAGCACCAGGGCAAGTCCGCCGCGCTGGCGGCAGGCCGCGATCTTGCGCGGGGTCAATCCATCGTGACCATCGACGCGGACCTTCAGGACCCTCCCGAGATGATTCCAGTTTTTCTCGACAAGCTGGACGAAGGAGTCGATGTGGTCGCCGCGGTTCGCCACCAGCGCAAGGAGTCGGTCCACCGGCGCGCCGCGACGGCGGTCTTCAACAGGACGATCAAGTGGGTCACCGGTGTCCCCCTGCAGGACATGAACGCGGGCTTGAAGGCCTATCGTCGATCGTTCATCGACACCATCCATCTCTCGCGGGGTATGCACCGCTTCATCCCCGTGCTGGCCCACGGGCAAGGCTTCTCCGTGGCTGAAGTGCCGGTTCAACACCGCGAGCGATTCGCGGGCCAGACGAAGTACGGGCTGTGGCGCTACCTGGAAACAGTCGCGTGCCTCGGTACCGTCATGCTCCTTCGCAGCGGGGCTGCTGCCGCCCTGCGACGGTTGATTCGTTTAGGTGCGCTCCTCGTCGTGATCGGAATTGGCCTCCTGATCTTCGGGTGGCTCGCCGGATCTGTCGCCGCGCTCATCGGCGGAGCGATCGCTTGCCTGCTCGGCTCGCAGTTCATTATCGGTCGACTGATCGCAGAGATTCTCTTCCAGTTCAGCTCCACCGCCAAAGTGGCGCCGCCGCCCTACGAGCTCGAGACCCCGCCGCCGGCATCGCAGGCAGCTGCGTCATGAGGTTCTCGGTGGTCGGCCCCTCCGCGCCGCTGCGCGGGGGCATCGCGCAGCACACGGATCGGATCGTGGAGGCTCTCGGGGCCGAGCACGAGGTCGATCTATACCCCTTCTCCCGTCAGTACCCCCGTTGGCTCTTCCCCGGACGGGCCCAAGCCGATCCAGCCGTCGAGCCCCGTCCGGAAACGAGGGGGGCCATCGACCCCTACCGACGCGCAACATGGAGGAAGGTGGCCAAGGACATCGCGAGGAGCTCCCCCGACCTTGTTCTCATTCAATGGTGGCACCCCTGGTTTGCCCCGATGACGCGCGGCCTCGTCGCCGCGCTCCGGCGTGAGATTGGTGACGGCCGGCGCATCGCCGTCATTTGCCACAACGTCCTACCCCACGGCGCGGTTCCCTTCCAGCGCCGACTGGCGCGCCGCGGCCTCGCCGGCGCGGGCCGCTTCATCGTTCACGCAGAGGCGGAGGAGCGGAGGCTCCGCTCGGTCCTGGGCACCTCTACCGGTCAAGAAGCCGCCATTCACCGCATGCCGTTGGTCTGCCTGGCGCCGGAGGGCGACGCGCCAGCGCGGGAGGACGCGCGACGAGCGCTCGGATGGCCCGACGGGCCGACCGTGCTCTTTTTTGGGCTCGTCCGCGGGTACAAGGGCGTGCACGATCTCATCGAGGCCCTACCGCACATGGCGCACTCAGGGGCCCGTGTCGTCGTCGCAGGCGAGTGCTACGACGCGGCGTCCAAGTACGAGCAACGGGCCCAACGCCTGGGCGTGGGAGAACGGGTTACGATGCTGGACAGTTTCATCCCAACGGAGGACGTGGCGGCCCACTTCGCCGCCGCGGACGTGGTCGCGCTGCCCTACCGCACCGCCGCCCAGAGCTCGGTCCTTCCCCTCGCGATCCACTACCGCAGACGGTTTGTCGTCACCGACGTGGGCGGGCTCGTCGAGGCCGCCCAGGGCCTTGCCGAAGCCGTCCCGCCGCGCTCTCCGGACAAGCTAGCGGCGGCGCTGGACCGCGCGTTGGACGCACCACCCGAACTCAGTGGGGCTGAGCGGTCTCGCTGGGCCTCGGTGGAGCAGACGTTCACCCGCGAGGGCATTCGGACCGCGTTCGAGGAGGTCGCTCCTACCGCACGCGGTTCCGCGCCAGGGAGAGCCCCAGGGAAAGCCCCAAGGAAATCCACCGTGGTCGTCGCCGCCCACGGGGCTTGCCCGGATCTGGAGGCGACGGTCCAGGCGCTTGTGGCGCAAGAGGGCGTGCCGCAGCCAGAGGTGCTCGTGGTCTACGACGGGGATGGCGCCCCTCTCCGCGAGCGCCTCGCTGCGTACGCTGGTCAGGGGGTGCGCGTTGTCCTGGAGCCGGCCCTCGGATTGAACGTCAAACGCAATCGCGGCCTGCTCGAAGCGAGCTCTGACTGCGTTCTATTCACCGATGACGACTGCATCCCTGACCCCAGCTGGGTCAAGGCGATGACCGCCGCTCTCCACGATCACCACGTGGTGACCGGACGCGTTTTGGCCCTCAACGAAGGGGTCGCCGCCAGCGTACGCGTCCACCCCAAGGCGCGCACTTTCCGGGGGCCATTGGCTGTACTGCTGCCATGGAAGGCCGGATGCGGCAACAACTTGGGCGTCCATAAAGGGCACGCCCAGGTCCTCGGCGGCTTCGATACACGCATCGGCGTCGGCACATGGTCGGGCGCCGCTTGCGACACGGAGTTCCTTTTCCGGTCACTCCGCGCGCGGGGCGGCGAGGTGTACTACGCGCCCGAGGCCGTCGTGCGCCATCGCCAGGAACCACTGGGTCCAGCCGTCCTTCAGAAGCGCCGCAACTACTACCGTGGCATGTCCTTCATGGCCCGGCGGATCCACCCCAGGTCCACCGCCGCGTGGGCGACAGCGGTGCTTCGGGTCGGCGGAACGGGCTTCGCTCGGCTCTGGGCCGGACTACGGCTGGATCGCTCCGGATGGCGCGTCCACGGAGCAGAATTCCGCGGCGCGGTGGAGGGTTTCTTCCCCCCCAAGCCCCCAGGCAACGTGGGAGTCGAATCATGAAGGAGACTCCCATCGTGGGCGTTCTTCGGCCCCTGGCACGCTCCCAAAGATCACTGGTCGGCGCCCTGCTTGGTCTCGGCGTCGTCGCGAGCCTGTGCGAGGGCATCGGCATCAGCCTGTTCCTTCCGCTACTCCACAGCATGAACCCCGCCGGGTTCGACGAGGACACGGGCGGAGCCCTGGGGCGGGCCCTGCACCGGACTTTCCGAGGCGTGTCCGACGAAGCCCGGATGCAGGTCGTCCTGGGCTCAATGTTTGCCCTCCTGGCGATCAAGGCCGGGCTCAACGCCGTCAATGGACTCCTCTTTGCACGCCTGGACGCACGACTTGTGGATGCACTCCGTCAGCGCGTCATCCACCAAGCGTTGCGCGTCAGGCTAGGGTTTATCGAACGCACGCGGACCGGCGATCTGATCGCGCTGGTGCAGAACCAGACCTGGGAGACAAGCGGCGCGCTGGCGACGCTGATCGGCATCGTGATTCGCCTCGCGACCATCACGGTGTTTGGCATCGCCCTGCTCATGATCTCCTGGCCCATGACGCTAACGGTGGCCGGAGCGCTGCTCTCCATCTCGTGGATCGTGCGCCACATCGGACGCCGCGTCGACAGGCTCTCCGAGCAAGGGCTCCGGGAGTGGAATGGGCTCTCCCAGCGCAGCATCGAACTCCTGCGGGGCCAACGAACGACCCGCGCCTTTGGGCGGGAAGACCACGAACAGGCGACCTTCGCGGCCTCGTCGACGGAAACGAGCCAGGCCTTCTGGCGCGTCGAGCGGCTGCGCGCTCTGGTCAATCCAATGTCGGAGCTGATGGTGGCGATGCTGCTCGCTGGCGTGCTGCTCCTCTCCCTGAGCGAGCCCGGCCGACTCCCCGCGGTGCTCACGTTCATGTTCATCCTCTTCCGACTGCAGCCGCAGGTGCAGCGCCTCGACGCGGATCGCGTGAATCTCGCGGCTTCAGCACCGGCCGTGCGCGCGGTGACGGGTTTCCTCGAAGACGGTGACAAGCCCTACCTGACGCGGGGGCACCGACCTTTCCCCGGCCTGAAGGAGGGCATCCGCTTCCAGCGTGTGTCCTACCGGTACGACGAGCAGGGCGGAGACGACGCTGCGCTGAGGGCTGTGACCGCGGACATTCCGGCGCACCGCACCACGGCCGTGGTTGGGCCCTCGGGCTCGGGCAAGAGCACGCTGACGTACCTTCTCATGCGCTTCGCGGATCCCTCCGAGGGGAAGATCCTCATCGACGGCGTCCAGCTCACAGAGCTCGAACTTGCGGCGTGGCGCGCGGGGATTGCCCTGGTGAGCCAGGACGCGCACGTCTTCCATGCCACCGTGGCCGACAATATCCGCTATGGACGGCCTGACGCCCCGGACTCCGCGGTGCGGGAAGCCGCCCAACGGGCCCATGCCAGCGAGTTCATCGAGGCACTTCCGGACGGGTACGACACGGTCCTCGGTGAGGATGGCGTCAGGCTGTCCGGTGGGCAGAGGCAGCGCATCGCACTCGCCCGGGCCCTGATTCGCGACGCACAGATCCTCGTTCTCGACGAGGCCACCAACGCCCTTGATGCCATCACCGAGAACGTCATCCAGGATGCGCTCGCCGAACTGGCCGGACGCTACACGATGGTGGTTATCGCCCACCGGCTAGCCACCATCGAACAGGCCGACCACGTCCTCGTGCTGGATCACGGGGTTCTAGTCCAACAGGGAGAACGGGACCGACTCCTCTCTGAGGGAGGCCTTTTCTCACAGCTTCACGAACTACAGCTGGGTCGAACATCATGACGGAGACATCCACGAAACAGGGCGAGGAACCACGGAGCGTGGACCAGAAGAACGCCGCGAACGCGGTCAAACCGGCCGTATCGGTCGTCATGATCTTCTTCGAAGCCGAGCGCTACCTCCGAGCAGCGATCGAAAGCGTCCTGGCGCAAACCTTCGACGAGTGGGAACTCATCCTCGTGGACGATGGCTCGACGGACGGTGGCTCGGCCATCGCCCGGGAGTACGCCTCCCAACACCATGAGCGAATTCGCTACGTCACCCACGCCGGAGGCGGGAACGAAGGGATGAGCGCGTCCCGCAACCGCGGCGTTTCTGAGTCCCAAGGCGAGTTCATCGCGTTCCTGGACGCGGACGACATCTGGATGCCCTTCAAGCTGACGCATCAGATCGATCTCCTCAGGGGCGCCCCCGAAGTGGGAATGGTATACGGGCCCACGGAGTACTGGTTCAGCTGGACGGGTGAGGCCGCCGATCGTGACCACGACTTCCTGGGCCAACTGGCCGTGGAGCCGGGCCGAAAGATCGACCCGCCGGAACTGCTGGTTCGCTCCCTCGAAACCCACGGCGGGATGTTGCCTGGCATCTGCAGCCTGGTCGTGAGGCGAAGCTTGCTTGAGAGCATCGGAGGCTTCGACCCCAGCTTCCGGGGCAGCTACGAAGACCAGGTTTTCTTCTCGAAGGTCTTCCGCCACGCCGCGGTCCTGATCACAGACCGCTGCTCGGACCGCTACAGACAACACGATGACTCATGCTGCGCCGTAGCGCAGCGCACGGGTGAATACGACCCCGACGGGCCGCACCCGGCGCGCGAGAAGTTCCTCCATTGGCTTGAGGCCTACCTGCTCGAGCACCCGCTCGAGCCCGGAAGCCCGTGGAGCGACCGGCTCCGCAAAGCCCTCGACCGCGAGTGGCTCCCGTACAAGCATCCGGTCCTGTTCTCCGCGAAAACCGTCGGGGATCGCCTCCAGCGCCTTCCCCGGAAGGTGGTGAAGGCCGCCAAGAAGAGGCTGCCTGAGGGACTCCGTAGACGCCTACGTCGGCGTCTCAGGGACTCGCGCTTCATTCCGCCGGTCGGCTGGGTGCGCTTCGGTAGCTTGCGATCCCTGGCCCCCATCAGCAGGGACTTCGGCTACGACCGCGGCACGCCCATCGATCGCCACTACGTGGATGCCTTCTTGCTTCGGCATGCGGCTGACATCCACGGCCGTGTCCTGGAGGTCGGCGACGACGGCTACACGAAGCGTTTCGGCGGCGACGCCGTGACCTCCCACGATGTTCTCCATGTGCAGAAGGGGGCCGAGGGCGCCACGATCGTCGCGGACCTTGCGAACGCGCCCCACATCCCATCGGATTCGTTCGACTGCATCATCCTGACCCAGACCTTGCAGTACGTTTTTGACCTGCGGGCCGCCGTTGAAACTCTCCACCGCATCCTGGCGCCCGGCGGCGTGGTCCTCGCGACCGCCCCCGGCCTGACCCAGATCGTGGAGTGCCCCTGGCGTGAGAACTGGTTCTGGGGATTGACCGAGGCCTCAGCCAACGCGCTCTTCCTGGAGCGGTTTCCCATGGAGCGGCTCCGGATCGAAACGCCTGGTAATGTCCTCACAGCGACGGCGTTCCTGCAAGGGGTGGCGGCGGAAGAGCTGCGGCCCAAAGCCCTGGAGCACGACGACCGCGACTACCAAGTACTCGTCACCATCCGGGCGGAGAAGCCCACCGAAGCGTACATGCGTCAGATGTCAGGCCGTTGGAACTACACCGGCCGCAAGCAGGACTCGTACGGGGATGACACTACCTACGTGATGGGCATGGAGTTCGTGGACTTGCCGGGCGTGCAGCTCGAGGATTGGGGCTGTGGGCTGACCTATGCCCGGCGATTCGTGAAGAATGCGGAGTACATCGGGGTCGACGGGAGCGCGAGCCGCTGGACCGACAAGAACGTCGACCTCTGTCGCTACCGGTCCGACGTGGACTGCATCTTCCTCCGCCATGTCCTCGAGCACAATCCGAACTGGGAACCGATCCTGGACAACGCGCTCTTGTCGTTCCGGAAGCGCATGGCTCTGATCGTCTTCACACCCTTTGGGGAAGAGACGCGAGAGCTCATGCAATGGTCGGGCATTCCCGATATCTCCTTCCGGAAAGAAGATCTAACGTCGCGCTTCCCAGACGATGTCACCGTCGTGGAAAAGACGGTGCAAACGGAGACGCAGTACGGCACCGAGACCCTATTCCTGCTCGAGAGGACCCCCCGGGAATGAGAGTCCCGGGGTTAGCGAAGGCCCGGCGCGTGGGTTCCATCGCCCGCCACCGGGCTCGGCCGAACGCGGCCGTCCTGATGTATCACCGGATCGCTAGCCCGGCCTGTGACCCCTGGGACATCGCCGTGAGTCCGGAGAACTTTGCCGGCCACCTCGAAGTGCTCGCATCCCTGCCGAGGATGATCTCCATCGGCGAACTCGGTGAGTCCCTGGGGGGCGGCGCCATCGAGCGTTCGGTGGCCGTGACATTCGATGACGGTTACCTGGACAACTTGGAGTGCGCCCAGCCGCTCCTGGCTCGCCATGGGATCCCAGCGACGGTGTTCGTCACGACCGCCGGGCTCCACACGGGCGGCGAGACGATGTGGTGGGATGTGGTCGGCAAGGCATTGCTGCATCAGAAGCCTCTCCCCGCGCTCCTCGAGCTCGGGCAAGGCGATGCCGTTCGGACGTGGCACGTCCCCGAAGCCGGCAAGGACCACCTCGCCCGCTGGCGAGCCGAGCCCTACGGCTGGCGCGAGAAGAAGCGCCCGGTCCCCGAGCGGGCGCGCACGTACCTCGACGTCTACGGGCACTTGGCCGCCTGCTCCGCCCAGCGGCGACACGGACAGGTCGAGCAACTCATCGCGTGGGCTCACGCGGCGTCGATCGATGCCGGGCCCGGACGCGATGAGCGCACCATGACCGCTGACGAGGTTCAGAGCCTCGCGAACCAGGAGGGCATGACGATCGGCTCCCATACCGAGCGACACCCGTTCCTGTCCCGCGTGGATTCCAAGCGCCGATGGGCTGAGATCGCCGGGAGCAAAGCGGCCCTGGAAGAGGTCATCGGCGAGCCCGTCGAGCACTTTTCCTACCCCAACGGCGATCTCCCGGCGACGGGGGCCGAAGAAGTGGCGCGCGCGGGCTACCGCACCGCCTGCACTTCACAGAGTGCCGCCGCCTTCCCGGGACAGAGTCTTTTCACTATCCCGCGGCTGATCGTTCGCGACTGGGGACAGGAGCGCTTTGCGCGCTGGCTTTGGCAGTGGGGTCATGGCTGAGCCGCTCGTATCCGTCATCGTGATCTTCCTCAACGCCGAATCCTTTTTGGCCGAGGCGATCGCGAGCGTAGAGGCCCAAACGCTGACGCGCTGGGAGCTCATCCTCGTGAACGATGGTTCGACCGACGGCAGCGCAGCCATTGCGCACGCCGCCGCCAAGCGGGACCCACTGCGCGTCCGCTCCGCGAGCCACGTTGACGGCGAGAACCGCGGCATGAGCGCGTCCCGGAACCTGGGTCTTTACCTCTCCAGGACCAAGTACGTCGCGTTCCTGGACGGTGATGATGTCTGGTATCCCGAGCGACTCGAGCGGCATGTGGAGCTGCTCGAGGCCCATGTGGATTGTGCGATCGTGGCAGGCCCCACCGAAATGTGGTTCAGCTGGGTCAAGACGGGCGAGAACCCGTCCCAGGACTACGTGGGTCGGGAGGACTCGATTCGTTCGCTCGAGCTCCCCGACGGCCCAGTGGACCCCCCCCACTACCTCGTCGACGTGCTCGAAGAGCGAGCCAAGACACCCGCCATCTGCAGCTTCACGGCGCAAACCCGGGCCGTGAAGTTCGCGGGTGGATTCGATGAAGACTTCCGGGGTATGTTCGAGGACCAGGTCTTCTTCTCGAAGATGCTCCTGCGATGCCGCACATGGATCACCACCGAGGTCCTCGACCGCTACCGTCAACATCCCGGGAGCGCATGCTACGTCGCCCGTCTGCAAGGACACTATCACGGCTCCCCGGGGAATCCGGACCAGCGCGCCTTCGTAGAGCGGCTTGAGGAGTTCGTAGCCCAGCAAAGCGAGACCCCGCCATCGCTCGCGCGGGCGCTGGACCGCTGGCGGCGGAGGATGCAGCGCCCATGGCGGACCCTTCTCGGCGACGCGATCCATGACCCACGTCGAACGATGCGCATGTCTTTGCGGTTCTTAGCCTCAAAGATCCTCCCAGGTCGAACGTATCGGAGGATATGGGCGCGAGCCCAAGGCTTCGACCCGCGGCACGACGCGCCGCGGGATTGACGGCACGATACACCCTGAGCGGCCCACCTCACCGATCGAGTCCACGGCCCAGATCCGGAAGGCAGGCGCCTATTGCGGAGTGTGGGCGGTCAATCTGCGCACTGCAGCCACCCTACGGAACGGGGCCTGTCTCT
>OJFX01001006.1_pt1 | contig 10209 bp, 6 predicted proteins | sample 1594171 | NCBI WGS metagenome assembly OJFX01 (sample SAMN05416840, study PRJEB24817) | seawater metagenome | isolation source: Sea water | place: Canada:Atlantic | collected 2013-07
CGAGATCATGCCTAGTCTCGTGGGCTCGGAGATGTGTATAAGAGACAGCACCCGAGCGGGTGGCAGAACCCAACGCCCGATGGCCGTTACAACCTGGTGGTTCTCGGGGGCGGAACCGCCGGCCTCGTGGCGGCGGCCGGCGCGGCAGGCCTTGGGGCGAAGGTGGCCCTTGTCGAAAAGCACCTGCTCGGCGGGGACTGCCTCGTCACCGGCTGCGTCCCGTCAAAGGCACTGATCCGCTCGGCCCGCGCCGCCTCGGAAGCCCGCCGCGCCGGACGTCTCGGCGTCAACGTTGAGGGTGTTTCGGTGGACTTCCCAGCGCTCATGGATCGAATGCGGGAGCGACGGTCCGACATCGCGCGCCACGCCGCGGCCCCGCGCTTCAAGGATCTCGGCGTCGATGTCTACCTTGGCGAAGGCCGCTTCGTGGGCGAGTCCACCCTCGAGGTCCAGGGCGCTCAGCTGTCCTTCGCCCGCGCCGTCATCGCCACCGGCGCCAAGGCCGCGGTACCTCCGATCCCCGGCCTCGACGAAGTCGAGATACTCACGAACCAGTCACTCTTCTCCCTGACCGAACTACCCGAGTCCCTCGTGGTGGTAGGCGGTGGCCCCATTGGCTCGGAGATGGCGCAGTCCTTCGCCCGCTTCGGCACCAAGGTGACCTTGGTGGAAGGGGGCCCGCGCATCATGGGCAACGATGACCCCCGGGCCGCGGAGGTCGTCGCCGCGTCCATGCAGCGCGACGGCGTCGACCTGCGCCTGAATGCGATGGTCGCCCGCTTCGAGAAGGCTGGTTCGAAGACACGCGTCGTCGTCAACACCCAAGAAGGGGAAGCCTCGATCGAAGCCACCCACGTCCTCCTCGCCATCGGACGCGCCCCCAACGTCAAAGGAATCGGCCTCGGGGACGCGGGGGTGGACTTCGATCCCCGGAAGGGAGTCTCCGTCGACGACCGTCTCCGTACGAGCAACAAGAATATCTTCGCCGCCGGCGATGTCGCGTCCAAGTACCAGTTCACCCACGCGGCCGACTTCCTCGCTCGCACGGTGCTGCGCAACGCGCTCTTCTTTGGACGCGCCAAGGCTTCGGATCTAGTGATCCCCTGGGCCACCTACACCGACCCAGAAGTCGCCCACGTCGGGCTCACCGAGGCCCTCGCGAAGGAACAGGGCGTCGACCACGGCATCATCGAGATCGACCTCAAGGACAACGACCGGGCCGTGCTCGAGGACGAGACCGACGGCTTCGTCAAGATCGTGCACGACAAGAAAGGCAAGGTCCTCGGCGGCACCGTCGTCGCCGCCCACGCAGGCGAGATGATTGGCGAGCTCACCACCGCCGTTCAACACGGCACGACCCTCGGGACCCTCAGCTCTGTCATCCATCCCTACCCGACCGTGGCCGATGCCATTCGCCGAGCCGGGGACATGTTCAACCGCACCAAGCTCACCCCGGGCAAAGCCAAGATCCTCAGCTCGATCCTGAAGTTCCGCCGCTAACGGCCGGTGCCGAAGGCCCGAGGTAGGGGGCCCGAGGTAGGGGGCCCGATCACGGGGACCCGGCGTAGTCGCCGCCAATGGGCTCGACTAGTCTCTGGCATGGGTACTTCGTCCAGGAATGCGGTGATGATGGTCGCGGCCTTTGCCGCTGTGGCGGCATTGGCCCTGATCGCGCCTTCGTGGACGAGTCAAGACACGGTCCCAGAAGATCCCATCGCGGCCCCAACGCTCGAGGAAAACCAGCTGGCTCTCCCCGCCGCAGAGCCTTCCCTGGCGGACGTGCCCGAGGGGCGCCGCACCGAGCCGTCCGGTGAGTCCCCCGCGGGCGCCACGCGATCGGAGCCCGAGCCAGAGCGGCAGTCAAGTTCCCGGGCCTCCCTGTCCCGAGGGCCCATGCCTTGGCCCCGGCCCCTCATGCCGCCGCGGCCCGGCAACGTTCGAATCCGTGGCACGCTTCACTGGGACGAAGATGAAGGCAGCCCGGACTTCACCCACGCCCGCGTGCGGTTCTTCGAGGCCCACGGCGACTGGACCGAGATTCCCCTCGGGGAAGTGGCTCCCACCGCATCCGGGACCTTCAGCATCGACACGGCCATGCCGGAGCCGACGAGGGAAGCCAAGGGAGCCCAACCCAACATCTCCTGGGTGGCGCTCGTTCCCGGATATGACATCGTCGAAGGCTCGATCTCGATGAGGCACCCATCAGGCGCCGTGATCGAAGTCGAAGGCAGCATGTCCCGCTACGGCGCGCTCATGACGGGCCGCGTCACCCTTTCGAACGGCAAGCCCGTGGAGGGCGCGCTCGTCCACTACATCGACTGGGCCCAAAGCGGGCAGGACGCCGACCAGAACGACTTTGTCACCCGCGCGGACGGGACGTTCGAGGTCCACGCCGGGGACGGCGGCTGGTTCGACGCGGTCATCTCCCACGCGAGCTACGGTCAGGCAAAGGTCACCGTGGAACTACCCGTCGACGCGGTGGTCCATCACTTCGGGGACATCGTCCTCGCGGAGCGCCTGGGGATCGATGGCACGCTTCGTGGCTTCGGAGAGTATGCCCTGCCGTTCATGCGGGTGCACTTGACACCGGTCGACCCACGCTTCGAAGGCGCTGCGCTTGTGACGACGGCCGATCGCTCGGGTCGATTCAAGTTTGTGGCTCTGGCCGATGTTCCGTACTTCCTCAGCACCGACCTCAGCGAAGAGCGCATGGTGGTTCGGCCGGGATCGAGCGGCGTCGATCTACGGGTCGGCCTTCCGAGCGCCCACTTGACGATCGAAGGGGCGATCCTTGCCTTTCTGGACTCGGGCGAGTTGGTCGTGCAATCGATCGATCCCGCAGGCGGCCAGTTGATCCCCGTCAAGAACGCGTCGAAAGCCCGCATCATGCGGGACGAAACGGGGCTCGCTGCGATCATCTTCCGCTCCCCGGGCTGTTACTCCATCGGAGCGTACGTCAATGTCCGAAGTGCGAGGTGGAGCGCCGTGAAGGTGATCGACATCGGGCTCGAGCACTTGGAAGTCGATCTTCACCTCAAGCCCGAGACGGGGCCAAAGGTCCAGTTCGAGGTCACGGGGCCAGACATGGCGTCGATCAACCAATGGACGGCGACCATCGAAGACGCCCGCACCGGCGTGCCATTCGGGACGGTGGATTCCTCCATGACGACGGCCAAGGTGCCGCCGGGGACCTGGAACATCCGCGTCGTCCCGGGGGGCGATTCATTCGTCCTTCCCAAGACGGTGCAGTTCCGCATCGACGAGCACGCAGCGGGCACGGTTCAGGTCCCCCTGGAGCTCGGTGACATCGGAGGCCGCCTCGAGATCGGAATCCTGGTGCCCTCCCGCATCAAGGATCAGGCCAGAAGGGGGCTCAGGGCGGAGCTGGACATCCAAAACTCCCGGTCCAAGCGCATCGCGCGCCCGTCCCTCTGGCCCTGGGACGGCACCCTGCAGTCCTTCAAGCGTCCCGTTCGACCTGGACGATACCACCTCTCCGTGACTTGCATGGACGCGAACCACCAGGTCAAGGGGAAGGCCTCGAAGGACGTCGATGTGGTCGCGGGGGAGTCGAGCGAAGTGACGCTCGTGGTCAAGGAGAAGAAGTAGACCGAGTCGGCTACTCCGGCCTCCATGAGCCCGGGGAGAACTCGCTCGCCCGCGCCTCCTCGGCGAGCTTCTCGAGCCCCGCACGGAGCGAGCGCGCTGCGATCGGGAAGAGGCGTTCGTCCACGTCAGCGTAAACATGGGCCACGAGCCCGCTCTCCTCGCTGATGCCGTCGGCCAGGGCCCCGACGAGGGACTCCTCACGGCGCTCGCGGTGGAGCAGATAACGCGAGAGCACGCGATGCCCGTCCGATGCCACCGGCCCATGGGCGGGGTGCAGCACGCCGCCACCGGCCATGATCTCGGCCGTGCGTTGGAGGCTCGCGATGTAGGTCGCAAGATGCCCCTCGGGGGGGTCGATCACGATGGTCGAGACCGTCGAGACCAGGTCGCCACCGATGACTGCGCCATAGCGCGATTCGCGGAAGGCCAAATGCCCAGGCGCGTGGCCGGGCGTATGGAGCGCCGTGAGGGTCCAGCCCTCCGTGCCGTCGGGCGCGTTGCCCAACGGTAGCTCGACGCCATCCGCGATTTCACGGGCGTTCTCGACGTCAAAAGTCACCCGCGCGAAGGTCTCTGCGTGGGCGAGCACAGGCACGTCGTAGCGCTTCGCCGTGCTCTCCACGGCGCCAATATGATCGGGGTGATGATGGGTGACGAGCACGCCCACGAGCTCGCCCCCACCCGCGATGCGCTCGTCCAGCAGATCGAACAGGCGCTGCTGCTCATTGGGATCCACGGGCGCGGGATCCACGACGTATAGGCGCGACTCCCCCACAACGTAGGCATTGGTCGTCGTCGCAGGTGGAAGCGTCTCCGTGTTCAGGGGCGCCATGATGATGCCCGGCACGTTGCGGATTGGATGCAGCCTGCCCGCCTCGAGGGTGGCCGTGACCGCCGGGATCTCCCCCAGGAATCGCTCGAGCCCCCACTCCGCCAGATGCTCGAGCATGAACACCACGGGCGGCGCCACGAGCAGTTCTCCCCTGCGCCAGGCATCGAGGATCTCGGCGGGGGCGCAAAACTCACCGTCCACGAGCTCGCCCTCACGAACGTCAGGCTCGAACTCAGTGGGCGCCTCCACGTGCACGAATCGGGTTCGGTAGAGGACGGGCGCGAAGGGCGGCGTGGTGAGACGCGCGATGGGTCGCACGATCCCCAGCACACCTGGGACGCTGTCCGTCAAACGCCGAAACTCAGCCGACGCCGCGGCACTGTCACGCTCGAGGAGCCCATCCCGGAGCTTCGGGTCCAAGTCCCCGAGCATCGCCGGCGCAAACCCCACTTCCTCGAGCAGTTCCCGGAGGGCGCATTGGCTGTGGGCCCCGTCCCCGTCTTCGTCGCCATCGTGATCAGCGGGGTCCACCACGCCGCCGGGGAAGGCCCAATAGCCCCCAAAAAAGCGCAGCTCGGGGGAGCGCCTCACGACGAGCACGCGCACGTCGTGCCCGCTACCCTTCGTGACAATGGCTGCCGTGGCGATCCGGACTCGTTTCATGGCGGGGACTCTAACCGAGCCGGCCCCCTGCGTCCCGTGGGACCGCCCCAGCGAACCCACACCCATGCAGTCGTCTCCCATCGCCGATGTCCGCGCCCTGCACCTGCTTCCCCACCAGGGCGTCGGGGGCCTCGCCAGGTTCCTGATCGAATTCGTGCGACACGAACGCATGGACGGAGCCAGTGACGAGCTCGTTTTGACCCATCGGCCGCTCGACGTCGAAACGGACTTCCAGGCACCAGCGACGCCCGTGCACTTCCTCGGATTGGTGGGCGAACCCACGGCCAAGAGAGCCCAGCGCCTAGCGGATCTCGCCGAGTCCAGGGGGGCCCGCACACTGCACGTGTACACCATCCAAGACCTCCTTCTCGCCGGCGCCACGATCCAAAAGAGCAAAAGCCTGCGGCTCGCGGTCACGCTCTTTGAGGCCCCCGCAGCCCTGCCTTTCCTCCAGAAGCGTCGCTTGCGCAAGGCCCTCGGCGCCGCCGAGTTCCTCTTCGCTCCCAGCCCCGCCCTGGCGGACGCCTGGGCCCCTTTCGGACCGAAGCCGGAGGTGCGCCTTCCCGCGGTCGACATCCAACGATTCCATCCCCAGGAGTTGGTCTCCTCGTGGCGGGCGGCACGGCTCCCCGACCCGGAGATCCTCATGGTGGGTTCGCTCATGCGCGCGGAACCGTCGAAGGGGCACGATGTGCTCATCGAAGCGGTCAAGCGCCGCAATGCCGCCGGCGGCAAGACCGCCCTCATGCTCGTCGGTGATGGCCCCTGCTACGGGGCCTTGAAGGCACAGGCGAAGGGCTCCAACGAGATCTTCGTGCGCCGCCGCGTGAATGACGCCCCAGGCTTCTTCGGGAGGATTGACGTCTTCGCGATTCATTCGGAGGGCGAACTCGTCCCCATGAGCCTGCTCGAATCCCTGAGCTGCGGGCGCCCCGCCATCGTGGCGGACCGGGGTGCTGTGGCGTCCATGGTGGGCCCGGACGCCGCACTGTTCGTGGAGCCCGGGGACGTGGACGCCGTTGTCCGCGCCCTGGACCGCCTCGCCAACCCCGAGGAACGGTCTCGATTCGCGAAATCCGGCCGCGAACGAGCCCTCCAACGGCACAACATGGGGGCCCTCCGGTCCACGCTCAAGGCCGCCTACGCCCAGGCCGCGGGCGAAAACTAGCGGTAACCCCGTCACGGTTTCCCGAGCCACGTCATGGACCAGTAGAGCGCCCTTCCATCCAGAATGGAGTTCCCCCATGACCATGGCTGAATCCCCCCCCCTCCGCATCGAGGACCTCCTCGCCGAGCGCCAGTGGCTCGTTAGCCTGACCCGGCACCTCGTGCTCGATGCCGCCGAAGCCGAAGACGTGGCCCAGGAGACCCTCGTCCGGGCCCTTCGCCTGTCGGAGACCGCGGCCCCTGGCCGACTCCGGGCATGGCTGGCCGCGACCGCCCGGAACGTGGTCTTCGAGCGGTATCGCCGGGCCGGTCAAAGGGCCCACCGGGAGCAGTCGGTGGCCCTCGCGGAGAGAGACGGCAGCGTCACTCCGGAAGAGGCCGTCGCGAGGGTCGAATTCCGAGCCCAGCTCGCCCAGCAGGTGATGGAGCTCGGGGAAGACGAGCGCACAGCGATCGCGCTGCGCTACTTCGAGGGCCTGAAGACCACCGAGATCGCGGCACGCACAGGCGTGCAGCCGAACACCGTGCGCCAGCGCATCAGTCGCGGCGTGGCCAGGCTCCGGGCGAAACTCAACGAGGGGGAGTCCGAGGGCGGCGCACCGCGCTGGCTCGCCGTGGCCACGGGGATCGCCGGCACGGGGACCGCGGAGGTGACCAAGGTCGGGGCGGCGAGCGCGGGGACCACCGCGGCGGTCCTTTGGACGACGGTGATCGCCGCGGCGGGCGCGATCGTGCTCTGGACAGCGGGTGTCTTCGGCTCCCCGGACACCCCTGTGCCGGTGGACTCGTCGGGCACGGCACAGGTCGCAGGGGGGGCGCCCATCACCAGCGGCGAGGAGGCCGCAGCGATCCAGCCCCCGGAGTCCGGAATCGGAAGGACCACCGCAGCGACCCCCTGGTCCCCCACTCCCGGGCTCGCCTGGGTGAAAATCGTCGACGCGGCCACCGGTGAGCCCGCCCAGGGCATCCGGTGGATCGTGTCCCCTACCGGGTCGAAGGACTCCGGCGGCATCGTCATCATGAGTTCGGAGCTCGAGAACCCCGATCCCTACGCCGCCGGAGTGACCGGACCGGAAGGCATCGCGGAGTTCGTGCCGCCTGGGGACGCGCTCGTGCACCTCGTCACCATCCGGAACGACCGCTACGCCCGTGCGTCTCACGCGCTCAAATTGGTCGTTGACCGAGCCGCCCCCCGCACCGTCACGGTCGATGCGGGAACCACGGTGACCGGCCGCGCGATCGATGATCGCGGCGAACCCGTCCCGGGCCTCCGGGTCGGCATGCAGGGCCGTGATTACCGGTATGACGGGGAAACGACCACCGACGAACACGGCTACTTCCAAGTCCCCCGTGTCGCGGACTCTCCGCGCGGGTTCGAAGAGGATGACGAGGGGCGCATCGTGCCAGACCGAATCGATGACACCAGCCTCTGCATCGCTTGGCCCTTCGACTGGACGCCGGACCCGACCAGCATCCGATTCCCGGTGGCGCGCTTTGTCAACGTGGACATCGGAGACAACGACTCGGGGGAACACTCCGTTGGGGACATCATCATTCCGCGGCCCAAGCGCATCGTCGGACGCGTGGTCGACGGGCTTGGCAGCCCCGTTGCGGGCGCGTTCGTCACCAGCAACCCACGGTTCCGAATCATGATGCGCGGGGCCGGTGGCATCCGTAAGACGCCGGGCCTCCCGTGGGAACCGGACGGCGCGGTCTTCCCCGGCGAGGCCCTCACCGATGAAGACGGGAGCTTTGAGCTGCGCATCACCTGGCCCACCGGCCCCGGAAGGTCCATCGGCGCCATCAGCCAGTTCGAGGCGTTCGCCATTGTCGATCGCCCATCTCTCGCCCCTGGGGAAACGTCGGCGCCTCTCACAATCCAGCTCCCGGATTCCCACTCCCTCAAAGTCCAGCTCCACGACACCGCGGCACCTGAAGGCGACCTGAGTTGGTTCCGCGCCCTGTCGCCGCGCTACGCCGCGCTCTACGTCCATACGCCTGCCGGAGAATCCCCCCGAGACGAGCCAAGGCTGCTGCTCCCCGTATCGGAGACCGGAGTCGTCCGCATCCTGGATTCGATGCTGAACAGAACGCCCACGACCGCGACGCTCAGCGTCACCGGCTACGAGCCGGTGGAACTGAAGATCCCAGACACGGTGGGGACAACCACCTGCTCGCTCACGAGAAAGGCGCCCGTCGAAGTGCATATCGACGTCGAAGGGGAAGCGCCCACACCTTGGGTCGGCATCAAGGTCAGCGCTATCCCCCCCCAACAGGAGGTCATCGATGGCCGAACGCGGGCGAGCCGGCCCAGAAGTGGCCACCAGCCGGGCACGTTCCATATGGAGCGTGCGGCGCTGGGCTCCCCCATCGTCCTGCCGGACCCGGGTGGCGATCAGCACTGGATCTTCGCGCAGCTTGTGGAGGCCCACAACCAGCCCATTCAGCCTGTCGAGGTCCGGGGCCCGTTTCCAAGGGGAGCGGGGCCAATCAAGATCCGCCTCACCGCCTCACCGAAAAGGCCCGCGAACGAAGGCCAAGGGGCCAAGAGCAAGAACGCTGGTGCGCGGACCAAGGTGCTCGCCATGGCCGTCTCAGGTGCCACAGGTCAACCCATGGAGGGCGCCCTCCTGCAATACACCACCGAGGGCCGAAGCCGGCTAAGCGTCGCCGACGCGGACGGGCAGCTGACGATGTTCGCGAGCGCCGGGGTCGCGTCCTTTGTGATCCAAGCGGAGGGCCATCGCCCCATCCACTTCGGGCCGCTTCAGCTCACCGCCGGCGAGCCCCTCGACCTCGGGGAAGCTCGACTCGAACCGTTACCGCTCCGCCGCGGGCAATTGCTCGACGCCACCGGTCAACCCTTGCGTGAGTCCCGCCGCATCCGCTACGAAGACGCCGAGCTGGGCTGGCTCACGACCCGAAGCAACGGGGCGGGGGTCTTCTTTCTGACGAGCACCGGCTCCCCCCCGAGCCATGCCCACGTCCAAGGACAAGAGTCGCTCAAGACCAGGTCACGCACGGCTTTTGGAACCTCGGAAGCCGCCGTCGCCCTCGAGCAAGCGCCGACTTCTGGGGACCTCACATGCCGCGTCCCCCCCTGGCTCCCAGTGGAAGTGGAGGTCGGCGGAGTTCGGATCGGCACCGAACTGGAGTACGGAAGCGTGACCGCCGTCGACCGGGACGGGCAGACGGTCAACCTCGAGTTCCGCGGCGTGCGTGCGGGAAAACTGCTGTTCGGCGCGACGCTACCCCAGGGGACCTGGACGGTGCATGGCCGCAAGCGAGTCTCCATCGAGTCCCAACCCTTTGTGCTCCAACCGGAGGGGCTCGATTCGAGAGGGCGCGCCGCGCCGACAGTGATTCAGGCCGCAGCACGACTGGGTGAATGAGCCCCCGGGGCGCTCGGATTTGGGCCACTGGCGCTGTGACCCTTCCCGGGGGCATAAGCTAAGGATGACATGAAGCCCTCCATCCGCCTCCCGATGGCCCAGCACCTCGGCGCCAACATGCTCCTCCTGGCCCTCGCCGCCTGCGGCGGAACGAGTTCCTTGACGGTGGCGGACGGCGCCCTCGAGTTCACCGGGGCCAATATCCAAGAGGGTCAAACGTGGAAGCTGGACGCTCCGATCGAGCTGCGATTTACCCAGCCGATCGACTTCGGCTCGGTGAATCTCAGCACCGTGAACGTCACCGACGGGACCGGATTCCAACCCCTTGGCGCGTTCTCCCCAGGACTCCTCCCCTCGGGCCTGCCCGACGCCAACGTCCTTCGATTTGTGCCAGCTTGTCCGGAGTCGGACCTCGGTCCCGCGGCGGGGCTTCAACCGGGGGGCACGGAATACACCATTACCGTTCGCGGCACCGACAGCGGTGGGTCAGGCATCGTCCTGTCTCTTATACACATCTGACGCTGCCGACGATATGCAGTGTGTAGA
>OJFX01001010.1_pt1 | contig 10168 bp, 7 predicted proteins | sample 1594171 | NCBI WGS metagenome assembly OJFX01 (sample SAMN05416840, study PRJEB24817) | seawater metagenome | isolation source: Sea water | place: Canada:Atlantic | collected 2013-07
TACACACTGCATATCGTCGGCAGCGTCAGATGTGTATAAGAGACAGGTGTAGCCTGAGAGACGGATGATCTCCATCCGGTCAAGAAGTGGTCCCGGCATATTCAACGTGTTCGCCGTGGTCACAAACATGACGTCTGACAAATCATAATCGACTTCAAGGTAGTGATCATTAAAGGTCGTGTTCTGCTCTGGGTCTAGGACTTCAAGCAATGCAGAGGCCGGATCACCGCGATAATCGTTACCCATTTTGTCGACCTCATCCAAGAGGAACAATGGGTTCGATGACTTCGCTTTTTTCATCGATTGGATGATTTTACCCGGCATCGAGCCAATGTACGTCCTGCGGTGACCGCGGATTTCAGACTCATCACGCACCCCACCAAGCGACATCCGAACAAAGTTACGTCCGGTTGACGCCGCAATGGACTTACCCAGTGACGTTTTACCAACACCCGGAGGGCCTACGAGGCACAAAATGGGGCCGGTTACCTTATTGGTACGTTGTTGAACGGCTAAATACTCAATAATGCGTTCTTTGACCTTTTCCAGGCCATAGTGATCATTATCAAGAATGGCTTCGGCCTCGGTAATATCCTTTTTAACGCGTGTGCGCTTTTTCCAAGGAACACCAAGCATCCAATCAAGATAGTTACGCACCACTGTGGCTTCGGCCGACATCGGTGACATGCTCTTGAGTTTCTTTAATTCGGCCAGAGACTTTTCTTTGGCTTCCTTGCTCAGTTTGGTCTTGTTGATTTTCTCTTCAAGCTCGGCATTTTCGTCTTTGCCGTCATCGGTCTCACCCAGTTCTTTCTGGATCGCCTTGAGTTGCTCATTGAGGTAATACTCGCGCTGTGTCTTCTCCATCTGCCGCTTCACGCGGTTACGGATCTTCTTCTCGACTTGCAGGACGCCAATTTCAGCTTCCATAAAGCCAAGCACACGTTCAAGACGCTCAATAACACTCTCAACTTCAAGCAGTTCCTGCTTTTCAGAGATTTTTATCGCCAGATGTGACGCCACAGTATCCGCCAGCTTCGATGGATCATCGATCTGGTTCAGGGATACGAGGACTTCAGGCGGGATTTTCTTATTGAGTTTTATGTAGCTCTCGAATTGCGACACCACAGAGCGGGAAATCGCTTCGAGTTCACGCTCATCACCCAGCTGTTCGGTAATCCGGTCAGCTTTTACCTGGAAGAACTGATCTGTCTCGGTAAATTCATCAATGCGCGCGCGCTGAATACCTTCGACCAGCACTTTAACTGTGCCGTCAGGGAGTTTCAGAAGCTGCAGCACCGTTGATACAGTACCAATCTGATAGATATCATCTTTGCCAGGATCGTCCTCGGATGCATTCTTTTGCGCGACGAGAAGGATTTGTTTGTCATCCTTCATCACGTCTTCCAGGGCACGAACAGATTTGTCCCGGCCAACGAAAAGAGGTACGATCATATGCGGGAACACGACGATGTCGCGTAATGGCAGTACCGGAAAATTATCGTTTTTGTTATCTTGGTCGCTAGAAGTCATTAAATCGCTCCGTTGAAGTAATACGAGCACCGCACTCCGTCCATGTGGCCTCTATTCATTAGGCTTGGTTATAGTGAAAGTGGGCTGTTTAACATCGATGTGCAAGGTCAATTAAGACCGTAAATTGCCCTATTTTGCACGAAAATGAGGTTAATTTGAGGAAAAATCGCCATTTTTGACTGAAATGACTGTATTGGGGTGGAACGACAACGCCGTTTATCTGTTAAAGGCAAACGGCGCGACGTAATAGACTGGAAGTACTAAGCGTTTTAGGACGCTGAGGACTCAATTTCACCCTTGGTATCCGCATATATGAACAGCGGCAAGGCACCGTCGTCGACAGTATCTTCATTGATGACGATCTCTTCGACTCCATCAAGGCCAGGAAGATCAAACATCGTATCAAGTAAGACATTTTCCATGATTGAGCGCAAACCACGTGCACCCGTCTTACGTTCGACGGCTTTTTTCGCAATCGATTCGAGAGCTTCATCACGGAATGTCAGTGCGACATCTTCCATATCAAACAAGCGTTGATATTGTTTAACCAATGCGTTTTTAGGCTTGGTCAGGATTTCAATCAGTGCATCCTCATCCAGATCTTCGAGTGTCGCCAATACGGGCAGACGTCCGACGAATTCTGGGATGAGACCGAACTTCAACAGATCTTCAGGCTCAACCAATGCGAGGATTTCACCAGTCTGACGATCCTCAGGGCCATGCACATCAGCACCAAAGCCGATATTTGTGCCGCGACCACGTCCTGCAATAATTTTGTCCAAGCCTGCAAATGCGCCACCACAGATGAACAAGATGTTCGTGGTATCGACCTGTAGGAATTCCTGTTGAGGATGCTTGCGTCCACCTTGCGGCGGAACAGATGCAACCGTCCCTTCCATGATCTTGAGCAATGCCTGCTGTACACCCTCGCCCGATACATCACGTGTGATCGACGGGTTATCGGATTTACGGCTAATCTTGTCGACTTCGTCGATATAAACAATGCCGCGTTGTGCACGCTCAACATTGTAATCCGCAGACTGAAGCAACTTCAGGATAATATTCTCAACGTCTTCGCCAACATAACCGGCTTCGGTCAATGTTGTTGCGTCAGCCATTGTGAACGGCACATCAAGGATACGTGCCAAAGTCTGAGCCAGAAGCGTTTTACCGCAACCTGTCGGACCTACCAGAAGAATGTTCGACTTAGCCAACTCAACTTCATTCGTTTTGCCGCTGTGGCTCAACCGTTTGTAATGGTTATGAACCGCAACTGAGAGCACGCGTTTCGCGCGTGACTGCCCGATGACATAATCATCAAGCACTTCGCAAATATCCATTGGTGTAGGAACACCTTCGCCGGACTTAACAAGATTAGTTTTATGCTCTTCGCGAATGATATCCATGCACAATTCGACACACTCATCACAGATGAATACAGTCGGGCCCGCAATTAGTTTGCGAACTTCGTGCTGACTCTTTCCGCAGAACGAGCAATAAAGCGTGTTTTTGGCATCGCCACCGCTGCCTGATTTACTGCTCATTTGGACTCCTAGATCCGTTATTCATTTAATATGCTATAATACCCGCCGTACCGGGGGCCGTACAATCCCCAATATCAACGTCAGCATAGTTCGTTGTTAGTGATGGCACAGGTTTAAGCTGCGCCATTTGGCTTAGCTATCGTCTTCAGTAGCTTTTGGACGCTCAGAAACGACTTCATCAAGGATACCGAATTCTTTGGCTTCTTCGGCGCTCATGAAGTTATCGCGGTCCATGGCTTTTTCAATTTTCTTCAAATCGTTGCCTGTGTGCTCAACATACATATCATTAAGGCGTGCGCGCAAACTCAAGATCTCGCGTGCTTGAATTTCGATATCAGATGCCTGCCCCTGTGCACCACCAGAAGGCTGGTGGATCATGACGCGTGAGTTAGGGAGCGCGTAACGCTTTCCAGGTGTACCAGCACACAACAGCAATGAACCCATGGATGCTGCCTGACCGATGCAGACCGTTGATACGTCTGGGCGGATATAGCGCATCGTATCGTAGATCGCTAAGCCTGATGTGACGACACCGCCAGGTGAGTTGATGTAAAACGAGATATCTTTATCGGGATTCTCGGACTCCAGGAACAATAACTGTGCGCAAATCAAGCTTGCTACATCGTCGTGAACGGCGCCGGTCAGAAAGATAATACGTTCCTTCAACAGACGAGAGTAGATGTCGTAGGCACGCTCACCACGATTGGTCGTCTCAACGACCATGGGGACAAGCGTGTTCATGTAGGTATCAATTGCGTTGGACATCCGGTGTCTCTCCCTAATTTCTTTCACTTCGAAATAGTCTGCGACGCCCCTGTATGCAAGGGTGTTGTTAGATAAACCCGTGGATAATTGCGGAGAAGACCTCTACTCAGCGCTATGCGCTACCTTCTTTCAAGTAAGAGGTTATGTGAATACGCGTATCCCTTCTCCCTTGGGAGAAGGTCAGGATGAGGGGCGCATCGAACTGTTCATATTGTATAATGACCCCTCACTCGGTGCTGCGCACCACCCTCTCCCAAGGGAGAGGTGATGTGGAGTCGACAACAAAAAAAACTCTCTCCCGAAGGAGAGAGGTTCTTAATAGCTTTGCTTTTTCTCGGTTAGGAGAAAATTACTCGGCGTCTTTTTTGTTCGCGGCAGCTTTCTTTTTAGGTGCAGCCTTTTTCTTTGGCGCATCTTCGCCGTCATCACTTTTCTTTTTTGCAGCAGCCTTCTTTTTAGGCGCAGCTTTATTCTTTTCACTTTCAGCCGTCTCGTTTTCAGCTTCGATCTGCTTGACGAGCTCTTCCATCGTGGCTGGCTTATCCGTGACCTTCACCATTTCAATAACGAAGTCGATGATCTTGTCTTCGTACATTGGTGCAGCAGCTTGCTCGAGCGCCTGTGGGTTGCTCTTGAAGTATTCCATGACCTGTTGCTCTTGGCCCGGGTACTTACGGGCTTCTTGCATCATCGCCTTATTCATATCGTCTTGGCCGATTTGAATGTTGTTGGCACGGCCAATCTCGTTCAACAGAAGACCTAAGCGAACGCGGCGGTTTGCAATATCCTGGAATTCTTTTTGCTGATCAGCATCTGGCTCGATCGTATGTGTTTCTTCGTCATCCTTGCCATCTGCATGTTGTGCGTCAGAACCGTGTTCTTCGTGCTGCCATTGATGAATGATCGACTGGTATTCCTGCTCTGCGAGCTTTGGTGGAACTTCGAAGTCAATTTGATCAGCAAGTTCGTCCATAAGGCGACGCTTAACCAGCATCCGGCCATATTCCTTGAACTCACGTCCCTGCTCTTCACGGACCATTTCGCGGAGCTTTTCCAGATTGTCGGCACCAGCCATTTTGGCAAGGTCGTCGTCAATTGGAGATGGCTTGGTTTCGCGAATCTCTGTGACTTTAACATCAAATACAGCGTCTTTACCGGCAAGCTCTTCAGCGCCGTATTCAGCTGGGAATGAAACTTTAACCTCAACATCATCGCCTGCACTTGTACCGACCAACTGGTCTTCAAAGCCGGGGATGAAGTTGTTTGAGCCAAGCTCGAGGTTGTAATCGTCAGCAGCACCGCCAGTGAACGGCTCGCCATCGACCTTACCAACAAAGTTGATCACAACGATGTCGCCGGCTTTAGATTTGCGTGCTTTGGTAATTGGCTCAGATGTCTTGTTGGCATCTGCAATACGCTGAAGTGTTTCATCAACGTCTTTTTCTTCGACCTTAGGCACCATGCGCTCAACTTTGATTTTCGCAAAGTCAGGCAATGTGATTTCAGGGAGAATATCAAATGACATTGTGTATTCGAGATCTTTACCGTCTTCAAAAGATGTCACGTCGAACTCAGGTTTGCTAACCGGGCGTACACCCTTTTCGGCAACCGCTTGCTCGGCAGAGCTGGAAACAGCAGCTTCAAGCACCTCACCCATGACAGATGGTCCATAGCGCTTGCGTAGGAGACCTACCGGCACTTTACCTGGACGAAAGCCTGGCATGTTTGCTGTTTTTGCGATTTCTTCGAGACGGTGCGCGACCTTCTCTTCGATTTCTTTCGCTGGGAGCACGACTTTATATTCACGGCTCAGACCTTCGGATTTAACTTCGGTAACCTGCATCGGATTTCCAAACACTCATTCGTTGATATCAATGGACGGATAATTTTCTCATCGTTGGTCGCCTCTCCGGAGAGCTGCGTCGAAAAGATGGTGCGGGTGAAGGGACTTGAACCCCCACGACTTGCGTCACAGGTACCTAAAACCTGCGTGTCTACCAATTCCACCACACCCGCGTGTGACAGCCTTGAATGCGACGCAAACTCATGCGTCACCCCTAAGCGGTGCGACACTCTACTTATTTCACCTTGCCTGTCAAACGTTGAAGAAAATGAATGGATTAATGTCTCTTATTGAGAAGGATTAACCCTTGAAAAGTGCGCGCATTGCACTGGATGTCGAGACTTTGCCGCGAGACTGATAAGCTTCGTGATTATCTTCAATTTTACCCAAGTGATAGAGGTAATTGACCATGATTCCAGCTGATTGGTTGAGGCCATTCACGGACGTATCGCCAAGCCAATTCAAACGTTCAATACGTGCACCATTCGAAAGATGAAAATTAGCAACGGGGTCAGCTGCCCTGCCCTCACGGCGCTTTTCTTCAATCAGGTAACGCGCGCAAAGGCGCATCAGTGGGGCTTTTACGGCATCAGAGACTGCTGTGTCTTTATGCCAATCGGGTTTCGTGAGTATATCCTTCACGGCACCTTTGAGGCCTGTATCTTTGCTATATACAGCCTTCAAAGCTTTGCGTTCTGCTGGCAATAATATCTTTGGGTCACCGACGACAAACAGGCCTTCAAGCCATTTCCTAAAACCAGGTATTGGTGACAAAGTTGAATACGCTTTCAGGTTCGGAAACTCTTCACTGAGTTCGCCAACAACGCGTTTGATCAGGAAGTTACCAAAGCTGATTCCCGCCAGTCCTTGTTGCGCGTTCGAGATCGAATAGAAAATTGCGGTGTCCGCATCGCCTGGATTCTGCACCGGCGCGTTTTCGTCCAGCAATTCCTGAACATTGCCAGCAATCCCATCTACGAGGGCCACTTCAACAAAAATCAGAGGCTCGTTCGGCATCCGGGGATGAAAGAACGCGAAACATCGTCGATCTGAGTCCAACCTGTTTTTAAGGTCATCCCAACCCGCAATCGCATGAACGGCTTCATAAGCGATCAGTTTTTCCAAAATTGTCGCAGGAGTCGTATCCCAGGAAATTTGCTTCAATTCCAGGAAATCGACATCAAACCACGAAACAAGTATGGCCTTTAAATCACGCTCTAGGGCTTTGAGGGCACGGTCTTCGCGTGAAAAGCGTAAAAGCTCCGCGCGCAGATCGACCAGAAACTTAACCCCATCCGGGAGTGCATTAAACTGTGTCAGAAGTTTTGTTCGTGGTGCCTCGAGTGCTTTGCGAAGAAGATATTCAGCATCACGTCGATCATTGTCGTCTTCGGATAATTGAACAGCATCAATTGCGGCATCGACTTGACCTGTGTCTGTATCAAACTCATGTGCCATTGTGCTCAAGAAACGTTTTCGACCTGTCTCGTCTAATGCCAGGTATACTTGACCAAGCTTTGCCGCTTCGGCCCGTGCCGAGACTTCGCCGCCTTTGTTGTTCAGGCAAGCCAGCATCTGCGTGCGGAGCGTGCTGAGGTCAGAATCAGGAAGATTGGGCCGAGCCATAGCCGTCGATAGGTCATAGCTCGTGCCAGTAATCGCGCGCCACCCGTCGCGCAGATTGTTGATCGTTCGGTCTAGAAAGCTTGTTGGTTCAACATCCATAACACTTAAAGTGCATTCATTATGTGGTTATTTCAAGGCGTCCTTTGTGACAATTAGAATTCTGGACGGTTTATTTTTTATCGAAACTTGTGACACCGTTCCAACTGCTTGGCGGCGGTGTTTTCATATGCAACTGGCATCTCTCCAGAAGCGACTGGACGACACTGTCATCAGGGACTTCAGCTTTTAATTTCATGAGAACAATCTCGGCTTGATCAAAGTCCTGATGCAAATAAAAGTCGAAAGCTTGTTCGTGATTTGACGCGTGTTTTATTTCTTCTTTGCTGAGCCCGAATGCAACGAACTCGCCCCGCTCACCAATGAGCTCATAAAGTGTCACAGGAATACTTGTTCCCTTGGCTTCAACAATATCGACGCGACGGAACAGGAACTCACTCGAGGCTTTTTTGCGTATCGCATCACTCACAAGAATGCTCGTACTGTAATACTTGTTCAGCCCCTCAAGGCGTGCCGCCGAATTTACATTGGGCCCAAGGCAAGTGAACTGCATGCGGTCCCGTGCGCCCATATTACCGACAAGCGCTTCGCCGGTATGAAGTCCGAATCGTGTGCGCATAATTTGCGCGCCACGCTTTTCGAGTTCTTCATTCAAGTCCTCAAAAACAGCAAGTGCTGACAGTACGCCGCGGCATGCATTGTCGACGTGGTGGTCGTCATCCGACGGCGCATTCCACATCGCCATGATGGCATCGCCAATAAACTTATCGACGGTGCCCCTATTCGCCTGAATAGCAAAAGTCAGCCGCTCAAAGTATTCCGAAGTTTATGATATGACTTCTTCAGGAGTAATTTTTTCGGTCAGCGTGGTAAAGCCCTCAATATCCGTAAACAACAAGGTTACTTCACGCTTCACGCCGCCGACTTCTAACTGTTCGCCAGATTGAATGAGATCGCGCACAAGCTCTCGTGGCACATAGCGTACGAAAGTCTCAAGCGCGCCACGCATGCGTTCCATCGAGTTTCTTAAACTTTGTATTTCATCAAAAGGTGATTGGAATGCTTCAATCGGCGAGAGGTTCATCTCGGTGACGCGGTCCGCCATTGCCCGCAGTCTTATGATGGGAACAGCGATCCATCCTGCCAGTGCAGCCACGCCCCAAACGGCAAACAACAGAACGACCCCTGCTATGATCAATGAATGATACAGCGTGGTGACGAGTTTGCCGGTAAAATCATCAACAGCCGCGATGCTGACAATTTGCCATAGCGTTTTACTGTCTGCACCTAATGTCTGGAAAAAACCAATATAGTCATTCCCATCAACCGTAAATTTGATCTCAGGTTCTTGATGTTCTTGGTAGATAGCCTTGGCAGTACGTAGTCGAGAATCTTTAATCCTGTCCGCCGATACGAGACGGAGTGCATCATATTTATCATGATATTCGACGATCTTATTATGATCTGTATGGGCAATCATATCACCATCGATATCATAGATCGCGACAACACCATTCTCACCAGGCGCAACTTCATTGGCTAGGTGTGAAAGTGATGTGAGCGGCAGATCAATACCCACAGTTGCACCAGGAAAATTATGGATGGGGGCAGAAATCGTCACGCCGGGTTTGCGAAGGCTAGAGAATATATATGCTTTTGTTATCGATGCTTCACCCGAAGCTTGAGCATCAATATACCATGCCCGAACACGCGGGTCGTACCTCGAAATTGTAGGTCTATTTTTTCACCTGCATCGATTTCATCGCCATTTACATCAAAATACCGCCAAGTTTGAGTTCGAACATCCATCCCCTCTAGAGGTTGAATGATGCGCCACCCTGTCACGGCATATTTAGGGACACCGGAAATATTGCGCATCTTTCCATCTTCATCGACAAATTTCACGGATTGGACAAAAGATCCATCCGGAAATCCAAAGAAGATGCTGTACATTTCAGGTGAAACGATGAGTACGGCTGTGAGTACAGCTTGGATAATTTCAGGGGTCTCTTGTTGAAAGATTGATCCGGGAAGCGCGGCAATAGATTTACTCGTACCAAAAGATTTATCGACGAGCATGTCGACCTCGCGTTTAACCAATTCAGCAGAATGGCCCATGCGGACTTTCGCGACTTCAAGAATTGTATCTCGGCTCTCCATGAAATTGAGGATGGCAACGATAGAGACAGCTAGAACCGTGAAAACCACAAACGAGGTTGTGACCGTAATTCGAATAGGGAAATTCACTGGCTTCATAGGAAATACCAAAACTGTGTCGTGCAGGATTATTATCCGTGTACACTAGTGAAAAAGAGTATACGTAAACTTATCTATATATACACGAAAATATCTCGGATAATACACGCGGCAGTTCATCTGCAATATCTTCGGCGATGAGGCCTGGGCCGAATGATGTTCCGGCTTTCCCATGACACCAAACTGCAGCACACGCGGCTTCGAACGAAGGCGCACCTGCTGCCAATAGCCCGCCAATTATACCCACGAGCACATCCCCTGCCCCTGCAGTGCCTAACGATCTGGGTGCATTTGCATTAATCGCGGCACGACCGTCTGGTGCAGCAATAATCGTATCTGCACCTTTGAGAATAACCAAAGCCCCACTTTGTGATGCGGCAGCTTTCGCACGTGTAAGCTTGTCACCTGCCACATTGAACAGGCGTTTAAATTCACCTTCATGAGGTGTCAGAACCGCTGACCCTTGAATGGCATCAAAGAGCTCGGATGGATTGTCTGCGAAGATACTAAGCGCATCGGCATCAAGTACGACCTGTCTCTTATA
>OJFX01001017.1_pt1 | contig 10127 bp, 7 predicted proteins | sample 1594171 | NCBI WGS metagenome assembly OJFX01 (sample SAMN05416840, study PRJEB24817) | seawater metagenome | isolation source: Sea water | place: Canada:Atlantic | collected 2013-07
GCCCTGCGCATCGCCCCCTCGCCACCCGCAGGGGGTCTTCGGTGGTCCCGTTCGAAAAAACTACGGCCAGGACAGCCAATCGCACTTTGACGGTCCCCGGTCCCTTCCTTACCCTCGGCGGCCGCTCCGCGCGCTGTCTACGGATCCTTGCCCCCAATTCAGGGTTCCGTCCGCTCGTGGTTCGCTCCCCCATCCCCAAACGGCCGCCCAAACGGATCGGATTTCGTCGGTAGTCACGCTTGCCCCCAGCGGTAGCCGTGACTCCAGCGTCCGAAACCGTGTTCGGCGCTGATCCCCCCCAACAGCTTTCGAAGTTGAGTCTTTCCCGCATGAGGATCGCAGGTCCCGCACTCCACGTGTCTCTCCTGCTGGCGTCCGGCACGTTCGCGTCGGTCGCGCTCGTCGGCTGCGCAGCCGACGGCCATCAGGAATCGACGCCCTCGTCCGAGGCGCCCCAGGCGCCCACGGCCGAAGCTAACCGAGGGGAGACGGCGGCCAACGCTGCTCTCACCTCCTCGGAGCCCGTTCTCGAACGGGCTGGCGCAAATTTCAGCAGCCAGGACGACCAGTTAAGCCAAGACACCCGCCAGCTCACCCTCAAGGAGCAGAAAGCCCAAGTCCTCTTTGAGACCGCCATGGCGCGGGCTGAAGAGTTCCAAGGTTCTCTCGAGCTTGAGAAGGCCCTCGACCAAGCAGACGCCGCCCTGGCGATCCGCCCGGACGACGTGAACGCTCGCCGCCTCCGTACGGAGATTGGCGCGCTCCTTGGCCGTCCCGAGGACATTCGCAACCAAGGCGGTATCGCCGGTGGTGTGGGAATGCGCATCAAGCTTGACCAGATCAAGCTCGGCGTGAAGCAAGACCTCAACGACGCCAAATTGGCCCTCGCCCGCGGCGACTACGACAGCGCCATCGGCGACCTGTCGATCGCCAAGACGAACATCGAAGTCAACGGCTTCGACATTCAGTGGGACGGGGTCGACGAAGAGGTGCGCATGCTCCTCACGGAGGCCAAGGCCGACCGCGCTGCCTCCGAGGCAGCGGCCCGGGACGAGAAGCGCCGCATGGCCTTCGACGCCCTCTCCGAGGTCGAGACCGCCGAGGTCAACCGCCAGACGGCGATCGTCAACAACCTGCTCGTGGAGGCCACCAGCGCCTTCGAGTTCGGTGACTACCGCCTCGCGGAGGACCTCTCCCGCAAGGTTCAGCGCCGTGACCCGGGCAACGAGAAGGCTGAGGAGATTCGCTCCGCCGCCTTCCGCGCCGGCCGTCAGCAGGTGCAGGAAGAGTACCTCGAGGCCAAGAACGAGCAGTTCAAGCTCTGGCGCGAGGACCTCGAGCGTCAGCTCGTGCCCCGCACGGACATCATCACCCTGGTGGACCGCGAAGTCTGGGCCGAGAAGACCGCCAAGCGTAAGGGACGTCTCTTCAGCGCTTCTGGCACTGTTTCCCCCATCGAAGCCGAGCTTCGTCAGCAGGTCGCCTCCCAGACGTTCCTGCTCCCGAAGATCGAGGACGAAGAGAGCCTCAAGACCGTGATCGACTACGTTCGTAACTTCACGAACCTGCCGATCATCACGGACCCCGCTGCCGAGACGTACGTCGTCGAAGAATCGGGCGCGAGCTTCAACTTCGACTTCGAGAACCCCCTCACGGTCGAGCAGGCCCTCAACCGCATCGTCGACGTAGCCGGCGGTGAGGACAAAGAGATCACCTGGACCGTGCGCTTCGACGCAATCTACGTCACCACCAAGGAAAAGGCCCTCGGCCAGCCGGTGACGAAGGTCCACGACGTCAAGGACCTCATCTTCGCCCTCACGGACTTCATCGGACCGCGCATCAACCGCATCCGACTCCTCGACGAGCTCGAGGACGAAGACGGTGGCGGCTCGTACGGCACGATCTCCCCGGAGTCGCGCGTCCTGATCGAGATCGAAGACCTCGCCAACCTGATCCGTGACACCATCGCGCCGTCCTCCTGGGACCGCGAAGGCGTTCAGATCGATCCCGGCGAAGGCAACCTGATCATCCGTCAGACCGCCGAAGTCCAAGAAGAGATCCAGGCCTTCCTCGAAGACCTGCGCCAGTTCAACTCGGCGCTCGTTCTGATCGAGTCCAAGTTCCTGAGCGTCACCGACAACTTCATCCAGGAGATCGGCAACGACTTCCGCGGCCTCGACAACCGAGTGCTTGAGGACGTCACGAACGGTCTCGAGGACATGGCGTCCCTTGGCCTCGACAACGGCGGCTCTGGCACCAACGGCACGAACGCCGCGGGTGCACCCAGCGCCGGCTTCTTCTTCGACGACGGCCTCGACGGTGCCTTCGGCGCCACGACTCAGAACGTGTTCGAGTCGGGCCTCGGTAGCGCCCTCTCCACCATCGGCGGGCTCAGCTTCCAGCTGACCTTCCTGGACGACGCGGAAGTCTCCTCGATCCTCCGCGCTGTGGAGAAGAGCGAGCAGAGCCAGGTCGTTCAGAACCAGATGCTGAGCGTCCACGACTCCCAGCGCGCCTACGTTACGGTCATCAACCAGAGGGCCTACATTCAGGACTTCGACGTTGAGGTCGCCCAGTTCCAGGCGGTCGCCGACCCGACGGTCAACGTGCTCTCCGAGGGCATCGTCCTCGACGTGCGTCCGACCATCCTGGACAACCGCAAGTGGCTCCGTCTGGAGATCCAGCCGACCGTCGCTCGCATCGTGAGCCTCCGCAGCTTCTCGACCACCCTCGGCGGCAACACCGCCCCGGTCGAGTTCCAGCTTCCGGAGCTTGAGGTGCAAAGCGTCAACACGAGCGCTTTCCTTCCGGATGGCGGCTCGCTGCTCCTCGGCGGCCTGTCCCGCATCCGAAACGTCGAACGCCGGGCGGAAGTCCCCTGGATTGGGCGTATCCCGCTCCTCGGCTTCCTCTTCAAGTCGGAGGGCTACAACGACGAGCGTGAGTCCCTCATGATCCTCGTCAAGGCCACCATCACCGATGGCCGCGAGAAGGTCCGCAAGGAACTTGAGTCAGGCTACTGATTCAGCCCCTGCTTGAGCCTCCGGGCCCAAGCCAGAGAAGCCCGCCCCTCCCCATCATCGGGAGTGGCGGGCTTCTTTTTTTGCTCCGCCTTATCTGGCCTCCCACCCACGCCGCGCGCTACCGTCCCCACCACCATGAAGGCCATCCTCTTCGACCTAGACGACACCCTCTTCTCGACCACTGAGTTCGCGCGCAGAGCCCGCGAGGCGTCCGTTGCGGCGATGATCAGCTACGGCATCGAAGCGGAGCCTGAAACCGTCCTGGCGGAGCTCACGGAAGTCATCCGGGAGTTCGGATCCAACTACGGCCAGCACTTCAACAAGCTCCTGGACCGCCTCCCCCCCCACCAGCTGCGGGACGTCAATCCCGCCATCGTGGTGGCCGCGGGCATGGCCGCCTACCACGACACCAAGTTCGAGCACCTGCGGGCCTTCGACGACGTGCGGCCCTTCCTGGAGTCCCTGGCCGCCGCTCGTATGCGCCGCGGCGTCATCACCCATGGCTGGACCACAAAGCAGTCGGAGAAGCTGATCCGCCTCGGCATCGTGGACCTCTTCGGCCCCCGGGACATCTTCATCTCGGACCAGGTGGGCATCGCCAAGCCCAACCCCAAGCTTTACCAGTACGCCCTGCGGGAGATGGGGCTGCTGCCCTCTGAAGTGATCTACGTCGGCGACAACCTCGCCCACGACATCACCCCTCCCCGCACGATCGGCATGCACACGTGCTGGATCAACCGGGCCGCGAAGCCCGACCAAGACATCGAGGCCGCGGCGCCGGAGTTCATCGTGAAGGACTTCTCCGAACTCGCTGAGATCCTGCGCGAGCGTTTCGGGGTCCCGCTTCAGGAGTGGACCTGAGAGGCGAGGCGAAGGAATGGGTACCGCCTGGCCTCGGTCAATGGGCTCGCTCTCTCACTAGCCCTCCCAGCACAGTGGGTTGGGGCAGCTCTTCCCCGCCCCAAGCCATCATGTCGGAACGGCCTGTGAACGAGCGAACCCATCCATGGGAGCCAGGTCGGTGCGTTCAGAGGGGGACGTCCTTCTAGTCCCACCAAACCCATGCGAGGCGCTCCCCATCGGAGGGTTCCGGGAAGCCGCTGTGCTGGAGGTCTTCCAGGTGGTCCTTCCGGGCCGCCATGATCTCGCTGGGCCGGAGCTCTTCGAAGAGCTCAGCGAGCTCTGAATCTGGGAGCGTCGTGTAGACGAGAACGGAGTCCGAGTACGGCCAATCCAAAATCACGCCGCCCTCAAAGGGCTCGAGCTCGATGTTCCACACGAGCACATCGGTGACGCCGGCGTGGCCTCGGATTGCCGCGAGCCTCTGGAACCAAAGGTCAGGGCGCTCCCGGGGCACGGGTCCGTCGAAGACGTTGGCAGCGAAGGCGCCCGTGCTTCGGAGTCCTGTGAAGAACTCCTCGAGGGTGCAGACCGCCCTGTACGGCACGACTCCCTCGTCCGTACCACGTTCGCAGAGGATGCGCACCAGATCCGCCAGCTGCCGACGGTCGTCCTGGAAGTCGCCCAGGAGCGGCACATCGAGGTGGCCGTGCGGCGCTCGATCGTATCGGAGGGTCGTCGAGTCCAGAGCGGGCCGGTCGTGGCTCGCGCAGGCTGCGGCGGCGAGCGCCGCGAGAAGGGCGAGCCCCGTTCTCATAGCCCGATCAAGAGCGCAAGGACGGCGACCCACACCACCGTGAGGAAGCGCCAGTAGTTGTAGAGCATGCTCAGGGTGGTGCGCCTTGGGCCACCGTCGGCCTGGGCGCGCAGGAGCACGATGACGTTGGCGATGATCCCGCCAAGGACGTGGACGGCGTGGGCGATGGTGAGCATCAAAAAGAGCACGTCCTCCATGCGCAGGTCGCCGCCCGTTCGGCGGTCCACCCGGGCGAAGATCGGCGCCCATGAGAAGCTCTGCACCACCAGGTAGAGGCCTGCGATGATCGCGGCATTACGGGTCAGGGCCCGGGCCTTCTTGCGGTCAGGGGCGCGCTTGAGGGCTCTCGCGGAAAGAAGATCCGCCAGGACGAGGAGCACCGTGGCTGCGGCGAGCCCCACGAGTTCCCGGCCGACCATCGGGTTCTGCCAGTCGTCCTTGTTCTTGAACCAAATGACGAGGTACGCGACGAAGCACCCCATGAAGACCATGGTCAGCGACGCCAGGAAGACCTTCATGCCGAAGCCGAGGATCTCCGCCTCGGATGCCCCCCCGCCGCCCTGGGGTAAGGCCCGGGCGGCGGCGCCTGAGCCGCCCATGTCCAAGGGAGTCGAGTCCCCGCGGTCGTGGCGGTGGTGGCGATCGATACGGGCCAGTGGGCCTGGGGTGGAGTACGTCATGGCTAAGGGGATTCGCGCGAGGTGGTCTCTATGATGCCGGTATCCGGCGGTCCCGCGGGACCGGAGTGGTCGGACCGGAGTGCGACAAGGATGGCCCCCCTAAGAAAGGAGACCCAGTCGCCCTGCGGCGCCTAGGTCTCCTTCCCCTGGTGGGCGATCCGTGCCGCACTCCGAACCGATCAGTTGCCCTGCATGAGCTTCTGCTGGTCCATCGCGGTGATGCTCGGCTGGTACTGGCCCCTGTCGATCAACACGAAGCTGACGAACAGGAAGACGAAGAGCAGTGAGCCGAAGATCAGCAGGGAGTGGAAGCCCTTGTCGAATCCGAGGTGCATGAAGATCATCAGCACAAGCATCGCCTTGACGGTGGCGATGCCCATGGCGATGGGCAAGTCGAAGGCGCCCAGGTCGAATTGGGACGAGCCGACGGTGAGCAGGGTCAGGGCCATCAGCGCCGCCCAGGTTCCGAGGAGGAGCCAGAGGGGCAGGACGTGGTGGCTGCCGTGATCGTCGTGGGCGCCGGGCGCCTCAGCGGATGCAGTCGTGGTAGTCATGGCGTATAGCTGGAAGTGCGGACTCTTGACCCGGCGAACTAGTTGATCAGATAGAGGAGCGGGAAGAGATAGATCCAGATCAGGTCGACCAGGTGCCAGTACAGCGCTGCGTAGTCGATCGGTCCGTAGTACGTGGGCGTGAAGTGCCCGCGCATCGCTCGCGAGAGGAGCCACATGAAGACGAGGATCCCGAGCAAGACGTGGATGCCGTGCAGGCCCGTCATGCAGTAGTAGATGCCGAAGAAGATCTTCAGCTTGTCCTTCAGGATCGGGTCGATGTTCGGATCGTCCCACTTGACCAGTACTTCGTGGCCTTCGTCCCCAGCCGCATGGTCATCGCCTGCGTGGGCTTCTTCGCCGGCGCCGCCGGAAGCTGCCGCTTCCCCGTCCTGGGTCGAATCGTCGCCAGGCACGACAAACGCGACCTTCTCGGCCTTGTAGTCACCGAACGCGCCCTCCATGGGCGCGAAGTTGTCCTTACCCGGATAGATGCCGTAGTGGAACTTGTGGCTGTACTCCTGGTACTTGATGCCCATGAACCCGAAGGCGCACAGGATCGTGACGAAGAGGTTGAGGCAAAGCAGACCCTTCTGACCGAGCTGCGCGTTGCGCACGGCCCAGGCCGCCGTGAGGCTCGAGAGGATCAGCACCGCGGTGTTGATGGCCCCCCACTTGGTGTCCAGCGCGTTGGCCGCGAACTGGAACACGTCGGGGTGCATCGAGCGGTAGATCGCGTAGGCGCAGAAGAGCCCCGAGAAGAACAGCACCTCGGTGACCAGGAAAGCCCAGATCCCGAGCTTGCCGGCATCGAACTGGTGGTCTTCGTCCTCGAAGTGGTGCGCGAGGAATGGCTTGTCGCCGTGTCCGTGGGCGTCAGACATGAGGGGGATCGTCGTTCCGGCGCAAGGAGGGTTCCCGGCGCGGTTCGAGGGAGGGGGAGTGACCGCTCATCCCTGGGGGAGAGAGCAGTGGAGCTGGTGAAGGTGTAAGGAAGGGACCGTCAGTCCGGGCGCCACCCTCAGGTGGTCCCGGGCTTTGGTGAAGGGGAAGCGCCGAAGGCTCGCCGCTCCCCCTCATTCGGGCATCAGTGATGCGCGGCCGGGCGGTAGCCCACAACCGGCACAAAGCCGCCGACCTCTTCGTCCCACTCCACGCGTTCCATGTCGTATGGATCGGTGGCCGCGGGCGGGTGGTCAAAGTTGTGGTGCGGCGGCGGCGAGGGGCATTCCCACTCGATCGTCGCGCTGCCCCAGGGGTTGGCCGGAGCTTTCGGGCCGCTGAAGAGTGAGCGGATCAAGGAGTACGCCACGATGGCCAGGCCAACGCCGAGGGTCAAGGTGCCCACGGTCGAGAGCTGGTGGTAGATCTCGAAGTCCGGCTTGTAGTCGGCGTACCGGCGCGGCATGCCCTGCGAGCCCATGATGAACTGCGGGAAGAACGCGAGGTTGAAGCCGACGAAGGCGATGATCGCACCGAGGCGCGAGCTGACCTCCGAGTACATCTTGCCCGTCATCTTCGGCCACCAGTAATGCAGGCCGGCGAAGAACGCGAACAGCGTGCCCCCCACCATCACGTAGTGGAAGTGGGCCACGACGAAGTAGGTGTCGTGGAGCACAACGTCCGTGGAGAGCACCGCCAGGAAAAGGCCCGTGAGGCCCCCGATGGTGAACAGCCAGATGAAGCCCAAGGCGTAGAGCATCGGGGTGTTCAGTGCCACCGAGCCCTTGTAGAGCGTCGCCAGCCAGTTGAACACCTTGATCGCCGAGGGGATCGCGATGGTGAATGTGATCGCCGAGAAGATGAGCGTCGCGAGGGTCGACTCGGAGCTCACGAACATGTGGTGGCCCCAGACGAGGAACGACAGGAGCGCGATGGACACCGACGAGTACGCGATCATCCGGTACCCGAAGATGTGCTTGCGGCTGAAGGCCGCGATCACCTCGGACACCACCGCCATCGCTGGCAGGATCATGATGTACACGGCCGGGTGGCTGTAGAACCAGAAGAAGTGCTGGTACAGAACCGGGTCGCCGCCCTTGTTCGGGTCGAAGATGCCGATACCCAAGGTGCTCTCCATGATGAGCAGCAGGAGAGTAATACCGAGCACGGGCGTCGCGAGGATCTGCATGACCGCCGTGCCGTACATACCCCACAGGAAGAGCGGCAGTTTGTGCCAGGTCATGCCGGGCGGGCGCATCTTGTGGATCGTCACCAGGAAGTTCAGTCCGGTGAAGATCGAGCTGAAGCCCAGGAGGAACACGCCAAACGTGGCCGAGATGACGGCGGTGTTGTTGTTGCTCGTGGAATACGGCGTGTAGAAAGTCCAACCGGTGTCCAGCTGCGACGTGAAGAGCGTCCAGACGAAGAAGCCGGCACCGCCCATCCACAGGTAGAAACTACACAGGTTGAGCCTTGGGAAGGCCACGTCCTTCGCCCCCAGCATGAGGGGCAGCACCACGTTTCCGAGGGCTGCCGGGATGCCAGGGATGATGAAGAGGAACACCATCACCGCCCCGTGAAGGGTGAAGACCTGGTTGTAGGTCTCGGCGCTCATGAACTGCATCCCGGGGGCGAACAGCTCGAGGCGGATCGCAACGGCGAAGAGGCCGCCCAGGAAGAAGGACAAAGAGATACCGACCAGGTACATCAGTCCGATCCGCTTGTGATCGAGCGTCAGTAGCCAGGAGAGGATTCCCTTGGAGTGGTTGATGTAGTTCTTGTCGAGGTGCTGAACCGGACGGCTCGGCGCTGCGACGGGTAGGTCGACTTGAGTCATGGGTCTCGTGTCGGCTCCAGGGCTGGAAAATGCCGGCCAGTGGAGTGGAGGTTTGGAAAAAGGCGTGGGGTCAGGCCGAGCTGATCCCGCGCGCTCGGCGTCCGCAATGGGCCGCGGGTGGCAATGGGCCAGCCCGCGGGGGTTGTTCGTTTCGGTGCTCTCGCTACTCCCAGGCGTCGGGGTCGCGCTTCACGTCCTCGTACTTCTTCAGGAGTTCGATGATGCCTGTGATCATCTCGTCCTCGAGCTTCGGACTGTAGACCGTCATGTTCTGCCCGTAGGGGTAGACGAGCTTCTCGTAGGGCTCGAGGATCGACTCACGCACGTAGTTCTCGTCGACTATGGCGGTGCTGGTTCCGTCCGCGTCGAAACGGCGCTCGATGCCCCAGAGCCCGGCGAAGGTCGGTCCTGTGCCGTGGGTTCCGTCGAGGGAGTGACAGGCGTTGCAGCCCTTGCGCTCGTAGGTCAGCAATCCGATCTCAAGAGGCGGCTTCAGGTCGCCGTTCTTCTCGCGCATCCAGTCCCCCTCCTTCTTGAGCCATGCCTCGTAGTCCTCGCGGGACTCCACGACGAGCTTGGCGTACATGTTGCCGTGGTCCTTGCCGCAGTACTCCGAGCAGTACACGCGGTAGATCGCGGGCTCGCCGGACTCGAACCACACCTTGGTGAAGCGGTTCGGTAGGACGTCGGACTTCTGGCGGAAGGCCGGGAGGTGGAAAGAGTGAATCACGTCCGTGGAGGACATGACCATTTCGATCGGCGTGTTCTCCGGAACGTGGAACTCCCCCACGGTCTGGACGCCGTTGGGGTAGTTGAAGTCCCAGCCCCACTGGCGCGCGCTGACGTTGATCTGCATCGCGTCCGGCGGGGACGTGCGCATGTCGAGGAAGGTGGTGTACCCGCCCCAGAACATGATCGCCACGAGGATGGTCGGCACCACGCTCCAGAAGATCTCCAGGGGCGTGTTGTGCGTGATGGTCTGGTCAGCGCGCACACCCGGACGGCGGCGATACTTGATGCAGAAGACCACCATCAGGACGCCGATGAGCGCCGTGAAGATGTAGTTCGTCCACATGATGAAGTTGAACATCGCGTCCACTTCCTTGGCCGTCCTGGAGGCCGCAACCGGGACCCAGATACCGGGACGGTTGGCCGCGTCGATCTCCGTCGCAAACGGCGGCACGTTGCTGGCCTGCGGCGGCGTGCCCGTGTCCGGGTTGGAGACAATAGGGTCCTGCAGCACGCCGTCCTTGAAGAAGACCAGCTGGTACGCATCGCCCGTCGGGACGTAGAGCTCGCCTGACAGGATCCGCTCGATCTCGTCCGGCTGGGCACCGAGGGCCATCCACCCGCGGGCCTGTTCGTCGAACGTGACCGGCGTCGTCCGTCCCTGGTTGTACTCGGCGATCAGCTTGTCGACGTCGATGGCGTCCTCGG
>OJFX01001018.1_pt1 | contig 10127 bp, 10 predicted proteins | sample 1594171 | NCBI WGS metagenome assembly OJFX01 (sample SAMN05416840, study PRJEB24817) | seawater metagenome | isolation source: Sea water | place: Canada:Atlantic | collected 2013-07
GTATAAGAGACAGCGGAAGACCTTTAGTCCTAAACTGGCATCAGGAACACCTTCCCGCAATTGTAGAAGCATGGCAACTAGGAACGCAAAGTGGAAATGCAATAGCACAAGTTCTTTATGGCGATTACAATCCTAGTGGAAAATTACCAATGAGTTTTCCAAGAGCCGTAGGTCAAGTCCCTATCTATTATAATTACAAAAATACAGGCCGTCCATTAATGCCAACCCCAAGCACCGTGTTTTGGTCTCATTATCAAGATGTGGAAAACACACCTTTATATCCTTTTGGTTACGGATTGAGCTATACAACATTTGAATACAGCGCCCTACAAGCTAAAGTTGTTTCTGATTATGAAGTAAACGTATCAGTTACACTAAAAAACACTGGAAAATTCACAGGAAAAGAAGTGGTACAACTTTATATCAAAGACCATTATGCAAGTGTGACACGCCCAGTGAGAGAGCTTAAAGGATTTGAATTGGTCAGTCTTGAAGCAAACGAAAGTAAAAAAATTGAGTTCACCCTTTCAGAAAAGGAACTTGGATTTTATGATAATGAAGGAAACTTTATTGTTGAGCCAGGAGATTTTTCAATCTTTGTTGGAGGAGATTCAAACACAACACTTCAATCTAAAATTACATTATAAATGATTTTACGAGTATTACTAACAATGTTTATGGTTTTATATTTGAAACCCCAAAACAGCTCCAATACCAACCTTTTGTTTTCAGATGAATTTAGTGAAGACACATTAGACTTAAGTAATTGGTCCTATGATCTGGGAAACGGCTGTCCAAACCTCTGTGGCTGGGGCAATAACGAACGGCAAGTGTACTCCAAAGAAAATGTATCCACAGTTAATGATAATCTAATTATTTCTGCAACCAAACAAGGAGCCACTTACTATTCAGGTCGCATCACAAGCAAAGACAAATTCGAATTTAAATACGGTACAGTTGAGGTCAAAGCACAACTTCCAGAAGGTAAAGGCCTATGGCCTGCTATATGGATGTTAGGGCAAGATATTGACACAAACACATGGCCAGCCTGTGGCGAAATTGACATCATGGAATATGTTGGAAAAAACCCTGGAGAAATTCACACCACTTTACACACTCCCGATAGTTTCGGTAAGTCTATCAACACGAGAATCTCTAAAATAGAATCTATAGAAAACGGCTTTCATGTGTATAAGACCAAGTGGGATGCCAATCAAATTCAATTCTATATTGATGATGCACTTGTATATACGTTTTCACCAGAAGTTAAAAATGCTAAAACGTGGCCTTTCAATCAACCGTTCTACCTCATTCTTAACTTGGCAATTGGAGGTAGCTTTGGTGGCCCAGAAGTGGATGATTCAATTTTCCCAAAAGAATTTATTATTGATTACGTTAAGGTATACCAATAGATATCTATTAGAACAGTGTTTTTAGTTCAGACATTATAAGTTTAGAAGCTCCTTTGTTGCCTTCAATATAATCCTTGTTTTTTTGACCAGATTCTGTTCTTTTTTGAGAGTCATTAATAAGCATGCTTAATGTAGATTCAAGAGACTCAAAATTACGGATACTAAACAGACCACCATTAGAAAGCATGGCCTTTGCTTCAGGAAATTTCTGATAGTTTTTACCAATGACAATAGGAAGTCCAAAAGTGGCAGCTTCAAGCGTATTGTGAAGTCCACTCGTACCCATGCCTCCACCTATATAAGCAATGTTGGCATAACTATAAATTTTAGACAAAAGACCAATGGTGTCGACAATAAAAACTGTTTTATCTTTTAACGTTTCGGTGGTATAATTAGAGTAAAGTACGGTCGGTTTTTTAAGTTGTTTCACCACAGATTTAATTTGATTTAAATCCATATTGTGAGGAGCAATTATAAACTTAGTTCCTTCTTTACTGCTATTAATGTAATCAATTAAAAGCGTCTCATCTTCTGGCCAGGTACTTCCAGCCACAACACAAATTTGATTGTTTTTAAATTCCGCAATAAAATCTAAAGTATTATCTATTTTTAATTGGTCTCCAACACGGTCAAAACGAGTATCTCCTGAAACGGTAACAGCCCCGTAGCCAATAGAATTTAATAACACTTTCGAATTCGTGTCCTGTGTAAATATATGATCAAAAGAAAAGAGTAAATTTTTAAGCCACCCACCATAAAATTTAAAGTACGCTTGAGACGGTCTAAAAAGTGCTGAAATTAGTATAGAAGTGATATTCCGGCGCTTTATTTCTAACAAATAATTTGGCCAAAGATCGTATTTCACAAACACTACCAACTCTGGATGAACAACATCTAAAAAGGATTTTACAGCTGCTTTTTGATCTAAAGGAAGATATACAACAACACCCGCAATAGGATTATCTTTTCGGATTTCGTATCCCGAAGGAGAAAAAAATGTCATGACAAATTTATAACCTTTATATTCTTGTTTGAGTGCTTCAAAAACAGGTAAGCCTTGTTCATATTCACCCAAAGATGCACAGTGTAACCATATTACCTTGTCTGAGGGGAGAAGCGCTTGTTTCAAAACGTTCAGACTTTTATTGCGTCCTTTTTGACCCTGTTGAATTTTTTTATTCAATCCACCAAAAAGACGAACCATTACAGCAGCGAGTTCAATAATGATGTTATAAAAAAGTTTCAATAGGTTTTATTTGTAGCTAAAATACATTCTTTATATTAATTTTAAGACTTAGCAATGCTAATTTTGTATTTTTGTTTATTATAAAATGTACTGCTTAGAAACATAATTTTAAAGAAATGAACAAAATTCAAATGGTGGACCTAAAGGGTCAATATGCTTCTATAAAAGAGGTTGTAAATTCTTCCATTCAAGAAGTTATAGATAACGCTTCTTTCATCAACGGTCCAAAAGTCAAAGAATTTCAAGCAAACTTAGAGGCTTACCTAGGCATCAAACACGTTATTCCTTGTGCCAACGGAACGGATGCTTTACAAATTGCAATGATGGGACTTGGTCTAAAGCCAGGAGATGAGGTTATAACCGCCGATTTTACCTTTGCTGCAACCGTTGAGGTCATAGCGTTATTGGGACTTACACCTGTATTAGTAGATGTAGACCCCAATAAATTTAATATAGATATTGAAGCGGTCAAAAAAGCAATCACTCCAAAAACAAAAGCAATTGTACCCGTACATTTATTTGGTCAATGCGCCAATATGGATGCTATTATGGAACTAGCAGAAGCTCATAATTTATTTGTAATTGAAGACAATGCCCAAGCCATTGGTGCAACTTTTACTTCTAAAAATGGTTCAAAAGCCAAAGCTGGGACAATTGGGCACGTGGCATCTACATCCTTCTTTCCTTCCAAAAACCTAGGGTGTTACGGAGATGGCGGGGCAATTTTTACTAATGACGACGACTTAGCTCACACCATACGAGGAATTGTAAACCATGGAATGTACAAACGCTATCACCACGACGTAGTTGGAGTTAACTCTCGATTGGACTCTATCCAAGCAGCTGTGTTAGATGCGAAACTTCCAAAACTAGACACTTATAACAAAGCACGTCAATCTGCCGCTCGAAAATACAACGCTGCTTTTAAAAACCATCCAAACATAATTACTCCAAAAGCGGGTAACGGATGTGAAACAATTTGTGACAACTGTGATTGTCACGTATTTCATCAATATACCTTAAAAATACAAAATGCCGACAGGGATGCGCTAGTAACGCATCTACAAGAGAAAGAAATTCCATGTGGTGTTTACTATCCAATTCCACTGCATAAGCAAAAAGCCTACACAGATGACCGTTATAATGATGCGGATTTTAAAGTAACAAATACATTAATTGATGAAGTTATTTCATTGCCAATGCATACTGAATTGGAGGACGATCAAATAGATTTTATCACTTCAACTGTTATTAATTTTTTATCTAAATAGAGATATTATGAAAAACTGTTTTTTGATTTTACTTTTTTTGTTCTCATTGAGCCTACCAGCTCAAGATATTTATTTGCATTGTGGCAAACTTGTAGATACTGAAAATGGAGAGATTTTAACTCAAAAAACGATTGTAGTTTCAGGAAACAAAATAATATCTATTTTAAATGGATATATTGATAGTGCAAATCCTAAAGATTCTATTGTTGATTTAAAATCAAATACAGTTATGCCAGGTTTGATTGATTTACATGTCCATATGGAAAGTGAATACAACCCAAAAAAATACATGGATAAATTTACAGATAACGAAGCTGATATTGCTTTTAAATCTGTAAAATTTGCCCGTACAACTCTAATGTCTGGATTTACGACTGTAAGAGATTTGGGAGGTTCAGGTGTAAATATTGCACTGCGAAATGCGATCAATCAGGGGCATATTGTAGGGCCAAGAATTTTCACAGCAGGAAAAGCGATTGCAACTACTGGAGGTCATGCCGACCCCACCAACGGATCAAGTAAACTTTTGATGGGCGATCCTGGACCCGAACAAGGAGTTATTAATAGTGCCGACGAAGCTAAGAAAGCAGTGAGACAACGTTATAAAAATGGTGCCGATAACATCAAAATTACCGCTACTGGAGGTGTGCTTAGCGTTGCTAAAAACGGACAAAACCCTCAATTTACTTTAGAAGAAGTACAAGCAATTTGTGCTACGGCCAAAGATTATGGAATGATCATTGCTGCACATGCCCACGGAGATGAAGGTATGCAGCGTGCTGTGATTGGTGGTGTTACCACCATAGAACACGGTACTAAAATGAGCGAACAAACCATGGATTTAATGATGCAATATGGGACTTATTTGGTGCCTACAATTACAGCAGGTAAAGCAGTTGCTGACAATGCGAAAATCAAAGGTTTTTATCCCGAAATAATAGTTCCAAAAGCACTTGAAATTGGCCCCAAAATTCAAAATACATTTGCAAAAGCCTATAAGCACGGCGTTAAAATTGCATTTGGAACCGATGCAGGTGTATTTCCGCATGGTTTGAATGCGAAAGAATTTGGATATATGGTAGAAGTAGGAATGCCGCCCATGAAAGCACTTCAATCGGCGACCACTACAAATGCAACTGTTCTTGGATTAGTAGATGAATTAGGACAATTAAAAGAAGGGTATTTGGCCGATATTGTTGCCACCAACGAAGATCCAATAGAAAATATTTCTACACTTGAAAATGTTGTTTTTGTAATGAAAGAAGGCGTTGTTTACAAAAACTAAACTATACTTCAGTAGTTTTTGAAGGTCGATTCAAAAAAGACGACATCAATAATAAAATCATTCCTGTAGTTACAGATAAATCGGCACTGTTAAAAATGCCTGTTTTGAATACACCTCCAAGATCTATATACAAGAAATCGGTTACCGACCCATATAAAAATCGATCGTAAAGATTGGCTATTCCGCCTCCAGCAATACAACAAAGCCCTATGATTGACAAGTTGTCAAGTGCGTTATTGGTGAAAACATAATACAATACAGCTCCTAAAACAATTACGGGAAGTATGAGCAAAAAAATCAGCTTTACGGTTGGATTTGAGTTACTGCCCATACTTAAAAATGCACCTGAATTTTCTACATTCATCAATTGTAACTGTGACCCTAAAAGTTCTGTTCTAGAGCCTGGCACCACATTTTTGCGTACGTATTCTTTTGAAACTTGATCCAAACCAATATTAAATATGACGAGGATTAGTATTAAAATTCTTTTAGTATTCATCTCGTTTAGTTTTCAAAAGTCGCTGCTTTTGTGCTCATTCCTCTATCTATTTTTTTTACGAGGCCTTGAAGTACATTGCCAGGACCTACTTCAATAAATTCACTCGCACCATCCTGAATCATTTGCTGAACAGATTGTGTCCACTTAACAGGTGCTGTTAGTTGTGAAATTAAATTAGCTTTAATCTCCGTTTCATTTACAACTGGCATCGCTGTTACATTTTGATAAATAGGGCAACTAGGTGTCTGGAATGTTGTATTTTCTATAGCGGCTGCTAATTGCTCTTTTGCTGGTGCCATTAAAGGTGAGTGAAAAGCCCCACCAACAGGAAGTACAAGTGCTCTTCGTGCACCTTTTTCTTTGAGGGCGTCACAAGCCAAATGAATGGCGTCAACCGCTCCCGAAATCACCAATTGTCCAGGACAATTGTAGTTGGCAGCGACTACAACCCCACCAATTGATTTACAAGTTTCTTCTACAATTTCATTTTCTAAGCCCAATACAGCAGCCATCGTTCCTTCTGTGAGGTCACAAGCTTTTTGCATTGCTTGTGCGCGTTGTGAAACAAGCTTCAACCCATCTTCAAAACGAAGCGTACCATTAGCAACTAAAGCCGAAAACTCTCCTAATGAATGTCCTGCAACCATATCAGCTTGAAAACCGTCCCCTAAGCTTTTTGCCAGAATCACAGAGTGCAAAAATATTGCAGGCTGTGTCACTTTTGTTTGTTTTAAATCCTCCACACTTCCTTCAAACATCGTTGTTGTAATGTCAAACCCTAAAATGTCATTGGCTTGTTCAAAAAGTGATTTTGCAGCGGCTGAATTTTCATAGAGAGGTAATCCCATCCCTGTAAATTGAGCCCCTTGTCCTGGAAATATATATGCCTTCATAAGTCTTTATGTATTGTTTTTAACGTCTTTTGTATGTAATGTATGAAAAGTCAAATTTATGTAAATCGTCTTTTTTGTGAAATATCCGATCGGTTTCTTTCCAAATAATTTCACTTATAACAGGAAAAAAAGTATCGCCTTCAAAGCTATGGTGTACTCTGGTAAATTCTATGATATCCACAACGTTTAAGGCTTGTTTATAAATTTCGCCACCACCAATAATGAATGGATTGGTATCTTGTTCAGCCTTTTTTATAGCGGCTTCCAAAGAATTCACGACAACAATACCTTCTTGTGCTGTATAGTTTTTTTGTCTCGTGATAACGATGTGCGTTCTATTTGGTAAGGGTTTTGGAAAACTTTCAAAGGTTTTTCGTCCCATGATAATACAATGACCAGAAGTGAGTGCTTTGAATCGTTTCAGATCATTTTTCAAATGCCAAATTAAATCATTGTCTTTTCCAATCACATCGTTTTCAGAAACGGCGACAATAAGTGTGAGATTTGAAGAGTGGTTTGTTGTTTTCAATAGTGTGAATTAGAGCACAAAAGTAAGGGTTTCTATTAAATTAAACAGCAACAGCTCCTTTGATATGTGGGTGTGGATCATAACCTTCTAAAGTGAAGTCTTCAAATGTAAAATCAAAAATATTTGTTATCTCTGGGTTCAGAGTCATTTTTGGGAGCGGACGCAGCTCTCTGTTGAGTTGTGTTTCTACTTGCTCGATATGATTACTGTAAATATGTGCATCTCCAAAAGTATGAATAAATTCTCCAGCTTTATAACCACAAACTTGTGCCATCATCATGGTCAAAAGAGCATAAGAAGCAATATTGAATGGTACGCCTAGAAAAATATCGGCACTTCGCTGATACAGTTGACAAGACAGTTTTCCGTCACTCACATAAAACTGAAAAAAGGCATGACAAGGAGGGAGTGCTGCCTTGTTATTTGCCACATTTTCACTGAACGATTTTGAAGTATCAGGAAGTACTGAGGGATTCCAAGCAGATACCAACATACGTCTACTGTTGGGGTTTGTTTTTAGGGTCTCAATAACCTCTGTGATTTGATCAATTTCATCACTATTCCAGTTGCGCCATTGTTGTCCATAAACAGGACCAAGGTCGCCATTTTCATCTGCCCATGCATTCCATATTTTAACACCATTTTCGGTCAGGTAATCCGTATTGGTGTCGCCTTTTAAAAACCATAGCAATTCATAAATAATAGATTTAAGATGTAGCTTTTTGGTAGTCACCATTGGAAATCCCTCACTAAGATCGAAACGCATTTGATGTCCAAAAACACTTTTAGTGCCTGTTCCGGTGCGGTCTCCTTTTTCATTTCCTGTGTTTAGTACATGGGATACAAGGTCTAAATATTGTTTCATTTTAATGTGATTTTATAAAGTTAAAAATAAAAAAAGCTTCAATCTTAAAGAAATTGAAGCTTGTAATAATTTTAAAAGTTATTAACTATTTATCCGATAATTGCACCAGCAATTGTTGCAGATAAAAGAGATGCGATCGTTCCTCCAATAAGTGCTTTGATTCCAAACTCAGAAAGTGTTTTTCTTTGGCCTGGAGCTAAAGATCCGATTCCTCCAATTTGAATGCCTATCGAAGCAAAATTGGCAAATCCACATAACATATAAGTTGCCATGATGATTGATTTTTCATATTTCAAATGCAATAAGTTTAAGGGGTTTTTTAAGTCTGCTAACTGGATGTAACCAACAAATTCACTTGCTGCTAGTTTTATACCTAAGAGTTGTCCCATTAAAGCAACATCCTCTTTGGCAATTCCAATCAACCACATTAGGGGTGCAAAAGCATATCCCAGAATAAATTCTAGTGAAAATGATTTGTAAGAAGTATTTGAAGCTACCCAGTCGTTAAGAGTTGTGAGATCTCCGACCCATCCAAGGATGCCATTAATCATGGCTATAAAAGCTAAAAACACTAAAAGCATAGCGCCAATATTTAATGCTAATTTGAGGCCTTCGGTGGTGCCGTTTGCAATGGATTCTAAAATATTTGAACCAATTTTTTCTTGAGATATATGAATTTCATTATCAATTGTTTCTACTTGTGGGTAGAGTATTTTTGAAATGACAATGGCACCAGGAGCTGCCATTACAGAAGCCGTTAATAAATGCTTAGCATAAAATAAACGCAAGACTTCATCTTCTCCTCCAAGAAACCCAATGTAGGCTGCTAAAACACCACCGGCAACGGTTGCCATCCCGCCAATCATGACTAACAATATTTCGGAACGGTTCATTTTTTCTAAATATGCCTTAATCATCAAAGGCGATTCTGTTTGTCCTAAGAATATGTTTCCTGCAACACTCAAACTTTCTGCTCCAGAAACCTGAAGGAGTTTGCTAAGGAGCCAAGCTAATCCTTTTACAACCCTTTGAATAATGCCTAAATAAAATAAAACAGAAGTTAGGGCAGAAAAGAAAATAACAGTTGGTAAAATTGAAATAGCAAACGTTATTAAAGGAGCTTCAATTTCTCCTGTAGAAAACGCAGCGAATAGAAATTTTGTACCTTCCATTGTAAAATCTAATACGGCAATAAATAAGCTACCGACCCATTCAAAAAAGATTTGAACAAAAGAAACCTTAAGAACTCCAACAGCCAAAATGAGTTGTGCTCCCAAACCAAAACCAACAGTTCTCCAGTTGATTGCTTTTCTGTTGGCACTTAAGACATATGAAATTAAAATTAGGACAAACATTCCTAGAAGTCCTCTTAATAGGCTTTCAATTGTAAATCCTTGGCTTGATACGATTTCAGAAGTTGATTGTTGTGCATCAATCGAATGAATATTTGTAAATATTACAAATACAATTAGCATTAATTTTTTCATACAGCTTGTTGTTAGCGTTTAGAGATTTCATCTCTTAACTTGGCAGCAGTTTCATAATCTTCATCCGCAACCGCCTTTGTTAGTAATTCTTGTAATTCCTTAACAGATTTAGGTTGATAGCCGTCGTTTGAAGCTTCTACTTCCTCGGTTTCAAATTCTAAATCGTCAAATAACAATACATCTTCAGGCTGACCTTTGTCATCATCTTTTTTGGAATCTGTTTTTAATATGATTCCAGCTTTTTCTAAAATGTTTTTGTAGGTAAATATGGGTGCAGAAAAACGCAATGCGAGTGCAATAGCATCGCTAGTTCGTGCATCGATAATCTCTTCAACCTTATCGCGTTCACATATAAGGGAGGCATAGAAAACACCGTCAACCAGTTTGTGAATGATAACTTGTTTTACAACAATATCAAACCGGTCAGAAAAGTTTTTAAATAAATCGTGCGTTAAAGGTCTTGGGGGTTGGATTTCTTTTTCTAAAGCGATAGCAATAGACTGCGCTTCGAAAGCTCCAATGACAATTGGAAGTTTTCGTTGCCCATCGACCTCACTCAAAATCAAAGCGTATGCACCGCTCTGTGTTTGACTGTATGAAATACCTTTTATGTTGAGACGAACTAAACTCATAAGTTATA
>OJFX01001023.1_pt1 | contig 10108 bp, 7 predicted proteins | sample 1594171 | NCBI WGS metagenome assembly OJFX01 (sample SAMN05416840, study PRJEB24817) | seawater metagenome | isolation source: Sea water | place: Canada:Atlantic | collected 2013-07
AGAGACAGATCCAGGGCACCTTCGGCGCGGGCGACCCCACGCGGAAGGTGATCACTGGCGAGGACGGCCGGGCCCCCTTCCCGGAGGGACGGGCCCCCCTCGAGCTCCGATCGGGCGACCCCGCTTGGGGCATCTCCTTCGTGCATGCCGCACGGGAGATCGACGAGTCCCTGGGCGAGGACATGAACGGCAAGAAGGCGCGGGTGCTCGATACGTCACGGACGGTCGCGGTCGTCTTGGAGCGAACCGGCACCCTCGAGATCGAAGTCGTCGGCGGGCAGTCCGGAACCCGTTACTACGCGACGTTCGTGGACGAGCGCCCCGAGCTCTACAGCCATCGCCAACTCCGGGAGAGCGTCGCCTTCGACGGGCCAAAGGGATCGGTGCGCCTGCCCGCGGGCCGTGGCACGCTGTACCTCGCAGAGGAGGGCAAGCTGGGCACCCCGGTGCTCGGCGAGCGCACGGCACCGCACCTGGTCTCCATTTCGTCGGAGGCCTCCACGACCCTCCGGGTGAAGTTCCTGGACGGCCCGGTCACAACCCTCCAAGCCGCCTTCGAGTCCATCCCGTTTAAGGTCCTGGAGGCAATGGCCCCCGACGGCCGCACGATCATCGGCACCTTCCCGTTCGAGAAGTCCCCCCTGCGTCTTCCGAGCCGCGTGGCCGTCGCCCTGGGCACGGGCTTCAATGAGGAGATGCTGCTTGGCGCACGCTTCCCCAAGCACCTCCTGCGCGCGGCCGATATTCCCCTCGTTCGGCCCGAGGCGACGGTGTTCGATGGGAACGGGATCCCTGGCGCCGAACCCGGACAGAGCGGACAGAACCAGGGCCGGGTGGTGGCACCGGCGCCCCTCGACCTCGCATTCGCCGTAGATGTGGGCGGCAAGCTGCGCCTGCCCGAGATTGAAGCTGGCTGGGTGAAGCTCGCGAAGGAAGGCGCGATGATCGCAGCGGGCATCGTGAGCGCCCCCCACAGACTCCACGTTGGCAGGCCAGAAGTAGGAAAGGTTGTCATGCCCAACCCCAACGTCGGCGATGCCGGGCCCGTTGGGCCCCCGGGTCAAGGCGTCGCCCCGAATGGACAGAGTAGGGCCCGGCCTTGGACGGCTTCCGTCACGGCCACCGACGCCACCGGAAAGCCCGCGGCGCACCGCGAGCTCTTGGTCTACTCGTCCAACGGCATCTTGGTACGAGGGCTCACGGATGCGGACGGAAAGCTCGACGTCGTGGGCCTGCTCGGCACGTCGGCGACCGTCGCGTTTGTGGACGACCTTGGAGCCCGCGCTGAAGCGGCCAAGCCCGCCGCCAGCGCCCCAGCCGGCACTGCGGTTTCCATCGCAGTTCGCCGCTCCGGCGCACCGTGCCCCATCACCGGCACCTGGCTTGCCAAGCCAGGCGGCGCTCCCAAAGTGGGGCATTTCCTCGCCCTCGTGCCGAGGGATGGGGGCGAGCGCCGGGCGAGGCAAGTCTTCCTGACGCGCAGCGTCGCGATCAGCACGGTGGACTCCGAGGGACGCTTCACATTTCATCCGGTGCCGCCCGGCGAGTACAACCTGCGAACGGGCGAAGGCGGCGAAATGCCCCTCGACGTGGTCTCGTCTTCGGGCGCTATGACCCTGTCGTTAACTGGGACTGGGGAATCGATCACCTCGGGCGCGGCGGGAGCGCCAAAGGGCAAGTAGAGTTCTCCTGTGATGGTGATTGCCCTTTCAATCTGCCGGGGCGCTCCGCGTCCCGTTGTTGCGCTCCGTTGGCTCTCCGTTGTCGCCGCGACGATGGCGCACTTGTGCGCCTGCGGCGGAGGCGGCTCCGATGATGGGAACACGGCGCCGCGCGCCGCAGCGCCGCCGCCCAACATCATCCTGATGATCGCCGACGACCTCGGCTACGGAGACCTTGGCTGCTACGGCTCCCAGAACATTGCCACGCCTCGGCTCGATCAAATGGCGGCCGAGGGTGCGCGCTTTGAGTCCTTCTATGCGCACTCGGTGTGCACGCCCACCCGAGCGGCGCTGATGACGGGGCGCTACGCCCTGCGCGTGCGCATGCCGCAGGCCCTCGGCCCCTGGTCTGAAACCGGGCTCAACCCCGACGAATACACCGTGGCCGAAGCGCTGCATTCCGCAGGCTACCGCACGGCCCTCTTCGGGAAGTGGCACTTGGGCGACGCCCCCGAGCAGCTACCTGACGCCCAAGGCTTCGACGAGTTCGCCGGCCTCCCGTGGGGCCCCACGGGCATCCCGACCGTCGAGTTTGACAACGTCTCGGGGCAGACGACCTTTGAGCCCGACCCGGTCACCCAGACCGAACGCGCCACGGAGCGCACGATCGACTTCATCGAGCGTTCCGCCGCGGCAAACGCTCCCTTCTTCTGCGTGGCCTCCTACGTAGCCCCCCACAAACCAGCGGTGGCGGCCCCCGGCTTCGTGGGCACCAGCGCGGATGGCCGAGACTATGGAGACGCCGTCCAAGAGCTGGACTTCCAGGTGGGGCGAGTCCTCGACCGCCTCGGCGCCCTGGGCCTCAGCGAGAACACCCTCGTTCTCTTCATGTCCGACAACGGCGCCGGTACCGGTGGCGATCCCTACCAGAACGGATCCAACGGCATCCTGCGCGGCGGGAAGGGGTCTTCCTTCGAAGGGGGCGTGCGTGTCCCGGCGATCGCCCGCTGGGTCGGCGAGATCGATGCGGGCCGGAACGAAACGGTTCCGTTCGCAGTGACCGACCTGATGCCGACGCTGGCTGCCTTGGGGGGAGCCACTCTCCCGGGCGGCATTGCCCGCGACGGAGTGGACCATAGCGAGCTCCTCCGTAGCGCCACCGATCTCCACCCCGGCCGCTTCATCCACAGCTCCAGCGGCCCCCAGTTCCAGGCCGTGCGCCGTCGCCGCTACAAGTACCGGCTCGGCGAGCTCTATGACGTGGTCAATGACCCCGGCGAAACCACGGACCTGGCGGCCCAGCTGCCCACCATCGCCGCGGAGCTAGCCCTCGAAGTCAACTCGATCAACGCAGACATCGCTGCCAACGGCGGCTCGCCCGGCCTGTCCTCCCGCACCGAGCTACGCTGGCGCGGGGGCCTGCGCCATTCGGCGGCCCCAGTAGACGGTGAGTCCTGGCGCTCCACGGGCTTGCTCAATGTGCCCCTTCTCCTGGAGGACACCGACGCCGTGCAGGACATCACGATCACGGCCACCAGCGGCCTTGGGCCCCCCGGCGTACCCGCCGAAGCCATGACCCTCGACGTGGGCTCCGAAGAAATTCGGTGGGCCTGGCGCGCCTCCTCCGTGGATCCCATGGGGCCTTTCACCGTCGGCCTTTGGTACCGCGCGGCCGAATCCGATCCCGCTTCGGACGTCGCCCTCCTCGATGTCGGTGACGCCGCGGCGGGACTCTCGATCACCGTGGGCGACGCGGGCGTCATCGGCGATGACGGCCAGTCCGGCCGGCGCGACGACGTCCTCGTGCGCATCGGCGGCTCGACGTCCACCACCAGCGGAACCGTCGCCTTCGACCTGCCCGATGACGTCGCCACACGCTTCCGTCACATCGCCATTCGCCGGGACGAAACCGGCGACCTCACCTGCATCCTGGACGGCTTCGAAGTCGGCCGCGTCACCGCGCCGGGCGCGGACTCGGGCGCCGACGGTGTCTGGTCCTTCCTTTCACCTGAAGGCGAAATGGGAGGCGCATCCGGCCCCGGCGCGCTGCCCTTCGACACCCGCTTCTTCCAGGGTTCCGTGGCCGGCATTCAAGTCTCGGACCGCGCGATGCCACTCAACGAACTGCAGTTCGTCTACTGCCGGTACCTCCAGGTCCCCTACTGCTACGGCGTACCCCACTCCGGCGGCACCGCCGCCCGCCTGCGCCTCTCCGGCAGCTTCTCGCCCCTCGACGACCGCCTCTTCCTGAACGTGACCGCGGCCCCGGCGCAAACGGTGGGCCTCGCCCTTGCCGCCCGCGACCAAGGACGCTTCCCCGTGGGCCTTTCAAGCATCTGCTTCACCGGTCAGATCCTGCGCTTCAACGCCCAGCTCCTCGACACCGACGCCTCGGGCAACGGCACCCTCCGCCTGCCCCTCTCGGCCGCTCCCCTGGGCTTCGACCCTTTCACCGGCGAAGACTGGAACTTCCAGCTCTGGCTGCGCGACGGCGGCACCTCCACCACGACCAACGCCGTCCGCGTCCGGTTCTGTAGGTAGCGCTGGAGGCCCCGACGCTGCGCGTCATGCGTGGGGCGTCTACGGCAGGAAGCTGATCCCGTAGGCATTGGTCATGTTCGACCCTTGGCCGCAGGCGCCGGGGTCGCGATACCAGATTTGGAAGTACCAGGTTTCGCCAGGATCGATGCGGCCTCCGACTTCAAAGGACTGGCTCAGGGACGCGATGCTCTGGATAGAAACGGCACCGAGTGGGCCGGTGGCACGGGGCGGGCCGTATCGGTAGAGGCCAAGGGCACCGCCGCCGGAGCCGACGCAAAGTCGGGCGTTGCCAAACCCCATGGGAAGAGGGGCGCCGCCGCCATGGAAGAGCAGGGCGAAACTAAGGGGCTGCAGGCCGAACGAAGTGAGGATCAGGTCGTCCGCTGAAACGCTCGGGCTTCCAGCACCCATGAGGAACGCCCCTTGGCCGCTGACATTGGCACAGCCGAAGTCGGGGTCGTCGTTGGCACATGGGCAGGCCACTCCAAAGCAGAACGGATAGCCGGGGTGCGAAGGGGCGGCGACGGGGTCGGCGCGGAGGCCAAGGTAAAACGAGTTCTGCAATCCCGTGAACGTGACGCACCCTTGGACCAGGCCACAGGGAGACGGAGACATCGGCGACTGGATCCAGAAGTTGTTTCTCGAGCCGATGCCGGTCCCCTCCCCCGGGGAACTCGACCATGCGGTGCTGGCCCCCTCCGGACACTGGTCCGGATTGCCCGCAAAGAGAGGACCGGTTCGCCCATTCACCTTCCCAAGGAAACGGATCGACCAGACAAAGAGGTCAGCGTCCGGGTCGTGGTCGTAGGCACCATCGCCGTCGGCGAGCAAGACGAAGTCCTCGGCCAGCGCAGTGAGGTCCACCTCAGCGAGGATCGTCTGGCTGGAGCCGGGGGTGTCCGTCCCCGGTAGGCCGGTGAGGACGAGCACCTTGTCCGGCGCACCCAGGGCGTCTGGGCTTGCGCATGGGGAGCCGACGCTCCAGAAGCGCAGTTCGACGCTTGGGCCGCTGCCCCCGAGGGCCGGGTCCGTCTCCGACGTGACGTAGCCGAACTCAAGACCCTCGATGCGATAGGAAGCGGCGCCCCCCACGATCGGCTGGCTGCCCTCGGAAGGAAGGCGACCGGTGTCATAGAAGGTCTCCAGTCCGCATTGTGGATACCAAGCACTCGGCGAACAGCGGTTGGCGTACACGAAAGGCTGCGTCAGGCCGGCCGACCGCCCCGAGGTCCATGGCACGCCAGTCGGCGCGTCCGCGACCACGACACGCCGCACCGCGGCGGGCGCTTTGCGCGGGAGAACCTCTTGGGCGGGGGCGGCAGCCACGGCGAGGAGGGGAAGAATTGAGTACATGATCGAACTCCGGTTCGAAAGGGATGGGGTCCCCACAGGGATGGCCAGTGGCACACCCGCGGCACGGTGAGTGCACAGCGGAAGCCATAGGCCGTTCCCTGGGAAGGCTTGGAAATAAGGCGCAGCGGGGCGTGGGATCCATGGCGAAGGGAGCCCAGCTTTCCGCGCAGATTCACGGGTGGCGGCGGACAGACGGCGGCGTATCGTCCCGCAACAGTTCCCATTCGAGTCGGCAGACACCGACGTCTGTGACCTCGATGACGAGCACGCGTGTCCAATAGTCCGAACGCGAATCCACGGTGTGGATCAAGTAGGCGTGTCCTGCTTGGACGCTGACTCGCTCGTCAGGGCACTCCGCAAAGAGCGACACAGGCACCTCAACGGACTCCAGTGGCACTGGCCCCATGTCCACGATGCGGCTTCGGTCACTGCCGGCCATGGTGACGTCAAACTGATACGGCGCCCTGTGGCCCTTGAGCTGCAAATCCCAGTTGTTGCGTGTGGCCGCACGGTCGTCGCGTGTGCCGAAGCCGAAGTTGTAGGTCGCGCGCAGGTGATCCTGGTGTCTCTCCCGCGCCCAAAGCTCCGCGGTTCCCAAGGGGAGTACGGCTGCCTCCTCACCCAACGGCACCGCCACATCAAGTGTCGGCACAGCGCCAAGGCCCGACGGCGGCGCCGCTTTTGGCATAGGGAGGTGGAGCGTGAGGAGGCGCACATGGGCGGTCAGTGTCCTGCGCTTCGGCGCGCCACCGATGATGCCGGTCACCTCGCGATCTGAATCGGCCGACACTGGCGCGTCGCTGGCAACCCGCTGGTCCCCGGCGCCCGTCGCCATTGCTGCCACGGCGTTGGGCGCAGCATCGGGCGCCAGAGCCGGCACCGGACGAAGGGTCGAAATGGCCACGAAAGTCAGCCCAATGGCGACACCACCGATCGCACCGGCGACACCGCTGTCGATCCCCCTCGGCCGATCCGTTTCAAGGATGGCACGCAAGCGATCCTCGAACGCGGAGCCCTGCACGAAACACGCGAGCGGCAGAAGGGGCGTGCGCTCCACGCGGAGCTGTTGGCGCAAGCCCAGCAGAACCGACGCGTAGCCCGACGCGCTGGTGCCCATGGCAAGCACCGCGTCGTCGCAGGCACGCTCGCTTTCGTGGCGCATGCGCCTTTCCAACATCCAAACCGGCGGCAAGAACCAAAACGCGGCACAGCACATCTCCGCGACCCACCGTTGGAGGGGATCACGGCGCCGCAGGTGCGCAAGTTCGTGCAAGAGAACCTGCGCGAGGCCTTCGCCGCGCCACCCGGCGGCTCGCTGGGGTAAGAGCACCGTCGGGATCAGAATGCCGAAGGCCGCGGGGGAGATCGGACCCGACATCGCCATCAAACGAACGGGCCGCCTGAGGCCCACGCGGAGTCGGAGCCTGTCGATGAGCGCCGTCCATGCTTTGGCTTCAATCGTGGGGAGCCTCCGTGCGAGCCGATGGACGGCTAGCTGTCCATACACGCTTCGCATCACGAGGAGCGCCGTACCCACGGCCCAGGCCCATCCCCACCAAGGAGCGGCCGCTGACCCCGGTGTTGCAGCGGCGCGAGGCAGCCCCACCGCGGCCGCGCCAACCGTGGGCGTGCCAGCGGTCATGGACCACGAACCGTCGGGAACGGGCAGCACCGTATCCAAGGCAGCGCCCACTTCGACCGCCGCGAGGATCGGCACATCGACGCGCGGCAGGAGCGCCGCCAACGGCACGAGGATGGTCGACGCGAGCAACAGCCCGAAGGACCACCGGTGCCGGACCGCTGCGGACAGGCCAGGTACCCAACGCAGGACCGCGCACCCCAGGAGAGACACGAGCGCCACCCGAAGGGAAACCTCGACAGCGAACTCGACGCCCATTACCGCCCCTCCTCCCGCGCGTGCTCGATGAGCTCGCGCATCCGCTCGACCTCTTCCGGGTCGAGGGGCCCATCGGTTTCATCGAGCAACGCCGCCAGGGCGCGGGATCGGGACCCGCCAAAGAACGAGCGCACCAACTCATGGAGCGCGCCGCTGCGGGCCGCCCCCGCGGGCGTCGTCGGACGGAAGACATAGCGCGGCCCCTCCTGCCGGTGCTCGAGATGGCCCTTGTCCACGAGGATGCGCAGGGTCGCACGAACCGCTGAGTAGCTAGGCGGACTCGGGATCGACTCCCTCACTTCCGCCGCGGTGGCTTCACCGTTGGCGTAGATCACATCCATGATCTGCCGCTCCCGGCGGCTGAAGCTCGATCGTTCGGAGGGGCTCATGGTGAAAGGGGGACTCGGGCGGGGCCAAGGGCACTGAAGAGCGACCGCGCGCCGCCCCTGCTAATTTTCTAGCACGCCCCACAAAACTCCGCCACGCCACGTGCTGCTTTTTCAGCATCCCAACAAAGACCCCTCCCCTGACTGAGCCGCAGGAGCCTGTCACAGCCATCGGGGCGCTGCGTAGCGATGCTTGTCCGAGGGGTTGAGCGCTCACCCACGACGACGATTCCTGATCCGAGAACACCGAACACTGCCCGCGATCCGCCGGGCTCGATCCATGAACCTGTCCATCCTGAAGAGCGCTCTGGCCCTCGCCCTGGTCCTCTCCGCCGCGCCACTCACGCTAGCCCAAGTCCGAGGGGCCGACCTCCCTCCGTCCCTCAGCTCGGCGCCCCTCACCCAGGCGAAGGACACCAAGCGGCCGGCGCTCGGTGACTACGACCTGGGGAAAAAGGGGCTCGCATTGGAGGGCTACGATCCGGTGGCCTACTTCCCGGCCTATGGCGGCAAGGCGACGAAGGGCTCGAAGACGATCACTGCGGCCCACCGCGGTGTGCTGTACCGCTTCGCCTCGGAGAAGAACAAGAAGGCGTTCTTGGCCGCTCCCTCCAGCTTCGAGCCGGCCTACGGCGGCTGGTGCGCCTGGGCGATGTCCGATGGCAAGGGCGACAAAACGGGCGCCAATCCCAAGTCCTTCACGATTGAGGACGGCCAGCTCTACGTCTTCTATGACGGCTTCTGGGGCGACACCCGTAAGAGCTGGAACAAGAAGGGCGGTGCCCCCAAGCTCAAGGCCAACGCCAACAAGAACTGGAAGCGCATCAGCGGAGAAGCACCCAAGGCGGCCCCGAAGCCGAAGCCTGCCCCGAAGCCGACGCCCAAGAAGAAGATCAAGTAAGGCAGGCAATACCGAAGCCGCCTTTCCGAAAGACAAAGCAGAAGAGCGAAGACGCCCGAACCGGCCCCTTCCACTGGAATCCCAACGAGACTCCGCACCCCACGGCGCGGAGGGGGTTCCAGAGGATCGCCGGCCGGGCTTCTTTTGTTCCCGATGGCTGTGTCGGCCCCATTGGGCTCAGGCCCTCCGGTCATCTCCGACGGGCGTCCCCAAGATCATCCCCTGCGCGGCTGCGCCACGGGCAGAGCCCACATCAGCGGTCGCGGCTGGGGCAGGCACGAGTGAACCGAACGTCGCTGCGAGAACGACGCTCGGTTCGGGTTGACCAGCCCAGCGCGCTCTCCCGGGCGCAAGGGGCCAGCGTTGCAGAGCAAGACCTGCGAGTTGGCCTTGCCCTCGCTGGGTTGTGAGCCGCCGCGAGCTGGCGACACACTGCGAGGTTGGAATTGGCGCCGCCACGTGAGCGAGCCAGAGAAACGGTCGAAGAGCCAGTCAGAGAGGTCGGTCAAAAGACCAAGCCAGAAGAGCCAGCCAGAAAAGCCAGACAGAAGAGCCAGCTGGATGCGAAATCGCTGCGTGCATGGGGCACGCTGCGATTCCGGCTGCGCACAAGAGTTGGATGACGGCGGGAGCGGGCGAGCGCGCCCCCGTCGAAGGGTAGACGCCCCTTGCAGAGGCGAATTCCAGTGATTTGGGGACTCGCGAGCAGAGTTCCCTCATCTCTGTGGATGAATAGCGGCGAGACACCTGGTCGTTACAGACGTTTCCAAGATTCTGCACGGCTGAGTCCCCAAGGGTGCCCTTGGTGGCGCCTGGGGCGTACCCTCCCCGCCATGACGTTGATTCGACTTGAGGGCGGGACCAAGGGCTTCAATGACCGCACCCTATTCCAAGGCGCCGATTTTGAGCTCGGCGAAGGCGAGCGGGTCGGCCTCGTGGGTCGGAACGGCTGCGGGAAGTCCTCGCTCCTGAAGATCCTGGCCGGGGTCGAGCCACCGGACGAGGGCACCGTGACCGTGAAGAAGGGTCATCGGGTGGGCTACCTCGAGCAGGACCCCCAGCTCGACCCAAGCGTGCGCATTCGGGAGGTGGTTCGCTCAGGGCTTGAGGGCCGTGAGGAGACCTTGGCGGGCATCGCCACCGTGCACGAGAAGATGGCCACCGGCGCCGACGGCAAAGAGCTCGAGAAGCTCCTCGCCCGACTCGATCGCCTGGAACGGGAGCTTGAGACCCGGGGCGGCCACGACGTCGAGCACCGAATCGAAGGCACCCTCCACGCCCTGGATATCCAAGATCCTGACGCGGAGGCTCGGCACCTTTCCTGTCTCTTATACACATCTCCGAGCCCACGAGACTAGGCATGATCTCG
>OJFX01001024.1_pt1 | contig 10104 bp, 9 predicted proteins | sample 1594171 | NCBI WGS metagenome assembly OJFX01 (sample SAMN05416840, study PRJEB24817) | seawater metagenome | isolation source: Sea water | place: Canada:Atlantic | collected 2013-07
ATCTACACACTGCATATCGTCGGCAGCGTCAGATGTGTATAAGAGACAGAGTCCGGACTGGTCGATTCCGACGACCCATGCGCGTCGAAGCCGCTCCCAACGACCCTCAATCCCCCCTTGAGCCAACCCAACCAAGAACCCGCGGCTTGGGTCTCTTGTCCCCCAAAAACCCGTCACACCTAGCGAGCGCCCATGCTTCAATCGGAGAATGGCGCCGGCGAGTGATGCAGTCAGAGTCGTCCGTGCCGCGGCGATCCGCCGCCAGCCAGAGGCGCTGCAGCGACTGGAACGGGCAGGGTTCACCTCGGGCCACGCAATGCACGTCACGGCTTCGAAATCAGCCGGTCGCCTCACCGTCAACTTCCACCCCGACCGCATCGCTCAGTCCGGACTGACCGTGGCCGCCGGCTTGGCCAAGACGGGCCGCTACCTCAGCCAGTGGAGGACGGGCATCTCAAGCGGAAGTCGTTCGGCGGTCCCAGGCGGAGATCGGCAGCGCTGGGAACACGAGCTGTTTGGCGACGCCTACGCTGATGCTAACCCTGAGGTCACCGATTTCCCCATCTATGGGGCCTGGGATCTCCACCGTGATCCACACGGAGGGTCGCCCCGATTCGGGTCGTGTTTTCTGGTTCTCCGCGACCGAGTCAGGGAGCGGACCACCATGTGCCTCGGCGATAGCCATGCCGGGCCGGTGGACATGGGCACCTTCGATGCGCCTTGGTGTGTGATCGCTGGCATGGCCGAGCGGGCGCGCGAGGGCGACGTGCTCGGCACGCCCGGGAACGCAGCGACGCTGCGCCAGCTTCTCGAGGGCCCGGTCGCTGCCCAAGCGCCCAGGCGCGACCTCGACAACTACGTCGAGACGCAGGTTCACGGCGGGATCGATCTACGCTGCGACGTCGCGATCGCCGTGCTCGACCCATCGTTCAGGGGAACACACGTGCACGAAGCGCTCGAGGCACTAGCGAGCTCGTCCGACATGGCGATTGAATGGCACGCTGGCTCAGAGCTCGCCGTCGATGAAGTGCCCGACGACTTCAGAGGACCGATCATGCCCGAGCTGGCCAAGAGCGTCGCTCGGCTTGACGGCAAGGTTGATGCCCACGCCATCGGAGAAGCCGCACGATCAGTTGCCTCGTCTGAGATCAAGCCAGGCGGCGATGACCCGGCCTCGGATGCTCAACAGCTGAAGTACCTGTGGCACACCCTCCTTCGGTTCGGCTCTGATGCCGCTGGATCCCTTGGGCGTCGAGACTGAACTGCTCTCCAAGCTGACAGGTGAGAGCCGCACCGCTTGCGGAAACAACCGCGGCCCGGGCCTCCTAATCACTCCCATCACTCGAAGACGATGGACATGGTGCCCCTAACGTTGGATGTGGCGAGGCCGCTCACTGTGTCAATGTGCCAGGCCTGGAAATGCCAGCGCTGCCCAGGAGGGGTGGACACGAACCCGTTGGCGTTCGGCAGCGTCTCCATTGAGAGCTGCTGCGGCATGACCCCCTCCAGCACCGATGGCACGAGCGATTGGAATCGGCCTGGGGAGCCGCCGATGCACAGGGCTCCGACTTGGCCCCTAACTTTGGGTTCGCCCTTTCCAAAGCCGTTCCAGCACGGTGGCTTGGGGCGGATCCTCCCCGTGCAGGGCCTCGACTGACCACGCCAGGCAAAGGGCAGGCCCCACCGACACTTACGGGGATGCGTGCCCATTCTTCGAAGTCACCTTGGAACCCTTCCCCTCCACCGTCGGCTTCGGGGCCCACCCGATCGCCGTGTTGGAGGCCGGTGTACTGACCGGCGAGCGTTCTTCTCCCAGCCTTCGTACAGGACGAGACTTCCTGAAGCGACTTCGAGAACCATGCCGGCTCTGACTATTCCCTGGCAATACCGCGCGAGCCCAACGGCGGGACTCGGTGGCTTAGGAACTCCACGAGTCTGAACCGGAATCGCTGCTTGGCTGCTCTTCGACCCCACGGAGGAGATGCGCGAGGAGGTCGCCGCCGGCGGCCGGCCCCGAGAACTCGGTGGGCAGAGGCTCGGCAACGACCCCGGGAACGAGAAACACCATGCCGACGTGTCGAAACACGTGCGGCAGGCTCACCAGAGAAGCGCTTCGTGGCGCTCCCTGCCCACCATCAAGGTGCCCATGGGGAACGAGACCACAACGCCCCACGCCACGAGGCTCAGGGCGAACTGCAGACTGAAGATTGCCTGGGTATCCATGACGTGTCCTTCCGAGGGTTCAGAGGGTGAGCGCCTGGCCCGTGGGTGCCCTGTCTGGTAGTAGGAGGCGGCGCTGGTGGGCCACCTCGCGCCAGTCGGGGTTCTCGTGGGCGAGCTGCGGAGCCCCAATCGATGGGTGCCCACTCTCTTCTACCCAAGCGTCCAGGTCGGGGACCCGGGTCCGCACCGTCCTGATCATCTGTCGCACAGCATCCAGCTTGGTGCCGACGCGCAGTCCCTGCATGACGAGGTCGGGCTGAGCGACGTAGCGCCGCGCCGTGGCCTCGAAGTCCTCTGGCGGCCTGCCGGTCACGACCTCGACGTGATCCGACGGTGCCCCGATGGCGTAGGTGCCGCCGCGCAGCTCTTCCGCGTAGTAGCGAATTTGCGAGACTTCGAAGCGACTGAGGCCCAGCGCCAGTCCTGCCTTCACGAACATCCGCGTCGAGACATCGCGGTAGCGCACCCGCCGGCCGAGCACTCGCCCGAGGATCTCGGCCGCGTCGTGGCCTGTGATCAGCCGCGGCCCGGTAGGGCGATACTTCCTCCCGATGTGCGGCTCGGGGTCCGCGAGCAAAGCGGCGACGACCGCGGCTATGTCCTCGTTCGACGGCGGCGCGTTCTCCCCCTCGCCATAGGGAAGCATCAACTCACCAAAGTGCACCGCCGCCTGAAGCCCGAAGAAGTAAGTGAACGCGAAGAGCCCCGGATTGACGTGGATCGAGCGGACGGTGGGCATCCAGCCATGCAGGTTGTTCGCGAGCCAGTGCTCGCGTTGGTGGATCGCCGGATGCACCGCATGGGGATTCCACGCCGACATCCAGACCACCACCTCCAGCTGCGCTGCCTCTGCCGCGAGCGCAAACAGCATCGAACCGTGGAGCATGTACGGGGCGAACGGGGCGCAGTGATACGCGCGCTCCACCCCTGACAGTGCGCCTCGAAGGTCGCGCCAGTCGTACAGGTTACCGACAATCACTTCGGCCCCTAGCCGCTGCAGTCGCTCGGAGCGCGCGTCACGGCGCCGGACAAGCGCGCGAACCGAATGGTCCTGTTCTCGGAGCTTTTCAACGACAGCCGCGCCGGTATGGCCGGCCGCGGAGGTAACGAGAATCGTGGGTTTCATGGTGTATGCCTTCTCGGCCTAAGATGTATATGCAACTTGAGGGACAAAAAAGAGGATGGACGAAGTCTCACACGTGACCGCCCTTGCCCAGCTGATCGGCGGCACGCCGGAGCGCCTTGGCGGTGCGCTCCCCGAGCAAAGCAGTCACCTGATCCTGCGCGATCTGCCAACCGGCTTTCGCGCGCGTGAGAAGTTCGCGACCGGAGGCCGTCGCGCTTATCAGTCTCGTGTTTCCCGCGTCGCCAGCCTCGCTCTCGACCCATCCGTTGGTCTCCAAGATCGCGAGGTTTCGACTGACCGTCGACTTCTCTAGCGAGAGAATGCGCGCGACCTCGCCTGACTGAACCGGGCCGCGCACGCCCACGACCGTGAGGATGTTCATCTGTGAGAACTTGATGCCGTAGGAGCGCAACTGCTCGTCGTACATCCGTGTGACGGCTCGGTTCAGCATGCGCAGCCGCGCCCCCACGCACTCGGCCGCAATCTCCCTGGCGTCATCGCTGGGTCCGCCGGGCTGGTTCGCATTGCGCATGCCCAAGTTGTAGCTGCAACCTCGCCCGCCGTCAACCCCTTAGTTCGTTAGCCGGTACTGATTCGTAGCCACTTCCGCCAACCATGGCTCCCCGCGCCTCCGGCCGCCGTCGGCGTACTTTGCAAACGAATCTCGCTCCCCGCGTCAGTCACCTGGGGTGGCACTCAGATGCCGCGGCGCCAAAGGGAAGATGAACTGATGGCAGAGGCCGGGTGTTCGTGGGGCGCGCAGCACCAGAGCGGTGTCACTGCAGGATCCGGCCGCGCGTGTTCATCGCAGGAACTTCCATGTGTTCGGCTAGGCACTCGGGGACGGCCATGGCCTCGTCTTTGTCGTCATACTCCTCGAACTTCATGCTGCGCCGACTGTGCTGACAGCGGATGGTCCAACTCCGGGGGACCGACAACTCGGGCACGGCCTCTTGATCGTCGAGCACGAGATGCCCGCCTTCGCCCATCGGGAGCACGCGTCGCCGCACAGCCCCCAGGCTGTGTCATTCCCAGGTCACGGTGCGCTCGTCGTAGTCCAGAAGGACCTGTTCCGACTTGGCCCCTCACTTTGGGTTCGCCCTTTCCCTAGCCGTTCCGGCACGGTGGCTTGGGGCGGATTCTCCCCGTGCAGGGCCCCGACTGACCACGCCAGGCAAAGGGCACGCCCCCACCGACACTTACGGAGATGGGTACCCATTCTTCGAAGTCACCTTGGACCTGTTCCGTGCTCCCGAGGCTAAAGATGCACACCAGAAAGAGCAGCAGCGCTCCGAACCCACTGACCACAATGAGCAGGTTGGCGACCGAGATAGGGATCGCGAGGTCGTGCGCGACCGAATACAGCTGATACCAGAGGTAGGGAACCGCAAAGATGCCGATCGCGCCAAGCCACCGGCATTTGTCTGGTGGCTCCCCGAATCCATAGATCAGTGTTCGATGAATGGTTTGCTGGTACTCAACGCTTTCCGGACTCGCGGATTGAGCCGTCTGATGCAGGCATCTGACCTCGACAAGCCTCAGTCCGATGGAGTTCCCGAACGCCCATATCGGCGCTGTCCCAAGCAAGCGTCTGCTTGGGGCGGCTCGTCGAGAACGCAGCTTCGCCCCGGAGTTCACGGCGAAGTCGGCCCCCCATGCCCGTGGGCACCGTCGCGTGCGACAAGGTGCACCCAAGGCGGACACAACCCTGGGGCTCTGTGACCCTCTGCGCCCGCCTCAGAACTCGAAGTCGCGCGCCTACACACTCCGGTGAATGGCTGCGCGCTCGCCGGGTCAGGACCATGGAACTCCACTTCGGGCCGCAGGGGAGGCCGCGAGGAGATGTGGTGCCTTTACGTCCAATCCCCCGGCCGCGAGGTGGTGTGCCGCCCCCGTGGATTGCGCCCGGTCTGCGCCTCACGTACACGGCCGAGGCTGTGAATCGTCCTAGAGCCGACTTCAAGTGGGTCGTCGCCGTTGCGGACGGGACGCAGGGGACGTTTCGAGCACGGCGCGATCGCTAAACCCCGGGGTTCGAAGCGGCTGGACGACGCAGGGTTCCAGGGGCGGGCCCGGTGAGGGGCGATGGCTGATCTAAAGTGCGCTGAGCGCCCCCTCTGGGAGCTGGAGCCCGAACTGCTCGCGGAGGCAGTCCAGGACCTCATGGCTGGAGCTGAGTTCCGTCGTGGTAGCGGTCCCATCACGGCGCCGGCTCTTGAACGCGCGGCCTTGCAGAGATAGCCGGCCGTCATGGTTCGAGCGGGCCGCGTTGAGCCGGGTCCGGAAGTGGGAGCCCGGATGCATGCTCGTGTACCAGTTGCCAAGTTCGATGTCGATGGGGTGCATCTCCTCCAGCGTGAAGTCCGCGACGGTCTCCCACGTGTGGCCCAGACGGACCTGGTGGAAGAGCACCGCATCGGGTGCGCGCTGCTCCAGCCCTGTCCAGGCGCCAGAGGCCACGATGCGGCGGGTATCGTGGGGCGTTTTCTGGGGCGCATCTAGCTCTAGCCGAATCGCCGAGGTCAAGGAGAGGCTCCCCACCCCGACATCCACGAGCCAGGAGACGCCATCGAGCTCCACGCGGAGGAAGATATGGGTCCGCGAAGGCACGACGTCGGTCGGCTTCTGGAACCGAACGCGCGCGCTCATCGCCTGAACCTGAAATCCCAGGGCCACCAGGACCTCGCGCAGGTACGTGTTCTGCTCGAAGCAGTATCCGCCGCGGCCCCCGAGAATGAGCTTCTGCTCGACCGCCGCTGGGTCCACCGAGATCCTCACCCCCATCAGCACGTCCACGTTCTCGAACGGAATCGTGCGCACATGGGCTTCCACGATTCGGTTCAGCGTGGCCAGCGTTGCGTCCCGCGGCCCGCGGTCGCCGATCCGCTCAAAGTAGGCCCCGAGGTTGGGCTCGAAGGCGCCTGTTTTGTCCGGTGGGTTCATTGGGCTCATCGCGCGCGGTCCCCCCGCTGGCGGTCCCATGAGGGTAGCGACGGCCCTTCCGGAGCGGTGCTACCGAGCCGCGGCAGTGCCGCGAGAACCCGCCGATGTCAGCCGGCGGGCCGGGCCTCGATGTCGATGACCGTCGGTCGCTGGGGATCGTCCTGGGGGGCGACCTCGAACTCCAGGGGATCAAAAGTGACTGACCCGCCCGGCGCCGGTGCGATCACCCACCGGCCCGGCGGCATGCTGAGCCTATGGAACGCGTGGGTCGTGGAGCTCGCCTCGGGAGAGGTCAGGGCGACCGGGCAAAGGCCAGCCGTGTCGGTGACAAGCAAACGGTCCGCGGCGTAGAGGGCCGGTCCCGAGAGCCCCGACAGGCGGAATTGAACCTGCTGCCACGGCTGAACGGTGGCGCGGCGCCCTTCGCCGTCGCCGGCTTCCAATACGAGGACCTGGCACGCGGACCATGGGTCCCACTTCCGCTCGCTCAGGAGCACCCGCCGGGCGCCCGCGAGCGCGTGATCGAGGAGGAACTCGCCCCCCGGGGACACCTCCACCTCGGTCCGGATTTCCGGGTCGAGATCGAGGCCCTGGAGTTCCTGCCCGGGGACCCGGGCCGAGCGACCGTACGTCCCCGGCTGGCCATCGGGCCGATAGAGCCGCACGCGCAGCGCGTCACGGCGGATCATCGAGACCTGACCCAGGTCGACCGTCTCCCCCGCGTCGAACTGAATCGGTCCGAGCTCGAGGGGCTCGTAGCCGCGCGCCTCGAAACGCAGCGACGCCTGACCGGGGAACGCGCCGAATCGGCGTCGCGGGCGGTACTTCGCACTCCCAATGAAGTTCCGGCCCGTGGACGTGGCATGGAAACTCCATGGCACGATCGGTTCGCCGGTGACCTGGTCCACGACGTCCACCAAGAGCACGCCGTTGCGGCTGTGCCTCAGGGGGTGCTCGCCTTGGCCGCCGGCGCCCGCGAAGCCCCAGTCCGGGGCTGCGATCTCGACCCGGTATTCGGGGTCTGACCCGCCGATTTCGGTGATGGGAGCATCGAACTCTTGGGCCCCGTAGACGCAGTGCAGCGTCACCTGCAGGTAGCCCGTCTCCCCCGGTCGCGCCAGCAGCTCGACCGTCTCGCCGGGCCCCACGCCTGCGCGGGAATCGCCCCGCAGCCACCACCCATCGATCTCCTCGAACGCGGCGGCCGCGGGGGGAGCATGGCCCTCGGGCACGTAGAGAATCCGGAGCGTCAGCTTCTCCACGAGCGGGGCGCCGGTCCCCGAAACGTCCACCGTCACCGGAACGCAGGGTCGACGCTCAAGCGTTTGCTCCAGCTCCGACGGTGCGTCCGTCAGATCCAGCAGGACGGGCTCATACCCGGCGATGAGCAGGGCACCGCCTGACGTCCCGCCCGCGGCCCGCGGCAGTCGATCGCGCCAGAGCGCAAGCTCGGCGCGGTCGCCCGCGGAGGCCAGACTGACCTGCTGGGTCGTGGCGTAGTCTCCGTCTCCGAGGTCCAGGCGGGCGAGGGAGACGGACTCCGGGGGGGCAAGAAAGTCGCCGCTGGGATCCGTCAGGGAAAGGCGAATGGCCTGGGAAGCACCAAGCTCGAGCCGCACTCCGTCCCTGACCTCGCCGAAGGGAAGCGGCGCGCAAGCCTCGATGGCCATCCGCCCATCTGTGGCGACAGCAATCAGCTTCCTGCGGCTCGCCCCGTCGGTCTCCAAGTCGTTGTGCTTCAGGGTCATCTCGAAGGATCCGTCAGGTCCAGTGGGAGCCGATAGCTCCCAGCTCCGTTCCTGATACGCGCTCGCGAACCCAAGGATGCCAGGGATGCCCGCCTGGACCCCCAGGCCCTCCCCCATCAGGCCCTCCATGCGCAACCCGACCCGGGCCCCTTCCACCGGCTCCCTTCGCTCATCGAAGACCACCCCCCGGATTGTCCTCGGACGCCACAGCGTGAGATCCCGCTCCTGATCGCCGCCGGAAAACCCATAGGAGACGCTCTTCGTCTTCGCACGTCCCGCTTGGAAGGCCTCGAGACTCGGCCAGAGCTCCAGCTCGGAAGGGAGCTGACTGCGAGACCGAAGCTCACCGGTGGCTTCGCCCCCTTGGTACACCCGCTTGAAGCTCCTTGGGAAGCTAGCCAGTCGCTCGACCCGGTACGCACCGAGCCCATCTGAGGTCGCCCAGACGGCGGGCTCCCCGGCGTAGGTCGCTCCCACGAGAACCGCGCCGGGGTACGGCTCGCCCCGATCGTCCAAGACCTTCCCGAAGAGCGAATGCCCTGCCGAGAGACCGACCTCGGGATCCCGCGCCACTCCGTCCTCGATCTCCACGGCAAACGAGCCGCGCGCGAAGCGCTCCGAACGCTCCGTCACGAGGTGGACGAGGTCGTCGTCGGGCAGCCCGAAGACGGCTAGCCCATCGTCCCCCGTGACGCCCGACATGAGGGGCGCCGGGTTTGGATAGCACGGCCCCCCGAAGAACGAGCCCGGCATGGGTTGCCCCCCACGGTCGAAGTCCCCGGTCCGCAGGAGGTGCCAGCGCTGAGCCACTGCGGGGGCCCCGGTCGTCTCGTCCACGAGGCGCACCGCCACTGAAGACGCCTCAAGCGCGGATCCAGTCGCCACGTCCGACTCGAACTCGGGGGTCGCCTCCACGCGATTCCCTGGCGCCGCAGCCGGTAGCTCGGCGAGCTCCACCCCGCTCTCAACGCCGGGAGGTTCCGCGTCTGCGCTCCCCACCATGGGCCCGGGCGTCCCCGTTCGAACGGCCCAAAACACAGCACTCAGCACGGCGAGCGCCCCCGCGCACAGGAGCCAAGCCGCGGCCGCCGTCAGCTTCCCGGCCCCCGCCTTCACCCCGATGTTCATCACAGGAGATTCGCCCACCAAGCCGAGCGCCAGTGCCCGCCAGGACGTACCGCTCCCGCGGTCCTCCGATCCAAGCCGCTCCTTGATCCTGCTGAGACCGCGGGACACGCGCTGACGCAGGGCCTCCGGCCGCGCGCCGGTGGACTCCCCCATATCCGAGTAATCGAGTCCCTCGTAGAATCGCAGCACCACCGCCTCGCGCTCCGCCGCGGGAAGCTCCAAGACCGCACGGGCCACACGCTCGCGAAACTCGGCCCGCGCCAACGCCTCCGCCGGATCCACGGCAGAACCCGCGCTCCTCTCGTTCTCTCCATGGCGAACCTCCCGGTCCCGGCGATGGCGATTCGAGCGTCGCGTCTCCGAGGCGATGCGCCGGGCCGTCTGGGCCAGCCATGCCCGCCCGCGCCTGGCGCGCCCCCGGCCGTCGACGCCTCGCCCCATCGCCCCGTCGCCCATGGCCTCCGCCTGCAGCGCACGGTTGGCCGTCTCCTGGGCGAGATCGTCGACGTCCGCGGCGCTATGGAGGAGCTTTCGGCACACCCCTACGACCCAGCGACGGTCGGCGAGCAAGCGGGAGAGTTCTCCGTGGATGGGATTTGGCTGCTGGTTCTGGGTCATGGGAAGGGTCCGCTCCTGGCTAGGGCAGCCCATGAGTGGCACCAAGCCAGGGCGCGTGACATGAAATCCAGGCGAATCGCCAGGCCTCCGCGAGCGTACGGTGCCGCCCATGGGATTCCCACCGGACACGGAGCTCAGCTGGTCCGCCGTGTCCGTGGCGAAGCAGCGCGTCACGTAGCTGCGCCCTGAATCGCACCCTGGCTCCCCTTCCTGGGTTCCATCACGTCCTTGGCCAAGTGCTAATCAGGCAGCCGGCACCAATCGACTCCACTCCTGCTCGACGGCTCGTTCTCCATTGCCGTAGGGCGAAGGACTTCT